>Ga0209281_1000163_pt1 | contig 157591 bp, 143 predicted proteins | sample MedtruBG_FD_187514 | JGI IMG/M metagenome (GOLD analysis project Ga0209281, IMG submission 187514) | Root nodule microbial communities of legume samples collected from California, USA - Medicago truncatula BG (SPAdes) (version 2) | ecosystem: Host-associated > Plants > Roots > Nodule | place... | reverse complement strand
GCCAGTAGCTCCAGTAGTACCTGTAGCACCAGTAGTTCCAGTAACTCCAGTAGAACCTGTAACTCCAGTAGTACCTGTAGCACCAGTTACGCCAGTAGCACCTGTGTCTCCAGTAGCGCCAGTAGCGCCAGTAGCTCCAGTAGCACCTGTGTCTCCAGTAGCACCAGTAGCACCAGTTACGCCAGTAGCACCTGTGTCTCCAGTTGCGCCAGTAGCACCAGTTACGCCAGTAGCTCCTGTATCTCCAGTAGCACCAGTAGTTCCAGTAGTTCCAGTAACTCCAGTAGAACCTGTAACTCCAGTAGCACCAGTAGCACCAGTAGTTCCAGTAACTCCAGTAGCACCTGTGTCTCCAGTTGCGCCAGTAGCACCAGTTGTGCCAGTAGCACCTGTGTCTCCAGTAACACCAGTAGTACCTGTAGCACCAGTAACTCCAGTTGCACCAGTTACGCCAGTAGCTCCAGTAGTACCTGTAGCACCAGTAGTTCCAGTAACTCCAGTAGAACCTGTAACTCCAGTAGTACCTGTAGCACCAGTTACGCCAGTAGCACCTGTGTCTCCAGTTGCGCCAGTAGCACCAGTTACGCCAGTAGCTCCGGTATCTCCAGTAGCACCAGTAACTCCAGTAGTACCAGTAACTCCAGTAGCACCTGTATCACCAGTTGCGCCAGTAGCACCAGTTACGCCAGTAGCTCCGGTATCTCCAGTAGAACCTGTAACTCCAGTAGCACCAGTAACTCCAGTAGCTCCAGTAGTACCAGTAACTCCAGTAGCACCTGTGTCTCCAGTAGCACCAGTAACTCCGGTAGCACCAGTTACGCCAGTAGCTCCAGTAGCACCTGTAGCACCAGTAACTCCGGTAGCACCAGTTACGCCAGTAGCTCCTGTAGCACCAGTAACTCCGGTAGCACCAGTTACGCCAGTAGCTCCAGTAGCACCTGTAGCACCAGTAACTCCGGTAGCACCAGTTACGCCAGTAGCTCCAGTAGCACCTGTAGCACCAGTAACTCCGGTAGCACCAGTTACGCCAGTAGCTCCAGTAGTACCTGTAGTTCCAGTAACTCCAGTAGCACCAGTAACTCCAGTAGCACCAGTTGCGCCAGTAGCACCAGTTGCGCCAGTAGCACCAGTAACTCCACTTGGAATAAATTCTATACTTAAGAATGGCTTTTGCGTTGTAACCGCTCGTTCATCGGAGAAATAACCTATAATAGTATCAACTATATTTTCTATTCCAACTAACGTAATTCCATTGTTTGGTATTACATTATTGAACCAATTAACTACTATATCGGTTATATCAATGCTAATAAAAGTACCGACATCTGCATTTGTAACATTTGTAAAATCAGAAGTTGCATTCAATGCAGGTGCATTATTCCAGGTAACTGTGTTTTCGGAAAAGTCACTTGCATTTGTAAAGACACTAACAGTTTGTGGTGACGGTAGATCTTTTCTATAAACAAACAAATTTAACGAAGCATTTAATATAGTGTTTCCTGCGGGAATGACACCAGATAAATCAAACTTCAATAAACTTCTAAACACATTAGTAGGTTGAACAGATCTTCCAGTAAACAAAAAACTTGATAAACCAAAGTTTGTATTAGGATTTATCTGCGATATATACGCATCATTGGTAGGGTTAAGAAGTACAATAGGCATTGTATCATCTCCTTATTTTTTTCTTTTTCTTCTGTTTTTATGGCAATTATTATAAACTGCATTACTATAATATATGTAAAATGATAAATTTGGACACAAGATAACAAATAGCTACACTATATATCACCCAATTTAATATTTTTTATAAATAATAAATTCATATTATGAATACTATAGCTTAAAGAATATGTAAAGTTTAATGAAATATATATAAGAGCTCCACAACAAATCATAGACAGGCTGTGTATTAAATTGTAAAATATTTATCATAACTTATATATTGAGGGAAAAATAAAAACCTAAGTCACACTTTAATGTGATTTAGGTTGATGTGTGTATTAATAATTATTGTCATTTTTGTTTGTAATATCTTTCTGAAACTTAGCCACATATTCGTAGGATATGAAATGTTCCTTCAGATTTTCGCCAACAATATTACAAATTTGATTTAAGAACTTATCATCTTCCTCTGTTATTTGTGTGTAGTAGTGAAATACATATGGATTGATATAACCACACTCATCAAATATTTTGTGTATATCTGATAAGGTAAAAAACTTATTATAATTTCTATTTAATATTGAATTTTTGTTATATATAAACTGTCCACTTAGTAAGCCTTTTATCACTGAATAGTGCATTGCATTAGGTATAGTAGCGATTATATATCCTCCAGGTTTTAGAAATTTTTTTATCTCTTTTAGTAATTTCCAAGGGTCTTTACTAAATTGAAGTTTATTTCCAAGTATTATATAGTCAAAAAAATCTACTTTACTTTCTTTAAAATTCATAATATAGTTTTCTTCAAATTCTTCAGTCATTACATCTATTATTTTTTTACATATTCTGGATGTATTTTTATTTATTTCTATACCATACAGTCTTGCATTAGGATACATGTATTTTAATCTAAGTAATGTAGCACCAAGCCCACAATTAAATTCAAGAATATTTAAGTTTTTCTCCATTGGCTCATTTATGCAGCCTATAACATCAAATTTCAATAAACTTTGGGAATTAGAATTAAAGCCCCATTTTTCTTCAAACTTTTGAGCATTTGTTCTTAATGCATTATTGAATTTAGTATAATCTTTTTTAAAAGATGTGCTGCCAAAATGGTGTATGAAACTATCATTACAAACCATAAGCTTATATCCAGCTTCTATAATTCTCATGCACAAATCATCATCTTCAAAGTTTCCAGGAGTAAACCTTTCGTCAAAAGTACCAATTTTGTTAATAATCTCTCTTTTAATTAACATGCAGAAGCCTATTAATCTAGACTTTTGCTCCCATTTCTTTGGAGCAGAAACATTATTTTTATCTGCAAAATCAATCATATTTTCTATATCTTTATAGGGAACACTTACTGCCTGATAGTTAGAGCAATTATTAGTAATGGATGCAGTTGCTCCAATTTTTTCATCACTATAAAGACATATTTTAAGATTATCAAGCCATCTTGGTGTAGTCTTTGTATCGTTGTTTAAAAATAAAATATCATTATCTTTTTCAGCAATATCTATTCCAAGGTTACATCCTTTTGGAAAGCCTACATTCTCATCATTTAAAATAAGTTTGATATCGGTTTGTTCTTTAAGCCATTCTCTAGTTCCATCAGTAGAATTGTTATCTACAATAATTATTTCATAAGTGTCAGCAGTCGTATATTTTCTTATACTTTCAAGACAGATACGGTTATAATTAAGATTGTTGTAGGTTAAAATTATTATTGAAGTTTTTTTATTTTGAAACATTAATTTAATATCTCCTGTAATAAATTAGTATCATAATTGTTTATTCATAAACAGCAATACTTAATAGTAGTATTATTGTTACTCTATTGTATTTTATGAAAATTGATAAAAAGCGTACCTCTTGCTTCTAAATTATTCATAGAAATAGTTAATATGCTTCAACATTTAGGAGTGATTTTTCTTTGGAATATAATTTCTTGTATTAATTTGAATATTATTGCAGACTTCTTGAAGTATTTTTCGTTAGAACAAGTGCTTTGTCACTATATTTTACCATGGGACAATTAAAAAAATTATAAAAACTATTAGGTATATGTTTTACTTTTATAAGTCAAGTACCATTAATTATTTTTTAGATTCTTGAATTCTACAGAGATTAAGGTATCATTATTTAATAAATTAATAATGTGATCGTTAAAAGTTATTTTATTTAATTCTGGACAGTCAAAAGTTTTGTAAATAAATTAACTTCAGTTCACAATATGGACATAGGGCCTTTATAGGAACCATACAAGTTTACATTTTCTATATCACCAGGTTGAACTTTAGGAATTACAGCAATATTGTAAGTTTTATCTATATGAAGGGAATCATTATTTAAGGAATTATCGTATTCATCAGTTACATAATAGTTATCTTTTTGTCCACTACCAGCTCGAGTTACTTCAAGCTTCACAATTATATAATATATGGATAGTGATGCTACAGTTCCTGTAACTATTACCTGACTAACAGTAGGTGTAGGAATAGATGGTGGGTTACAATTATTGTTACAAATTTCTTTGCAAACTTTAATTATAATCGCTTCAAATTCTTCTTTACATATCTTTCTACATTTTTCATTACAATCCTCTTTAGAACATTTATCTAAAAGAAGATGTTCGCATTTAGAACGTTTATTTGGCAGATAATATTCATAATTTACTATTCTGAATGGTATAAGATAATTATCGTCACTTTTAGCAGAACCAAAGTTTATAATGACATCTTTATTTTTTTCATATAGTATTAAACCTTTATTCTTGCTATTTGGCTTGTTTTTTGCCCATGATGAAATAATAGTAATAATATTTATTGTTACTGCTATTTTGGAGGTTAATGGATAAAAATTTATTATAGTATAGTGATCATAATCTGGAGGATTGTTATAAGTTGTATATGTGCTGAAATGTTCACGTAGAGGACTTATGGAAATTTTTTTGCTATTTTTATAGTATCATCTGTAGAACCTGTATCTACTATTATCATCTCGTCTACAATATCTTTGACACTTTCAAGACATCGCCCTAGGGTATTTTCTTCATTTTTAACAATCATGCATAAACTTAAGGACATATTATTATTCTCCTCGTAAATAATTGGGTTAATCTGTATGTCTTCATATTAATATATTATTATATTTTTATACTGTGATTGTAACTATCGAGCTATTAAATTCAAATTTAATTTATAAGTAAAAAACTCAAGGCCAGTAACCTTGAGTTTAAAGGATTTTTTATATTAGAATTTATTATCATATTGTAAGTAATTAAAGATTTGTTTTATCAGCAAGTTAACTATTTAGCAAAACAAAATGAAATATTATTTGAAAATGTATTTATTGATGGTACTAAAATCGAAGCGAATGCCAACTGTTATACTTTTGTTTGGAAGAAATCAATTTATAAAAATGAAGAAAAAATGTTTAATAAAATTGTTATGCTTATTGAAGATATTAATGTTACAGAAATAACAGAATTTATTATGGAAAAAGAAACATTGTTAAAAAATATTAAGTAAGTTCTTGAATGGCTTTCATTAGAAAAGCAGAATAGAAACATAGAATTTGTTTATGGAATTGGGAAAAGAAAAACTAAGATTCAAAAATGGACAGAACAATTAATAGAATACAAAGAAAGACAAGAAAAATACAATTTTAGTAAAGAAATATTTTCAAAAAGAAATAGCTATTCTAAAACAGATCCAGATGCAACATTTATGCGCATAAAGGATGATCACATGAGGAATGGTCAATTAAAACCTGGATATAATGTTCAAATAGCCGTCGAAAGTGAATAGGTGACCGGGATCGGTATATTTCAAGATAGAAATGATATAGCAACATTAATACCTATGATTAACAATATGCAAAAAAAAATAGGCCATAAATATCTTAATGTAATTGCAGATTCAGGTTATGAAAGTGAAGAGAATTATTTGTATTTAGAAAACAATGATCAAATTCCATATATAAAACCGCAAACTTATGAAAAATGGAAAAAGAAAAGCTTTAAAAATGATATAAGTAAACGCGAAAACATGGAATACGACTCGGAAACAGATACATATACTTGCCATAATTGTAAAAAATTAAAACCATTTTCTATTATTCATAGAAAATCAGCAAGTGCATATTGTGTCAAATAAACAAAAGAAAATAATGACCCACATCATTTAGATGTAGGTCATATATATCTTTAAAGATTAGTGTCTAGCTTTTTAGCACTTTTTTTCGCAACCAACTGCTAATGCAGCTATATCGGTATTTTCAAATGCAATAAAAGTTCCGCCAGTAATATTAGCTGCTACTATATCAACAAAATAGGTGCAGTCTTGTGATTTTACATCTTCTTTACAGAAAATAAAGGAAAATGGTAAAGTAGTAGTAGCACCACCAGGCACTGGTAGAGTTATAGTATAAGTTCTTAAAATCTTTTTACTATTATTACCATTATTATGACATTTGTTATTACAAGATCTGCTAAGTTGAATTACTAAAGGCCCTGTTGCTCCAGTAACATCGAACTGTATTAAAGTAGAGAATTCAATTTTTATATTTGGTGAACACAAACAAGTTGTGTCAATTTCTACTTCAGCTAATGGAACCGGTATTGGTGTTGAAGTTGCGTCAGGTGGAATACTTGCAGTAAGTCTTGGGTTAAAGCCTTCACCACATTCTAAAAGTGCTGGACATGGAAGAGGATGTAAGTCCTCAGCAGATTTACAAGCAGCAAATCTTGGTGAACAAGGATCTAAGCAATTATTATTATTGTTATTACAATTTCCATTGGATTGTGAATTCATAAATAAAATCCTCCTTTTAATTAGATAAATTTTAATTTTAAACTACTATATGGATATATTTAGTTGTTCATTTAGTGCTTCTACTATAAATATATGAATTTTATCGAAGAACGGTGATGATAATGCGTGAGTTTTATTATAAAATATAATAACTCAGTGAAAAAAAGTATTACCACACTTTTATAACTACTAATATTTAGTAGAGTTACGTTATTCATTTAGCTGTAGAAGATTTAATTATCCTTTCAGTTATAAGAAAGTTGGTAATATTTTTTAATTGTGGTCATCACTGTCATCATTGTCTGAGAATAATGGATCTAAGTTTTGATCAGGATAGAACTTAGGAACTGGAGCTTTTTCAAATCTCTCGCATGGATCTTCCTCAGGTTCTTCTTCACATGGTTCTTCTGGAACTGGACAGTAGTCATAAGCTGGGATAAGGAGTTGCACAATAAGCTCACATTTTACAACAATATAGTAACCCAAAGTGATATCTAAAACATCATTTCCACTTTCGTCTTGTAGTAATTCACCATCTAGGGCTTCCGCAACCATTTCAAGTTTTATTATATTAGAATCTAAATCTTTGGACTGCTGAACAGGTACAAAACTAGCAGAAATTTGAGCTATAGAATCAGGACAGTAGAACTTCCCAATTACATCTGTTCTATTAATTTCAAACAATTCACTTTGATTGACACCATTAGCATCAATATAATCTGCATAGAAAGAAATCCTGTAAGAAATAACTACTTTTTTGAAACCTGGTTTTCCAATAAGTGGAATCTTATCCACAGTGAGTAACGTTAAATTAAAGTCTCTACTACTAATATATCTTTTAGGGTCTGTTAAGGGATCGCTTCTTAATTCTGAATCTGTTGTATTTGTATCAGGGCCTTCATCGTATACAAGACATCTTTTGATTAAGCATTGATCAAATATCTTAGGTACTTCAATGCAAACTAATTCAGAAGGATCTGGTAAACGTCCTTGTTTATTTACAAGACCAGGACGTGGCGAAAATTTCTTGAAGTTAATCGACATAAACTATCCTCCTCTTCAGAAGTTATAATAAATGTAAGTATATTTAATGCTTACAATACATGATATGTCAGAACATTAAAGTGGTGATAATAAAAAGCTAGATTAAAATTTTTTTGTAGAAGGGCATAATAAGTTTTCACTAAAAATATAATCTTATAAAGGAGGGAATGAGCATGAGTATTGTATATCCCTGGATATATGTTGATTATACAAATAATATATGGAAGTTTTTCCAAAATGTTAATAAAGAATTAAGTTACAAAATTATGTACGGAGAAGGAAAATGGACCAAAGAAAGTCTGATTGATAAGGAGGTATTGGGGTTTGCTGTTTATGTTGAGGAAGATGAGACAATACATATAGTATACAGCAATATTAAGGGAGAACTAAAATACTGTACTCTGAAGGATAAACAATGGGTGGGAAAGATGCTATATCAAATGGAAAATGATGAGTTTGAAATACAGCATTTAAAAGTTAAAATCATCGGAGATGAGATGCATATATTCTATTTATTAATAGGTAATGATGGTAGCGACCATGGAGTGTTAATGCATTGTATATGGAACGGAAAAGAAACAAGAGCTACCGCACTACAGGATATTATATTGATATCTAATTTAAAGGAACACTATTCAATAAATGTACATGAAAAAAATAATATTGATGTATTTTTTACTACAGATGAAGGAGATGAGATATCTTTAAACTATTGTAGTTTTCAAAACCGTGGATGGTCTTCTGTAAAGAGGCTTTATGGTATTCAAGGAGAGGATATCGGCTTTCAAGTGTTAAGGGATCAAAAATATATTCATATATTAAATAAGTCTAGAGAAGATTCTATATATTTCTTGGATCATGTTTGTATAGATATTAGTGGAAATATACAAGAGTTCAAAGTTCATGAAAGCAACAAGGAATTGGAAGAACCTATATTATTTATTGAAAATAATATATTGTACTCTTGTTGGCTGGAACAAGGTGAGATTTTTTATTCAGCCTTTGATGCTGAAATGTGGGGTAGTGCATTTCACTTTGATCGGGGTAATGAAGTTGCAGTGAGCCGGTATAATTGTTTTATTTGTTGTGGTGGGGAGAGTTCCCTTAAAGAAGTTAAAGTTTATGGAACTAATGAACTAGATTTGTGTTTGTTTGTACCAAGTTTGTTTGTAGTAAATATGAAGGATTCATTCAAATATGAGGTAAATCAAGCTAACGTAGCTACACCGCATGAAGAAGAAGCACTTCAAAGCTTAAAACTTGAATTATCTCGAGTAAAATCAGAAAAGAAAAACTTAGAGAAGAAAATTGTTTCTTTAAATATGCAATTACAAAAGAAGCAAAGATTTATGGAAGAGTATGAAGAACGAATTGCTAGAATATTAGAACAAAAACGGAAAGTAGATGAGAATTATAACGTATTCTTGGAATTGCAGCAGAATATTCAAAAAGAGCTAGAGGATATAAATCAACAGTTGGCAGACGAAAGAAAGATTAAAATAAGTATTGAAAATAAATTGAAAGAATGTGAAGAGGAAAATGTAATAATTAGACAACAAGTTAAGATGATAAGTGAAGAAAAGAACAAATTGTATGAAGAACTTGAATTTGAGAAGAATCAATCCATTATGGAACGATTATTAAGAAAGAGGCCAAGTGGAATATAAAGTAACTACTAAAGTTTCATGGCATATAATAAAGTAGGAAGCCTTTATAAGTTATATTAGGACAACATAAAATAGAGGTGATTAATATGAAAACAGAGGACTATGATTATACAATGACCTTTACTTCTCATCATAGGGCACTATATATATATGAACGTCTAATTCGAAAAAATATTCAAGCAAAACTAGTTAATGCTCCTAATAAAATTAATATTAGCTGTACTCAGGCAGTAAAGTTCAAAGAAATGGATATGGAAATTGTCCAAAAAGAATTACAAAAGAACAATATTTATCCTACTGCAATATATAGGATTATAAGAGAAGGAAAAAATGAAACTTATGAATTATTTCAATAAGATCTGGTTAGCCAGGTCTTTTTATGTTTTTATTGCATAATAAGCTCGTACAAAGCATAAATTTTAGTATAGGTAAAAGAGGGGGTGATGGTGAATCTATGGTTTATAAAAGAGAAAAGATGATTTATTATGTATCAAACTTAGGCACAGGTAGGGTGTCGATTATTGATGGAGATAGTTATGGTATTATAAAGGAAATTGAAATTGGTCCAAGGCCTCAAAATATCATCGTAGATGAAAGAAATGATGTGTATATAGCCAGTGATAGAAATAGTAAAGTTACACTTATTAATGATTTATATGATTCTAATAAAACATGGAATATGCCTAATAACGGAAATATACAAGTGGATTCTATCTCTCAGAAGATCTATGTCTGTGACACAGAAGAAGTATGCATTTATAATTTGAGAACTGGTGAAAAAATTGGTTGTCTAACAGGTTTTATTGCTGCAGATAGCTTGGTGCTTGATAAAGATAAGAAAAAATTATTTGTATTGGATATTTTACAGAATGAAATAAAAGTCTATGATACATCGGATTTTCATTTAATCAAGCTATACAAAGATGTTGGTACTTCACCTAACTACATTCTCATATCAGAAAATGAAAAGTATGTTTATATTGCTAATAAAGGAGTTAATAAAGGGTACCATGTTTGTAATATCTCCATACTAGATTTTGAAAGCGGAAATATTTCATATATAGATTTACAAAATGGATCTGTTATTACAGCTTTGGAGCAGAGAGGAATCCTTTTATATGCAGCAAATAGTGGATTACATAGAATTGAAGTTATAGATATACTAAAAAGAGAATGTATATCAATGATAAAAACTACGCTACCAGAATTGCAAAGACTTCGATTATCTCCTGACAAAAAAACACTGCTTGCAACTAGTCGAAGTACTGATGGAAAGGGCGTAATTGATAGAATTGATACTTGTAGTAATACTATTTTAGATACTTTTACTTTTGAACAAAATAATAGTATGCCATATGATATTGGAGTGGTAATGCAGAGTAAACTTCAGGTGAAGGAAGAATCTTTTATTTTGACAGATTCAGAAGATAAATTGAAACAAGAAAATGGAACTACAATACTTGCAAAAAGGGTTTTGTCTACCTATCAAGAAAAAATGATTTTTCCAGAGATATCAATTAAAGTATCCTCGAAAGATGAAGAGATTATAAATATAGAAGAAATTATATTTCAAAAGTGTGAAATTATAAACGAAACAAAAAATAGAAAAATTATAGATAGTCGAAAAGAGTATTCAATACTACAATATAAATTTTACATTCCTTATTACATAGGGTGCAAAAATGAACAGGAACAAAAGTATGTTATTGAAGGAAGGCTTGAAGGAACTCAGAAAGCTACATTATATATACCAGCTTATGCAGAACAACAGGGAATGCAATTTGTAATCAATTCTTTTACTAAATTAACAAGTACTCCAGTAATCATAAACAAAAACCTTAAGTTTGATGTTAGTATTTTAATTTCAACAAGAGTGATTGTAGATGAAATAGTATTTATTCCACTTTGTAAGAACTGCGGAGGTTGTCATAGAAGTGGGGAAAGAAGAGAGGGAAATAATGACTACCGAAAAATATAATTGTTATTTGGTAAAGAAGAAAGATGGAACATTGATGAAATTTTGTTATGATAGTCAGCAAGGTATATATTATCAGATATTTATAAAACAAAACTGGTCAGGGAAGGCGAGTATTTATAAAGAGAGCTTTGAATATTTTTATGTATTAGAGGATTGGAACGAAAGAATTCATGTTTTCTGCCAGGATATTTGTGGAAATCTCATTTTATGCACATTGGAAGGAACAGAATGGAAGTATAAAATACTCCTCCATATGAAGTATGATGTAATCATGCCTATACACATTAGAGCATTTTTTCATTCGGATGATATTCATTTACTATATAATATAGTAGATAAACATACTTATTCAGAAGTATTAGTTCATCAAATTGCAAGAAATGGTATACAGTGGAGTTCTCCCCAAATAATTACCAAATTAGATTATTATTATAGATTGCCATATGATGTTTCTCAAGATTGTGAATGCAACCTAGTCCTATTAAACACTATGTTAGCTGGAATGTATCAATTAACTTCTAGAAATTTTCATATCATTGAAGAGAGATGGGGAAAGCAAGAAGTCATACATACATCACTCTTACCTTACATAGATTTTACTTTTTGTGTTGAAGAAAATAGAAAGTATTATCTGTTTATTACTCAAGATGATCATGTTAATAGAGTGATTTATCAGTATAAAGAAATGGGATTACAAAAAAATATTATACTGTTTCAACATGAAAAAATTGATTCTTGCTTATTAATACCATCCAATAATATATTATGGGCTCTGTGGATTTGTGGTTATGAACTTTATGGATGTTTTTCTACAGATTATGGACAAAATTTTAGTAGTCCAAGGGTCTATATGCACTTTGATAAGGGATTACCTGTAAAAGTATTCTACCAAGAATATTCAGCAGATAAGCAAAATAAGCATATTTCCCATGAGATATATGTAATGAATCTAAATGGAAAAGAACAATTATTTTCAAAGGAGTTGTTAGAAAATTCAGTGGTTGCACAAGCGGATTATAATCAAGGTTTAAAAGCCAATGTAGAAAATTCAGATTGTGAAATAGAAGCGATAAAAGATTGTTTTTTTAAAGTGAAAGTGCTTAAAATAGAAAAAGAAGAATTAGAAACAAAACTTAAAATTGCAGAAAAAGAGCTGAGTAGATTGAAAGAGGCTAGGAAATATGAAAAAAATCAAATATCAAAGTTGCAATATCAATTTTATAAGGAAAAAGAGAAAATTAAATCGTATACGAATGATAACAATATATTAAAAGAAAAAAATAGTTATTTAGAGAATAAACTGCTATTAAAGGATAAAGAAAAAACATCAATTGAAAAAAAATTATCTGTTAAAGAGAAAGAAAACGAAAATTTAAAACAGCAAATAGATATTATAAGGGTTCAGACTTTATCTAATTCAGAAAAATCTATAAAGGAAAATTCTAATGATAGCTCTAAATAAGCAAGATTTTCTTTGATTAAATGGATGTTTGATTATGAAAATGAATGGCACTAGTAAAGATGGGAATGTCTATAGTTTGTGTGAAATTAAATAGAGATATCAACAACAAATAAAATTCCAATAAGCAATAGTTTAAAGATACTATGCTACATAAAGTAATCAAATAACATTAGAGGGTCCTAAGACCCTCTTGTTAAAAAACTCATTATTGCAATAATTTGTTATGTAGATTATGTAAACTTAAATATTCTTATATTTTTCTATTTATATTATATTGTAATGCTTTAAAGCATAAGAAATTCCATTTTCTTCGACATCTTTTGTAATAAATGAAACTAAATCAAATAATAAAGGATGACTATTACCCATAGCAATACTATTTTTCACATATTCAAGCATAGACAAATCATTGGTACTATCACCAATTGCATATGTATTTTCATGAGGTATATCTAAGTAATCCATTAAATATTTTATACCAGTAGCTTTTGAAAATCCTAAAGGAACTATTTCATAAAAGTCTTCACTACGATGTATAAATTCAAAGGTGCTTTCAAATTGTTTATGAAAAGACTCAAAGTCACTTTCTTTATTTGTCCAAATAACTAATTTATCAAAATCAATTTCAGGATCATCAAAGGTTTGTCCTTTATAGAAACCAACGTCTATATGACGAGCTTTAATTCTAATAACTTCACTAGAACTTATATTTACATCATCATCATAATAAACACCTTTTTTACCTTCTAAGATAGCATCAATATGACACTCACGCAATTTATTTACGATTCTTTTTGACAAATCTACTCCAAGGCTTTTATAAAATAACTCTTTATTTTTAAATTCTATATAAGTACCACATCCGCATACGTATCCATCAAAGTTAAGTTCTTTAATACAGTCATCAATTTCTAAAATAGGTCTGCCTGTATTAATAAATGCAAGATGTCCATTATCTTGTGTCTTTCTTATAGCTTCTTTTGCACTAGCGGGAACTGTAAATGTCTTTTCACTAAGCAATGTTCCATCAATATCAAAAAATATAATATTAGGCTTCATTTTATTCTCCTCTCGTATTAGACCAGAATTTAAGCATTTTTGCTTTAGTAATATAGTTTTCTCTGTTTATTATACATATTTTATAAGATCAAAACAACGATTGGACATTATGCAAAACATAAAAATATGTTTTTTAGGAATAAGATATTATCATAAATCAATCTAATAATAATGAGTCATGCTTTTCAAAACTTTACATATAATCAAATAATATAGTATAATTACACAATGATTTAATATATATGTTCTAATAGATAAACTACATATACTTAGTTATTTTACTTGCTTTCAATGTAGTAAATTAATATAACTTTATATATTTTAGTACAATAATACAAGTAAAAATCAAATAATGAATTATAAAATGCTAATAAACAAGAATTAGCTAATATACATAATTAAAAGCTTACCAAGAAGGGAAGGAGGATAATATGGAATTTAATAGAGCACAAAGGAAAGTAATTAATAATAAGCCAAGTGGTCACATGTTAATAAAAGGTATATCTGGTACTGGAAAAACTACTGCATTTATAAATAAGATTCCATCTTTACTTAATAAATATTGTATATCTAAAGATGATAGAGTACTTATAACAACTTGCAGCGAAGAAAATTTAAAGAATATATCATTTATTTATGAAAATATTGATCAGGAAAAATATCATCAAAGCAGTTTTTTTGATACAGATAATAGTGATAAATTAGAAATAAGCATAATAGATTCTTTAATTTCTTACTATTTTAATCAATACAAAAAAAATCATAAGAAGAAATTTAATATTGCTTCTACTACAGAATCTGAAGAAGAGCTTAAAAAAGCAATAAATGTTATAGCAGAAAAATATGCACAAAAAGAAATTAAATCTTCACAAAAAAAAATCAAATCTTCAAAGCAAAAGAATAATGCAATAAAAATTGATTTTGCTGAATTTATAAAAGAGGAAATTGAGTGGATCAAATCTTGTAATTATATAAATCTAGAAGAATATCAAAATGCCTATAGGTCTTCTAGAGTGAGTAAAAACGCTGATGCACCTAAAATTCTTAGAAAAAATTCAAAACAAAGACAGGCTATACATGAGGTTTTAGTTGAATATAATAATAACTTAAAAAAGGTGAATAAAATAGATGTTCAAGATATGGAACTTATAGCACTGGAAGAAGCGAAGAAAAATCCAAGTAAAAATTATACTCATATTTTTATAGATAATAGTCAATACTTAACTAAAGTTCAAATAGAATTTTTAAAAGCATTATATAATGAAAAAACTTATTCAAGTATAACTTTTATAGTTGATACTATGGAATATAATAATCCTTATGCATATCTTACTAAAGGCCAGTCTTTTTCTACTTTAGGATATGATATGAAGGGGAAAAGTGTTTCTTTAAATACTATTTTTATTGAAGAAATAAATACAAAATTTGAAGAAAATGAAGTTAGTGGAGTGGAAATATCTAAAAAAATGGAACAAGCACAAAAAGAAAATAGTATAAAAAAGGCTGTAACTAATTCAACTATGGCTTTAAATACAATTGAATATATAGATTTAAAAAGAAATATTTCCCATAAGTTTATAAAGGATTCTGGAGCTGAAGATGAAATTTATATAGAATATAATGGTTCAGAAGAAAAAGCTGAAGCTGTTATAAGTATACCAGTATTTAATGAAATTGCAGCTGGTAATCCAATACTTATGAATGATTCTATTGAAGATAGCTATTATTTGCCAAAAGAATGGCTTAGAAATTCTAAGGATGCTTTTATGCTTAAAGTAAAAGGTGATTCTATGATAAATAAAAATATTTATGACGGAGATTACGTAGTAATAAGTAAGCAAAATATGCCAAATGCTCGCGATATAGTTGCAGTTGATATTGAAGGGGAAGCCACTTTAAAAACATATAAAATTATAGAAGGAAAAATTGTTCTTACTCCTGAAAATGATAAGTATGATCCTATTATTATAGAAGATCAACAATTTAGCTTCCTTGGAGTAGCTATTGGACTAGTAAAAAATTCTGAAATTTAATGAATTATGTGATTAACAATAAATTTATTATTCTTTGAAAATAGCAGGTTTTCTTACAATTTTACATGAAATAAGTAATTATACATAAATTAAAAAAGGAAGTGAAAAAATAAATGTTTGAATTAATTAATATAAAATTTAAGAATATATTAGATATTCCTTCTTTAAGTATAAATGAACCTATAACATGCATTGTAGGGACTTCTGGAAGTGGAAAGACAACACTTTTACGTATGTTAAATTGTTTAACTATGCCTGATTCAGGAACAATTCTTTATAATGACCAAGATGTTTCAAAAATGGATGCTATAAATTTACGTCGCAAAGTGGTTATGCTTGGACAAACTCCTGTAATATATAGTGGATCAATAGAAGATAATTTGCAAATAGGCTTAGAATTTTCTAAAAAGTTACCCGCATCTAATAATGTAATGAAAGAAGTCCTTAAAAGAGTAGAACTAAATAAACAATTAACTGATAAATGCAGTAATCTTTCAGGTGGTGAAAAGCAGCGTTTATGTCTTGCTAGAGTAATGTTATTGAATGCAGATGCATATTTATTAGATGAACCCTCGGCAGCATTGGATAAAGAAACAGAACAATTTATAATAGAAAATTTTGTGAAGTTTGTTTTGGAAAATAATAAGCAGTTAATTATGGTTACACACTCTGAACAAATTGCAGAAAAGTTTCCAGATTCAATAATAAGGATTGAAAAAGGAAAAGTTATGGTGGCATATGATGAATAATACAGTAATGAATCTTTCAGTTTTTCAGCTTTCTATCGCGTACATTTTTGTTCTTATTATGCTTATCATTTTTAAATCAAGAGGAATTAAACGTGAAAAGCAAATATTAATTGCTACAACTAGAATGACACTTCAGCTTACAATAATGGGATATGTATTAATGTTTGTGTTTAATAATCCAAGCTGGTGGCTTACTTCTTTGATGATTGTAATTATGATTTCTTTTGCAATTTACAATATAATTAAAAGAGTAAAGATAACTATGTCAAAAGAATTACAAGAGATTATTATTTTTTCTATAATAGTGGGTGCCCTTTTAACAGCAGCTTTTTTTATAATTATCGTATTAAATGTAAGACCATGGTTTAATCCTCAATATTTTATACCTATATCTGGGATGATTATTGGTAATAGTATGACAGGAATTGCACTTGGTGCAAATAAGTTATGTAGTGATATGGAGGAAAAGAGAGTTGAAATAGAAAATTCTTTGATGCTTGGAGCAACTCCATTTGCAGCTACAAAAGCAATTGTTAATAATGCTTTTGATAGTGCTATTTTGCCAACCATGAATAATATGTTGACTATGGGAATAGTCTCATTGCCAGGTATGATGACTGGACAAATTCTTTCTGGAACTTTTCCTATAACAGCAATAAAATATCAAATTGGTATTATGCTTGCTATTTTAGGTAGTACGGCTGTGTCTACTGTCTTATTTGTAACTCTTGGATATAGAACTTTCTTTACGAAGGATAATACATTAAAATAGACATTAATTTCATTATATACATGGATAAATATTTATAATTGAATTTTTATATTAATAGCAATATAGAAGATTTAAGAATTAATTATACTTATACAGTGTTTGAAAATAGTTAGCTAAGGAAAGAAGCAATTTAATTCTTATTAGAGTTAAATTGCTTCTTTTTCCATTGAAATTTCAGTTATGATTCGTAAGATTTCAGTCCAATTATATGCTCTAATGATATTAGAAGATTTTATTGGAAGCCTATTATAATTTGTATCGATTAATATAACTTTAAAACCATTATTTGATAGTAAAATAGCATTGTCATAACTATCTTCTATAAAAATACTACAATTTAACTCCTTTGCTTTAGGAACTTTATTATGAGTACCTAAGTGAAAAACTTCATCAAAAGGGATTTCATTATCTAATAAATGTAGAAAAGTTACTAGCTCTAAGGATTTCTCTCTAGCAGTTACAAAATATAGATTATTGTACTTATGAAGTATATCTAATACCTTTTTTACATCATTTCTTAACTTTTGCTTACTATGAATTTCTACTTTAAATTTTTCATAAAATTCTAAATAATCTTTTTGATCAATATTTAAGACCTTATGAATATCGTAAGATATAACCTGACTTTCAGAAATATTAAGATTAAAATGTTCATTAGCATAACTTAGCCAATAATAAGGATCTGTTATAGTGCCGTCAATATCAATACAGATGTTTAAATTTTTCATTTTTATCACTCCTCAGATAATAAGTTTGTAAGCAGTTTAACTTGCTGCTTTAAAAATATTATATTCAATGTATATTAAGATTAAATTAACTCTAGTTACATTTTAAGTTAAATATAAAATAAAAAATTTAGTAATTTTTTTATATTTTTATGGATATAATTAAAAATATAGTATATTATTATATTAGATAATAATTAATATTATTTGATAAATTTTATTTAGTAGAGGTGGAGAAATGTTTAATTGTATACAATGTGAAGATAATATCTTTAGAAATTTAATAGATGGTCAATGGGTTAGTAGTAAAAATGGAGAATTTATAGAAATAACATCTCCAATTGATGATTCAATTATTGGTAAGGTTCCTGCAATGACAAAAGAAGAAGTAGACTTTGTATTTAAATCTTCAAAAGAAGCACAGTTAAAGTGGAAGAAGGTCCCTTTAAGTGAAAGAGCTGAAATATTATATAAAGCAGCTGATATACTCCTTAAGTACAGTGATGAAATTACAGAAATTATGATTAGAGAAATTGGTAAAGATAAGAAAAGCTCAAAATCAGAAATTTCTAGAACTGCTGATTTTATAAGATTTACCGCTGATACTGCAAAGAATATGTCAGGAGAAAGTATTCCAGGAGATTCTTTTCCTGGATTTAATAGAAATAAAATTTCTGTTGTAACTAGAGAACCTTTAGGAGTTGTTCTTGCAATATCTCCATTTAATTATCCAGTAAACTTATCAGCATCTAAAATAGCACCAGCAATAGTTGCTGGAAATTCTGTTATATTAAAACCTGCAACTCAAGGAAGTTTATGTGGTTTATACTTAGCAAAGGTTTTTGAAGAAGCTGGAGTTCCAAAAGGAGTATTAAACACAATTACAGGTAAAGGTAGTGACATAGGAGATTATATTGTTACTCATACTAGTGTAAACTTTATTAATTTTACTGGAAGTACAGAAGTTGGAACTAGAATTTCTAAAATAACTAGCATGGTTCCATTATTAATGGAACTTGGAGGAAAAGATGCTGCTATAGTTTTAGAAGATGCAAATTTAGATCTTACAGCAAGTAATATCGTTGCAGGTGGTTATTCATATTCTGGTCAAAGATGTACAGCTGTAAAGAGAATTTTAGTAGTAGATAAGGTAGCTGATAAGCTAATTGAAAAAGTAAAAGAAAAAATGAATAATCTTAAGGTTGGAAATCCATTAGAAAAGGATGTAGATATAGTTCCACTTATTAATTCTAAGGCAGCAGATTTTGTTTCTGAATTAATAAAAGATGCTAGTGATAAAGGTGCAGATTTAATTGTAGGTGGAAAAAGAGAAGGGAATTTAATATACCCAACACTTTTTGATAATGTAACTTTAGATATGAGGCTTGCATGGGAAGAACCATTTGGTCCAGTGCTTCCAATAATAAGAGTAAAAGATAAAGATGAAGCTATAGAAATTGCTAATAAATCAGAATATGGATTACAAAGTGCTGTATTTACTGAAAATATAAATGATGCTTTTTATATAGCTGATAAATTAGAAGTAGGAACAGTTCAAGTAAATAATAAAACAGAAAGAGGCCCTGATCATTTCCCATTTCTTGGAGTAAAAGCTTCTGGAATAGGAACACAAGGAATAAGATATTCTATTGAATCTATGTCTAGACCTAAGGCAACAGTAATAAATTTAATTAGAGAATAAACGATATTAATGTTTCTGTTTTAAAAATATTAATGAAAATCCCTAGAATAATTGTTATAATTGTTTTAGGGCTTTTTTAGATAATTTATTAAATTTATAGAAAAGTTACTTTTAGCTGAAATAAATGGACATTTTAAGGAGGAAATTAATTATGGCTTTAACGCCAATGATGGTTGAATACATGAAGACTAAGGACGAGTACAGCGATTGTATTCTATTTTATAGATTGGGCGATTTTTATGAAATGTTTTTCGATGATGCAATTACTGTATCTCGTGAGCTTGAATTAGTGCTTACTGGAAAAAGTTGTGGACTTGAAGAAAGAGCTCCTATGTGTGGAATTCCACATCATGCAGCAGCTGCCTATGTACCAAGACTTGTTAATAAAGGATATAAGGTTGCAATTTGTGAACAGCTTGAAGATCCAAAGGAAGCTAAGGGAATTGTAAAAAGAGGTGTTGTAAAGATAATTACACCTGGAACCTTTGTAGATTCTAATAGCACCCTTGAAAATGATAATACTTATTTAATGGCTATATATGAAAATGATGAAAAAGTAGGTATAGCAATTTCAGATATAAGTACTGGTGAATTCAAAACAACTTCTTTTGATAATATCAGAATAAGCTTATTAGATGAAATTTCAAAGGTTTCTCCTAAAGAACTCCTTGTAGATGAAAATATAAGTGAAAGGCTTTTAGATGATATAAAGGGAGTAACCTCTGCATTTATATCTAAGAAGAATTTTAATGAATTTTTTGTTACAAAAGAAGAACTTTTAGAACAATTTTCAGACTTAGAAGTTGCAGGATTAACTAAGGAAAGAAACCTTGCAAGTTCAGTATTACTTAAGTACATATATGAAACTCAAATGATGAGTTTAACAAATATAAATTTATTAGAGCAATATGAAATCGTAAATTATATGACTATAGATGGTAATTCAAGAAGAAATTTAGAGCTTACAGAAAGTATCAGAGAAAAAAGTAAAAAGGGATCTCTTTTATGGGTTCTTGATAAGAGTGCTACATCTATGGGAGGCAGAACACTCCGAAAATGGATAGAGGAACCTTTAATTATTAAATCAGAAATAGAAAAAAGATTAAGTGGAGTTAATGAAGCATTTAATTCTATAAGTTTTAATGAAGATTTAAGAATGTCATTAAAAGAAATCTATGATATTGAAAGAATTGTAGGTAAGATTTCCAATAAAAATGTAAATGCAAAGGATATGTTATCTCTTAAAGCTTCATTAGATAAAATCCCAGCTGTTAAAGAGCTTTTAAAATATGCAAATTCTGATCTTTTAAAGGAGTATTATGAAAACTTAGATGAATTAGATGATGTAAGAAAGTTATTAGAAGCATCAATTAAGGAAGAACCATCTTTAAGCATAAAAGAAGGAAATATAATTAAAGATGGCTATAATGAAGAAGTTGATGAATTAAGACAATCAAAACTTCACGGAAAAGAATGGATTGCAGCACTGGAAAATCGTGAAAGAGAATTTACTGGAATTAAATCTTTAAAAGTTGGTTATAATAAGGTTTTTGGATATTATATTGAAATTACAAAATCAAATTACGATTCTATTCCAGAAGGAAGATATGTAAGAAAACAAACTTTAGCTAATGCTGAAAGATATATAACAGAAGAACTTAAGGTAATGGAAGATAAAATCTTAGGCTCTGAAGAAAGGCTTATTAATTTAGAATATGGTTTATTTAGTGAAATACGTGATACCATAGAAAAAGAAATTGCCAGACTTAAGAAAAGTGCTAGAATAATTTCAAACTTAGATGGAATATCTACATTAGCTTTAGTAGCCCTTGAAAATGATTATGTTAAACCAGAAATTAATGAAGAGGGTTTAATCGAAATAGTTGATGGAAGACATCCAGTTGTTGAAAAGGTAATAGGAAGAGGAGAGTTTGTTTCTAATAATACTAAGTTAAATCAAACTGATAAAGAATTATTACTTATAACAGGTCCTAATATGGCAGGTAAATCTACATATATGAGACAGGTAGCACTTATTAGTTTAATGGCTCAAATAGGTTCTTTTGTACCAGCAGCTTCAGCTAATATTTCAATTTGTGATAAGATATTCACTAGAATTGGAGCTTCAGATGATTTGGCAGGTGGTAAATCAACATTTATGGTTGAAATGTGGGAAGTATCTAACATATTAAAAAATGCAACATCTAAGAGCTTAGTTTTGTTAGATGAAGTAGGAAGAGGGACTTCAACATATGATGGACTTTCAATAGCTTGGTCAGTTATTGAATATATAACAGGAAATGATAAATTAAGATGTAAAACATTGTTTGCAACTCATTATCATGAATTAGTAAAACTTGAAGGAATCTTACCTGGTGTTAAAAATTATTCTGTAGCAGTTAAGAAGATGAAAGATAGTGTAATTTTTTTAAGAAAAATAGTTGAAGGCGGAGCGGATGAATCTTATGGTATAGAAGTTGCAAAGCTTGCAGGTCTTCCAGAGGCAGTAATAGAAAGAGCTAGAGAAATACTCCTAAGTATAGAAGGAGAAAATAGCTTTGATATACATAAAGTAACCCACGGTGAAAATAGTGAATTTAAAAGAGAAGTTGCTGTTGATATTAACAATTATAATAATGAGGTTATTGTTACTCAAAAAGTTTCAGAAATAGAGAGTGAATATGTAGAAGAGGTTAAAACTGAAAATAATATTGCTATCAACAATGATAGCAGCTTGGAAAATGAGCATTATGCAAAAGAATCGATTAAAAAAGAAGAAAATACACAAAAGAAACATAAGTATAAAGATGCTTCTAATAATATGCAGTTAGACTTTGCTTATATGGAAAAAGAAGCATTTCTTAAGGAAATAAGTGAAGTAGATATATTAGGTTTAAATCCTATGGAGGCTATGAATACTTTGTATAAGCTGGTGGCTGAGGCTAAGAAATTGAATAATTAGTTATAGTGGGAGCTGGTTATGGCTAGCCTCCACCATAAGGGGCTGCTATAAAACTAACTTAATTAGTTTTATAGCAGCTCATCTCTTTTGTAAAAATAGTTTATCGTTTATATTTATATGATGATAAATCAATCTTTTTTTTCGATTTATCTAAAGCTGAGATAGATAAAATTATACAAAGTTTAAGCAGTAAAAAATTAATTAATGTCATTGAGGCTGGTAATGAATACTTTATTACCCTTAGTTCATGCCCACTATCATTTAATCCAGCTACTGGCATGTGCAATATCTAAGAATTAAGTTAATATTTATGATAAGTTTTAGTTAATAAGATTTATAATTTGAAATGCTGTGTACTTGCTATTGTGAAAAGTACAAATTAGATTTGAGCGAATAAATTTTTCAGAACTTATATTAAGAATAAAGCTTTAATAAATATATATAAGAGAGTATTGCAAAATATTGAATTGTTTACAATAAAAAATATTCGCAATGATATATATGACGAAGAAATATTGAGAGGTATAGTATGACAGATAATTTTATTAAAGCATTAGAGAATAATGATTTAAATGAAATGAGACAAGTACCTAAAAGCGATTTACACAATCATAGCGCAAGAGGGGGAAATATAAAATACATTGAAGATTGGATTAATAAAAGCATACCAAGGCCAACATCTAAGTTTAAAAATCTTCATGATATGCAGCAATGGAACAATCAAAATATTAATCCTATATTTAGAGGTACATTAGGTTATGAAAAGCGTATAGAAGCAGCTTTTGTCCAAGCTAAAAATGATGGTGTTAGGGTGCTTAATATGAGTATTAGCTCAGATGTAATTTTTTATTATGGATATCGAGTTGAAAACTTGATAAATTTATTAAAAAGAATACATCATAATTTTGCTCCAAATGTTATTTTCATACCTGAGATAGGATTTAAAACAGTTACTCCTATTGATATTATGTCTGAATTGTTGGAAGTATTTCTAGCTCAAAAGTATTTTAAATCAATTGATATATATGGTAATGAATTTTCTGTGACTACTTTTAAAAAAATCTTTAGAAAAGCTAAAGAGAAGGGGTTAATTTTGAAAGCACATGTTGGCGAATTTGGAAATGCCGAATTAGTTAGAGAAGCTGTAGAAGAATTAGAGCTTAATCAGGTACAACATGGAATTGCCGCTGCTAATTCTAAAAGTGTTATGAAATGGCTAAGCGATAACAAAATACAACTTAATATATGTCCAACAAGCAATGTTTTGCTTAGTAGAGTTGAAAATTATAAAGTGCATCCCATTAGAAAATTATATGACTACGGTGTTAAAGTAACTATAAATACTGATGATATGCTAATTTTCAATCAAAGTGTATCTAAGGAATTTTTGAACCTTTATAATGCTGGGGTTTTAATTTTACAGAACTAGATGAAATAAGACTAAATGGTTTATCAGCAGATTTCCATATATAAACAATAAAAGGTAGTTGCATTAACAATACAAAAAAAGCTAATAGCCTACTTGTGTTGGGAATATTAAAAATAAATAGTTAGGACTTGCAACCTATGTTGCTTTGGGCATCTTATTATGTTCACATTTTTGATATTTTAAAATACTATAATTAATAGATAAATGTTGTAGTTGCAAATGGATTAGAGTATATTTTTGAAGAAATAAGGAATTTATGGAGGTGTTATATGTATTTATATCATGGTTCTAATGTAGAAGTAACTACGGTTGGTTATAAGGCGTGTAGAAATACTGCAGATTTTGGTAGAGGGTTCTATACTACAAATATAAAGGAACAAGCTATAACATGGGCTAAACGTATAGCTATGGAACATATGGGTTCTGAATATAATCCGGACATTAAAGCTGTTGTAACTATTTTTGATTTTGATACCTCTATATTTAAGGATACTAAAATAAAATGTATGCGATTTCGTGGAGCATCTGTTGCTTGGGCATTATTTGTAAAGAATAATATACAGCTTAATAATAAGCCTAAAGGCGAGCATAATCTCAATTTAAAATATGACTTGGTTAGTGGCTATCTGGCAACTCCAGAGTTGTATACATTATTTGCAAATTACGAAAATGGTATAATAGATAAAGCCACTTTTAAAACTTCTTTAAAGACTATAAAAAAAACTAATCAATATTCTTTTCATACATCGAGAAGTACAGAATATTTAAAATCAACTGTACATGAATATTTTGACGTGACTAAAGAAGAATTTGATAATTTCAATGCTGCTAAAAATTGTTTTGAATTAACATTTTTTATTTTTAAAGAAAAAAATTGTTTGGGTGAGAGAAAATTAGTTTTTAACTTGGATGATATATTACCCTTAAAAAATGAATAACTTTAGTGATTTAGCTTTATAATTGTGTCCGTAATTATAATTAGGTACTGAATATATAGATAATATTAATGAAATTTTATTTATTAATTGAATTAAATAAGTTATTAATAAATAAATCATTACTTTATTCATTTAAATTTCAAACAATATAAGCGTAAAGAAACTATTAAAAATAATACTAAGAAATTTTAAGATAAACAACAGCTTCCTATGGGCTAAATAAGTGAATTTCGAAGAACTCACATTCAATGTATAATCTAATTATGCTTCAAGATAGAGATAGAGAGTTTGAAATTTTTATGTTATTGTGAAACTAAGCTTTAGGCATATTACTAGTATGCTGACTTGTTATTTATTTTAATATTCATTAATTAAACTGAGAATTATATATAGAAATTAGTTTTTTGATAACTCAGTTTCTGCTATAAGGAAATCAAAAACTTCTTTAAATATTAAGAAATTTAGTAAATGTATAGAATAAAATTATATTATATTGTTTATATATAAAGAATTAGTAAAAGAGATGAAATATTAAAATAAATGATATTTCATCTCTTCTCAAATTAAAAGGTATAATAAATAAAAGCTAAATATTGCTCCTTAACCAGAGACTTATTTCTCAACATAAGAGGCAAATAGGGGTATATTGTCAAAATTCCTTTTCTTTAGCAGTATCATCTGAATTTCTGATTTTTATGACTAACTCTTGTATAGTAGAAAACGCTTCAGATAGTTGCTCTAGTTCATTTGGGTTTAGTATATCAAATTTATTAAACATTATTTCTTCTGTAGCTAAGAGTGAATTTGAAATTAAATCGAACCCTTTTTGTGATAGGGTTAGGTGAGTTATTCTCTTATCAACTTCATCTTGCTTTTTAATTAAATAACCTAGATCTGTTAATTTATTAATGTTTCTGCTTGTATTAGGTAGTGATACGGATACCCTTTTGCTTAAAGCGGACGAGGTAATAGTTCCTTGAAGATGAATTTCATGTAGCATTTTAAATAGCAATGGACTTAATTCGGAATTTTTATTTTCAGGCATCAAATCCAAAAATTCTTTTTGAAATAGAGAATAACAACTTATTATATTTAATATTAATTTACTGTTCTGTTGTTTTGTCATAGTGCTTTCTCCTTTTCTTAGATAACATCTTTATGGAATTTAGTATAACAGAATGATTATCAAAAAACAATTGTTTGTTGATAAGTATTCTGTTGGAGTGTAGAATCATTATTAAGCAGTCAAAGTTAATTTTTACTTATTCATTTACCAGAAAGGATGAAAATAATATTGGAATATAATTTGTATAAAAAGGATGAGTTATCAGAATAGATTATTTTCATTCACATTACCAATTATGTAAAAAGATATTTATAAGAAATATTTGACAATAGTTTGATATAAAACTATAATTGAAATATGGAAGCAAGAGATATAATATCATTAATTTCAAAAATAAGAGAAAACGCAAACGGGCTTATTACAAATGAAATGGATAACTGGGGAATAAAAGGACTTGTAATATCTCACGGGGATATTCTTTTTGCACTTCTAAAAAGTGAAAAAATGACAATGAAGGAGCTTGCAAAGAAGATAAATAAGGATAAGTCAACAGTAACTGCGCTTGTAGATAAATTAATAAAGCAAGGGTATGTTGAGAAAACAAAAGATATTGAGGATAATCGTGTAGCGTTTGTAGCTTTAACTGAAAAAGGTAAGGAGTTAAAACCTATGTTTGATGGAATATCACGGGAATTATTGTCTATTGTGTACAAAGACATATCACAAAATGAAAAGGAGGATCTAATAAGAATTTTAAATAAGATTTATAATAACTTTTAATTTTTTAATTAAATGGTTTGATATAAAACTATTTCATGTTATAACAAAGTATTTGGTTAGAAGACTAGAAATGCTAAAATATTCATGTATAATATATAAGGTAATATTTCCTCATACATCACACATGAAGACAGTAGTGTTGATATAGAAGAAAGATTAGTAAATAAATGTTGTAATAATACTACTTGGATAAAGGAGCTTTTAAATATATGAATTTTTATTTCGCGCCTATGGAAGGTTTGATTGGGTACATTTATAGAAATGCTCATAATACCTTTTTCAATAAGATAGATAAATACTTTTCACCTTTTATTGTTGCAAATCAAAGCAACAGTTTTAAGACACGAGAATTAAATGATATTTTACCTGAAAACAACCAAGGTTTAGTTTTGATTCCGCAATTACTAACAAATAATGCAAAAGATTTTATACATACTTCTAACAAAATAAAGCAATTGGGATATAATGAGATTAATTTAAATTTGGGATGTCCTTCTGGAACTGTAGTTTCAAAAAATAAAGGATCAGGATTTCTTTCAAAAACAGAAGAACTTAATTTGTTTTTTGAGGAAATTTTTTCAGAAGCGACAACAAAAATCTCAGTAAAAACTAGAATAGGAAAAGATCAGCCAGAAGAATTTTATCATTTGATAGAAATATTTAACAAATACCCTATAGAAGAACTTATCATTCACCCTAGGACTCAAAAAGATTTTTATAATAATAAGCCTAATCTGAAGATTTTTAAGGATGCTTTAACATTAAGTAAAAATCCTGTTTGTTATAATGGTGATATTCGTACAATCACAGATTACAATGAGTTTTTAACTGATTTCCATAGTGTAGAAACTTTAATGCTTGGTAGAGGATTATTAGCTAATCCTGGATTGATTAGTGACATTCAAAATAGTACTAAACTTGAAAAAGAATTACTAAAAGAATTTCATGATAAAATTTATGAAGATTATAAAAAAATACTTTTTGGAGATAGGAACGTCTTGTTTAAAATGAAAGAATTATGGTTTTATATGATGCCTATGTTTTCTGATAATGCAAAATATGCAAAAAAAATTAGGAAATCAGAAAGACTACACGATTATGATGAAGCGGTTTTAAGCTTATTCAGAGAACAGGATATTTTAATATGAATAAAGTAATAGATATCTTAAAAGTTACAAATTATTATAAGTTTAAGTGCATAGCTGATAAATGCAGATTTACATGTTGTGAAGGTTGGGATATTGGTATAGATAACGATACTTATAATAAATGGGAAAAAGAAAATGGAAAGTCTAATAATATTTTAAATAATGTAAAAATAAAACAATGCGGAAGTAAAACAGAATATTTTATAAATAAGGAAACTAATGAAGCATGTCCATTTTTGGATAAACAGGGATTATGCAATATAGTAAGAAGCCATGGAGAAGAGTATTTATCTTTAACATGTCATATGTTTCCTAGGATAGAGAATATCTTTGAAGATAAAAAGGAACTTTCATTATCATGCGCATGTCCTGAAGTAGTAGAACATATAAGCAGCATAACTGGCAAAATAAATATAAGTTCAGAAAATGATATTAAGTTAAAAAATCATTTATTAGAACTTAAAATCAGAGATACTGTGATTAATATTATGCAGCAGGAAAAATTTTTATTGGAAGATAAGTTGATTATTAGTTTTGAAATGCTACTAACTATTTTAGAAAATGAAAGCTTTAGAGAAGATGATTTATTAGAAGCGCTAGAAAAATACAAGAACAGAGAGTATATACAAAAACTTATAGATAGGTATCATAAAATAGAGTTAAATATAAATCAGTCAGTTGAAGAAATTAATTATCTATTTTTAGATATTATACAAAATTATAAGGAAGTTTCTAGTTTAGATATTCTTTTAAAAGATATTTCTAACTTTGCAGAAAATATTAAAATTGGAAGTCTTTCAGCTAAGTGGCATGATTATAAAAGTTTGTTTGAACAATATAATCAGCTAATTGAAAATTGTATTGTATCTAAAATTTTAAGCAGTTATGTCAGCAATGATATTGAGGAAATGACTATTTCTTTTCAAATGATTATAATAGAGTATTTATTAATAAGGTATGCTGTATTTTTGAAATATTGTATGAATAAAAATAAAGAACTATATATTGAAGACATAAAAGATTATATTGTAGCTTTTTCAAGAATTATTGGTAACAATACTGAAGCAGTTATAGAATTTTTTAGAGATGGTTTTGGTAAGGATGTTTTAGATAGTGGATATTTGTGTTTTATAACTTTATTTTAATAATTAGTAAATAAAAAATGTAATATTATAGACGAGACTAATCTATGTTATTAATGCCAATAACATAGATGTTCTACTTATATAAGCTAAATATTTAGACTTTATTTGTAATTTTATTGTATAATTTATATATGTTAGCAAAAATATAAAAAATAAAGAGGTTGAAATGAAAAAGTATAATCAAATTACACTAATACTAGAGCTTATATCGATGATAACTAGCCCAATATTTATAATTGTATATTGGATTTCATTTTATGAATTATATACTTTATGTAAATATGGAAAAATTCATAATAATATCACTATGTTATTTGTATGTATGTTCTTCTTTCTGGCTTGGTTTATAATCCTAATTATTAGAATTACGAAAAAAACAGTAAAATTACAACAACAGAATATAGATAAAGATAAGATAAAATATAATTCACGTTATAAAGTTATATGGACTTATATAGCTATAATACTTATAATTGCTATAACATCATTTTATGGAGTAAAAATATATCATAGTGCAATAAATTATAATGGAAAACTTTCATGGTTTTTAAATGATTTGGAGAATAAAAAAACTGTAAATTTTTATCATAATAATATATATGAAAATGGAATAGAAGGTATTTTTACAGATATTAACAAAGAAATTAATATGCCTAAAGATTTATATGTATCTAGTAGCTTTAGCCTTAATTTTGATTCTAATGGAGTAATTACATCTTTTGATACATATATTTATGGAAAAAATGATAAAGGTAAACTAGAAAGTTATCTAATTACTTATAACATAAATAAGTCAGAGAAGATAACAATAAATTTAAATGGTTATGTTAATGCAGATTATAATGAAGATAAACTGATAGAGCCGTTAATTAGGACAATGAAGGTTATTCCTCTTAAGGAAAGCGTGAGTAAATGGAATGAAAATCAATATGGGATTCTTTATTATGGTAAACGAAGCTTTGGATATAATATAGATGGAATTGTTTATGTTAATTTAGATGGAAATACAAAAGCAGCGTCTAGTTCACCGTCAGAAATAATAGACTATACTGTTTCTGTATTTGTACCAGACAAAGAAGATATATATACTCCGTTTAGATATATTTTTGCTGAAGATTTAGATAATATTAAAGCAACAGATCCTCTAAAAGTAAATAAAAGTGAAAAGGTTTCTAAACAATCAAATAATAATACCAATGAATTTTATTTATCAGATAAAATTGGTTATCGTTTAGAAGTAACAGACGCAGCAGCTGGTAGTAGAGCTTATTCATTAAATGGTACTTTTGATGGTGGAGTCACATGGAATATTATAAATAATGATCCATTCTTAGGGCGAATTGGAGTGGCCTCAGGAATAACTTTTTTAAATGAAAAGCTTGGATTTTTATGTTTATCTCATAGTGGTGGCAGCAACGGAGAGTTATATCGTACAGAAGATGGCGGTTTATCTTATAAAAAAGTTAATTTCCCAAAGGTAGAAGTAAAATTAAATAATGGAGAAACTTATAATCCTTTTAATTTACCTGGTATGCCTTATGAGGAAGAGGGAAATCTTAATATCTCAATTGGGCAGGGCTCTGATGGCGATTACAATGGTGGATGCAAAGCTTTGTACCAATCAAAAGATGACGGACGAACTTGGGAGTATATAAAAGAAGTTATTTGAAATAAATAACAAAATTCAAGATGAAATAAATGGTAAAAACACTCAATTAAGGTTTTAATAAATAAAGTTAATATGCTAACAAAAAGGAGCGATAAACATGGGATATCCAAGTGACTTATTATCAACAAGAGCTGTGGTTAAGCCAGGATTATATGCAGTAATACCAAAAGATGGATTAGTAAACAATGTAATACCTAATATTAAAAATTGTAGAGTTAGTATAGTAGCTTCTCCTAAAATGGGAGCAAGCTTTGTTCAATATATTGTAGATGCGAATGTAGGAGGTGTAACCTCTTCACCATTTGCTAAAGAAGACAAAATAGAAAGTTTTATATACTGTGTAAATGGAAGATTAGACATAAAAATCGGAGCTGAAAAACATAAATTAATAGATGGTGGATATGCATTTGCACCTGCTGGAGTAGGAATATCATTTGAAAATACTGGTGACAATATTGCAAAGATACTTTTATATAAACAAGTATACATTCCTTTAGAAGGAACAGAAGCTAAAACATGTGTAGGTAATGTGAATGATATAGAGTATAAAATATATGATGAAATGGAAAATGTCTATATAAAAGACTTACTTCCAACAGAACTTGGATATGATATGAATATGCATATACTTGCTTTTGAACCAGGAGGATGTCATCCGATTGTTGAAACTCATGTTCAGGAACATGGAGCTTATATTTTAAGTGGAGAAGGAATGTATTTATTAGATGACAAATGGATGGGAATAAAGAAGGAAGATTTTATTTGGTTTGGACCATATGTTGCTCAATGTGCTTATGGTATAGGAAGAGAGTTATTTGCTTATATATATTCAAAAGACTGTAATAGAGATGTGATTTTATAAAATGGGTAACACACTTTCACTATTAAATCCACGATAATTTATCGTGGATTTTTTACATTTATGCAATATATTCGTACTAATTAGTATGAAAAGATTATGATTTTATATACTATTTACTTTGATGAAAATCTCTAATAATCTCTAAGAATGATTTTAAAATGTCATCTAAAAATAAATCTTTTCTATATATTAAATTAATGGTTTGTTTAGGTGGATAGTCAGAAATAGTGAGTGCTTTAAAGTCAATTTTATTTATAGATTTTATATATGAATTAGGCAAAATAGTAATGTTATCTGAATTCTCTATCAATCTTATACAAGAATCTAAATTTGTTGCTTGAATTCTTGGTTTACAAATATGATTGATCATGCTAAATGATTTATCAATATTTTTTCGTGAATTAGAATATTGAGGTAATAATACAATATTCTCATTTGTTAAATCTTTTAATGAAATATTCGAATATTTTGCTAATCTAGAATTTAGTGGGACAACTGCTAGGTGATATTCAATGTTTAGCAATTCAGAGTGTATATCTGAATCATCTGATCCATAATAAATTAATCCTAAATCTAGTTTACCATTTTTCACATTTTCAACTATTGTATCGCTGCTATGTTCTTCCATTGTAATTAAAATATCATTATGAATACTATTAAATTTTGAACAAGGAACTAGTAATAAGTGAGAACCAGAAGCACCTATTCGAATTTGTTCTCTTGATTTTCCTTCATAGTTTTTAATATCGGCTTCTGCTTGTTCAAGGTCAAAAAATATCTTATAAGCGTGTTGTTTTAAAATTTTACCGGGCTCAGTTAAAACAGTTCTTTTTTGAACATAATCGAAAAGTTTTGTGTTTAACATACTTTCTAAAATTTTAATTTGGTTACTTAGCGTAGGTTGAGAAATATTAAGACGTTCTGCAGCTTTTGTGTAATGAAGTTCTTCAGCAAGGACTAGAAAGTAATTTAATAATCTTACTTCTATCATATTAATATAAATCCTCCTATTCATAGATACAAACTATCATCATCATATTAAATATAGTATTGATAGATAAATAATAAATCAATATAATTAATTTGTAAATGATAACAAAAGAAAATAAATTAACAGGAGGAGAATATTATGGATTATAAAGAATTATCCAAAGATATTATAAAAAATGTTGGTGGCGCAGAAAACGTTTTTTCATTAACTCATTGTGCTACGAGATTAAGATTTAATCTAAAGGATGATAGTAAAGCTAATACTGAGGTATTAAAGAATATAAAAGGAGTTATGGGGGTTGTAAACAAAGGTGGTCAATATCAAGTAATAATTGGTAGCGATGTTGCAAATGTATATGCAGAAATAAATAATACTGCTAATTTTGATAACGATTCCTTAAGTGAAGCGAAAGATGATAAAGGGCCTGTTGTAAAAGTACTTGATACAATTGCAGGCATTTTCACACCAATTATACCGGCAATAACAGGCGCTGGTATGCTAAAAGCTGTTATGGCATTACTAGTTACTTTTAAAGTAATTGGAACTGATACGCAAATATATTCTATTTTAAATTTTATGGCAGATGCAGCATTTTATTTTTTACCATTTTTGATTGCTAATTCAGCGGCAAAGAAATTTAAATGTAATGCTTATATGGCAATGTCTATTGCAGCAGTTATTTTACATCCTAACTTTGTTAATATGGTTAACGCAGCTAAAAAAAGTGGGGAAGGAATTTACTTTTTAGGATTTCCAATAACTTTAGCAAGTTATTCATCTTCTGTCATACCAATTATTTTAGGTGTTTGGTTTATGTCATTTATTGAACCAATTGCAGATAAAGTATCACCTAACACTATTAAGTTTTTTACAAAACCACTTTTAACACTATTAATTACTGGACTAATTACATTAATTGTACTAGGACCTCTTGGAATAATTTGTGGTAATGGAATTTCAGCTGCTATAGGATTTTTAAATACATATGCGAGTTGGTTAGTTCCACTTATTGTTGGTACATTTTCACCACTACTTGTAATGACAGGCATGCATTATGGATTAATTCCTATTGGTATTAATAACTTAGCAACAGCAGGATTTGATACAGTAGTAGGACCAGGTATGCTTGGATCTAATATTGCACAAGGTGGAGCAGCACTTGCTGTAGCACTTAAAACAAAAAATAGCGAATTAAAACAATTAGCTTCATCAGCAGGTATAACTGCAGTTTGTGGTATTACAGAGCCTGCTATGTATGGTGTTACACTAAAATTAAAACGCCCATTAATTGGAGTTATGCTTGGTGGAGGTATTTCAGGATTATTTTTAGGTCTTACTGGAGTTGGAAGATATACTTCTGGTTCACCAGGGCTTTTAGCGCTGCCAGGATATATTGGAACTAATGGATTTAGAAATATTATGTTTGCATGTATTGGTGCAGCTATAGCATTTGTTGTTTCATTTGTAGTTACTTTTATTGTAGGATTTGAAGATATTTCTGAGGCAAAAAAAGATGATTCTAAAGTAGAAGATGTTAATTCAGATGAAGTAGCAGTAGATGAAGATGATAATATACAAGATAGCATTATATATTCTCCAATTGAAGGAAGAGTAGTGTCATTAAGCAACGTAAATGATCCAATGTTTGCAGAAGGAATGATGGGAAATGGAATTGCTATTATGCCAAATGAAGGCAGAGTAGTTTCTCCTGTAAATGGAACAGTTAATGCAATATTTGATACAAAGCATGCTTTTGGAATTATTTCAAATGAAGGTGCAGAAATCCTAATTCATATAGGATTAGATACAGTGAAATTAGGTGGACAATTCTTTGATACAAAAGTAAAAGTAGGCGATTCTATATGTACAGGTGATTTATTAGTTGAGTTTAATTTAGATGAAATAAAAAGAGCAGGATATGATGTTATTACCCCAATCATAATAACTAATACATTAAAATATAGTGAAATTTCCTTTGCAGATAGTAAAAATGGTCAAATAAAGGAAAAAGATCAATTGATGAATTTAATCAAGTAAAATTTGAAAAAAAACACACAGCTCAAGAATTCAATATAGGACATTGATCATAGATATATGTATACGATAATCAATGGAAAATTAAATTGAAACCTTGACATGATTTTTCAATTTAATGTGTTTTTATTGTTGTGAATTCAAATATAACAAGAAATTAAGGGTCATTGTTTTTAAAGGAAAAAACAGTGACCTCTGACGTATAAAGATAAATTTAAGAAAAGTAGAGTGAATATGTTACACTAACCTAAATAAAGAGAGGAGAAATAATATGAATATAGAATTTCCAGATGGATTCCTATGGGGAGGTGCAGTTGCTGCAAACCAATGTGAAGGTGCTTACCTAGAAGATGGAAAGGGGCTTAGCGTTCAAGATGTGCTTCCTAAAGGGTTGAGTGGTCCTAGCTCAGAAGAACCTACTGAAGATAATATGAAACTAATAGGAATAGATTTTTATCACAGGTATAAAGAGGACATTAAGCTTTTTGCTGAAATGGGTTTTAAGACATTTAGAACTTCTATTGCTTGGTCAAGAATTTTCCCAAATGGTGATGAAAGTGAACCAAATGAAAATGGGTTAAAATTTTATGATGATTTATTTGATGAATGTCATAAATATGGAATTGAACCGCTTGTAACAATTTCTCACTATGAAACACCTCTTATGTTAGCAAAAAAATATGATGGGTGGAGAAATCGAAAATTAATTGGTTTCTATGAAAATTATGTAAGAGCAATCTTTGAAAGATATAAAAATAAAGTTAAGTATTGGCTTACATTTAATGAAATTAATTCATTAATTCATGCACCGTTTATGAGTGGTGGAATTCTAACACCAAAAGAAGAGTTAACTTTAAATGATTTATATCAAGCTGTTCATCACGAACTAGTATCCAGTGCATTGGCTGTAAAAATTGGACATGAAATTATGCCAAGTGCAAAGATTGGCTGCATGATTTTAGGGATTACAACTTATCCTTTAACTCCAAGTCCAGATGATGTTATTGCAACGATGATAAAAGATAGAGATACTTTATTTTTTGCAGATGTCCATGCTAGAGGAAAATATCCAAGATATATGAATAGATTCTTTAAGGAACATAACATTCATATTAAAATGGAACCAGAGGATGAAGAGTTATTAAAAAATTCAGTAGATTTCATTTCTTTCAGCTATTATTCTAGTAACTGTGAAAGTGTAAATCCTGATGCTGGAGAAAGAACTGGAGGAAATCTAAGCAGAGGATACAAAAATCCATTTGTTAAAGCTTCAGAATGGGGCTGGCAAATTGATCCTAAGGGCTTAAGATTTACTTTAAATAAACTATATGATAGATATGAATTGCCATTATTTATTGTAGAAAATGGACTTGGTGCTGTCGATGAATTAGTCGATGTCGGAAATGGAAACAAAACAGTAATAGATGATTATCGTATTGAATATTTAAGAAGCCATTTACTTCAAGTTGCAGAAGCAATTGAAGATGGTGTTGAATTAATGGGCTATACTTCATGGGGCTGTATTGATGTTGTAAGTGCATCAACGGCAGAACTTAGAAAGCGATATGGCTATATATATGTAGATCGTAATGATGATGGAACAGGTACATTAAATAGATATAAAAAGAAATCATTTGACTGGTACAAAGAAGTCATTGATACTAATGGGAAAAGCCTTCTATAGTATTCATAATCTCAGTTTTAAAATTTAAATAAGATAGATAGGTATTATTTGGTAAGTTAGTAATTAATATATATTATAGTGGTGGATTTCAAAGGTTGTATTTCGAATTGGCCATGAAATCCACAAAAATCCCAATTTAGATTTTTGTGGGTTTATTCTATTCTATCTGAAATTAACCTACCACCATTAAGATGAGAATTATATGTAAATAATGATTTTATACATTATAAAGTGTTTAATCTATTTTTCAAATGTAGATATATATCCGCGAACTTAAGTAAATTTTTTTACACCAGCATCACTTCTAGATGTTCCATAGATTCTTTGAGTAATCAGATAAGCTTATAACTTCTTTAATTCACATATTACATTAAAGACTTCCTCATCAGTAGTTTGTTCAAAATTTTTATAATATAAACCTACAGCATAAAATTCATCAGGTATAATTAAACATATAACTTCATCGACAACTTTTTCTAATAGAGAGATTGTATCTCGTGGTGCAACTGGTGTGGCTAAGATAATTTTTTCTGCTGCATGTTTTTTTATAGATTTTATAGCAGCTTGTATCGTAAAGCCAGTTGCAATTCCATCATCAATTAGTATTACTATTTTATTTTTTACATCAGGAAAATTTTCATTTCCTTTATACTTAATTAGTCTTCTTTTAATTTCCGCTGTTTGTTCGAATACTTCATTTTTTATATATTCTTGAGATATATTCAACATATCCATATATTTTTCGTTAAAAATAAATGTTCCATCTAAAGATATAGCACCAATAGCAATTTCTTTATTGTGAGGCAAACCAATTTTTCTTGGAATAATTAAATCCCATTCAAATCCAATTTTTTTTATAGTTTCATAAGCTGTTACTATTCCACCTCTTGGGATAGCAAGAACAATAGCATTTTCATCTTTAAACTTTTCTAGTTTTATGGAAAGCTTTCTTCCTGCATCTTTTCTATCTATAAACATATTACCAACTCTCCCTTAACTCATATACGTTAGTTTAAGTTGAAATTATAGAATTATTCAAGAAATTTTATTTTTATAATAAGAAACTTATGTAGTTTTAATTAACTTACAACTTTATGATCTTTATCAGCAGTAAACCAATAAATAATAAAAGACAGATAAAGATAAATGTTTAGTATGGGATTTTTGAATAAATTTATTTATTTTGGTGAAAATTACTATTATGTTATATTTTCTGAAAGGATGAATAGTATGAAAAAAAATATCATAATAGGGATGCCAAGAGCATTTTTATATTATAAATATAAAAATTTATGGAAAGCTTTTTTTAAGGAATTAAAATGTGAAATTTTAATAAGTCCTGAAACAAATAAACAGATATTAAAGGATGGTGTAAATAATTCAATAGATGAAAGTTGTCTTTCGGCTAAGATTTATATGGGGCATGTATACTATCTAATTGATAAAGTTGATTATATATTAATTCCTAGGATTGTTAGTTTTGGTGAAAAGGAAATTGTTTGCACAAAATTCAACGCAATGTATGACATCGTAAATAATACATTTAAAAATGTAAAATTGTTAGACTATAACATAGATGTAAAAGAAAATCAAAGTGAATTTAAAGCATTTATGAAAATGGGAGAAGTATTAGGTAAGAATTCTATAACTGTATTAAAAGCATATCTAAAAGCTAAAAAAGCTCATAAGCATTATGAACAAAAGAAATCTAAAAAGCAAGAACAGTTGTTACATGATACTGACAAAATGAAAATGCTAATAGTGTCACACCCATACAATACCTATGATAGATTATTAGGATATCCAATAATTAAATATTTAGAGAGCTTTGGAGTTGTACCTATTTATGCAGATGTAGCTAATAAGGAACAAACTTCTCAAAAATCAAAGGCAATTTCCAATACTTTATATTGGACATATAACAAACAATTAATTGGTGCAATTGAATATTATTCAAATAAAATAGATGGCATTATATTTATCTCTACCTTTCCTTGTGGACCAGACTCTTTAGTAAATGAGTTATGCATTAGGAAAGTTAAAGGAATACCTATGACAAATATTATATTAGACGAATTAGAGGGAGAAGCAGGATTACATACAAGAATAGAAAGTTTTATTGATATTATTAAAGAAAAGAAAAATAGGAAGGAAGTAAAAAATGGTTGATAAAGAAAAAATAATTAGCTTTCCCCATATGGGAAATTATTATATTGCAATAGAATTTTTAGTAAAACATACATTGAACATGAAAATATTAACACCGCAACCAATAACTAAAAGAACTTTAGAATTGGGCTCAAAATATAGCCCGGATTTTGTTTGCGTTCCATTTAAGTATAATTTAGGGAATTATATAGAAGCATTAGAAAAGGGTGCAAACTTCTTAGCACAAGCTGGTGGAGGTTGTAGATTTGGTTATTATGGAGAAGTACAAGAGCAAATATTAAGGGATTTAGGGTATAATTTCGAGTTTCTAAGTATTTTAGATACTGATCATAATCATATAAATCTTTTTTCAGTATATGGTACATTTAAAAAGTTAAATTCAAAACTTTCTTTTTCAAAATTTGCTTATTATTTTACACTTACTCTGAAAATTGTTGAAATAATAGATGAAATAGAAAAGTATATTAGAGAAAATATAGGATTTGAAGTTATAGAAGGAAGCTTTGAGCAGTTACAAAAAGATTTTTTAAATAGAATAAAAACAGTTAAAAGCTTTAGAGATATAAATAAAATACATGAAAAATATAACACATTATTTAGAAATATAGAGATTAATATGCCTAAAAATCCAATTAAAGTTGGAATTGTTGGAGAATTATATACTCTTATGGAACCATTTAGCAATTACTTTATTGAAAAAGAATTAGCTAAAAAAGGTATTCAAGTAACAAGGTTTATAACAGTCACATATTTATTTAAAAATCACCCAAAAGGAAAAGAATTAATTAAAATTTCTGGGAAATACCTAAAATATGCGATAGGAGCTGATGGCACTGATAGCGTAGCAAAAACAAAACAGTTAGCAGAAGCTGGATATGATGGGGTTATACATGTAAAACCATTTGGTTGTACACCAGAAGTTAATGCAATGCCAATGTTGCAAAACATAAGTAATGACTATAAAATGCCAGTATTATATTTTAGTTTTGATTCACAAACCTCTGAAACGGGGATAAAAACAAGAATTGAAGCATTTCATGATATGCTTATGATGAAAAAGGAGAAAGAAAAATGGAAAAAAGTTATTTAGGAGTAGATATCGGTTCTATATCAACAAAAGGTGTAATAATAGATGATAATAATAAAATAATAGCAGAAAAATATCTTTGGACAGAAGGAGATCCTATTAATGCCGTGAAGAAGGTAGTTCATGAATTAAAAGAGCAAACTCAAGGAAAAAATATTACAGTTAAAGCTGTAGGAACAACCGGTTCAGCAAGAAAATTAATTGGAACGATTTTAAACGCACAAATTATTAAGAATGAAATTACAGCACATGCAATTGGAACAATTTCTGTTTATCCTGATGTAAGAACTATTTTCGAAATTGGAGGGCAAGATTCCAAAATTATTTTAGTTGAAGATGGAATAGTAGTTGATTATGCAATGAATACTTTATGTGCTGCAGGAACAGGTTCTTTTTTATCATCACAAGCAAAAAGACTTGGATTACAAGTGGAGCAATTTGGGGAATTTGCATTAAAATCAAAAAATCCAACTAAAGTAGCTGCTAGATGCACTGTTTTTGCTGAATCTGATTTAGTACATAAATCTCAAATAGGTCATAAAAAAGAAGATATTATAGCAGGTCTATGTAAGGCTGTTGTTACAAATTATCTTAATAATGTTGGAAAAGGAAAAAGAATAAAATCACCAATTATATTTCAAGGTGGAGTTAGTAAAAATATGGGAGTAATAAAAGCATTTGAAGAAGAAACAGGTGAAAAAATATATGTTGATAAATATGCACATTTAATGGGAGCCTTAGGGGTAGCAATGCTTGCAAAAAATTCAGGAAAAGAGCAGGATTTTGATTTTGAGATAGCAGAGATGCATTTTGAAACTAGAGGAATGGAATGTGAAAAGTGTGCAAATAATTGTGAAATTATTTGTATATATAAAAATGATAATTTAATTGATGCTTGGGGAAATAAATGTGATAATGGAGCAGTTGTTTAATAAAAAATGCATATAAAAACTACAGTTAATTATATTTTTACAAAAATGAATACAGTTAAAAAAATCAATTGTAAGAAAAAAACACTTACAATTGATTTTTTTCAATGTGATAGTACTATTTTAAATGATATATTATTTTTGAACGTTATTTCTCTCAAATATCACTTTACCTGGACACGCCTTAGTTTGACCAAACCACATACATTTTGCACAACTTAAACATTTTCCAGTATCTTTGCCTTCTTTAGCATCATTTGCCCAGTTAGGATTTATAAGAACTCCTTTACCAATGTCTACAATATCTACATTTGTTTCATTTAATATTTCTTCTGCAGTTTCCACTGAATAAATTCCGTTAACTGCAAATACTGGAACTGAAACTTCTTCTTTAATTTTTTCTGATGCATAAACAGCATTAGAGAATTTATAACCTTCAGTTACATGTATTTCTTGTTCACTCATAAAGCCGTAAGAAATATCAAGGAAATCTACTCCATTTTTCTCCAACACTTTAGCATAATGTAGTCCATCTTCCAGTGTTGGTTCAAATCCTCCAAGACGGATTCCAATGACAAATTCTTTTGGTGTTACTTTTCTAATATCTTCTAATATTTCTATTACAAACTTTTCAGGATTGTCACCATATTCATCAATTCTTTTGTTTATTCTTTTATTGAAAAACTGACTTATTAAATAACCATGACATCCATGAAGTTCAATACCATCATATCCTGCTTCATAAGCTCTTCTTGCTGCTTCAATATAATCATTTTGTATAGATTTTATATCTTCTATAGTCATTTCACGCCCAACTACAGTTCTAGCAGGATTTTTATATTCATAAGCACTTGGACACAGTGGATTTTCTGATATTCCAACAACTCCTGCATGATGAATTTGAACAAAAATTGGGCAGTTTTCTTCATGAACTGCATCAACTATGCTTTTTAATCCTTCAATTTGATTATTATTCCATATTCCAATCTGCTTTTCTGATAATCTTCCATCAGTATTTATACAGGTAGCTTCTTGAATTATTAGTCCTACTCCTCCTTGAGCTAACTTTTTATAACGTTCAACATTTTCAGGTGCTACATATCCATCCTTAGCAAATCCAACCACCATTGGAGGAACACAAATACGATTTTTCATTTTTACATTTTTAATATTAAATTCTGTAAATAATTTTTTCAAAAATTTCACACTCCCATTTTATTATTCATTTACACACAATCTTTTATTTGGTATGTTATTAGTATATTTTATTTAGGAATAAAATATCAAGTACGCACATTTTTGTGCCTTACTTTTGGAGGTATTATTTATGGAAAATAAATTAAAAGAAACATTGCATATTTGTCATGAAAAATGTCCTGTTAATCATGCCCTTGAAATTATTGGGGGTAAATGGAGAATTCCTATAATCTGGAGACTATCTGCCGAAAAAAGTCTAAGATATAATGAACTTAAAAGAAGTATACCTGGAATCACTAATATTATGCTAACTCGATCTTTGCAAGCTTTAGAAGAAAATGGTCTTGTGAAGAGAGTAGTTTATAATAAAATTCCACCTCATGTGGAATATTCTTTAACAGATATATGTCAGGATTTGATGCCAGCATTAGTAGTTATAAATGAGTGGGGTAAAAAACTTGCCATAAACATTAACGATAAGAGGTAAAGATGAAGCAAATAAATATGACCTTAAAGAACAAAAAAAAAGAACGAATAAAAATTAATAATATAAATGATTTTAAGGCTGCATTAAAAAATGAAGGCTATAAGATAAATGAATTTGATGAAGAAAAATTTGAAGAAACAATTATAAAGATTTTTCAAGTAGATAGAAGTGTAGTAGAGTGGTTATATAGTCACATTAATGATACTGGCATTACTTATAGAGCAAATGATAGTAGGGATTTTATGGACTACATAAAAAAAATGATATTATTTGAAAATGAGCATAAAAAACTATGTATAAAAATAAGTGAAGTAAAAAAATTGAATATAGATAGAATTGAATATGAACGAGAGCCAAGAATTCAGGAAAATGTTGATGATATTATGAAAACCATAGAAGAAATAAAAAGTCATATATCTACAATAATAAGTGAAGAAGAGAAATTAAAATTAGAAAATTTAGAAAAAGAAATAAGTAAGGATTATCTTTATGCAAAAGATATTGAATTATTAAAAAAAATGGTTCTTATTGAAAAAGACAGCGTGAAAGAAAAATATAATGCTCAAACACAAACAAAGACAATCTCCATAAAAATACCAAAGCATATAGATTATTATTATATTCCTGCAAAGAAAGGTACTGTAGAGTATCATGAGCATTTAAGTAGTAATATCCCAAGAATACAGCGATTAACAAAAAATATAGATAAATATATGAAAGTTCAAGAAAAAGCAATCTTTAAAATAGATCAAAGCAAAACGTTACAGGGCTCTATAAATATAGCACTAGCAATCTATGATGATAAGGAATTTAAAGCAATTAGTGGCAGTAATGATATAGCTAATTATTGCAGTGCACCACCAGAAGATGCAGCAGTGTTTAAAAGCAGTAAAGTTAATAAACTAGGTAAATTGGGCATTGGATATGACAGAGTTAATGATAGTGAAAAAAAGATATTGGAAGAAATACATAAACAAATAGAAGCCAATCTATTAAAAAACGAAGGAAATCTTATTTTGTATAGTAAATGGGAGCCATGTCCAAGCTGCTATTATGTAATTAGTCAGTTTTGTGAAAAACATCCCAATATAAATGTACAGGTGAAATATAACAAAAAATATGGTGAATAAAAGTACATTGTATAGAATTATTTAAGAAATTTTATTGTATAAGTACATAATAATAGTAAATTTCATAGGTCATGCTTTGGTTCCAACAGAAAACCCGCGATAATTAAAATTGTCGTGGGTTGTTTTCTTTTAGTTTAAATTTTCATAAATCATATTATAAATTAATAAAGCTTATATATATATTTATATTCAAATAAAAATTAGCAGTTTAAAAGAATTATAATATAATTATTCATTAAAGAGTACTGAAAAATCTATTGAATTATTTTTTATTCTAAAAATATCGTAATAAATAGAAAGATAATAGTTGATTTTATGTCACTATAAGAATATAATTTATATTAGATTAATCTAAAATAATTTAATGTTTTATAAAACAATTAACTTTGCTTCAAGATAATTATAAAATTTTTAAAAAAGTGAGGGTGTCTTTATGAAAAGAAAAAAAATCAAAAAGATTATATCATGTTTAATGGCTGGATTGATAATTACTGCTTTGAGTGGACCTAATACTGTATTTGCTGAGGAAACGAGTAAAAACGGACAAGCTATTACAAGTAGTGATAGAAATGAATCAATAAAAGCTAAAGAGCGTGTATCTGTACATGATCCTTCTATTGTAAAGGATGGTAATTCATATTATGTATTCGGTTCTCATATAGAAGCAGCAAAGTCTACGGATTTGCAAAATTGGACTAAATTCACAAATGGTTATAACACACCTAATAATGTCATATTTGGAGATTTATCGAAAAACTTAGCTGGTTCTTTTGCTTGGGCTGGTGAAAACGATTCAGATTCTAAAGGAGGTTATTCTGTATGGGCACCTAGCGTTATTTGGAATAAGGATTACATAAATAAGGATGGAAAAATAGGCGCATATATGATGTATTATTGTACATCTTCAACTTATAAGCGTTCTGCTATAGGTTATGCTGTATCTCAAAATATAGAAGGTCCATATACTTATGTAGATACAATTATATATTCAGGTTTTACTAAAAGTGATGCTCACGATGATGGAAGTAGTAAAAATACTAATTATCTAAATACAAATATTAAGAAACTTATTGATAATGGTACATTAACAGGATCAAAATTGGAATGGTTTACAAGTGCAGGAGCGTATAATACAAGCTATGCTCCCAATGCCATAGATCCGGAATTATTTTATGATAAAGATGGAACACTTTGGATGAATTATGGTTCTTGGTCTGGTGGAACATATATTCTAAAAATTGATAAAAAGACAGGCACTCCTATATATCCAGGAAAAGATGAGAATACTGATACAAGTAATTTAACTGATAGATATTTTGGAACTAGAATATCTGGTGGATATACAAAATCAGGAGAAGGTGCAGAAATTGTTTATGATGCAGCAACAGGATATTATTATTTATATGAATCTTATGCTGGTTTAGCTGCAGATGGTGGATATAATATTAGAATGTTTAGATCAAAAAATCCTAACGGTCCTTATTTAGATGCAGCAGGCAATAATGCTGCTCTTCCAGGGAATGTAGATAATGCTTATTGTGGCATTAAACTTATTGGTAACTATAAATTAGATTGCCTAGATGTAGGATATAAAGCTGCTGGACATAATTCATCATTTATTGATTCTGATGGTCAAATGTACCTTGTTTATCATACAAGATTCAATGGTGGTACAGAGGAACATCAAGTTAGAGTTCATCAAATGTTTATAAATGAAGAGGGGTGGCCAGTAGTAGCACCATATGAACATAGTGGTGATAAAATTTCTAAAAATGGTTACTCGAAGAATGAAATGGTTGGTTATTATCAATTTATTAATCATGGTAATGCAAGCAGTTCTGCAATGTTAGACACACTAACCGTGAAACTAAATGATGATTACACAGTAACTGGTGATGTAACTGGTACTTGGAAAGTGAAAGATGGCTCATATTTTATGAATGTTACTATTAATGGAGTAACTTATAAAGGAGTATTCTTTAAACAACAAGATGAATCTAAAAAGACATCTAAAATAATGACATTCACTGCTGTAGGTAGCAATAATGAATGTATTTGGGGAAGTAAGCTTGATTTAAAAGATAGCGAAGCAGTAAAGTATGCTGCAAATGCGTTAGAAAGTAGTATTCCAACTAGTACAAAAACAAATATAACATTACCTAAAACAGGTGCATATGATACTGAAATTTCATGGTCTTCAAGTAATCCAAGTGTTCTTGATAATCAAGGTGTAATAAATCGTACTGGAAATGATGAGAATATAACACTTACAGCAAAAATATCTAAAGGGAAAGAAAGTTTTGCTAAAACATTTAATGTTCTTGTTAAGGGTAAAATAGATAAGATTAATATGTCTCCAATTTTCAAATATGATTTCGATACAAATAATGGATCAAATGAAGTTGCAAATAGTGGAAGTAAAGATGGAAAAGCAACTTTAATAGGCTCAGCTTCTATTTCAGAAGATAAAAATAGAGGTAAGGTACTTAGCATAAAAAATGAAAAGGGAGCTATAAAAGCAAACTATTTAGCTTTACCAAGCAACACACTTAGTGGAATTACAAATGACGGTTATACAATAGGTATGTGGGTAAACGTAGATAATACAGATCCTAATTACTTTGAACATAGTGCATTATTTGAAGCAAATGGTGGTGGTAAATACCCCGTTACAAGAATAAGTGCAAACTTATTCTCTAGAATTAATGCTAATGGGGCATTTGCAGATGCAACAGAAATTTCAAAACCATTAACAGCGAATACATGGCAATATGTGACATATACAGTAAATTCAAAAGGTATTTCTGTATATGTCAATGGTAATGAAGTTGGCAGTGCCCAAAAAGATTTAACAGCATGTTTTACTAATGATTTTCTTTCAAATATGACAGATGTTAGTGTTGGAAGTGGTAACATTTGGGGAGATGCAGATATAGCTTCAGCAAAATTTGATAATGTATCTATTTATAATACTGCATTAACAGATCAACAAGTAGAAGCTCTTTATAATAAAGAATCATCATCAGAATTAAAACCAATAGAAGACAATAATATTTCAGTTGATTATAAAGTTAATAAAGAATGGGGAAATCAAGTGAAATCAACTATAAAATTAACTAATACAAGTGGTAAAACAATTAGTAATTGGGCATTAAAAGCTGACTTTGATGGAGAAATCACTCAAATTTGGAATGCTTCAATAACTTCTCATGCTGGGAATAGTTATATGATAAAAAATTCTGGATGGCCACAAGATATTACTACAGGTGCAGCAGTTGAATTTGGCTTTATAGCTTCATATAAAGGAGAAAACCCGCCAAAATTCACAAACTACACTATGGCATCAGCGATTAAAGTTGTGAATGAAGATAAATACAAAGTATATTTTTCTAAAGATGGTGAATGGGATAATGGTTTTAATGCTAAACTTGAGATTAATAATAATGGCAGTACTCCTATAGAAGATTGGGGTATCGAATTTGATTATAAAGATAATATTAAATCTATATGGAATGCTGAAATAGTAAGTCACAAGGGAGATCATTATGTAATTAAAGGTAAATCATATAATGCTAATATTGAATCAGGAAAGAGTATTTCATTTGGATTTGAGGGTGTTCCTGTTGATGGTATTAAATCAACAGAAATTCCTAAAAACTATAATTTAACTGAAGTAATGAATAATGTTGAAAAGTAATGATTTCTAATTAAGAGTAATAAATATCTAAATAAAAAGCTTAAAGTAGAGTTTTTTCTACTTTAAGCTTTTTGTATCTGTATGTAATATAATATGCTAAAATAGTGATTAAATAAACTTAGCATGTAAGGAAGTGAACATAATGCCTATATTTAAATTGACCAAAGAAATTATATTTCCAAGTTCAGAACTTTCTGAAGAGGATGGACTTTTAGCGATTGGAGGCGATTTGTCTTTAGAGAGGTTAATTGTAGCTTATTGTAACGGTATATTTCCATGGTATAACAAAGGTGAACCAATTCTATGGTGGTGCCCTAAACCTAGATTTATTATAAACCCTAATGAAGTTAAAATTTCTAAATCAATGAAAAAAGTTATTCGAAAAAGTGAATTTAAAGTAACTTTTAATAATGATTTTGAAGGTGTAATAAACAATTGTTGTTCCTTGAGAGAAGATAATGGTGAAGGAACATGGATCACTGATGATATGAAAAATGCATATATAAATTTATTTAAACATAGTTATGCCATGAGTGTAGAAATATATGTTGGCGAAGAATTAGTAGGGGGATTATATGGAGTTAAAATAGGAAAGTGCTTTTTCGGAGAAAGTATGTTTTCTAAAGTAAGCAATGCATCTAAAATTGCATTAATTAAGTTAGCTGAAAAATTAGCAGATGAAAATTTTGTGTTTATTGATTGTCAAATGCATACAGATCACCTAGAAACCATGGGGGGGAAGTATGTTTCTTGGGATGATTATAAATGTATGCTTGATAGAGGAATAGATGTAAAAAATTAATTATTTTAGCTATGATTTTAAATTTGAAAAGTAGTCAAAATTCAATTCGTCAAAAAATGATTGCAAAATTAATGAGAATGTAGATATGTTTGTGTAAATTTAATAGTATAGTAATTCTAATATAACTGGAAATTTTGTTTCCAGTTATATTTTTAGCATTTAAGTGTAATACTAATACTGGATTGTTTTATAGTTTTAGTATTTGCAAAATTAATCAAAATATACATTAATTTATTAAGTTGTACAATTAATCATACTTATGCTTATAATTCTCACCTGTTAATTGTCATACCTTTGTAATGGAGAATAATTAAAACTCCTGTATCATCAAGTTGATATTCTGTACCAGTGGTAGGAGGTTTGTTGTAGACTAAGTTCATTCCAACTGCGTAAAGAGCTTTACTTGAATCATAAGGTTCTTGAATAACAGTACCTGTCATAAATCCTTTTTTAATTAAATCTTGGGCTTCTGGTATCCCATCGAATCCAATAACTGATATTGTATTTGCTTTATCTCCATTGTTATAGCCATATTCTTGCAAAGCTTTAATAGCACCCATGGCCATAGAATCATTATTTGCAATAATTACTTCAATTTTCGTACCCAATTTTAGAAATAATGTTTTAGTAACATTTTTAGCTTCTTCTTCACTCCAGTTACAAACCTGTGATGCAAGTTCCTGGGTCTTTATTCCTGCATTATTAATTGTTAAAATAGAATGTTTTGTTCGTTCAATTGCATATGTATTAGTACTTGGACCCTGTAACATAATATATTGCATTATGTTATCATTATCTCTATCTATATTTTTTTTGTTACTATTCCATAAATCAACAATAAGTTCTCCTTGTTTAATTCCACCTTCTGTAGGATTTGTTCCTATCCAGTAAGCTTTATTATAAGATTTAATAGAATCTATATCTGTTCCACCAAAGAAAAGCACAGGAATATTAAGTTCTTTAATTCTATCAATAACATATTTTGTATTTCCTTGGTCCACTAAGTTTAATAATAAAAGATTAAACTCCTTTTTTTGAAGTAATTGGTCAAGCTGACTATTCTGTATATCCTGACTTCCTTTTCCATCAAAAAAACTATATTGAACTTTACTTTCATTTTCTTTTTGAATTTCTTCTAAACCTTTGCGGATTAAAGCTACATAATAATCATCATAATTGTTTAATAATACTCCTACTTTAACAGGTTCTCCTTCAATAACGCTGGCACTAGTTCTAATTACATTTTTATTATAACTTACTAGTATTCCACTCATAATAACTAAAATCATAATCAGTGATAATATTTTTTTTAACATTTCATTTTGCCCTCCTCATAATTATCTGAATCATAATACATAAATATTAAAATGGGGTTTTTAAGTTACTTTCTTTATATATGCCTAAGCACAATAATCTTAATTTGTGCTTTAGTAAAAAAATTATACTATGTTAATTACACTGGAAACATATAAGTCTATTCTTATAAAAAGTGATTTGATATATTCTATACATTTTTAATGCCCCCCATGTTTTTTTGAGATTCGGCAGATTTTACGGATACCAGCAGCCCCCCTTTTTCTTACGATGTTTTCCCTAAATGAGATTTTGAAAATACGTAATTTGTAAATAAGGTTGATGATACTGGAGCATGCATATAATAAAATAATTTAAATAGCAAGAGTGTTTTTGGGGATGGGAGTTATAAACTGATATCCTTTATTTTTTGTCTAAAAGTCTATTATAAAAATTAATTATAATATTGTAATAATATGTTAATATGTATTTAGCTCCTTAAAAATTTTAAATAATTGTATTATAGGGATGGTATTATAATATCATCTCATTCTCAGTTTAAATATCTATGGCTAAATTGCACAGATACTAGCTAGTAGAGGTAGAGTGAGTAGAAATACTTAGTCTACCTTTATTTTTTTATCTTAATCTTAGATGCAAGTTATAAAATAAAAAGTTGTCATATGTTACTTTTTTGTCGTAAAATACAAAATCACATAGTATATAGTTACTTAATGATAAAAAAAGTATTTTGAAGAAAAGAATATTGAAAATAATTATCTAAATGTTAATATAATATTGGACAATGTATTAATACACATATTCCCTAGTATAATTAGAAAACAATTTTCGAGCACTGAAAATAAGGGTCGTAGACAGTAGAAATATTGTTTATTACCTTTATTTTTTTCTCTAAGGGTAGCAGATAGGAGCAATTACTGCTTTATTTTTTTACATTTAAATGTATAAGCACCATAAGAATACTATGTAATAGTATGTCCAAATACTGTATGATGTAAATGATATCAACGTATCCCTTTAGAGTTGATATTCTCATAATCTTTTTATTTTATAGAGGTGCAGTCATTAATTTGGCTGCATCTTTTAGTTGCATAAATATGTATTATTGGGTAACTCAAAAATGTTAAACTTTATTATATTTAAGTAAAAAGTGTGTTAAAACCTTTTATATAAGTTGATAATCATTCATAATTATGTAAAATTATGCTATAAATAAAAAAAGGAGGAGATAAAATGAAAAAATTAAAAAGACTCTCTAGTCTACTTGTAGTTTTGTTATTATTTTTTACAAGTATGCCAAGTATGACAAATGCAGCAACATCTGCAAGTAATTTGAAAATTCATTACATAAATGTTGGACAAGGTGATAGTGAATTAATTCAGATAGGAGATAAGAATGTATTAATTGATGCAGGCAATAATGGCAATAAGGCATATAATTATCTCAAATCGCTTGGAGTTACAAAGTTAGATTATGTAATAGCAACACATCCTCATGCAGATCATATTGGTAGCATGGCAACTATTATTAAAAACTTTGATATTGGAACTTTCTGTGCACCTAAGGTAACTACAACAACACAAACGTATACTAACATGGTAAATGCTCTAAAAGCTAAAAATTTAAAAATAACAGTACCAGGTGTAGGAAATAAATTAACTATTGGTGATGCTACATTGACATTCTTGGCTCCTAATAGTAGTACATATGAAGATTTAAATAATTATTCTATTGTTTATAAACTAAAGTATGGAAATAATTCATTTATATTTATGGGAGATGCAGAAGGTGTCTCAGAAAGTGAGATATTAGCAAAACAACTTGATACACAGGCAGATGTCCTAAAAGTTGGTCATCATGGAAGTAATTCCTCAACTACACAAGCTTTTTTAAACGAAGCAAATCCTAAATATGCAGTAATTGAAGTTGGAGCTGATAATGATTATGGACTTTCAACACAAACGACTTTAGATAAGTTAAATAAGAACGATATTGAGATATTTAGAACTGATTTAAATGGTACAATAATGGCAACATCTAATGGACAAACTCTCACATTTAATACTAACCAGTAGCAACTAACAGAACTATTGAAAATTTTATATTTATAGACGCTCAAATGCATACAGAACATTTAGAAAGTATAGGTGACAAATTTATTGAGTGGAGCTTTTTTAAGATTTACTCAGCAGAGGATTACAAAATTATTAGTAATGTGATATAAGAAGAGGATACCACAAAACGTATTATAATCAGTATTCATTTTTAATTCTCACTTACTACTGTATTTAATAAAATTTTCATTGATTAAAAATTCTATAATTTCTTGTACACTAAAAAAGAGTTTAAATTTGTTAAATGGGTATATATAATGGTATTATTATATGTGATCATTTAATTTTAAAATAAATAATAAGGTGTGTTGAAAAATGGAAGAAATAAAAAAAGCAATTACTGAAATAATAAAAGAAGATATTATAAAATTAGTTATTAGCAATAAGATTAATAATAGTGTTGAATATAATAAAATAACATTTATACTTAAAGAAAATAATAATAAAAAATATTATCAAATAGAAAAATTCACCGATAAGCAAGTATTCCATGAAAATATTGATACAGATATATTAGAAAAGAAAGTTTTAGAATATACAGCATCAAACTATAAACAAATTTCTGCTTGGTCAAATACTGCTACCTTTGACTTGAAAATATCTAAAAAGGGTAAGATTTTATTAAGCAAGAAAAAAAGTGATAATGTAAAGCTTGCGAGCAAAGATCATAACAAGGGAAAAAATTATATCTTAAAAGAAGGTATGATTATTGAACCTCTTATAGATTTGGGAATTTTCACCAAACAAGGAAAAGTAGTTAATTCAAAATATGATAAGTATAAACAAATTAATAGGTTTGTAGAAATTATTGATGATGAAATTAAAAAAAATGATTTTAAAGAACTTACTATTTTGGATTTTGGCTGCGGAAAGTCTTATTTAACCTTTGTGTTATATTATTACTTTGTTGAAATTAAAAAGATCAAGGTAAACATGATAGGACTAGACCTTAAAGCTGATGTTATCAAGAAATGTAATGATATAGCTAAACGTTACAATTATGAGGATTTACATTTTGAACTAGGAGATATAAATGGATTTAAATATAACAATAAAGTTGATATGGTAATTACATTACATGCATGTGATACAGCTACTGATTATGCTTTATATAATGCTATAAAGTGGAATGCTAAAATGATTTTTTCAGTACCTTGTTGCCAACATGAATTCAATCAACAAATGAAAACTAACGATTTATCCATACTAACAAAGTATGGGATAGTACAAGAAAGAATTGCAGCTCTTATGACAGATTCAGTTCGTGCAAATCTTTTAGAAAGTGTAGGATATAAAACTCAACTTCTAGAATTTATAGATATAGCACATTCTCCTAAAAATATATTAATTAGAGCATCAAAATCTAATATATCTAAAGAGAAAAAACAAAAAGTTTTGACAGAAGTTAAGAGTTTAATGAAGCAATTTAACTTTAATCCAACGTTATATAATTTATTAAAGGAAGACACTTTGATTTAAGAATAGCTATTAGATTAACTAGCGCATATCTCTAATAGGGCTTTACATATTAATAAGCTAAAATTATATTAAGCACTGTGTCCCAATAGTGATATTGTGTAAAGTGAAATACTATCAATATTAAAGGAAATGCAAATTGAATATATAACCACTCCAGTTAAGGAGTGGTTATTTTTTATAGATGAACTTTATACTATTTAAAAGTAGTACGAGGAGAAGGTTCATTCTCTCCATAAGGGCTATTTTCATTTGCTTTATTTTTAACTTGTTTAGCATAATTTCGTGTCGTTGGATCAGATTCATTTTTCTTAGATAATTTACTAGAATTATTGTCCATATTAAAGCCTCCTTAAGAATAAGTTGATTTCTATCTTAAGTTATCCATATTTATAAAAAATATTATTCATTTTATATAAATTCTAATTAAAATTCTATATAGTTATTAAAAAATAATTTAATTGAAAAATATATATTATTCATAATTAAATTCATATTAATCCGCATTTTCAAATGCGAAAAGATCTTAATTGTGCTTCGCACTCTTTTTAGAAGTGCGTGCTTTTTTATAGGTGCATATATATGGTAATATTCTTAAGAATAAATATGGTTTAGAATATACATGATTTCAATTGTTATTCTTATTTAAATTCGATATAATACATTTAAACAAAGATTAAGAAAATTAACATATAACTATATGGTTTGAGCTTTACATAAAATAAAGTTATGTATAAAATGAACAATAGAAGGGAGGGCATAACATTGAAAAGAATTAATATTTTAAATGAAGATACTGCCAATAAAATTGCAGCAGGAGAAGTTGTTGAAAGACCCTCTTCAGTAGTTAAAGAATTAGTCGAAAATTCTATAGATGCCAATTCTAAAAATATAGTAATTGAAATAGAAGAAGGCGGAACAGCACTTATTAGAATTATTGATGATGGTGATGGAATTTATAAAGATGATATAGATAAGGCTTTTCTTCCTCATGCTACAAGTAAAATTAAACAATCAGAAGATATTTATAATATCCATACTTTAGGATTTAGAGGAGAAGCACTTCCCTCTATTGCATCTGTGGCTATGGTAAATTTAAAATCTAAACAAGAAAATCAGGAATTTGGTTATGAAATATCTATTGAAGGTGGAAAAGCTTCAAATGTCACAGAATGTGGTATAAATAAAGGCACTATAATAGAGGTTCGTGATTTATTCTTTAATGTGCCTGCTAGAAAGAAGTTTTTAAAATCTGTATCTAAAGAAGGTTCATTGATAAATGATATAATAACTAGACTTGCTTTAGCTAATCCTAAAATCAGTTTTAAATTATATAATAATCATAAGAAAATCCTTCATACTTTTGGTAATGGTGATCTTAAGGATGTTATACGAACTATATATGGTAAAGCTATAACAGATAATATACTTTATTATGATGATACATCTGATCTTATAACTGTTTATGGTTATGTTGGCACAGAAGAAATAGCTAGAGGTTCTAGAAATAATCAAAGTATTTTTGTAAATAAAAGATATATTAAAAATAGATCTATTGGAATAGCTGTTGAGCAGGCATTTAAATCTTTTTCAACGGTAAATAAGTTTCCGTTCTTTATATTATTTATAGAGATATATCCTGAATATGTAGATGTTAATATTCATCCAACTAAGGCAGAAGTGAAATTTAATGATGAAAGAATGATTTTTAAAAAGATTTTTGCTGCGGTGCATACTGCTTTAAAAAATGAAGTATTTGAAAGTTTTGCTATAAAAGAAGAAGAAAATACTCTTAAATCTTCTACGTCTCCAAGTTTTGAAGAAATAACTTTTAAGATAAAAGAAGAAGAGGAAAAAGTTAAAATTGCAAATTCATTAGCTAAAACTTTAATGGAACAAGGGAAAAATTTAAAGATTAATAATTCTTTAGCAGAAGATAAAACTGCGAGTAGATATGTTTCAAATTTAAATTACAATAATGATTTATCTTCAAATGTTAATGGATTATATTCAGATTATAATAATAGTTCATCTTTAAGTAATATTAATGAAAATGATAAGATGATGATTGATATTCCTGTAGATTTAAAATCTAATAGGAATAGTGAGATTTTAAATGCTGAAAATTTAGCTAAGGAGTCAAGTTCTAATTATGTCATTAAAGAAGATTTAACTGACAATGTAAATAATAATATAACTAGAGAAGTTTTAATTAATGATGAGAAAGACCTTTATATAGAATCGAATACTTCAAATCCAGAAAAGAATGTTCCAAAGCCTATTGCTAAATTTCCGCCTATAACGATAATTGGCCAATATAATAAAACTTACATATTAGGAGAATACGACGGAACTTTATACATGATTGATCAACATGCAGCCCATGAGAAAATATTATTTGAGAAGTATTTAAAAGAAATTGAAGAGGGAAGTATTATAATTCAGCCACTTATTGTTCCAAGTATAATTGACTTAAGTATAGATGATTATTCTTATTTTGAGGAGAATAAAGATATCTTTAAAACAGCTGGATTTCTCCTTGAAGAATTTGGTGGAAATTCATTATCATTAAAGGAAGTTCCATATTTTTTAGGAAGGTTAAATCCCCAAACATTATTTTTGGATATACTTGATAATCTTAAAAATTTAGGTAACGGAAAAACAAGTGAAGTTAAACATAATGCTATAGCCAGCAAAGCATGCAAAGCTGCGATTAAAGGTAATGATAAGCTCGAATTTAATGAAATGATAAAACTAATTGAAGATTTAAGATATATTGATGATCCATTTCATTGTCCACATGGAAGACCAGCTATAATAAAATTTACAAGTGTTGATATAGATAAAAAATTTAGGCGGATAATATAAATAATCACCTAATGAATAGGTGATTATTTGAAAGAAATGCTTTCATGATGTTTTGTGCCTAACTAAAGGAAGGAATAGATATAATTAATGAAGCAAAAATTATTAGTAATAGGTGGCCCAACTGCTGTAGGGAAGACGGATCTTTCTATAAAACTTGCAAAAAATTTAAATGGAGAAATTATTTCAGCGGACTCTATGCAGATTTATAAATACATGGATATAGGTTCTGCAAAGGTAACACAAGAAGAAATGGATGGAATTAATCATTATCTAATTGATGTTATAAATCCGGATGTTTCATTTTCAGTTGCAGATTTTAAGGACTATGGTAATAAAGCTTTAAATGATATTTTATCAAAAGGTAAATTACCAATAATCTCTGGTGGTACTGGACTTTACATTAATTCTTTAACTTGTAATATGACTTTTACAGAAGCAGAAAAAGATGAACACTATAGAAAGCTTTTAGAAGATTTAGCTGTAGAAAAAGGTAATGAATACATACATGAAATGTTAAAAGAATGTGATCCTATAAGCTATGAAGAAATACATTATAACAATAGGAAAAGAGTTATTCGCGCATTAGAAGTATTTAAGCTTACAAATAAACCTTTTAGCTCTTATAATGCAGGGGAGGATTTTTATAATAGTGATTATGATGTATATTATTATGCTTTAACTATGGATAGAGAAAAGTTATATGAAAGAATTAATAAGCGAGTAGATATTATGATGGAAAAAGGTCTTTTAGAAGAATGTATAAGACTAAAAGAAATAGGTTATACTTCAGATATGCAATCAATGCAGGGGATAGGGTATAAAGAAGTTTTATATTATTTAGAAGGTAAAATTTCTTTAGATGAAGCAGTTAATATGATAAAACAAGGTTCAAGGAATTATGCGAAAAGGCAATTGACATGGTTTAGACGCGATAAACGTTGTGTATTTCTTGATAAAGATATCATGTGTGATGATGAAATTTTGGATAAAGTTATTAATGACATAAGAAAAAACTAAGGTTATAATAATAGTAAAGTTTCTTATGGAGGTGTTATGATTTGGTCAATAAGCAACAAAGTAACTTGCAGGATATTTTTTTAAATAATGCAAGGAAAAACAAACTACAATTAACGATACATTTAATGAATGGATTTCAGTTAAAGGGTTTTGTAAAGGGGTTTGATAATTTTACTGTTATTTTAGAATGTGATAATAAGCAAATGCTTATATATAAACATTCAATATCAACTATAACGCCAATTAAACCAATTTTATTTACAGATAATGAATAATATTAATGTTGAATTTAGGTGGGAGTAAAATCCCACCTAAAAAGTTTTTACAAGATATATTTCTTTTAAGATATTGACTGGAGTTAAGTTAAAATAATTCATAAAATAGTTTTACAATACTTTTTTTTAGATGTAAAATAGACATTGGTTTATTAATTTATACAAACTTTTAAGGAGAAATTAGATATGCTAAAAAAAACAGAAGAATTTTTAATTGATAATTATAATATTGGTAAAAAAACATTTGAAATATACAGACAGGCTATTTCAGATACTGAAGCTCAATTTAAAGGATATGATAAAGTTAGAGAATTTAATCAACTTAAGGTTTTAAGAGCTTTTCAATTAGAAAAAATAAGTGATTCTCACTTTACTAATACTACTGGATATGGACTTGATGATTTAGGTCGTGACGCTTTAGATAAGGTATATGCTAGAATTTTTAATACTGAAGCAGGACTTGTTCGTCCTCATTTTGTTAGTGGTACTCATGCTATTGGTTGTGCTATAGTTGGAAATGTAAAACCTGGTGATAAAATTCTTTGTGCATCAGGACTTCCATATGATACTTTACTTGGAGTTCTTGGATTATCAAAAAAGAAAAATCCTGGTTCTCTAGATGAATATGGAATTAAAACTGATATAGTGGATTTAGATAGCGAAGGAAAATTCCAATTTGATAAAATTAAAGAAGTTTTATCTTCTGATAATAACATAAGACTTGTACATATACAAAGAAGCACAGGCTATGCTTCTAGAAAATCATTTTTGGTTTCAGAAATAGCTGAAGTGATTAAACATATAAGAGAAGTTAGAAGTGATGTTATAATATTTGTAGATAATTGTTATGGTGAATTTATTGAAACTATTGAGCCTACAGAATTTGGTGCAGATATAATGGCTGGTTCACTTATGAAAAACATAGGTGGTGGAATAGCACCTGGTGGCGGATATATTGTAGGAAAAAAAGAATATGTAGATGCAGCAGCTAATAGAATGACTGTCCCTGGTGTCGGAGGTGAATATGGAGCTACTTATGGACTTATGAGAAGTTTTTATCAAGGATTATTTTCAGCCCCTCATGTATCTATAGAAGCAGTAAAAACTGCAGTTTTTTGTGCACGTGTAATGGAGATTGCAGGATTTAAGGTATTCCCAGCATCAAGTGATAAAAGAACTGATATAATTCAAGCAATAGAATTTGGTGATCCTAAAAAATTAATTAACTTCTGTAGTGGAATACAAGCTGGTTCACCGATAGATTCATTTGCAGTATGTGAGCCATGGGCTATGCCTGGTTATGATAGTGAAATTGTTATGGCAGCAGGTGCATTTATATCTGGATCAACTATTGAATTATCTGCAGATGGTCCTGTTAGAGAACCATATATAGCTTATATTCAAGGTGGATTAAACTTTGATCACGGTAAAATAGGTGTACTTATCGGCTTAAGTAAGGTATTAGATGTAGAATAAATCTTTAAGTTTAGTAAATATATGTTGTTCTAATAAGTAAAGTATATATATTTAATTAGTGTATATGATTTTATTTTGTAAATTAATTAGGACTTATATATTTTAATTTAAGAAAAGAAAAAAGATTTAAAATATTAAGTAGAACTAAATAGATAATTGCATATGAAAATAGACTATTTATGATTATCAAAAACTTTTAAAAGAGAATTTGATAATTTAAATAGTCTATTATTTGTTAAAGTTTTTTATTAGTAAGTAAACTTTATTTAAAAGATCTAAATATTCCAACGAGTTTACCTAATACTTTGCAATCATCTACTAAAATAGGCTCCATAGCATCATTTTCAGGTTGAAGTCTAATATGATTTTTTTCTTTAAAGAATCTCTTTATAGTGGCGCTCTCATCTATTAACGCTACTACGATATCACCATTTATGGCATTCTGTGTACTTTCTATAATAGCTAAATCATTATCTCTAATACCTACATTTATCATACTTTGACCTGATACTCTAAGCATAAAAAGCTCGTTATCATGTTTTATATAATCTAATGGTATAGGAAATGTATCTTCTATGTTTTCAGCTGCAAGTATTGGAAGCCCTGCTGTAATTTTACCTACAATAGGAATATTAATCATTTCCTTCTTTGGAGCTGAAAGTTCAGCTATTTCCAGAGCTCTTGGTTTAGAAGGATCTCTTTTTATCATGCCTTTTTTCTCTAATCTTTTTAAATGGCCATGAACAGTTGAAGTTGATCTTAAAGATACAGCTTCACAAATTTCCCTTACAGAAGGCGGATATCCTTTACTTTCAGTATAACTCTTTAAAAAAGCATATATTTCTGATTGCTTATCTTTTTCGTCTGTCATTACAAACACCTCACTATTCTTCTAATTAGTATAGCACATACTGTACTATATGGCAAACTTACGTTCTAAAACTTTACAAATACACTTTGAATTTTTAGATAAACAGCCAAATCTAATTAATGATTCCTTATTTGCTATAATTTAATCTTTGTATATTATTCTTCCCATATTATTAAAATAATAGTATCATATTTACTATAAATATTTAATTTTATGAAATTAAATTATAGAATTAATTTCTAATTAAAACTTGATGAAAGAAAAGGTGATATAAATGTTTGATATAAAAGTTTTTGAAAATTTAAGTATAGAAAGCAAGTTAGATAATATGCTTGTTATGCTAGAAGGATTAGTGCAAGGTGAAGATTTACCTATAACTAAACTTTGCAATGCTTCCGCATTAATAAATGCACTTATAGGAAGAATAAATTGGTGTGGATTTTATTTAGTAAAAGATAGTGTGCTTGTACTTGGACCGTTTCAAGGAATGCCAGCTTGTACTAAGATAGAAATAGGTAAGGGAGTTTGTGGAACAGCTGCATTAAAAAGAGAAACATTGTTAATTAAAGATGTACATAAATTTGAAGGTCATATTGCATGTGATGCTGCTTCTAATTCTGAAATAGTGATACCTATAGTTAAAGATGATAAACTTATTGGAGTTCTTGATTTAGATAGTGATGAATTTAACAGATTTACCGAATTGGAACAAAAGTATTTAGAAATTTCAATTAATATTCTTAATAATCATATCAATTGGGAAAATATAATTTAACTACCTTAAACTTTAAACATAGATATATAAAAATTTGAATTTTTGAAGAAAAATAGTACTCGCTTAATAAAATTCATGGTGGAATGTTTTAAAAGTAACGATTAGTACAATAGATATTTTAATTAAAAATTTGACTTGTAGTAAAATTTGATTTAGTTAACTATTTTTGATATAATAATAGTTCTAAAAAGAAAAATGAGGTGTTTTAAATGGCATATAAATATACAGATGATGATTATTGTGATATCTATGAAAATAAGATTTGTGATAATTGTGGGAAATGTTTAGAAATGGGCGGAATAGATACTAAAGCTATTAAAATAGAAGATATAGCAAAAACAAAAGAAGAAAACGAATTGCTAGAAGAAGAGTTTTTAAATGATTTAAAATCTTCTCTAAATGAAGATGAACTTCAAGAAATAGATGAAGATAACCTTGAACTAAAAGACATATATGATAAATTCGGAAAGTCATCTGAAGTATTTGATAATTCATCTTTTGAAGAAGAAGGTTACGAAGATGCTTTTGATCATGTAGAATATTTAGATGAAATAGGTTTAGAAAATGATATGGCTATTGAGGAAATGACTGAAGAACTTTATCCTGGAATTAGAAAGTTAAAAAGAGAGTAGAATAAAAGAAATGCATAGATTTTAGTTTTACTTCACATAATAATCACGTAATATATTTTAAAGAGAGGGTGGTTTATTATGAAACGAAAATCTATTTTAGCATTAATTTTAGTTGCAGTTATCGCAGTTTCATTATCGTTAGTTGGATGTGGTAGGAATTATTCAAGAACAAAGACAGGTAATAATGGAACTGGAAATAATGCTGTTGGTACTCCTAATTCAGGAACTGACTCTACAGGAAATAACTTTACAGGAAGTGGTACTACAGGAAATAACTTTACAGGAGCTAATCCAGATGGAAGTCCAAATATGGCAAGTAATCCTGCTGGCACTCCTAATACTGATGCTAGTGGTAATGCAAATACAAATGCTGGCAATAACATTGGTGGAACTGCTAATAATGCTACTGGAACAAGTGGAGATAATTCGCAAGGTATTGGTAATTCATTAAAATATAGTGCTACTAACTTCAGAGATGACATTGTTAATGCTGGTTATAATGTAACAGAATCAGCTAATAGCAAGAAAAACTATTTCACAGGCAACGAAACAGATTATCTAGCAGGAAATGATGTTGTAAGAGTTTATGAATATAATTCTGCACAAGACTTAGAAGGGGATATCAACAGAATATCTCAAAATGGATTAACTATCGATGGAACTGATGCTAATTATACCAGCAAACCTTATTACTATAGAAAGGGGAATTCTCTTATAGTATACGAAGGTAATGAACCTACATATGTTAATCAATTTAAAACAATGTATGGCAATACATTAATTCCGTAGTTGTGAATATATATTAATAAATAAACTAAAATAATGCTTAATAACCATATATAGCTTTAGGAAAAAAATAATTGGAACTTATATATAATAAAAATTAAGTTTTAAGTACTTTAAAACTTAATAATAAATAGGAAAGGTTACTGAATACGAAACTAAATTCAGTAACCTTTTTATTAGTATTAAACAAAAATATTCAAAATTATAGTAGGAGAGTAGGGTTTTATAATTTTGAAAGAGGATTTGATTTCACTGCATCTCTTAAAGAATCATCATCCACATGAGTATAAATTTGAGTTGTTGAAATATTTTCATGGCCTAATATGCTTTGAAGGCTTCTTATATCAACATTTCCATACTTATACATAAGCGTAGCGGCAGTGTGTCTTAATTTATGAGGAGTGTATTTATCATCAGTTAATCCGGCGTTTGTTATATGTTTTTTTATCATAATTTCAACAGTTCTTTGATTAATAGGTGTATTTCTAGATGATAAAAATAAGAAGTTTTTATTTATTGGCAATGCCTTAGAATCATCTCTGGCATTTAAATAATTCTGTATAGCCTTAAGACATGCTTCGTTTAAATATACAGTTCTTTCTTTATCGCCTTTTCCTATTATAGTTAAAGTGTCATTTTTAAACTTGTTAATTCGAATGTTACATAGTTCCGAAAGTCGCATTCCACAATTCAAAAACAAAGTTAAAATGCAATAATCTCGTTCATAATTTTTATTATTAGTATCTAATGATTCCAATAAATGTAAGCTTTGGTTCAATGTAAGATATATAGGATGTCGTTTATTTACTTTTGGAGATTCCAATTCTATAGTTGGATTATCAACTATTATTTTAGCTTTTCCTTGTAAAAATTTAAAATAAGATTTTAGGGTTGCAACTTTTCTAGCTCTTGCGTAAGCGCTATTTCCTCTATATTTTTCTACGAAAGACATAAAAGCATATAAATCTCTTAATTTTATTGATCTTAAAAAATCGTCATCAATCGAATTTATTTCTATTTCATCAAATTCGATTTTATCATCTTTAACAAGCCCTCTATATTTCATCATAAATCTAAAGAAGATTATTAAATCTTTTCTGTAAGCATCAATTGTATTTTCAGATTTGTTTTTAATAGTTTCTAAATAAGTTAAAAAATCTACCAAAGAATCTGGCAGCATGCCATTATTAAATATGTTAAAATCATAATTCATGTTTATATCTCCATATATCAAATTGAATTTCGTTTGAAATCTAATTTTATTATACCAATAATTATCTTTTTAATCAATAATTTCGGGAAATATACATTTCCCGAAATTAAATATATGAAAATTTGTGATTTTTGTTTTATATTATTAATTTAATATTAGCAGTTCCGAATTAGTTTAGTTATTATTTCTAAATCAAAAAATAAAACAATTTAATATTGTATCCGATTCTGACAAATTTTCGAATTTGAACGATTTCAAACATGATAAAAACTACTTTGTAATTAAATATAATATTTATTTCAACTCAAATTCGAAACGGACTTAATTTTTTTTATTTTATTACATATATTAGGGTTTCAGTTTGAATATTTCACATAACTAAGTTTTTGATTTATAATATATTAGTGAGTATTTACTATCAAGGAGGATTTTATACATATGGCAAAAGAAAGTAAAACAAATGCTATGAGAATTTTAGATAGAAATAAAATTGAATATATAACTCATAGTTATGAAAATAAAGATAATAAAATTGACGGAATTGCAGTTGCACATAAAATAGGTAAAGATGTTGATTCAGTTTTTAAGACTTTAGTAACTCAAGGGAATTCTAAAGAATTTTATGTTTTTGTAATTCCAGTAGCTGAAGAATTAGATATGAAAAAAGCTAGTAAAATAGCTGGCGAAAAAAATATAGAAATGATACATGTTAAAGATATAAATTCAATCACTGGATATATTAGAGGTGGCTGTTCCCCACTTGGAATGAAGAAAGTTTTTAAAACATTCATTCAAGAAGAAGCTTTGCTGTTTGATACTATAGTGTTTAGCGGTGGGAAAATAGGAGCTCAAATCGAGATGAATCCAAATGCTCTTGAAAAAGTTATAACGTGTTCATTCGAAGATATAATTAAATAATGATTTTCTGATTATATTTTTGGCTTGACTATTTCACTCTCCTATTATAATTATATTTTCAAATATTGAGGACTAAATCTAAGAATAGAACAATAAAAAAATAAAAAAAAATGAATCTATGCATACATTGCTATAGATTCATTTTTTATTACGTTAAATATTATTTAACTACTTCACCAATTAAAGAAAATGAATTTGCTTTAACTATTTTTACATTAATTAATTTTCCGATTAACTCTTCCCCGCCTTCAAAATTTACAAGTCTTGCATTTCTAGTTCTGCCTGTTAATTTTGATTCATCATTTTTGCTCAGACCTTCAACTAAAACTTCGTAGATCTTCCCTTCTGCTTCTTTATTCCCTTCGGCTATTACATCATTTGATATTTTAACCAATCTATTAAATCTTTCATGCTTAACTTCATCTGAAATTTGGTTTTCCATTTTATCTGCTGGTGTATAATTTCTTCTTGAATATAAATAAGTAAATGCTGCATCGAATCGAACTTCTTTAATTAATTCTATTGTATCATTAACATCTTCTTCAGTTTCTCCTGGAAATCCTACAATTATATCTGTAGAAAATGTTACATCAGGAATTTCCATTCTTATTGTCTTAGCTAACTCTAAATATTGTTCTTTTGTGTAATGCCTATTCATTTCTTTTAAAATTCTATTTGAGCCACTTTGTACTGGTAAATGAATTTGTTCACATACCTTATCACAATCTCTTATAGCATAGACTACATCTAAAGTTAAATCCTTAGGATGAGATGTCATGAATCTAATTCTTTCAAGACCATCAATTTCATTTATTCTTGTTAAAAGTTGTGCAAAAGTGATATTTCCCTCTAATCCTTTTCCATAAGAATTAACATTTTGGCCTAAAAGAGTAACTTCTTTATATCCATTAGCTACTAAATCTTTTATTTCATTTTCTATATCTTCCGGTTTTCTACTTCTTTCTCTACCTCTAACATAAGGAACTATACAGTACGTACAAAAATTATTACAACCATACATTATAGTTACAAAAGCTTTTGCATCACTCTTTCTATCTATTGGAAGCCCTTCTACTATTTCTGTTTCCTTATCAATAATTTCTTTAATTTGAACCCCTTCGGTTTTAGCTCTATTTAGGTATTCAGGAAATTTATATGAATTATGAGTACCAAATATTATATCTACATAAGGAAATCTTTTAAGCATTTCATCTGCTTTCCCTTTTTGTTGCATCATACATCCACATATTGCTATAATCAAATTTGGATTTTTCTCTTTTTGCTTTTTCAATCTTCCGAGATTACCATAAACTTTATTTTCAGCATTTTCTCTAACACAACAAGTATTAAATATTATTATAGATGCTTCTTCTTTATCTTCAGTTCTTTCATACCCTATTCTCTTAAGCATGCCTGAAAGTTTTTCAGAATCCTCTTCATTCATTTGACAACCAAATGTTGAAATACAAAATAATTTCTTTTCTCCATTAATTTTTTCATTATCTAATTTTTTTATATCAAAATTCATTATTTTTTCCTCCGTTTTTATACAGTGTACATAATATTATAACAAATAATGACTATAAATAAAAGTCTATAACAAATGTATATTCTTATATCCAAAATAAATCTATATCTTTATACCAAGAAAAAATTGGATTATATTCTTTAAAACCAATCTTTTTATATAAATATAATGCATTTATGTTATCTCTTTCAACCCTAATATATACATTTTTAATAGAATTCTTATAGCAAAGTTCTATCAAATATTTTATTAATAGTTCTCCATAACCTTGATGTCTATATGCTTCAAGTATGCCTAAATTAACTATTGTATGAGCATTTTTATTAAGGATAACTTGACCATAACCAACAGCTTGTCCATTATTTCTACATATGAAAACACCAAAATCATTTATATAATAGTCTTCATATTCTTCATCAGAAACATCGCTTATACTTAATGGAATTCTATTTTCATCATAGAAGACCGAATTTTGAATTTTGCATCTTAATTCTTCATCTTCGCCTTCCTTAAAATGCTTAAACATAACATTATTTTCATTTACCATGTTATAAAAAGCATCTGTTTTCATATTCATTAATATTTCTTTTTTAGTTACTTTAACTTTTAATTTCTTTATAATATAATAAATTTTTGATTCAGAGAATCTATGGACATTTAAAGTACTAATGTTAAAAAAAGATACTTTTTTTATATTAATACTTTTAATTAATGATAATTTTTCTAAAAAAGTCATAAATATTCCTCATTTCCCCCCGTTGATAATTAAGGCATATTATAGAAAATAATAAATACAACATGATAATGTATTTTGCGTAAAAAAAAACGAAACTTTACCCATTTCAATGTTAATTAAGTGATTCACCTAATAGTCCCTATAAGAAAAGTACTATTTCGTATTCATCGAAAAATATATAATCATTTTATAGACTTATTAATTTCTTTTCATGCATAAATTATAATTCTTCTAAATATTATAGTCAACCGATAAAATCATGCTAAATGTAACATAAACTGCATTATAATATCTTCTAGAATTATACATATAAAAATGTTTCCTTCATAGGAATATCTTATCTTATGAAGGAAACATTAAATATATTAGATCCCAATAACATTATATACTTATTTTAGATTTTTTATTCATTAACACCATTTACTTTTTGTTATTTGTGACTTTTTTATTTTACCTTCAAATCCTTTAACTGTATAATGCTCTGTTAATTGAGTTGGATCATATGAGATATATCCACCTTGAAAATCATAATATCCATCATTCATACTATTTTCATTAGAATAATCTTTATCTTTTTTACTCATAATAATCACTTCCTCTACTTTAGTATAATGTATTAGTTTCTTATTACTTTTATTTATTACAAGAACACCATTGATTATTTGTAGCAGTTTTTTTATGTTCATGGCATGATTCTTCTTTGTCATAAGTTCTAGGAACTGAATTCCAATCATTACATCCTTCATTTTTTCTTTCTTTGCCAGTACCATATGAAATACTTAAAGGATTATCCTTATTATTTGTCTCAGGGCTTATACTTGAAAAGCTTTCAATATTATTTGATTTAGATTTGTCATTCATATTAAACACTTCCTTTCTACAAGATTATATTGTCCACTAAAGAATGATTTTATCCTTATCTTAATTATCCTAATTTATCATTATTATCATCTTGTAGATTATTTAATATTTTATTAAAAATTTTCGAAAAATATATATGTTACAGTTTTAATTTTTAAACAAAGTTAGGTCACAATAGCTAATTTTAATATAGATTACTTTTTACATATAATAAAATGAATAAAAAAGGTAAACTAAGTATTTTTCTTAGTCCACCTTTTTTTTGTTTTTGTATAACGTAGAATTTTATAATATAATAGATTTAAAATATTTGTTAATACGTATTTATAAATGAAATTTTGTTAATTAGATTTTAATTTTTGTTAAATATAAATAAATTAAAATACATACGATAATATAACTTTTATTATATATTATTTAACTGTTACTTTTAAATTATTTAAGAGATTAATTACACCAATCATAATCATAGTTTTTAGTCTCTATACAACGTCAGAATACATTATCTGCTCCAAGAGAAAGCTTTACTGAATTCCATTAGCTATTTTGTTACTGCAAGTATATCAAAGTTTCTATAAGCTATTAACCTATTATGTGATTGGTTATTTTAGTGAATATTAATTTCTGCATCTTCAAGTGCATTACTATCTGAAATTTGAAGATTTCACAGAATTGATAATTTTACGGTGCAACAGCAAATTTGGATACAATTATTTTTATTTTTTTGACGTGAAGCCACCTCCTTTTATTAGTAAACATGTATTAGTTCCAAAGACAGAACTTTACATACACTTGTATCAGATGTATGTTCACGTTTTCAATAAAACTTTAACATTTTAGTTATTTTTTTTCAATAGTTTTTCTTCTAAATAGACATCTTTATACTTAAGTGATTATTATTAAGCAACTTAGCATTTTACGATAAAAATGCTAATATATTACGACTTTGTATTTTAGAACTATCTAAATTAAGATAAATACAATGAGCATCGTTATTTATTCTACCCTATATTAACTAATCTGTTATATAAATAGATATGACTTTGGGGAATTAAAGAGTAGAAATTTGAATAGGATTGCCTGTTATTCCCCAAAGCATTCTATATCATTAGGAACATTTAAAAGTTTTAAACCATATTAACTAACGAAAAGAATAATAAATAATAAAAGTCACTTGTATTGTTTTTATTGACACTAATGTATATAAGTTACTCATGTTTTTTATGCTCTAAAGTGCTTAATACTTCTAGAAACATATTATACATTTCTACCTTATTATCTTCAGTATAAAGAATTTTAATTCCCAAACTTAGGGCAAATACAACATACACTATTAGAAAAACTGGTCCCAACTTTTTTATATAACTATCCATATATGAATAAATACCACTGGCTGTAAGTCCAGCTAGTAATGATGCACCAATTCCACACCCACCACTAGTAAATGATCCAAGTTTAGTTTTAATATAAACTTTTTCCAAGTTTATATTTATATTTTCTTGTTTTTCATACCATTTTGACACTTTATTATACATTATAAATTTAGTTTTAGTTTTATTATCACTCATCTTAAGTATTGTTTTGAATAATTTTTTATATTTTTCAATAATTTCTGGAGTATATATTTTATATTCATTTATATTAGGGTCTATTATAGAAACCCTTTCTTTAAAATTTTTCGTTGTTAATTTTGAAAATTTTATATTTTCCAAATCAAATATTTCCTCCAAATTTATTATGTACATATGTTGTAATCATACTCATAAATAATTTAATTAGTAAACTATTTATGAAAAAATTCTGTAATATATATTTTTTATATTTAACAAAATCAATAATATAAATTATTATATCTACATTAATATAAAATATTCAAATTGCATAAAAAAATTGCAAATTAATTTTTATTAATTTGCAATACAGTATATTTATATTATTTTGATGTTTTATTCTTCTCAGAACTTTTTTTAGAGTAATTCGTATTATCATCATTTCTAAGCCATGCATTAATTAAAGTTTCAGCTGCTCTAGAAGCTTGTTCTTCTGTAAGTGTTATTTTCTTTTTATCATAATCATTACTCATATTTAATATCTCTCCCTTTATATTAAATAAACTTTATGCTTTTATGTAATTATACTAAATGTTTGAATTTTTTAAAACATAAAAATAATGATTTAGCTTTTAAAAATCTACATTCGTTTAAAACAGAGACTTTTTATTAAAGATTTTGGTTGCACTATCGTGCTTTTTTAGTTGTGAAAATTTCTTGGTTGCACTTCGTGCTTTTTTATAGGTGCATATTTTCTATAAGTCTAATAACATAACTCAATGTATGAAATTCTTTATCAATTTCTAATTTTATGTAGTTAAGGCCTTCCATCAAAGTTTCATCATCAAATTTTTCGCTTAAAATCATTAAGGTTAATGTATTTATAGTTTTATCCTTTGTGTCAAAAATTCTTGATTTTTTGATAAATTGATTTTCACTTAAACTTAAAACTAATTTTTCAAGGTCTTCGCTCATTTCAAATTCTGGCATTGATTCAAAAACTCTTATGCCTTTACTATCTTCTTTTAAGTTTTTAGCTTTAGTTATATCGCAGGCTACGAATATTGTATTCTTAAAGCTTGCATCAACAAAATCTACAGCATCTAAATTAACTCCTTCAAATACTGTATCTTCGAATTTTGCCTCTTTAAATTTGCAGCCCTTTAAGTTAGTCCCTATAAATTCAGCTCCTTTAAAATCACATCTAAAAAAATTACACTTTTTAAAGTGAGCTCCTCTTAAACTTGCGTAATCAAAACTTGAGTTTGAAAAATTACAGTTGTAACATTTACTTCTATTAAGATTTTTATAAATGAAATTTTTATTAGTTTTTTCTGCATTATCATAATGAAAATTTTCTGGTGCACTTCTATTTATAGCCATAATTATTTTCCTTCCATCTTTAAACAAATCGTTATTTTATTTTTATACTAATATATATTATCACATTTATGAATAATTATCACTATAACAAAATAGTCTAGCTTAAATGTTATTGTTTTTACTATTATTAATAGAAACTTATTTAGGATGAATAATATCTTATTTAAAGATAAAAAGTAGGGATATCTCAAAATTTTAATAACAATGAGTACATTGCAGTATTTATATAATGTCTAATTAAAATTGTACATTTCCTACTTAAAGTTTTCTATGTAAAATTTGATTATTTATTGTTAACCGTACATTGTTAATTGGATATATGTTAACTACTCTTTATTTTGAGATATCCAAAAATCTAGTTTTAATGCTTCTGATTAATTGTAAGGTCTCTTCCTCTAGACACAACTTTATTTTCAATATCTTCTCTTTCAACAAAAGACTTAACTTTTGACTGTGACATATCTCCAGATTTTAAAATAAGCTTTTCTTTTTTGTTTTTTGACAAGTAAATCCCCTCCTTTTTAGTTTCAACAAAAGATTTCACTTTATATTATTGTTGTTCTAATAAAAGTTATGCACTAAATAAAAAATATAATACATTAACATAATATAAAAATATAATTTGCCAAATTATGATATAAGATGTAAAATCTTATTATATAATATCTATTATTATTTAATGAGAGAGAAATTTATATCAAAGGAGAGATAATTATGTTAAGTGACAAATTACTAAAACATCTTAATGACCAAGTTAACTTTGAAATTTATTCAGCATACGTTTATTTAGGAATGGCTTCTTATTGTGAATCTATTGATTTAAGTGGATTTGCTAACTTTTTCAAAGTTCAATCACAAGAAGAATTATTCCATGCTATGAAATTCTATGATTATATATTTCAAAAAAATGGTGTTGTAACTTTAGAGCAAATAGACAAACCAAATGGAAACTATGAAAATATAGTGAATGTTTTCGAAACAGGATATGAGCATGAACAAATTGTTACAAGCAGATTATATAGAATTGCTGATATAGCAACTGAAGAAAAAGAACATGCAACTATTAGCTTACTTAATTGGTTTATTAATGAGCAAGTTGAAGAAGAAAATACTTTTAATAGTCTTATAAAGAAAATTAAAAGAGCTGAAAATAATCCTGCTGCTTTATATATGTTAGATGATGAACTTGCAGCAAGAGTATATACACCACCAACAACAACTAATGCTTAAAATTCAAATATTAATATCAAATAATTAAATATATTTGATATTACAATATAAGTTCTTATTAATTTACTAAATTAATAACATGTACAGTAAATAAGCATATCCGTTTTAATTAATACAATTAATAGTTAAAAAATAGATTATTTTGCATTATAAAAAATGTACATAATTTCCATATTTCATAAAAAAAATAAATAGAAGGGATAAAAATCTCTTCTATTTATTTTTTCGTGTTTATTTACTTTTTAAAGTTCCTTCTAGCCAATTTATAAATTGTTTTGCTGTTCTTGGAGAACGTGCATTATGCCATCTTACCCATTTCAGTGCTTCAGCATGAAGATAGTCCATATCAACTTCAATGTTGCGAGAATCAACAATTCCATCTATTATTTTCAAATATTCTTTTTGATCTGGTGAATAAAAGGATACTGTTATTCCAAATCTATCTGATAAAGATAACTTTTCTTCTATTGTATCATTAGCATGTACATCATCTGTAGCTCTTTCACTAAAGGTTTCTTTAACTAAATGCTTTCTATTTGTCGTTGCATAAATCAATATGTTATTAGACCTATTTTCTACTCCGCCTTCTAAAATGGTCTTTAAAGCAGAATAACTTGATTCTCCTTCTTCAAATACTAAATCATCAACAAATATTATAAATTTTAAATTCTTATTTTTAAGAATCCTTATTATTTTTGTGAAATCTACAAGTTTACTCTTATCAACTTCAATAAGTCTTAAGCCTTCAGTATAATATTCATTTATAATGGCTTTAACAGTTGAAGATTTTCCTGTTCCTCTAGAACCATATAATAATATATTATTAGCAGGATATCCATTTAAAAATTGTTTTGTATTTTCAATAATAGTTTCCTTTTGATCTTCATACCCAACTAAATCCTTTAATTTAATTGGATCTGGAGCATCAATACCTCTAAGATATGCCTTATCCTCTTCGTGTTCCCAAACAAAGGCTTTATATTCACCAAATATTCCAGTTCCATACTGTTTAAAAAACTCTATAATATTTTCTAAAGACTCTCCCCAATTATCACAATTTAAAATGTTTAATTTCAATTTATCTATAGCTTTATATGAATCATAATCTTCATCTGAATTAACTTCAAAATCTATAAGTGAATTTATTATTTCTACTTCAAAGTCTTTTGCCTTACCTTTATGTATTATAGCTTCTTTAAATTCATCAGAAGTTATACTTGTTATATATTCAAGTGATTTAAGTTCATACTTTACTTGCTTTATAATATGTTTATTGCTTAAATCTTCATGATCAATCATACCTGTAAAAGAATTGTTATCTAAGAAAATCATATCAATTATATATTTTTTAAAAGAAGTTCCATTAGCCTTATTAAGAAGTTCATATACAAAATTATTATAAAGAGTAATGCCTTTTTCTATGGAAATTTCTTTTTTATTTAAATATTTCAATAATCCTTTATAATTTATTAATACATTATCTTTTTTGATATTTGTAAAGATACATAGTGAATTTATAAGTACATTTGCTTTTTTGATTTTTTCAAATTCTGTATTCATACCTGCTGCCCCCTATAGAAATTCAATTTAATAATAGTTTACTACTATTGTTGAATTTTTACCATATTTTTTGCCATATAATAAACAGTTTATGATTATTTGAAGAAATTTAAACAAATGCTTTACCTTCCCATTTTCTACTTTTCCATCTAAATATTACGAGTATTGCTCTAAAACATTCATCAGAAGCTAAACCAATCCATATTCCAATTAATCCAAGGCCACATTTTATTGAAAGTACATATCCAAGACCTACAGATATAATCCACATAGAAAATATTCCTATAACTACTGGAAATTTAACATCTCCTACTGCTTTTAGGGCACCTATTCCTACTACATTAGTAGCACGTCCAATTTCTAATATTACATCTATTCCAATAACTATAGCTCCTAATTTTATGATTTCTTGATTTTCTGTAAATATTCTCATAAGTGGATGTCCAAGTATTGCAAATAAACCAGCCATACCTGTAGATAATAAGATAGCAACCTTTATTGAATATACTCCAAAATTTAAAGCTGCTGTATTCTTTTTTTCACCAATTAAACGACCTACTATTATTCCATTACCTTGAGCAAGTGCTGCTGAAAATAAAACTGCAAAGCTTACTATATTATTAACATAGCTTCTTGTTGTAACAGTCTCAACACTTATAGTATTTATAAAGCTCATTAATGCAAGTTGCGCTAAGCTATAAGACATATTTTCTCCAGCAGAAGGAATCCCTATAGTCATAACATTTTTTAGATGCTTAATTGGCAGTGGCAATAATAACTTAAGAGAATAACCTTTAAGTATTTTTACATATATAACAGCTGCTAAAATACATAATCCAATAAATTTACTTATAGTTGTTCCAAGAGCAGAGCCTACTACCCCAAGTTCTGGTGCACCAAATTTTCCAAATATAAGAATGTAATTAAGAATCGCATTTATGACATTTACAAGTAATGTTACATACATGCATATTTTAACATATCCATGGGGTCTTAATATTGCAGTAATTGTCATTGATATTGCTTGAATAAATATAAAACCCCCAACATATTTTAGAAAATCATTAGCTAGATATAATATATCGCTAGATGTATTAAGAAATTTTAAGAATCCTATTCCAAAAAATGACAAAACTAAACTTAATAGTAGTCCAATTAAGGTATTAAAACCTATTGACATACCACAAAGCTGAAATATTTCATTGTTCCTTTTTCCATCTTTATTAGCACCTATATATTGGGCTACTAAAATTGAAGTTCCTGATGTTATTACTACAAACAGTAAAGTTATCATATTTATTATTTGATTTGATACACCAACAGCTGCAACTGAACTATCAGAATATCTACTTACCATTAAAGTATCTACCGTTCCAAGAGTTGATAATAGCAAACTTTCAACGAAAATTGGCCATGTTATTCTAAGTAACTTTTTCTTTATTCTTTTGTTTTCATCCATTTAAAAATACCTCTCCGACTTATCTTTATTTACCAAAACTAATTATATTATCAATAAATTAATTATACTATTGTGAGATATACTGAAATGTAAATAAAGTTGAATATTTAGTGTTTAAAGAATAGAACTAATGTATTAAGCAATTTTAAGAATCCAATTGCAAAAAATAATTTTCTCCAAGTAAAGCGAAACTTTGAAGAGGCAATTTATTCTTCTTTAAGGTTAAAATTTTAAGACATAGTATACTAACAAAAATCAATAACTATTTGTTCTGAATCACATTGTAAAATATTAAATAATAAGCTCTATATAAAAAAGTAAGGTATATTGAAAAATATTAGACTTATTATTTGTCTATCATTTTTTCAATATACCTTACTTTTAATATCATTTTTATTCAATAAATAATTTTTCACCAAGCAATGCAAAACTTTGAAGAACTAGAAAACATTTAATATCAAACTTTTCTCTTTTTTGTATAAGCTCCTTAGCTTCTTCTTGAGATATTAAAAGAGATTCAATACATTCATCCTCCTCAAGGTTTTCATCGCTTATTTCGCCTGTACAAGTGCAAAAAACAAGTGCTAATGCTTCATCTGTCATACCAGCCGAAATATAAACCTTCTCTGCACCTCTATTTTCTATAACATCTATTATTTCAAGGCCTGTCTCTTCCATTAATTCTCTTCCAATTGTACTTTTTGCAGTTTCACCTGGGTCAATAAGACCAGCTGCCAACTCATAGACATAATTGTTAAGTGGAATTCTAAACTGCCTTATTATAACAAGTTTCTTTTTCTCTTTATGATAGGCTGCAATTATCACACCATCATTAGTATCTTCTTTATTTTCAAAGAATTGTTTTTGAAGTGTTTCATTATTTTTTCTTGATGCTATAGTCCAAGTTCTAATATTTCCAACTTTATTTTCATATTCAGCTTCATATAAACTTAGATATCTAGTTTCTACTAATGGCTTTATTTTCGTAACTTTATTTTGTTTCATATAGTATGTTCCTCCTAGTCTATTTTTTATATAGTAAATTCAAAATTAATTTATTATATAAATATTTCTGTATTTTTAACTTCTAGTAAAATTATACTTTATTTTTTCATTTCTTGCATCTAGATATAAAGAAATAAAAGGCAGTAGACTATTCATATATTTCTTATTAAAAGTTTCACATTAAAATATAAAAAAAATAACAAGTTAGTATACTAGTTTATAAGTCAAATATCTAGATTTATTAAGATATTTGCTATCTTAGCATCTCTAGACACTTCACTATATATACACTGCATTTTCTAACTTGCTATTTTGCTTCAATAAGCTTAATTAAATATCTTTTATACTTAAGCTTATTCTCTTATTTTCTTCATCAACACTTAAAATTTTAGCTTTAATTTCTTGACCAACCTTTAATGCTTCTGATGGGTGTTCTATTCTGTTATGTGATATCTTTGAAATATGAACTAATCCATCTACTCCTGGTTCTAATTCAACAAAAGCACCAAAATCATTAAGTCTTACAACGATGCCAAGAACTATAGATTCTTCAGGATATTTTGCCGCTGCATTATCCCAAGGCTTATCTTGAAGTTCTTTAATGCTTAAAGATAACTTTTTAGCTTCTTTATCTAATCCTATAATTTTAACATCAACTGTTTGACCTTCTTTTAATACATCACTTGCATTTTTAACATGATTCCAAGAAATTTGTGATAAATGTAATAATCCATCTATACCATTAATTTCAACGAAAGCACCGAAGCTTGTAAATCTCTTTACTTCACCGCGTGCTGTATCTCCAAGGTTAAAACTTTCCCAAGCTTTTGCATCTTCTGCATTTTTAACATCTTCTAATAATATTCTTCTTGATGCTACAACTTTTACAGGATTCTTTAAAGAAAAATCTATTAATTTAATTTCTAAATTTTTACCTACATATTCATTTTTATCTTCAGTAAATTTAATGTCAATTTGAGATCCTGGTACGAAAACTCTAACTCCTTTATAATCTCCAACCAGCCCTTTTTCTTTAGCTTCTTTTATAGTAATTTCAAAAGTTTTTCCTTCATTAAAAAGTACTTCTAATTCTTTAAAAGCTTCTTCTTTTTCATATTCTAATCTTGATAAAACTACATACCCATCACTATTTTGTAACTTTATAACCTTAGCTTTTATTGAATCTCCTATATTAAGTTTTTCAGCAAAAGTTAATGGATCTTCTTTAGCTGATAACTCTGTATAAGGGATAACTCCATCAGCTTTATAACCTACAAGTGAAACTAAAATAGAATCTCTTGTTTTTGAAAGGATTTCTCCTTGTACTTCATCACCAATAGCAAACCTTTTATCTAGTTCGTTCATTAATGATAGTTGGTCTTCAAAATTATTGTTTTCTGTGTTCATAATATCAAGTACCTCCTTAATAATCCAATCTGGTGTAGATGCACCAGCTGTAACGCCTATTTTTTTTATATTATTATTTTTAATAAAATCAAGTGGCAATTCTTTGACATTTTCTATATGAATTGTACTCATGCAATTTTCTTTTGCTATTTGATATAGCTTAGTGGTATTTGAACTGTTTTTTCCACCAATAACTATCATAGCATCTGCTTCTTTTGATATTTTATTCGTACTTTTTTGTCTAGCCTCAGTAGCTGAACAAATTGTATTAAATGCTAACACTTCTTTTACAGAACTTAAATTTTTCAAGGTATTTTCCCAATTTTTAATTTTTTCAGTAGTTTGAGCTACTAAACATACCTTTTGAGGAATTGGCTCTTCAAAAGTACCATCTTTAGTAATAATAGCCTTATCTTCACACCATCCATTAATTCCTATCACCTCTGGATGATCTTTATCTCCTAATATTACTATATGATAACCTTCTTTTGAATATTTCTTAACCTTCTTTTGAATATTAGTTACAAAAGGACATGTTGCATCTAATACTTTTAATTGTTTTTCATTAAGTACATCTAAAACTGCTTGAGAAACACCATGAGATCTTATAACGATTACGTCATCCTTATTTAAAGTATTTAAATTTTCTAATTCTATTGAAAATATATTATTTTTTTCTAAAAATCTTACTACATCATTATTATGTATTAAAGGCCCTAAAGTATAAATTTTTACATTATGTTCTTTTTGAATTTTCAAAGCTTCATTTACAGCTCTTTGAACTCCAAAACAAAAACCTGCATTTTTTGCTAAAATAACTTCACTCATTATGACTCCTTATTTAAGTGTTACTTTCCTTTTTCTATATACTCATTAATAACATTTACTACTCCATTAATATCTAAATTAGTAGTATCAATTTCTATAGAATCCTCAGCTTTTCTTAGCGGATCTGTAACCCTATTAGTATCTTTGTAATCTCTTTCGATTATATCCTTTAAAATTTGATCATAAGAACATTCTAGATTTCTTTCTTGTAATTCTTTAAATCTTCTGTTGGCTCTTTCTTCTGGACTAGCTGTTAAGAAAAATTTAAATTTCGAATCTTTAAGTACTACGGTTCCAATATCTCTACCATCCATTATTACATCAAATTTATTTGACATATCCCTTTGAAGCTTTACAAGTATAGTTCTAACTTCTGGAATGCTTGCATATCCAGATACAATACTGCTTATGCTTGGCATAGTAATTTTTTCTTGGATGTTTTGACCATTTAAAATTAAATCATCATTTTCAAAATGCATTTCCATAGTGCTAATTAGATTACAAATTTCATCAACCTGTTCTGGCAATAAATTATTTTCAGAAGCTTTTAAGGCTACTGCTCTATACATTGCCCCTGTATTTATATACATAAGGTTATATTTTTCTCCAACTAATTTTGCTATAGTACTTTTACCAGCTCCTGCTGGTCCATCTATTGCTACTGAAATTTTCAAAATTTTTCTCCCCATTTCTCAGCCTCATTAATTTTGTCTTCTATTAAGATTATATAATTTTTTATCAATTCAAACAAGAAAATATTTATTTATTCAGCATACTATATTAATCTACTATTTTTTATTTTCTTGTTTATATATTATTTCCTGCTATAAAACCAGTTGAAAATGCAATTTGCACATTATATCCACCCGTGAAGGCATCTACATCCATTACTTCTCCAGCAAAAGAAAGATTTTCTATTATTCTTGACTTCATAGTAGATGGATCAATTTCTTTTATATCCACACCACCAGCAGTTACAATACCTTCTTCGAGTGGTCTTAAACCTTTAATATCAAAGGTTAAATTTTTAATTACATTTACTAAGTTTTTTCTTTCTTCTTTTGTTATTTCATTTACCTTTTTAGTTTCTGAAATTCCAGAGAACTCAATAATCATAGGAATTAATTTTTGTGGTAATAATTCATCTAAAGAGTTTTTAAAATCTTTATTTAAATACTTACTAAAATCTTTTTGAATTCTTTTATCTAATTCCCCTAAATTTAATGCTGGTTTTAAATCAATATATAATTTATATTTTTTATCTTTTTTTATAAATCTGCTTGCACTTAATATAAGTGGTCCTGAAACTCCAAAATGAGTAAATAACATTTCTCCAAAATTCTTATAAACTGCTTTTTTATCATTTTCTTTAATTGTAACTTCTACATTTTTCAAAGATAAGCCCATAAGTTCTTTGGTTTTTGCATCTGTAACTTCTATAGGAACAAGTGCAGGTATTAAAGGTACTATATTATGTCCAAGCTTCTTTGCAAATTTTTGACCTTCTCCTCTTGAACCAGTAAGTGGATATGATCCTCCACCAGTTGTTATAATAAAATAATCTCCACTTAAAATTTCATCATTATTTATTTCAAGAGCTGTTATTTTTTTATCTTTAAATTTAATATCTGTAACTTTTGAATTTAATCTAATTTTCACTTTAGTCCTACTTAAGGCATTTGATAATCCTCTTATTATATCTGAAGATTTATCCGATTCAGGAAAAACTCTATCTCCTCTTTCTACCTTTAATTTAATACCTTCACCTTCAAAGAAATTCATAGTATCTTCATTGGTAAAACTATACAATGCACTATATAGAAAATGAGGATTACCTGGTATATATTCAAAAAACTCAGATATATCTTTTGAATTAGTAACATTACATCTTCCTTTGCCAGTAATAAATAATTTCTTACCTATTCTTTCATTACCATCTAATAATATTACTTCATGTTCTTTTGCAGCTTGAAGCGCTGCCATCATGCCAGCAGGTCCTGCACCTATAACAATAACTTTACTCAACTTTAAAAATCAGCTCCCTATCTATTATCAACTTTTTCTGGGTACATATCGTGATTCATCATTCTGTAATTTGCCATTTCTTCAAATTTAGTACCCTTCATTCCATAATTACAATATGGATCTATACTTATACCACCTCTTGGAGTAAATTTACCCCATACTTCAATGTATTTTGGGTCCATAAGCTTTATTAAATCCTTCATTATTATATTCATACAATCTTCATGAAAATCTCCATGGTTTCTAAAGCTAAATAAATACAACTTTAAAGATTTACTTTCTACCATTTTTATATTTGGCATATAACTTATATAAATTGTAGCAAAATCAGGTTGGCCAGTAATTGGACAAAGACTAGTAAATTCTGGACAATTAAATTTTACAAAATAATCATTGTCTGGATGCTTATTATCGAAAACTTCTAAAATTTCAGGATTATATCCATAATCGTACTTTGTTCCTTGATTTCCAAGAAGGCTGATTCCTTCAAGTTCTTTTGATTTTCTTCCACTTTCACTCATTGTTTTTCTCCTCTTCAACAAATAATAAAATATTAAATATAGAATCTTATTAAGATTAATAACTATAATTGTTTAATGTATATGTTGTAATTTAAATTCTTCAGTGAAATTGAGATATTGTTACGTATTTCGTGTAGATTATTTTTTACAACATAGATACATAAAAATCATTTTAACAATTGAAACTTTATATTTAAAGGTTTATAAATTATTGTTATTCTTACTTAACAAATAATTATCAAGACCTTTTTTTCTTAGAACACAAGCTGGACATGTTCCACATCCATCACCAATTACTCCATTATAACAAGTAAGAGTCTTTTCTCTTATATAATCTAATTTTCCAAAACTATCTGCTAAGGCCCATGTTTCAGCTTTATCAATCCACATAAGTGGAGTATGAACTACAAAATCATAATCCATCGCTAAATTTAAAGTAACATTAAGTGACTTTATAAAAACATCTCTGCAATCAGGGTATCCACTGAAGTCTGTTTCACATACTCCTGTTACAATATGCTTTGCACCTTTAACCTTAGCAAGAACTCCAGCAAAAGTTAAAAATAGCATATTACGCCCCTCTACAAATGTTGATGGTGGTTCACCGTTTTCCCCCATCTTTATTTGGATATCGTCTCTTGTAAGAGCATTAGGTGCTAGTTGATTAAGTAATGCCATATCTAATACATGATGCTCTAATCCTAGTTCTTTTGCAATACTTGTTGCACATTCTATTTCTTTTCTATGCTTTTGATTATAATCAAAAGTAACAGCTATAACCTCATCAAATTCCTTAAGTGCCCAAAATAAACAAGTAGTGGAATCTTGACCACCACTAAATACAACAACTGCTTTTTTATTCATATAAATTCTCTCCAATCTATTATCTAATATTACTTTTATTATATATGTTGAAAAAGATAATCTACATTAAAACTAGTTTTTGTCACTTAATTTTGTTATAGAATTAAAATTGCAGCATATATACATATACTAATCCTGCAAGGCTTTGCGCCTTAACTCTTAACTGAATTAACTATTTCATAATTAATAAAGCTTCCTGCCTTAACATATCATTAGACTGAAATTGTCCAGTAAATGTTGTTGTAGTTGTAAGTGTTCCAGGTTTCTTTATACCTCTAGAAGTCATACATCCGTGTTCACCAGTTATTAGAACGCCAACATCTCTGCTGCCTGTAGCCATAGAAACAATTTCTGCAATATCACTACCAATTCTTTCTTGAAGCTGAAGTCTTCTTCCAACCATATCTGCTATTCTTGAAATCTTACTAAGACCTATAATTTTTTCCTTTGGCATATATACTACTGTAACCTTCATATTATACATAAGTGCTAAATGATGTTCACAGTAACTGTGGATTGGTATATCTCTAACAACAACCATATTTTTATGAGTTTCAGACATAAATTCTTCATTTTCAAAAGTAGTTCCAAACATTTTTGCTATTTCTTCATTTGAAAGTGTCATACCTTCAAAAACTTCTTCATACATTTTTGAAACTCTTTTAGGTGTATCTAATAAGCCTTCTCTATCTGGATCATCTCCTAAGGCTATTATAATTTCTCTTATACATTCTTCTATTTTTTTAGTATCTATCTTCTTTTGCATATCCAATCCTCCTCATCATTTTAAACTCCTCTTGCATTCTTATCCCAAATTATTTTATGAAGCTGTGTTTGCAGTCTAACTTTATTTAATTTCTTTTCTTTCATAAATTCTACAATTTCTTGCATATCTATATTTCCCGAAACTGGACTTAAATAAACTAAGCATTTAGAAGGTAAATCATACTTAATTATAAGATCATAGGCTATTTGCAAATCTTCATTACTTCCTACAACAAACTTATAAACATCATTCTTTTCTACAACCTTTAAATTATTTAAATTCATTTTATCAGACATTTTGCTGCTTGATAGTTTAAAATCAACTATGTAGCTAATATTATTTTTCTTATGTCTCTTTTTAAAAGGTTCTATATCAACGGCTCCATTAGTTTCTATATGAATCTTTAAATCATCATCTGTATTTAAAAAAGTTAAAAGTTCATCTATATTTTCTTGAATAAGAGGCTCTCCCCCTGTTAATGTAACATTGCTTACACCTGTTTCCTTTATATAATCATAAATTTCATTAGCATTTAATACTTCACAGATACTTTCCTTGTCCCATGAGTAGGTAGTATCACACCAAGAGCATCTTAAATTACAACCTTGAAATCTTATAAAGGTAGCAAGTTCACCAGAACTTGGTCCTTCTCCATCTATTGATAAAAATTTTTCAACTATATTAAACATTTTAAGCCTCCAACTAATCTTCTGTGTATATGCAGCTATTTTTAGGTGTTTCAAATAATTCTACTTCACATACTGCTAATCCTTGAACTTTTAATCTATTAAAAATATCTCTAGACATTTCTTCAGCTGTTGGTCTATAACTTACAAAATATATATCAAAGTTATTTGGAAGTTCTTCAAGTTTTTTTGCTAAAACTTTTCCTTCATCATTATCCTCAATAATTAATTTATGGTCAAAAATATCTCCAATTTCTTTTAAAGAATCCTTAAAATTAGAAAAATCATCAACCATTCCTCTAAGCTGACCTTCTTCATGTAAAGTTTTGGCTTTTAGCTTCGCAATTAACTTATATCTGTGACCATGAATATTAGAACACTTTCCATTATATCCGCTTAAATAATGTGCCATATCAAATTGTATTTCGCTTTTTATTGTAAACATATTTTTACTCCTTATATATAATAATAGTTTATTATTTGTAGTTTTAAAGCAATAACTTATCTTTTTAGATACAAATTTGCTTTAAACTAATATTTTTATGCACAAAAAAGGCTAATTTTGTTAGCGCAAAAAACTAGCATAACAAAATTAACCTTAAATTTTCACTTGATTTAAAATTAAATTGCCTAGTTTTGTTTAAAGACAGGATGGTCTAACGAACTGTCTGCTATTCAATTAATACACGTAATGATAACATATTTCATTTAAATATGCAAACATTCTGTCACATTCTGATCCAATGTGTTATAATTATCAATAATCATAATAATTATACATCAATTGAGGAGGTCTTTCTTTGAACACTAAAATGGGAGTTAGGCACAAATTTGCATATAGCTTTTTTGATTTTGCAGCCTATAAAGAATTTTTAGTACAAGGACTTGGAAAATCAATTTTATATATTTTCCTAGTCACTTTAATATTTTCTACTATAACTAATCTAAATACAATAAATAAATTTATATCTGAAACCTCAGATATACAAACAACTTTTACCAAAACTGCTCCAAAATTTGAACTTAAAAATGGCTTATTTACTATAGATTCAACTGAACCTATTTATTATAGAAATGATGGCCAAACACTTATTGTTGATACATCTGGTAAAACTAATAAATCAACTGTAGAATCATATAGTGATGCTATTTATATAGACTCAAATGAGCTTATTGTAAAGCAAAATTATAAAACTATTCAAGTTATGAAGTTTTCAGATATTCCTGAATTTAATGTAACAAACAAAACAATACAAAAGGTGCTGTATTTATCAAAAATTATTTTTCCAGTAATATTACTAATCCTTGATCCAATAATTTCATTTATATTAAATTTAATTTCAGGATTTTTAATATTAGGTCCAATGTGTTTATTTATCAGCTCTTTTATGAATGTAAAATTAAATTATTCTAAAGCGTGTATTTTAAGTTTTTATGCAATGACAATGCCATTATTACTTCAAGCGTTATTAGATATATCAGGAATGGTTTCACCTGAATTTCATATTATTTTCTATTTAATTACATTAATTTATTGTGGTTTAGCTATTAAAGAACTTAAAAACACAGATAAATCTAATTTAAATATTATGAACTAACATTATTATATTAAAAGAGAGTAGCATTTTTTATATGCTGCTCTCTTTTAAGTTTATGTAAAAATATCTAATCTTAACTCGTTAAATACTATTAAAGAGTTTCTGTTAAAACTTGTGAGTTAGTATTCAAAATAGAGTATGGTATAGCCATTTTGTTTTAAAAAAATCTTATTTAATATACTATAAAATCATGTGTTTTATTTTTGAGTAAATGTAAATACTGAAGTTATATGAAGTATATCAAGTACTACAACTATATTGATGCATATTAAAATTCCACATAATATATCTTCTAACTTACTATTTGTTTTTATTTTCCCTAAAGAAAATTTCTTTTTACTTAAAGGATAGAACCAAGGTAAGCCACCTATTGTAAAACTATCTAAAACTAAATGAGATAATATACCTAAGGATAATCCATTCAATCCAATTCGCAGTAAATTATTCGTAACCATTCCAAGTGCTATTGAGTATAAGAATAAGTAAAAAAGTGGTGCATGAAATAATTTTCTATGACCTGCAAATTTATTTATTACTTTAGATGCTGTTTTGACTCTTTTCCCAATATAACTATTTCTATGATCAATATCAGGAAGTAAACTTCCAACAAATGCTGTAGTTAAAAACATTCCTGTAGACATTACAGATTTATTTGTCATTTGTATGCTCACATATAGTCCTACTAATATTCCACCATTTATATGTGTTTTATAATTCATTTTTTATACTCCTACTTAATTTTATCTTTTAGATGAATATGCCTATTATACTATATTTTTATTATCTGTCAAAAATATAGTTATTTTTAAGTTTCAGTAAAAAATCTCATTAAAAACAAAAGCTTCTAATGAGATTTAAAATCAATTTGAATTATTATTTTTTTCAAAACAATTATTTTTAGCTTTACAGCCATCACATCCACAATTACATTTTCCCTTTGAAGAATTTCTTATTGATTTTACTATTATAACCCCAGCTAAAACAACTATTATAACAGTAATTATTATTTCTATCATTTAAGCTTCACCTACCCATATTAATGAATTATAAAGGCAAATATATAAATTAATCTATATTCTAATTATTATTAAAATATTAAGCTACCTATATTAAAAACTAAGAAAGCTGAAATCCAAGCGATAATTAGTTGAAAGAATATTGAAAATAAAGTTAATTTTGTTCCATATTCTTTTTTCATAGTTCCAATTACAGATATACATGGAGTATAAAGTAATATAAATACTAAAAAAGCGTACGCTGAAATAGTAGTAAAATGTTCTGGTAAAATAACTGATAAATCTCCAGCAAAAATTACTTGCATGGATGCTAAAACTGATTCTTTGGCAAGCAAACCCGAAAGAAGCGATACTGCTGATTGCCAATTTCCAAAACCAAGAGGTTCAAATAATGGAGCTATTACACTACCTATAGATGCTAATATACTGTCGTTAACTTCATTTACCATACCATGTATGTTAAAGTTTGATAAAAACCATACTACTACACTCATTGCAAATATAATAGTTGAAGCTTTTTTTAAGAAGCCCATGGCTTTATCTTTAGTTTGTTTATATATTGAAGAAAGTTTTGGCATTTTATATTCGGGAATTTCTATTATAAAAGGCTCTTCATCTTTTTTAAAATATGTATTTTTAAATAATATTCCCAGTAAAAATGCAACTATTATTCCAAGTAAATATAAAGATGATACTACAAGACCTCTATGTGATTCAAAAAATACTGCTGCAAAAACTGTATATACTGGTAACCTAGCATTACAAGACATAAATGGTACAAGTAGTGCTGTTAATTTTCTATCTTTTTCACTTTCTAAAGTCCTAGCTGTCATTATTGCTGGAACAGTACATCCAAAACCTATTATCATAGGTATAAATGCTTTACCTGAAAGTCCCATCTTTCTCATTAGCTTGTCCATCATAAAAGCTACCCTTGCCATATATCCGCTATCTTCTAAGATAGTTATACACATAAATAATACTAAAATTATTGGTAATAATACTATTATGCCTCCAACCCCTGAAATTATTCCATCTACAATAAGAGATTTAAACCAAGGAGATGTGCTTGCAAGTATATTTTCTACACTAGGTATAAATGTATCATTTAAAAATCCGTCCAATAAATCGGATAAAGGTTGTCCAACCCATGAAAATGTTAATTCAAACATTACAGACATTAGCAATATAAATATCGGATATGCCAAAAATGGATGTAATACCCATCTATCTAATTTTTCTGTTATAGTTTCTTTTTTATTATCCTGTTCCTTAACACTAATACTTAATACTTTTTCAATAAACTCATAAGCTTCTTTTTCAGTAGAAAAGTCATACTTATGAGAATCTAAAGGCGAATTAAAACTTCCTCTTTTTAATCTTTCTTGAATTTTATCAAGACCTTTATTCTTTCCAGCAATAATTGGAATAACTTCTACATTTAATTCCTCAGATAATTTCTTATAATCAATATCTATTCCTTTAGCCTCTGAAATATCAATCATATTTAGTGCTAATATAATTGGTTTATTAAATTGTTTAAGCTGAGTTGTTAAATATAAGTTTCTACTAAGATTTGATGAATCTACAATATTTAATATTAAGTCTACATCTCCTTCTTCCAAAAACTTTTTAGATACTTTTTCTTCATTTGAAAAAGTGTCCATAGCATATATTCCTGGTAAATCTACAATTTTGATATCCTTATCTAGAAAGCCTTCCTTCTTATCTACAGTAACACCTGGCCAATTCCCCACATATTGATTAGAACCTGTAAGTGCATTATACAATGTGGTTTTCCCTACATTAGGATTACCAAGTAAAGCTACATTTATCATAAATTTAAGTCTCTCCTATTCTGATTAATAATTCCTCTTCAATTAAGTTCATTTAATTCCTTCGTAAATTAGCAAAGCTACTTATAATCATATGATTTATTTTTTTAGCATTATATGCTTAGCATCATTTTTTCTAATAGCCAAATCAAAACCTCTAAAATTTATAATTATTGGATCTCCAAGAGGTGCACGTCTTCTAAGCTCAACTTCAGTTCCCTCTATGCATCCTAATGCGAATAATCTTTTTATTAATTTTGAATCTCCATTAATGGATGAAATTATTCCTTTTTCTCCTAGTTTTAAATTGCATATACTCATAATATCATCTCCTAATTGAAATTGTTTATCATATAGTTAAGAATATCATTATTATATGGATTTATCAAGGAAAAAATGATACTTTTACACATCATTTTCAAAATTTTATATGGAAGATTTATTTAAATGTAATGATTGATGATAAAAGTCAAATCAATATTCAAAATATCAATTCCATATATACAAAACGGCATTAAATTAAAAATAGTACTCATTTTAATTTAGCTAATATATATAGTTTATAACTAACTTTAATTTTTTCTATTCTTCCTCATCATCGATTTCTCTTCTAGGTGATAGTGGCATATTCCATGCACTATGATCTGTATGAAGCAATTTATGTGATTTATGGGATAACGGTTTTTCCATATAATCAGAATAAAGTTTTATAATTGAAGGATTTTCATGAGAAAATCTTAAAGTAGATTTTTTATCAAGTCCATATAAATTATCTTCTCTTTCTTTTGCTAATTCTAATCCATCTGAAATTGGTTGGCCACCGCCTCCAGAACATCCTCCAGGACATGCCATAACTTCTACAAAATCATAATTAGCCTTTCCTTTTCTAATTGCTTTAATTAATTTTCGAGTATTTCCAAGACCACTTACTATTGCAACTCTTATAGGTATTCCTGTAATTTCAAATGTTTTTTCCTTCCAACCTTTCATTCCTCTCACTTCTTTAAAAGCATCTGGATAAGGATTGGTTCCTGTTGCTAAATAATATGCTGATCTAAGTGCTGCTTCCATTACTCCACCTGTAGCTCCAAAAATAACACCAGCACCTGAACCAACTCCAAGAGGCATATCAAAAGCTTCACCTTTTAAGTCTTTAGGAACAATATGCTCTGCTCTTATCATTCTATCTACTTCACGAGTTGTAAGAACTAAATCTACATCTTGGCCTGCTCCTGCATCATTCATTACAGAAATTTCGCTTTCATGCTTTTTAGCAATACATGGCATGATAGAAATACAATAAATCTTAGATGATTCTACATTTAAAAGTTTAGCATAATAACTTTTTGCAACAGCACCAAACATTTGCTGTGGTGATTTTGCGGTTGAAAGCTGACCTACCATATCAGGGTATTGTGATTTTAAAAATCTTACCCAACCTGGACAGCATGATGTGAACATAGGAAAAACATTATTTTCGCTATCTTTTAGTTTTTCTAAAAATTCACTGCCTTCTTCCATAATAGTAAGATCTGCACTGAAATTTGTGTCAAATATATAGTCAAAACCCATTCTTCTTAGTGCTGCTACAAGAAGTTCTACTGTTGCTTTTTCTCGGGAAAGTCCTAGAGATTCTCCCCATGCAGCTCTTACTGCAGGTGCTATTTGTACTACTGTAATTTTATCAGGATTTGCAAGTGCTGAAAAAGCCTTTTCAGTATCGTCTCTTTCTCGAAGCGCACCTACAGGACAGTGAGTAATACATTGTCCACATAAAGAACAATCAGAATTTTTTATTTTTCTATTGTAAGAAACATCTACAGTTGTTCTAGAACCAGTATTTGCAACATCCCAAATATTAAGACTTTGTATCTTGTCACAAACTTGAATACATCGCATACACTTAATGCATTTACCTGCATCACGTATTAATGGAAAACTCTCATTCCATATATATGGTTCCACATTTTTATCATAATTTAATTTTAATATTCCTAAATCATTAGCAATTTTCTGTAAACTACAATTACCACTTCTTACGCAATATGCACAATTACAATCATGCTGTGATAAAATAAGTTCTACATTTGTCTTGCGAGTTTCACGAACTCTAGGACTATTAGTGAATATCTCCATATCCTCTTCTGCCATGTTATTGCAGGCAGGAAGTAATTTATCTTTTCCTTTAACTTCAACAACGCAAACACGGCATGCACCTATTTCATTTATTCCTCGTAAATAACAAAGACTTGGGATAGGAATTCCAGCAAGTGCTGCTGCATCTAAAATGGTAGTACCTTCCTCTACTTCTACTGCAATATTATCAATTTTTAATGTTACCATTTTTTAACCCTCCCCCCTTTGAATACACCATATCCAAAGTGATCACATCTAAGACATCTTAATGATTCTTGATGTGCTTCTGCACATGTCATTCCATGTTCTATAAGTTCAAAATCATTTTTACGCTCCATAGCATCTCGCTCTAACATATTAACTCTACCGCAAGCTGGTCTATCATCTAATCTTGCAGTTGGAATGTCAACATCTGTACTAATAATATGATTATATCCTAGATAATTATCAATATTTGCAGCGGCTACTTTACCAGCAGCAATTGCCCTAATAACAGTAGCAGGACCAGTTACGCAATCACCACCTGCAAATATTCCAGGTTCATTTTCAATTTCACTAGAACTTAATGCTTCAATAACACCTCTTTTAACAGGTACGCCATACTCCGCAAAATGTCTAGACTTAATGCCTTGACCAATTGCTACAATTACTACATCACAAGGTATTCTTTCTTCATCTTCTTCAGAATCTATAATTGTAGGACGTCCAGCCTCATCAATTTTTCCGATTATTTGAGGTTTCACCAATAATGCTACAACTTTGCCTTCATCATCACTTTCAATTCTGACTGGTGCTTTAAGTGTTAATATTTCGCAGCCTTCTGCAATAGCACCTTCTACTTCATCAGGTAATGCTGTCATATCAACCTTTCTACGTCTATAGACATTACATACTTTTTTTGCACCAAGTCTAACCGAAGATCTTGTAACATCCATTGCTACATTTCCACCACCAATTACCACAACTGTTTTCCCTATAAAACTAGGCAACTTATTATCTCCAATTGCAATATATAATGCATCATATTGATTTTTAAGATCTACCATGGAAATGTCTTTTCCAACAGTAATCCCTGTTTTCACTTCTATTCCAGTAGAAAGAATAGCATCAATATCGTCATCTAATCTTTCTCTTGGAAGACGATAACTTGGAATTCCATAACGAAGCATTCCTCCTAGTTTAGATCGTTCTTCATATATTACAACATGATGACCCATAAGAGAAAGGAAATATGCTGCACTTAAGGCTCCAGGTCCGCCACCAATTACTCCAACATTTTTACCTGTTGCTGGTGCACAAGCTGGTACTGGCACTATTCCTGAATTATCAACTGCATATCGTTTTAAACCACGAATGTTTATAGAGTCATCTATCATATTACGCCTGCATCTAGCTTCACATGGATGTTCACAAATAAGTGCACAAGATGTTGGAAAAGGGTTGTCCTTTCTAATAAGACGAACTGCATCAGCATATCTTTCTTCTGATATTAAAGCTATATAACCAGGAATATCTACTCCAGCAGGACATAATGCCACACATGGAACAGGCTGATCTAAATTACAAATACATCTGTCATTTAGAATATGTTCAACATAATCATTTTTAAAGCCTTTAACACCTTTAAGTACCATATTAGCTGATTCATAACCTATTGCACAATCAGCAGAATTTGAAATTACCCTCGCTGTTTTTTCTATTAAATCAATAGTATCTAGTGTTGCATTGCCATTTAAAACATCATTAAGTAAATTTTCTAATTGCCCTAGACCAACTCTGCATGGAACACATTTTCCACAAGTTTGAGCATGACATAATTTTAAAAATGAAGTTGCCATATCAACTGGACAAAGTCCTGGAGGGCTGGCAATAATTCGACGTTCTAAATCTTTATAAAGGCCTTCGACTACAGTTTGTGCTCTGTTCGGTGTTGTAATATCAAGTCTACTCATTTTTACTCCTCTCTGCATGACTTTTTCATGCTTAGCAAAATATAAATATAATTTCTAACATAACTATTAATGTAAACATTTTCTTATTGTTATTATACAATATTTTCAGAAAATTCTCAAAATGTAATTTAGAAATAATTAATGCTAATTTCTCTTTAATTCTAAGTTAAGTAAAACAAAATATGTTCTAATTTAATTTTTTAAAATTATTATCGATAAATAAAATTCTATAATTTATCATAATAGAATTCTATTCACTTTTTTATTAGTAAAGACGTCTATTATATTAAATTCATAATTTAATAAATCTAAAGCCCACGTTGAAATTATATTCAACGTGGGCTTTAGATTTTGCAATTAATATTAATAATTAACCTTTATTATTAGCTGTGTTTTTGACAATAAGCAATCTATCATATTTATTTTGTATCAATTTTATAACTGGTACTCCAACCATTGTAACAACAACAAATTCACCAATTGCAACTTCTCCAATTGATAATACAAGTGGTAGTTGATAAAGAAAGTTAAGCATCCATCCAATTATTGCACCATTAAAAATGGTAGGCCAAAGCGATGATATTATTAATGAAATCTTATTATTTTTAATAAACTTTCCTGTAAGTGAAATTGCATAAACACTAATGAATGTCGCTAGTGTACCAAATATAGCATCAATAACGCCATTAGGTCCAACAATATTTGCTATAAAACACCCCAGGGTAAGCCCTCCAATATAAAATGGATCAAAAAATGCTAGTAATACCATTATCTCTGACACTCTAAATTGTACTGCTCCATAGCTTATAGGTGCTAATACAAGTGTTACAACTGCATAAAGTGTAGCGATAATAGCTGTTCGTACTAATCTGTTTACTGTATTATTATTGTTCACATAAATTCCTCCATTTACTTAATAATATTATCAAAATTAACAAAACCCCCAAAAGTTCCTAAAGATTTCTTAAATAAAAAAAATCGTAGGAAATATCCTACGATAAATAAATACAACAAAAATAAAAGATTCTATTAATAAAAAATTAAATGAAATCTTTATTACTATTCATTATTTAACCGTAGTTTTATTTTAAGTCAGGAGGCTTTCGAACTGACTAAATATTAATTTTTGTCCATACGATTATATCAGATAGATAAAAATATTACAAGTTATACAATTGAAAGCTACTGAATACTAACTCATGGTCATTCTTACCTTTGTAACTATAAGGTCAACAAAGTACATCTAAATCAATGTTATATTGACTCTATGGGGCTTAATTTTATATTTCTTTAAGTTTTTCAATGACTAATATATCCGCAGGTACCCACTTCAGTTCACCTAGTTCTTCTAAAGTTGTCCACCTAGTATCATTATGAGCATTTAAACGCAAGTCTCCTCCGCAGATAACACATATAAAACAGTGCATTTTTAGATGAAATTTTGAATAATCATAATCAATTGTTGTTAAATAACTTGATATGTCAATATCTAATTCTAATTCTTCCTTGATTTCACGTCTAAGAGCTTCACCTCGAGTTTCTCCTAGTTCTATTTTTCCACCTGGAAACTCCCACATATTTTTAAACTCACCAGTACTGCGACGAGTAGTAAATATTTTATTATCCTGCTTTATAATTGCTGCAACTACTTCTATTGTTTTCATCCTTCTCCCCCTTAAATCAATAAATAATTATACTACAATTTTCTATAAATTAACATTCTTTTATACATTACATCTGAATTATTTCAATATGTTTTTATTATATATACAACATTTTGGTAAATAAAATTCAAATTACAAATAATATTTAGGCAAAATTAAAAACCACCAATTAGTTTATTAATTTAACTAATTGGTGGTTAAGCAAATCCTAACCCTTTTGTGAATTGAATTGGTTCTGTAAGAATTTTAATCACCCTTCTCTTTACGAGTACTCTCTTATATTTATCACAATTTACATTTTGTACTAAATTAGAGATTATTCTTAATAATTGTATAGGTTGAATTGAAATTACTTTGCGCCTATTATTTTAGATATATACTTTCTTCGATTAGATTAGGATACATAAATAGTAATATACATTCTTATTATTTTACTATATTTACTTCTAATCAAATCCTCCATTGATTCGTTATATTTAGTTTCAACTTAATAAAATAATTTATATTGTTTATTACTATTTAACATTTCAACTTAGAATTATCTAGCTAATATTTGCCTTGATTTAATTAATATTTAGTTTAAAAGATGTTAATTAAAAATTAATTTTTGTAATGAATTAATCTATATTATAGGGTTAGGCTACTAGAAGAAATTGCTTTCTTCTTACTATTATTATAGCACGCTAATTGTCAGAATACAATGTATTTTCTGATAATTAATAAAATATTTTGCTGCTTCTTCAAATTTTATTGCTAATTCATAAAAGAAAAAAATTCCCCAAGATCATATAAATCTTGAGGAAAATGAACGAATTTCAATATTCACTTAAAAATTTCAGAACACACCTATGTCATCTTATCTAAAATTATATTCTGTAACGATACTTTCTCTATTTTGAGTTTTTTCATTAAAATATTCATAAAATGATAGTGCTAAAAAGCTTCCTGTTATATTATACACATTATTAAATCCTAGATTTTGAAGAGCTAAAACAGCATTATAACTTCGTTGACCAGTTCTGCAATGAAGATATACCGGCTTGTCCTTTGGAATTTCATTTGTACTTTCTCTAAGTTCGCTTAAAGGTATATTTTGAGAGCCTTTAATATGACCATTAGCATATTCTCCTCGTTCTCTAACATCTACTATATATGCATTGTTTTCTACAAGATTTCTAACTTTGTCTACATTTACTTGCTTAAAATCACCATTTAAAAGATTAGAGCCAACATATCCAACATAATTAACAATATCTTTTGCAGTAGAAAATGGAGGTGCATAACAAAGTTCTAAATCTTTCAAATCTTCTAAAGTTCCTCCAAATTTTATAGCTGTTGCAATTATATCTATTCTTTTTGTAACATCACCTTTACCTATAGCTTGAGCACCTAAAATTTTTCCAGTTGGAACTTCATAAAGTAATTTAAAATGCATAGGTGCTGAAGTTGGCATAATTCCAACTTTATCTGTTAGTATTATCCTTACAATGTCATATTGAATTTTCATATTTAATACTTTTATAAGAGACTCATTTAAACCTGTTGATGCTCCATTGTAATTGAATACTTTTATAGCAGAGGAACCTATATATCCTTTATTTAATATGTTCTTATTATTTATGTTATCTGCAACTGCTCTTGCTGCTTTTTGCGCTGGACCTGCTAATGATAATTTTGTCATAGAATGAGTAAGGGCATTATAAACTTCTATTGCATCGCCTACTGCATATATATCAGCATCATTTGTCTTATAATTTTTATCTACCTTAATTGCTCCAGTTTCACCAATTTCTAATTGAGCTTCTTTGGCTAAGCTGGTTTCTGGTGAAACTCCAATAGCCATAACAACAACTTTTGCATCTACTTTTTTACCAGAAGATAAAACAACCTTATCTTCTTCAAAATTCTCGACCTTATCTCCAACAATTAAGTTTACACCTTTATCGTAAATTTCTTTATGAAAAATTTGAACCATATCATAATCAAATGGCTTAAGTATTTGATCTAAAGCTTCTATAAGGGATACATTGTAGCCTGCATCTTTTAAATTTTCTGCTGCTTCGACTCCAATAAATCCTCCGCCAATTACTGCAATATCCTGTGCTTCAAGTGATTTCACATATTTATTTAACTTATCGATATCTACAACATTTCGTATTGTAAAGATATTCACTTTTTCAATTCCAGGAATATTAGGAACAATTGGCTTTGCTCCTGGTGATAAAATAAGCTTATCATACTGCTCTTTATAAATTTCACCAGTTGCATTATTTTTAACATTTACATATTTATTTTCCCTATCTATCGATGTTACTTCATTATTTACTCTTGCTTCAATTTTATATTGAGTCATAAATTTTTCTGGACTCATTAAGACTAATTTATCAGCTTCATCTATTACTCCACTTAAATGATATGGAAGTGAACAATTTGAAAATGATACATGAGGGCCTTTTTCAAACATTATTATTTCATCTTCTTCACTATTTCTTCTAAGTCTTGCGGCTGCTGATGCTCCCCCTGCAACTCCACCAACTATTAATATTTTTTTCTTCATAATAAATCCCCTCCTAATTTGTATTTTTATTAATTTAACATCTATACTTTTAATTTAACTATTAATATTTTGCTTAAATAATTAAGTATTAGTATTTTACCTAGTTATAATCTTATATAACTTCTTTTAATCAACTTTCATGTTTCTACTAAATATAATTTCATTAACAAAATTAACTACAAAAGCTAATTGCCTATGAACTGCATAAATTATACAAATTTTCACCATATTCATCTATTTATGCAACTTCTTAAAATTATTATATATTAAATTTATAGGAATATATGTGACTTAGTCACACATATATAATATAGCTGAAAAGAAAGAATAAAGTATTTTATAGATTCACTTCTTCAACCAAATAATAAATTATAAATCTTATATCATCAAATAAATAGTATAAAAATATACATATTATTATAACTCAAGTAATTTTAATAAAATTACAGGTAATTGTTTAGATATTGAAAGTACTAATATGGAGGATTTTAAATGGAATCAAAATATCCAACTCCAGATGAGTTTTTAAAAAATCCAGATTATTTTAGTTATCTAGTTAAATATCAAGGAAATATTAAAGAAGAAGTTTCAAAATCTGCTGGCTATTATGTAGTAATACTAAATGATACATATGCTATAGTTTGTGTACAAAGAGAAATTATAGCAAAGGGTATAGATATTAATACAGGCGAGCCTTATTTTTCAACTATTGTTTATGTACAACCAGCTGAATTTTTTACCCTTCAAGAAATTTCCCCTATTGAAGCTTCTGGAGTGCAGTTTTTACAACTAGAATTACCGCTAGCACTAACGGGAAAAGGAGTAACTGTAGCAATTGTTGATTCAGGTATAGATTTTCTAAGTGATGAATTTATAGATTCTAATGGTCAAACACGAATTGAATGTATTTGGGATCAGACAATAAGTTCGAATAGCAAAGTTCAAAATAGCATGGTGAATTTTGGAACCTTATACACAAAAGATCAAATACAAGAAGCTATAAATACACAAAAAGATGCAAAATCCCCATATGATATAGTTCCAAGCAAAGATGAACTTGGACATGGAACAAATATGGCTGGAATAATTGGAGCCACTGGTAAAAATCCTAATTTAAAAGGAGTCGCTCCAGACTGTAATTTTGTGATTGTAAAATTACTAATAGATCCAGCATTTAAAAAATGGTTTACTGTAGAGGTTCCAGAATTTAATATAACCAGTGTTTTTGCTGCCTTAGAATTTTTATATAGATATGCTTTAACAAACTATAAACCATTAGTTATATATCTTCCTGTTGGAAGTAGTTTAGGCAGTCATAAAGGAAATGGTATATTAGAACAGTTTGTAGATTTTATATGCTTAAATAGTGGCATTGCAGTAGTTACAGGAGCAGGAAATGAATGTATAAATGGTGGGCATGCATCTGGTATATTATCTAATGTTAATAGCACAAGTGTGATGCAATTAACAGTCTCCCCAGAACAAAAGGATTTATGGCTTGAAATTTGGATTGATACTCCAAACATAATGTCCTTAGATATTATTTCCCCCTCTGGTGAAAATACTGGGATATTAGCTGCTTTAATTAATGCCACTAATTACTACACCTTCACATTTGAGAATACAAAAATTAAAGTAAATTATTATTTGCCAGAAGAAAATACTGGTGATGAATTAATTCGTATTCGATTTTATGATTTACAACCTGGTGTATGGAAACTTAGACTAAGTGGAGATTCTATTTTAGATGGTAAATATAATGCTTGGATACCTCAAAAAGGAATATCAATTGGCGGCACTAGATTCATACCATCAGATATTTATGGAACAAATACTAACCCAGGTACTTCTAGTCTTATAATTACCGCTGCCGCCTATAATCAAAATAATAAAACTCTTTTAGATTATTCAGGTATGTCATTAATTGATGATTATGTTAATATAATAAATGTTGCCGCTGGCGGTGTAAATGCAGTCACAGTAGCTCCTAATAATAATACTGCTGTTGTTAATGGAACTAGTGTATCTGCTGCTATAGTAGCGGGTGCTTGTATTCTGTTGTTTGAATGGGGAATTGTTGATGGCAATGATCCATTCATGTATTCTCAAACTTTAGTAACATATCTCTCAAGAGGAACTATTCAAAGAGTGGGCGATATATATCCTAATCCACAATGGGGATATGGAATGTTAAACATATTAACCATGTTTCAAAATATGAAATAGTATATTTTAACTACGCATTTTTAAATTAAAAATTTCATTATCATTAAGTTTAGTATTAATAATGTTTTACAACTCAAAATAGAAGCATATCCTAACTAATCTAGATATGCTTCTATTTTATTTTTCAAATATATTACTATTTCTATCTATGTCAGCTTACATTATTTCCTTTTTGTTCCTACATATGACCCCATTCCACCAGAAACATTTACAACATTAAAGCCTTGATTTGTAAGGTTATTGCATGCTCTTGAACTTCTTCCACCAGATTGACACATTATGTAGTATTCTTTATTTTTGTTTAAATATTTATCTGGTTCATTTAGAAGTTCACCCATGGGGATATTTTTTGCACTATTTATACTTCCACCTTTATATTCATAATCTTCCCTAATATCGATTAATTCAATTTCACCTATTAAAATATCAATATCATTAACATTTATAACTTTTCCATTATTTCCTTTTAAAAAATCGAACATATCTATTTCCTCCTAAATTTTTAATTCAATATTTATTTAAGTTTTAAATTTTTATTAAACTAATCTTCACCATAATAATCCAATTATGTCCTTGTCTTACTACATTATATATTAAATTTTTACAAATATATGTGACTTAGTCACATATCAGATTCATAATTATATAATTATTGCCAGCCTATTTATATTCTTACACATAAAAGAAAGAGTATACACGTTTTTAATTTAGAAAAGTAATTAAATCTTATATATAATTTAAACAATACTCTATATAATACTATATTTCAATATTATAAGTGATTTGTTAAAATAAATATGTGATTAAGTCACACATTAAATTATTTAACACCGCTTAATTGATAATTGTTTTCATTTACTTTTTATTTTTCATATGTTATATTGTCTTTAGTCTTAATTTCATTGTAAAAAGATATTGTTACAAAAGATATAAATATCTAAATAAAACAGAACTTATAAATAAAATCACCTCATACGTAGGGGGATTCATAACATTTAGAAATCTTTTTTGTGATAACTTCAACTAAAACTACATTATTTTAAGTAAAGGATTGATAAGATGATAACAGATATGGAAATATATCATGATATAATAGAAAGCTTAGCTGCAGCCTTAGATGCAAAAGATGTTTATACCTCTGGACATTCTACTAGAGTTGGCAATATGGCATATGATTTAGGTAAACAATTAGGGCTTGATGAAGATAGTTTACAAAGAATTCATATTGCTGGTCATTTACATGATATTGGGAAAATTGGAGTTCCAGATAATATATTAAATAAAAAAGATAAACTTAATCCTTCAGAATGGGAGCTTATGAAAAATCATCCTGAGATAGGGTTTAATATACTAAAAAAAGCAACCAGCTTAAAAGAAATTTCGCATATAGTTTTGCATCATCATGAAAAATGGAATGGCAGCGGATATCCTAAGGGCTTAACTAAAGAAGAAATTCCAATAGGCTCTAGAATAATTGCGATATGTGATTCTGTTGATGCCATGAGAAGTACCAGACCATATAGAAAAATAATCACTAACAAGGATTGTTATAATGAAATATTGACTAATAAAGAAATAATGTATGATCCTGAAATCACTGATTGTATAATTGAAAACTGGAATAATATCGTAATTCCCTATTATTCATAATAAATCAAATAAAATACTATAAAGTATAAAAATATATTATCAGGAAATAAATATAAATAAATACTTGACAAAACTAATCAGATATTGTATTCTCTAATTGAGAATGATTTTCATATTTATTTAAAGTATAAGGAGTGGTAATTAAATGAAAATAGTATATTGGTCAGGAACAGGTAATACAGAAAAGATGGCAGAATTAATTAAAGAAGGAATTGTAGAAGCTGGTAAAAATGCTGAAACAGTAGTTGTATCTGATGTAAATATAGATGATTTACTTAAAGAAGATGTACTTGTTTTAGGCTGCTCTGCAATGGGAGATGAAGTTCTAGAAGAAGCTGAATTTGATCCATTTATAGAAGAACTTTCAACTAAAGTATCAGGGAAAAAAGTTGCTCTTTTCGGTTCTTACGGCTGGGGAGATGGAAAATGGATGAGAGATTTTGAAGAAAGAATGATAAGTTATGGTTGTACTATTATAGATGAACCATTAATATTTCAAAATGAACCAGATGGTAATGAAGACGAATGTAAAAGTTTCGGTAAGAAAATAGCTCTTACATAAAATAATTTTGGCGGTGATATTAATTGAGACATCTAGATTTTTATAATAAATTAAATTCAATGCATAGTAAAGAATATATAGAAACTTTTTTAGTATATAATTTATCCTTAGTAATTGCAGGAATCAAACCAGCTGTTACACTTACAATTAAAAAGAATAATCAAAAGTTATATAATAGTTGGAATGATTTTGGTATTAATTTTATTAGTTCTACAAATTTAAAATTTGTAGAACTAAGGGAAAGTAATGAATCAATTATAATTATGATTTATGATGAATTTATAATTGAAAAAGAATTATATAAAAAGTCTCACAAGGATTTCTTATTAAATATAGGATATCCTCAAAATGAATGCGTTAATGATTATATAAATACTTTAAAATCTAGATATGAAAAATATCACTGTCCTCATGAACTTGGATTATTCCTTGGAATACCATTTAAAGATGTTAAAGATTTTATGGAATGTACTACAAAAAAATGTTTATTATGTGGATATTGGAAAGTATATAATGATAGTAAACAGGCAAAAAGAATTTTTACTCAATATGATAAAGTAAAAGAATATACCATGAAAAATATGCTTGAAGGGAATTCATCGCGTGACCTCGCTTTAAGCATAAAAAATTACTTTTATCAAAATGCTAAATGTATATAGCTCCTCCAAATTATATATATTTAGTTTAAGTATAAATAGATAATTTTAGCCTATCATTTTAAATATATTATAATGTTAAAATTCTTTATCTCAATTTTGAAAAATATATTTACACACTACCATGAATATAGGTAATTAACCACCATTAATATTTTCAGTCCACACACGCTGAAAATAACAAACTAATTAAACTTATTATTATAATTTTTCTAATTACACATAATACATTCTATAAAATTCATATAAATTGGCTGTTGCATATTAACTATGCAACAGCCAATAATTATTGTAATTTATATATATTAATTACTACTCTCTTCTACTTTACCAAAATACCTACCAATGGTACTTAATAAATTCTTTTTACTGTTTTTTTATTTTATTCTTCTGATTTTCTTTTTTATTTCTCTCCACTAATCTTCCCATAAAGAAGGAAATAACACCAACGCCAATACCTGTCTGCACACAAAAAAGTAAGCTTTCAATTTCTCCTGGCAATTCCCCACCAATCCAAGTTTCCATAACAGGTGTAAACCAAGGCTTGTACTCTGCACCTGTAATTTCAGTAATTACTTCACTTCCTGCATCATCAGAACCACCAAATTCAGCACCTTTTAATGTGAATAATGGAATAATCGCAATCAATGCAGCAATAATTAATAAACTTACGACTGTTTTTTTTGTCTTTGTCATTAATTTTCTCCTCCATTCATGAATCCAATATCTGTTAATTCAGATTTTGCATATGTTTCAAGACCAATAATTATGACAACAGTAAGGATACCTTCGATAATTGCTAGTGGAACCTGTGTTGGTGCAAACACTGCAAGGAACTTTACTACGGATGCTCCAATACCACCACTTTCAGATGGATATGCAAGTGCAAGTTGAACACTGGTTATACAATAAGTGAACAGGTCACCCATTGCAGCTGCTAAGAAAACACTTACATGTTTATTGATTTTAATTCCATTGCATAATTTATAGATTGCATAAGAAACAAACGGACCTACAATAGCCATAGAAAATGTATTAGCTCCAAGAGATGTCAGTCCACCATGAGCAAGCAGGATTGCCTGAAAAATAAGCACAATAATACCTAATATACTGACTGCACTTGGCCCGAATAAAATTGCGCCAAGCCCAGTACCAGTCATATGTGAGCAACTTCCTGTTACTGACGGAATCTTTAAAGATGACAGTACGAAAACAAATGCCCCTGCCATTGCAAGAATAGTGATGGATCTATGATGCTTGGACAATGTTCTTTTAATTGATAAGTAACCTGCTAGTATAAATGGAATGCAAATAACACCCCACATAATGCAGAACTTTGGTGGAAGATAACCTTCCATAATGTGCATTGCATTTGCTGCTGGAGCTACTCCGAAAACTAAAGCAAATGCTGCCGCAAGAGCGACAATTTTCTTTTCTTTTTGATTCATTTTTTCCTCCTCTATAGTTTTTAATGTGAACGCCATTAAAAACTAGATAATAAAAATCACCTGCATTTACAAAATAAATCAGGTGTGCGGTCCTAGGACAGGACTTTAGCGAATTTCTCGCTAACAACACCAAGTCATCGTTCGTAACTAAATGTAACAACTTATCACATTGGTTGGTCTCCTGACTTGGCAGCTTATGCTAGCCTTCACAGTGGCGTGACCGTATGGGATTTTCACCCATTTCCCGTTGCCTTTAACAAATATTTGCTGGCACCAATGGATATTAAATTATCAAAAAGTATCATAACATACTTAATTACAAATGTCTATAAAATACCTATTTTTCAATAATTTTCTTGAATTCTTGTATACTTTTCGGATAAGCTTTATTATCTTCTAACAAGTATTTTTCCACAAGTGATTCATAGATTTCTAACAAAGTTGGTGGTTTCAGATTTGCTTGTTTTAATACTTCCTTGTTTTGAAAAATTTCTAGCGGTGTTCCATCTGCTATAATTTTTCCATGAGAGAATACAATAACTCTTTCAGCCCATCTGTATGCAAAATCTACATCATGGGTAGAAATCAACATTGTCTTTCCCTCAGATTCAAGCTTAAGCAAAACGTCTTCTAACATCAATGCATTCAAAGGATCCAGTGCTGCTGTTGGTTCATCAAAAATTATAACTTCTGATTTCATAGCAATAATATCAGCAATACTGACACGCTTCTTTTCACCGCCACTCAAATAGTGAGGCGGACGATCCTTTAAATCAGAAATGTTCATATAGGCCAGCGCTTCCTCCACCCGTTTCAGAACTTCCTCTTTTGGAAGCTTTAAATTCATAGGTCCAAAGCCAACTTCTGCCTTAACAGTAGATGCAATGATTTGATTGTCAGCATCCTGAAATACAATTCCAATGTTTTTTCGAAGTTCGTTTAAATTCTTTTTATTGATAACTGTGCCCCGATAAATGATTTTCCCTTGTTCTGGCTTAAGTACACCGTCCACATTCAAGAAAAATGTGGATTTCCCAGATCCGTTAGAACCAAGGACAGCGATTTTCTCACCTTCATAAATATCAACGTTTACGCCGTCCAATGCAGACTTTCCATTTCCGTATTTATAGTAAAGATCTTCCACTTTTAATATTAGTTTTTCCATAGTCCTTCCTTTCTATCTTGTAAATCCCCAAAGAAAAATTAAAAAAATTATGAATACTGCTGCAGCGACAATCTGTATTATTTCAACTTTTTTATCTTCCTCCAAAAATATAAGATTCCCATCATAGCATCTAGCTTCCATGGCATCATAATAAGAATTTGCCTTATTAAGGGAAATAACTAGCATATTGCTTGCAATGCTTCCAAATGTATACCAGGAAGTTTTAAAATCACAGTAGCCTAGGCGGGATTCAGCAGAGTTTTTCATTTTAGTATAGATATCCATTAAAATGAATATGTAACGATAAATAAGACTCATCAGTTCTATAATAAGCTTTGGTATATGTGCCTTTCGAAGCACATAGATAATCTCTGTGGATGGAGTCGACAGTGTCATCATTTGTAGAGCACTGATAGCTGCAAAAACCTTTAAAATCAAAAAGCTAACTGCCTTAAGCTTTACCTTGGAAGTAAACACATAGCAGAAACCAAGATATAGGTTATACTCTCCCATTGGTTGTTTTGAAAAATCAATAGCAATAGTAAAAGTACCAACTAAGATAAAGACAATTGGTATAGCCAGTATGGACAAATACATATGAACTGAAAGATCTCCTTTAACAATGATCAGATATGCCATTGCAATAATGACCACAGCCGATACATATGGATTATCAAATATAATACAAAGAATCAGTGTCAAAACAGATAAAGATACTTTAAAAGTAGCATTCCAGTGTCTTATTTTTGAAGTATAAGCATAAAAATCAATTGAATACCCTTCACCATGCTTATGTCCGATTTTATGGTGACGATTATGTATTTTGCCTTCATGAGTATGCTCATCTTTATGTTTCCATTTAAAGAAAAATACAACCATAAAAAATATAGCACTTAAAATTATAATTTTTCCCATATCACATCTCCTTTATAGGTTGTTTCCCAAATAAAAAGCCCTTTTAACTGCAGTGTTAAAAGGACACAATGACAAAACCTGCTCATTCATATAAAATCAGCAAATAAATCCTCATTATAATACGCCCTCCCTATCGCTCGTAGAGTTTAAGAATTCTGAAAAAATAATAAGTCAGCCTAATATTTAACTGACTATTTTCTTTCGTATTCTTGTAGTGCAAAAATACAGGCAGGTCTTCTGACTTAAGAATCATCATTTAAGCACGTCTTCCCTGTTTCCAAGTGACATAATGTACTTAAACTCCTCTAATACAGCTACGGGATAGTCCAAGAATTTCACTTGATTCCCTTTTAATTAATCAAATTTAAAGTTTTATAATTGATTTAATTTCGATTAAACCTATATTTTCTTATTAAATTATATTGTTCTTGTTTAAATCTTTCTGTTATACCATAACATTATTAACAATAAAAATCAATTAAACCATAATAAATTAAAATACACACTATAGTGTAAACTCTAATCCAAAAATAAAAATACATTCCTCGATTAAACTAATCCTATACAAAAAAAGAAATGACAAACAGAGTTTCTGTAAATCATTTCTTTTTTAATAGATTCATCTTATTTTTATTATAATTTAAATTATACCGTTTTTTATTTCTACAAAGTTGATTTTAATTTATACAAAAATACTCTGTTTTAAAAATAGTATCTTTTACTTCATTAAAATCAATTAAATTTCCATCATTTTCATTTAACTTCTTTTGAAATTCTGATAATATATTAATTTGATTATCCATAACTTCGTTTAACTCAATTTTGTGTTCATCTGTTAATAGTATATCTTTTCTTTCATCTGTAGATTCTAATATTGTTTTCTTTTTCATCAACTCTCCCCTTTGCATTACTATATTTTTTATGTTAAATAATAACCTATACAATTTAATTAACTAATTATATTAATTAATCCGAATGATATTCATTTACTATTTTTTGTGATAGTTTTTTTATAGCACTTGCTTTTGATATTAACAACAAAACTAATAAGAAAATTCTTATTCTCTCCTCATCCTTCTCTTTTAAATTAAATTTGTTTATTATTTCATTAAAGATCTCTTCATGAGTTAATGATGAGATCAAACTATCATTTAAACTTTCTCTTTGTATTTCAATAAAAATCTTATAGGTTTCTTCCCATGATAATATATCATCAGTATTATCATTTATTTCATTAAACGCAAGTTCAAAAACTTTTTTAATCTCTTCTGTTGTTAAAAGCGGTCTCATATGGCTAAGTAACACTAATTGAATTAAATGAGTTTTAGTATAACCTCTTTTTTTCCCATCTTCTGGTTTTGTTACAACTTCACTCTTCGTGTAGTTTTGAATTATATTATTAGTAAATTTTTCATCAACAAATTTATCATTTAAATACTCTGTAACTTGAGATAGAAATAAATCATATTCAGGTAAATCGTCATATGAAACAGAATTAACAGTGGACATTTTTTCAATCAAATCTTTTATATAATTTGAATCAAAATTTTTTCTCATCATATGCACCACACTTTCTCACTTGAAATACTTATATCTATATTATAAAGTATATGTTAACTTATTACAAATTATTTCTAACGTTATTACTTTATATGGATTTAGCTAATTTTCGTATAATAATATTATTATATAAAACAAGATTTCTAAGTTGTTTTAATCAACTAAATTTTAAAATCCCTGTATATATTATAATGATTTCTCGTGTCTAAGTTTTATGAATGAGAAAATTATAGTACCTAACCAACTACAAAAAAAATATAGCCATTAGTCCATCATTAATCCAGTGAAGAACTGACATTGGTAGAGAAAATTCTTTATATCCAATAGTAATATATGTATGCAGTATATTATTATATAATGTTTCATAACTACAATTTGAAATTATTACAAAAAAATTTCAACGAAAAAAAGAGATGGGAATACTCTAAAAGAGTTTCCCACCCCAGAAACTAAAATTGATTGAAAACAAATTATAAAACTTGCCCAACCGTACATAGTTATATTCATTTATTTCTATAAAACTGATTATATTATATTTAAATAATTTTATATCTTACATATATTTTCCATTAAATAAACACAAGTACTTGTTATTATTCTGTTTTTAATGAAGGAAAATGGTTAGTGCGTATATCGTTTAATGACTTTTAAATTTTTAAATTAAACTTTGTTTTCTATAAATGTGAATTTACCTTATTTGTTAGATTTTGTTCTGGCATAAATCCAGCTAAGCTTTCTACAGGAACTCCATCCTTAAATATAATCATAGTTGGAACTGCAGATATTCTATACTTTTCAGCTATATTAATGTTTTCATCTATATCTAACTTAAAGAATTTAGCTTTATCACCCATCTTATTACTAACTCCTTCAAATACAGGTGATAGCATCTTACATGGACCACACCATGTTGCAAAGAAATCAACAACTACAACCCCTTTAGTATTTTCAACATTTTGAATAAATTCATCGCCATCTAATATTTTAGCCATATTTAACTCCTCCAATTCATATTTTAATTATAATTTTATCTCTATACTATTTCTGTGACTAAGTCACTTAAATAACAAATTCATTTAAATTTTAAAGTATTCTTTATTGATTAACCACTAAAATTTCTTTTAAATTTTTAACTATTATTATTTTCCCTCTTTCTAATTTTATATATCCTCTTTTCTCAAGGCTTTTTAGTTTTCTACTTACAACTTCTCTAGCTGAATCAATTTCAAATGCTAATTCACTGTGTGTTCCATAAATTATATTGCTACTTTTATTAATAAGCAATTTTACAAGCCTTGTTTCTAAAGATTCATGTATTCTTTCTTCCTTATTTTCTATAACCATATTGAATTTATTATATAAATCTCCATAAATATATGATAAAAAATCACTATCTTTCATTAAATATAATCTTGCTATATCTAATGGTATTATACAAATTTCTGAATCTTGAATTGCTTTTCCAGTTATATTTAATGATTCAAAATTTGATAAACAGCTTAATGCTTCATGGCAAAATTCTCCCTGCCTTATATTATATAAATTAGTTTCCTCTCCTTCTGCATTAATTCTCTGTATTTTTATAATTCCTTTTATTACAAATAAAATTCCAACACAAGTTCCTTCCGCAGATTTTACATATTCATCTGCATATACAGTTTTAAAAATTGCTTGATTATTAATTCTTTCATTATTCTTTTGATTAATTTTACTTAGTATAGGATAAATTTTATATAAATCTTTTATCTTTTCCATTCTTTCATTAGCTTTTTCATTATAACTAGTCATTAATATTCCTCCATGCTATTATTCTATGCCAAAACTTTTGAAGTTTGTGTAACTAAGTCACACAACTATATTAATATTATTATTACAATTTAGTTTTAGTATGGCAAGAAGAAAATGACTAAAAAATATAAATTGAAATTAGTATGTATTTCAATAAATAAACTCCATATACTTATTTACTATACTAAATACATGGAGCAAATTAATCAGAACTTATATAATTGTCTATGTGAATATAAAATTGAAAGGTATAAAACATTTTAATTTTAAAACGCTTTATACCTTTTAAATTATATTCTGAAATTTAACATACTATTTTTAATTTTAATATAGTTTTCTTCCAGTATGCATTTGAAAAATAATTTCAGTTTTATATTTTTCGCACTCGTTTAAATTAAATACATTAATTTGATTCTTGGTAAATCTATCTATATCACTATTTGACATATTTCTCGCAACTATTTTTATATAATTTTTTGCTTTAGGTTTTATATTTATTAAAACCTCTTTTATTTTACATTTAATATTCATAATATCTATTTCCTCTATTTTCTTCATATTTCACTCCGTATTTTTTAGAATTCCTTTCCTTGAATATTTTTTAGTTTGATTTGCTAACATATTTATTACCTCCTTAAATATTTCTTTATAGTTTATATTTCAATAAACTACAATAATATTGTACTAATAACAAATTATAGAATCTATATAAAAAATAATTATAATTAAACTTTCCCAAAATCATAGTATAAAAGGAACGATAAAAAAGTTATAAAATTCTAAACCAAAAACCATGCATAAGAAGTGAAATTTCCACTTATGTGCATGGTTTTAATTAATAAAAATTTATAAATATTTTTTACTACAAAAAATATTGCTATTATTATTGTAATTTTCAGATATACTGAATAACTTATAATATTGTTATTGCTCAAAATAATCCATTACATTATAAAAAACAAAGATTTCTCTAGCTTTTCTTAAGTATTTTTTAATAATATGGATAGTATGGATAATATGGATAAGGAGGTGAAATGTAAGGATAAGGTAATAGAGATAAAGCAGCTAAAGAAGCAAGTGGAAATGCTTGACGTCTAAATCGCCTAAATCTTCTTCTTCTTGGACGGCCATAATTATGATATTGCCTTTGCATCTCCATCCCAGCTTTATTTTCATCTTCTTGCTCCATTACATCTTCACCAATCAACACAATAATTCTATCTTGATCTACATTTTCAATAATTCCATCAAATGCACTTCCATCAGTCATTGTTAATGTTGTGTGATAATACATGCATCTTTTACAATCATCATATAAACCTTTTAAATCTCTATACTGATCATCTTTTTCAAAATTCATTTTTTAACCAGCTCCTTTCACTTGCATGATATTCATTTATAAGGAAAACTGTGCCAATTATGCTGAGTAATTCTCAATAAAAAATTAACATTACTATTACATTAATTTTTAAACATGCTTAAAAAGCATAGAATATAAGTCCTATGCTTTAAATAAATTCCTTCTATATAATTTACTTTTGTTCAATAATTAATTATCTCAATTACATAACCATTTTAAAATATACTTCCAAAACGCTTAATACATTTTCCTAAATATTCATTATAAGTTTCTGTGTTTTCATTAAGATTATTTATTTTCACCACATCATTACTTGTTGAAGAATGTATATAGTTTCCATCTCCTATATACATTGCTACATGTCCTGGAAAGAATATTAAATCACCTTTTTTTATCTTTTTAAAAGGTATTTCTTTTATTGGAAAACCTTCTTTTATATTAGCATCCCTGTAAATTAATATTCCATTTAACATATATGCCATAGAGCAAAGACCTGAACAATCTATTCCCAGTGGTGATTTTCCACCCCATCTATATTGAGTTCCAAGATAACTCAAAGCAGACTTTGCTAAATTTTCTCTTAGGTTATTTTCATCCTTTATATCATAATCTACTTTTAATTTAGAGATGAAACTTTTTCTTATCCATCCAACTTCTGAACTTGGCAGTTTTACTTTTATAAACCTTTTATTATCACTTACTTCTCCTGTTGAAATTAAATTACCGCCTCTTGTTAAATTTGCAATTTCATATCCTGATGCTTGTGGCTTATTAAGTACATCTGCAAAAGAATTAATTACTACAACATTTTTTTCCTTTTCCCATTGCTTTGATATTTCATCACCTATTATTAAATTTTTTCCATTTATATAACCTTCATAATTATAATGAGTTCTTACATAAAACCAATTATTTTCTGCTTCTTTAAGTATTTCAACATTCATTCCAAATAAGACTTCATCAGCACTTTCGGAAGCTTCCTTAGATTCAAATTTTAATACTTCTATGGCTTTATTAACAACTGCATATTTCATTGAATCAATCCTCCTACAACACAAGTATTTGATTATTTTCTGTATCTATTTTCACTTTAGCTCCTAGAGGAATACTCATAGTAGGCATACAGTGACCGCAAACTAAATTATAAATTGTAGGCTTGCCTTCTGGCTTAATTAATTCTTCAAAAATCTCCATTAAACTTAAACTATGTTCATCTTCTTTAGGTTCACAATTTGTCCATGCTCCCAAAATAATTCCGGCTGCATCTTTAAATTTTCCACATTGTTTTAATTGAAGTAACATTCTATCTATTCTATATGGAGATTCATCCACATCTTCTAAAAATAATATCTTCCCATTTGTATCAAGTTCATATGGTGTACCCATAGAAGAAGCTATTAAAGAAAGATTTCCACCAACTAATTTGCCTTTTGCCTTTCCACTTACTAAAGTTTTAATTTGTTGACCAATTGGATTTTTAAGTATTCCTAAAGGTTCATCACTAAATATATTTTTCTTAAAATAATTCATGGTATAATCATCGACGCCCTTATAGAATTCTGTTGATACCATTGGTGTATGAAAAGTTATAAGTTTGCATTTTTCATTTAATACATTATGAAGAGCAGTTACATCACTATATCCTGCAAAAACTTTTGGATTTTTTTTAATCATATCATAATCTAACATATCTAAAAGTCTAGAAGCACCATAACCTCCTCTTATAGCAAAAATACCTTTTATACTTTTATCTTCAAACATGTTATTTATATCACTTGCTCTAAGCTCATCACTTCCAGATAAAAAACCATGATATCCTCTGGCACTTTCTCCTAAAACAACTTCAAGCCCCAATTTTTCCATAGCTTTAATAGAAGGCTCTATTCTATCTTGAGGTGTTGGACTTGAAGCTCCAATTAATCCTATCTTATCTCCCTTTTTTAAAAGATTGGGTCTTATCATTTAATACACTCTCCTTAAAACATATTCTAGAACTTATTTATAAAAATTTATTCGATATAAAGTGAATATATACTTTTTTTGAAAGTTTTCCTATTATTTCACAAGCTTGCCGATTATTTTTTGCCTTATTAACAAAAATGCCAATAAAATAATCTGCTTTTTTAGTATAAAAAATCCCAACATCATTATTTAAATTATCAAGTTCACCTGTTTTATTAGCTATTGTAATATTTTCCTGAATATATCTTTTAAGCATTGAATTATCTCTTTGATTTTTCATAATATCAATAGCTATTTGGGAAATTTCTTTATTTATAATCTCATCTTTATATAAACCCTCCATTACAACTAACATATCTTTTAAAGATGTATAGTTATTCTTTCCTTCTGATATTGCTTTAAAATCCATCATTTTTCTTTGCAATTTGGTATTTTCCATTTTTAAATTTTTAATTTTTTGATTAATTTTATCCGCTCCAAGAATATCTATAAGTACATTAGTTGCAGTATTATCACTATTTATTATCATATAAGTGATTAAATCTAGAAACGTACATTCATTAAGATCTTGTTCTGTAATAACGCTAAAATTAACCTTATCAGATTCTTTTATTTTAAATTGGCTTAATAATGGTATTTCTAAAGTATCAACTTTACTTAAAGCTTCTATCATTATAGGAATCTTAATAATACTTGCTGAAGGATAAATCTTTTCTTCATTATAATTAAACAATATTTCATTATTGCTCAAATCTTTAACTAACATCCCTATGTCTTCATTGCATTTTTCTATGATTTCTTTAAGTTCATTTTTTAGCATATCTTCTCCTCTTATAATATATACTTACATAATTTATACTATTTCATTAATATAAACTCTTCAGGTAAAAATTGATTAAACCTCAACTATCCCATGAAAACCAATACCAATTTCTTCACTCATCGTAATACTATTTCCATTAAAAATAGGCCCTCCACTTATTGGATCTATTTTACAAAGTTCTGGTCCATCTAAATCTACCATGGTTATTATTTTCTTAGCAGCACCAAGATTTGCTGCAGCACTTACACTAATTTTACTTTCAAGCATACAGCCTATCATACATTCTACTCCATAAATCTCAGCTATATCACAAATCTTTAAAGAATTAAATATTCCACCTGTTTTCATAAGTTTTATATTAATTAAATCTGCTGCTCTCTCTGTAATTATCTTAACTGCATCTTGCGCAGAAAAGACACTTTCATCAGCTAAAATTTTTGTATATGTATTTTGAGTTACATACTTCATGCCTTCTAAATCCCAGTACTTAACTGGCTGTTCTACTAGTTCAATATTTAAGTCTTTCTCTTCTAAAGCACTTATAATCTTCACTGATTGTTTGCTTGTCCATCCTTGATTTGCATCAACACGAAGAGCTACATTTTTTCCTACTGCATTTCGAATTTCAGAAATTCTTTTTATATCTTTTTCAGCTTCTTTTCCGACCTTTATTTTTAAAATATTAAAGCCTTCATTAACAGCTTTTATACTATCTTTAACCATTTGATCTATTTCATTTACACTAATTGTGATATCAGTAATAATTTCATTTCTATATCCACCAAGAATTTTATAAAGAGGTGAATTAAGTTTTTTAGCGTATAAATCATAAATAGCCATATCTACTGCAGCTTTTGCACTAGTATTTTTTAAAATACAACTATTTATATTTTCCATTACTCCTTCTAAATTATCTATTTCCATCCCCATAATTGAAGGTTTTATATAATTTAAAATTGCTGATTTAATTGATTCTTTTGTTTCACCTGTTATTACAGCTGTTGGTGCTGCTTCTCCATAACCTATTTCTCCAGTATCCGTTATTATTTTTACAACTATATCATTAACAGCCTCAACTGTTCTAAGTGCTGTTTTAAAAGGTGTAACCAAAGGAACTAAAATTTCATATACTTCAATACTTTTTATAACCATTATTCTCCCCCTTACAACATCTGAAATATTCTGATATATATGTTCAAATAAATAAACTACATATCCTTAGCTACTATAAGTGGATTTATATAGCAAATTAATTAAAACTTATATAATATAATTTCTAATACTTAAATCTAAAAATGTCACCACATCTTATTTATATAAAATGTAGTGACTCATTTATCAAAATATTCATAATATTATATTTATTATATCATTTGTAAAACTATTGTAAATATTAATTCTATCAACTTTACATAATAATATATATGTTATTTAACTCCTGTTTTAGAACCATCTTGATTTCCGGCATTAACTGTTACTATCTTATTAACATCATCTAAAGTAATTGTATTATTTTAGATGATGTACTTACTCCAAATATCGTTGACTGCCATTTTACTTCTTTATTTGGGTTTATATTTTCAGAAAAAACATTATCTGCAAAAGCTTTTATGGATTCTTTAAAATGAGACTGCTGCTAATGCTATCGCTATAGTCCTTTTAGATAATGATTTTCCTTTAAAATGATTTTTCATTTTAACATCAACCTTACTTATTTAATATTTTTTATTCAAAAGTAATTTTCTTTCCACCTTGAATTTCATATATAATAGTATCTACGCTTAACCAAACAGATTGAAAAGATGGATTATATACAAAATTTCCATTCATAGAAAATTGTAAATTATCACAAGCTTTTAAATAATCAACTATTTCTATATTAGTTGCATACCATATATCATTTCTATTTCCTAGCTTTTCACAAAATTCTTCAATGATGTTCCAATTATTGTCCTTAAGAAATTCATAACTATGTCCCCATACGTAGAACATATATAAATATTGCTTTTTAGTTAGTTTTAAAAAGTCATCTGCATACTTTAATAGATTAGGGTCGCAGTGTCGGCAGGTGGCCTTCCATTCAAGGAAATCTCTTGGCATTTCAAAATCACCACTTATATCAACAACTCTTGCATATTCTATGCCAATACTAGGTAACATAGCTTTTATCTCATCACTAAATGAGCCATTTGGATAAGATAATCCTCTTACTGTATATCCCACAATCTCTTCAAGCTTTTCCCTATCCTCAATAATTTCCTTAGCGACATGTCCAATAGGTGATCTTGCTATTGTTGGATGAGTGCTTGTATGACATGAAACCTCATGCCCTTCATAAATTTCTTTAATTTCCTCCCTTGGTATTCTTAAACCGTATACATCATTGGGTGTAGGAGGTGCATCTTTTAGCAATCCAGAATTTAAATGAAAACTTCCTTTAATTTTATATTTATTAAATAAAGAAAGTAATTTTTTATCTGGTTCTCTTCCATCATCATAGCTCAGTGTCAGTACTTTAAATTTTCCATCTGGAAAACACTTATAAATTGTCCTCATATTTTCATATTCCTTTCTATATTTAAAATTCTAAATTTTTATTTTAACATTAGAATTCGTTTACACAATTAAAATAAAATTCTTAGTATGGTACTAGTTATCTCATTATTTTCTTTGATCAAATCAATAAGATATTTTTTGCACACGTGTTCATACTTTCACTGGTAATTATATTCTATATTTTAACATTTTTCAAGTATAAAAATGCTGCTGAAAAAAGATTTTTCAGCATTTTCTGCAACAGCATCATTTATATATATTTTTTTAGAGTTAATTTATCTAAATATGATTTTGAAACTATATTTAGTATAATCAAATGAATTTTATTAAGAATGAATTGTTTTAATTAAACGTATTAGATTATATAAATAAATTTAACCCCGAATCATCTGCTGCTCCTAAATAAGAAGCAACTCCACCTATTTCAACACCATCAATAAATTCTTCTTTTTTAATTCCCATTAAGTCCATACTCATTGAACATGCAACTACGTTAACACCCATATCTATTGCATTTTTTATTAAAGTTTCTAAACTGTCAACATTATGTTTTTTCATAATTTGTTTTATCATTGCAGGTCCCATTCCCATCATATTCATTTGAGATAATGGCAATTTTCCTGGATGTGCTGGAAGCATAATATCAAACATTTTTTCCATAACATCTTTATTTACACTAGGTTTACTTTCACTCTTTAATATATTAAGTCCCCAGAAAGTGAAGAACATAGTAACTTCTTTACCCATAGATGCTGCACCTGTTGCTATTATAAATGAAGCTATAGCCTTATCTAAATCTCCACTAAATACTACTAAGGTTGCTCCATTTTTTTCTACAGGTTTTGATGAAGATGCTTTTGAAGCTGTTACTGTTCCTTTTTTTATATAAGCTACAAAAGCTTTTTCCTTACTATTAAATTCTGCTTTTAACAAAGTGTTGTGAGTTGAGTCACACCATGATTTTATATCTTTCGCAAAACCTGGATCGCTTGCCTTAACTTCTAAAACATTTCCATCTTCCATTTTGTTTATTTCTTCAAATACTCTTTTTATTGGGCCTGGACATTGGAGTCCACATGCATTTAAAGTGATATTAGCATTAATTTCTGTTGTATCTAATTCTTCTACCTTCATTACAGCCACCTCATCTTTTACATCGTTACTATTTTTGTACTGATTTTGAATACTCTCATCTGCTCTCGTTACGGATAAATATGTCTTTATGCCTCCATCTATATTGGTGCATTTAATGTTTTTTTGTGAAAGCATACTACAAGCAACATATCCTCTAAGTCCAACTTGACAGGTAACATATATGTCTTTATCCTTTGGTATTTCATCTATTCTATTTCGAAGTTGTCCAAGTGGAATATGAATAGAATTATCAAAACTACCTGTAACTAACTCAAATTCTTCTCTTACATCAATTATTATAGATTTATCTTTATCTAACTTATCTATTTGGTACCACTGAATTGTTTCAGTAATGCCTTCTATAATATTTGAAGCATAATATCCAAGCATATTTACTGGATCTTTAGCTGAATTATATGGTGGTGCATAACAAGGCTCAACATCTTGTAAATCAAAAACAGTAAGATTTCCTTTTATAGCTGTAGCAAGTACATCAATTCTTTTTTCGACACCATCAAGGCCTACACCTTGAGCTCCAAGTATTTTTCCTGTCTTTGGATCAAATAACATCTTAAAAGCTATAGGGAAAGAACCTGGATAATATCCGGCATGTGAACCTGGATGAATGTGAATAGCTTCATATTCTATACCTAATCTGTTTAATGTCTTTTCATTATTACCAGTTGTAGCTACTGTATAATCAAACACCTTTGCAACTGCTGATCCAAGTGTTCCTTTATATTCTACGTTTCTTCCACATATATTATCTGCAACTATTCTACCTTGTCTATTAGCAGGCCATGCAAGTGGAATCATTGTAGGTTTTTTATTTACAAAATCCATAACTTCAACTGCATCTCCTAAAGCATAAATACTAGGATCAGAAGTTTTCATAAATTTATCAACTACAATAGCTCCTCTTTCATTTAAATTAAGATTAGCATCCCTAGCTATTGTTGTTTCAGGCTTAACTCCAATTGATAATATTATCATATCAGTTGAAATTTCTTTTCCGTTGCATAATATTATCTTTTTACCTTTATTTTTAAATCCAGCAACACCATCTTTTAATATTAATTCAACATTTTTATCAATTAAATGATCATGTATTGTACTTGCCATTTCTATATCTAGGGGCGCCATTACTTGTTCACTAGCTTCTACAAGCGTAATATCAATTCCTCTAGCATGTAGATTTTCAGCCATTTCAAGACCTATAAATCCACCACCTATTACTGTTGCATGTTTAGGTTTTATATTGTCTACATAAGCTTTAATTTTATCTGTATCAGGAATATTTCTAAGTGTAAATAAGTTATCACATTCATTTATTCCAGGTATTTGAGGCTTCAAAGGAGCTGCCCCTGGAGATAAAACTAAAACATCATAATTTTCTGCGTAATCTTCTCCTGTTTTGTGATTTCTTATTTTAACTTTCTTATTTTCTTTATCTATACTTATAACTTCATTTAGATTTCTAATATCTAAATTGAATTTATCTCTCATTTCTTCTACTGTTTGAACTATTAATTTTCCTCTTTCATCTATAGTTTCTCCTATATAATAAGGAAGTCCACAGTTAGCAAAAGATATATATTCTCCCTTTTCAACCATGATTATTTCTACATTTTCATCTAATCTTCTAAGTCTAGCAGCAGTAGACGCACCACCAGCAACCCCACCAACAATAACAATTTTTTTATTCATAAGAATCTCTCCTTCTTATATTTAATTCTTGAAAATTTATTTACTATTAGCACTATTTAAATTTATCAAAAAATGATTTGATATTTTCTTAACTAATATATTTATAAAAATTTTCAGTTTTTTATTTCTTTAATTGCGATATATCTTAATTCTAAGTTTAGTTATTTTAATTATTATTGTCTGTGACTTTGTCACACACTTCTACAATTAATAAAAAACAATTAAATTTTTCCATGAAATTTTATAAACAATTTTAAAATATGAGTTATATTAAGCATTTGTATTTAAAATACTGCGTTAAAAATTCTCTTAAGATTTCTAATTTCAAAATTATTAAAGAAAAAATAACAACTTTTATTAATGTTTAAAAACTTATACTTTAACAAATGCTATAAATAAAATTTAAACTATAAGGAGGAATATTTTATGGCTAAAATAACTGGTGTAGTTAAATGGTTTGATGCTGAAAAAGGTTATGGATTTATATCTTGTGATAAGGGTGATGATGTTTTTGTACATCATTCACAAGTAAAAGAAAAAGGAACCTCAAAAGATTTGCATGAAGATGAAAGTGTAACTTTTGATATTGAAAATGGCGAAAAAGGGCCAATGGCTATAAATGTTCAGAAATTATGAACATTTAAAAGATTAAAATTTGTTATTATAAGTTTGAATATAACTTCAATTTGCCCCATCATTAAAGCTATTTAAATTAAACCTAGTTTTTCTAAGATTGAACAATTTATATACAAACTAAAAACAGGTAGTTTAATCTGGATTGAATCCAATATAAACTGCCTGTTACTATGTAAATCAAGAAAATTATATTATTTCAAATAAAGTATTATATTTTGGAATACTGACATACCTTTATTTATATTTTTATATGTATGTGGCTTATTTGCCATAAATCTAATAGAATTTCCCTTTTGTAATATAAATTTTTTATTATCTATATCTATCTCAATTTCACCTTCAGTAACTATGATATATTCTTCAACACCCTCACTATGAGGAGTCGATATATGGTTACAGTCAGGCTCTAATTCTATGGTGAATACTTCAAACCCCTTATTTGCATCAAATGGAAATATTGGGTACAACCTCATATTGTTATTATCCTCTATTATTGGATTAATATCATTTTGACATATTACCTTTAAATCATCTTGATTTTCATCAATAAATAATGAAAAAGATACTTTTAGTCCAGTTGCAATTTTCCAAAGTGTAGAAACTGTTGGATTTGACTGTCCTCTTTCTATTTGGCCGAGCATTGCCTTACTAACACCAGTTAACTTAGTCACTTCATCTAAACTTAAATTTCGTTTATTTCGTATATCTTTTAGTTTATTACCTATAATTAAATTTAAATTTTTCATCACTTAACTCCTTCTATTTATAGGATTTTTCTGTCATTACATATATTATCTTATAATATTTTATTGATTATGTAAATTCCATTCTGTATAATATAACATATATAAATACAATATAGCATACAAATATTGTTTGATTTATAATTATAATTTTTATGGAGGAGTTTTAAAATGGCAAAATCACTTATATTAGGAATAGTAGCATCATTATTTTTCTCATTTACTTTTATAATTAATCAGCAAATTAATTTTTCTGGTGGCAGCTGGCTCTGGAGTTCATCACTTAGATACATTTTTATGTTACCAATTTTACTTGTTATTATGATTATTAAAAATCAATTACTAGACATATTAACTGATATAATAAAAAAACCTATTCAATGGATTACATGGAGTTCAATAGGTTTTGGTCTATTTTACGCTCCACTCAGTTTTGCTTCAGCATATGGTGCCTCATGGTTAGTTGCTGGAACTTGGCAAATAACTATAATTGCTGGAGCACTTATATCACCATTATTTTCTAAATATACAGAAACTGAAAATGGAATTATTAAAATACGAAATAAACTTCCTAAGAAGTCATTATTAATGTCCTCAATAATTTTATTAGGTATATTTTTAATGCAAGTTGAAGAAGTAAGAAATATAAATAATTTAAAAGTGCTTTTAGGAATTATTCCTGTTATTTTAGCCGCATTTGCTTATCCACTTGGAAATCGTAAAATGATAGAACTTTGTGGCAATAGATTCAGTACAATTCAAAGAGTATTTGGTATGACGCTATGTAGTATGCCATTTTGGATAATTGTATCACTCTCGGGTGTATTAACTGTTGGCCTACCAAATAAAGGACAAATAATTCAGTCCATAATAGTTGCTATTTTCTCGGGAATTATTGCCACCATACTATTTTTTAAAGCAACAGATATGGTAAGTCATGATATACATAAGCTAGCTGTTATAGAATCAACACAATCTGGTGAAGTAATATTTACATTATTAGGAGGAGTATTAATATTTCATGATAAAATTCCAACAATTATTGGATTAATAGGGATAATACTTGTTGTTATTGGAATGATTTTAAATAGTCTCATTGTGAATCATAGAAATTAATTTTTGATGAGGCTTGTTGGTTGAATCATTATCATGCTTTTGTTGAATTAGGGTATATAAATTTTAATACTAAGAATAACAAACTAAAACTCCGATGAAAATTCACCATTGCAACAAATAGTTAAAACTCTTAAATCTAATAACTATACAAAAGTCCACATTAATGAACTTATAGATAAATAAAGAGAATATCTTATTTAAGGTTGTCTCAAAATAAATTTTTAATACAATGATATTAGATATCCTACAAATATGCTGTATTATTTTTCTTTTTTGAGAGCACCTATTTTATTTGACTTTCTAGTTAAAAACATTAATTTTGATGCAATAAAAGCAGTAATTGGTATGATAAGAATAATACCTATACCACAACATATAACCTGAAATACTTCTGAACAAAAGACTTTTGCATTTACAATAGTTGCTAACGAATACTCAAGCTCACTAAAATATATTATTAAAGTCATAAACCCACTTATATATGCAAAAAGTAATGTATTGGTCATTGTTCCCAAAATATCTTTCCCAATATTCATACCAGATTTAAATAATCGCTGCTGAGTTATCAAAGGATTATTTTTATAGATCTCATTCATGGATGAAGATATAGATATAGATACATCAATAATCGCACCTAGCAATCCAATTAAAATTTGACATATAACTATTTTAGAAAAATTCACTTGAACATAGAGTGAAAGATATGCAACGGTTTCAACTTGCTCATTACTAAAGCCTTGTATTTTTGCATCTGTTCCCATTTCATATGTTATAAACATAACTAACAATATAACGGATGTAACGGATAATAATGATGCAAATATCTTTTTATTATATCCATTAATAAAAAATAGAGTAACATAACTGATGATAATGGCACCAATAAAAGTCACTTTAATAGGATCAATTTTAGCACCAATTAATATAAGCATAATAAAAAATATAATAAAGTTTAAAATCAATGTGAAAAATGATTGTATCCCTCGTATACCTCCAATAACTGTCATTAAAGCCAATAGTATAATTAGTAGTATAAATATAATATTCATAATTTTAACGTTCTCCAATCTTATGATTTTTAAGAATTACTATGGAAATGCATATGGTAATAGGAATACTTAAAACAATGCCTATACTTCCAGTAAGTGCTCTCATAAATTCCAATGAAAGATTGAAATTAATAATATAAGTAATTGGTAATCCATTTCTTAGAAGAAGAATTATAGTTGGAATACTTCCACTTAGGTACGCAAAAAGTAAAGTATTTGCCATAGTCCCCATAATATCTTGTCCGATTTCTCTTACTGATTTAATAAGAACTTTCCTTTCAATATGTGGATTTTCGTCATATAACTCTTTTATAGCTGAAGATATAGAGATTGCAATATCCATTATTCCTCCTAAAGTACCTATTATAAGTTCAATAAAAAATATTTCTTCAGGTGGATGCGTAAGAAATTCCATATCTTCAAAATGAATTCCACTCCAATTATTTAACTTTATAACAACTCCTGCTATTAGCATAGATATAAGAGTCCCTGCTAAAGTACCAATTATGGCAGAAAGAGTTTTCTTATTTCGCCCAGATACTATTAGTATAGAAAGAACAATAAAAATCATACTGGCTATTATAGAAAGTCTCATTAAATCAAAACCTTTGGAAAATAATTGAATTATAGTAAATAAAACTATAATATTAACAACTACACTTGCTAGTGATCTAAAACCTTTAGTTCCACCTATTAATAAAATTAAAATAACAAATATATTTGCTATGTATACAATATATTTATCTCTCTTAAGATCAAGAATTTTTATGGAAGTTATTTTTTGATCCGCATCTGATTCAACTAATAAAAAAACTTCATCTTTCACTTTTAAGTCTAAATCATTAATCTGAGATAATGAGGTTATATTATTAAACTCAATAGTTTTTCCTTTATAAATACCATTCATAATAATAGCTTGAATTTTTTGATTTTTAATTGATTCCATCTTTCCATTAATACTCTCTTTTTGAGATTGCTCTTCAGATAGTGAAGTTATCTTAGCTATTGGTTTATTGTATAAATCTTCATTTGTAGAAATAAAATATAAACTAAGTAAAGACATAATTATTACTCCTATTAAAATTACTAGAGTCTTTTTACTTATTTTATAAGTTTTTATATTTTTAAATTTTGATATATCCTTAATTATTAAATTTTCAAACATTTTACTCATAACTCCTTTATATCATCTTGTCTATTATAATTAATTATTACAGTCAGTACTTAATTTATATTTTTAAAAATTATACTCTTTTAAACTTATATATTCAAATTGCTGTTTTATTTGTAACTCCCCCTATTTCTTATATCTAAAATTATAACAAGTATTAAAATTTATTAAAATTATAGTCTGTATAGTTGCTATTCTTGTAATTTTCCGTATATGGTAATATAATCTATCTAAATGTAAATGCAAATTTGTTGCAACAAGGAGAAAATATATGAAAAAATAGATATAATATCTGGATTTTTAGGTGTAGGTGAAAGTAATTATGGAGGTTTTAAATAAAATCATAGTTGATGAAAAATAAGAATATAATAATTTAATTAATGTAAAGCATAACCATAATAAAAAATATTTAATTTAGAAGAAGAAAAAAGGATTTTAAAAGTTATACGATAATTCGTAAAAATAATTTAGTTAAGCTACTTATTCGAAGGTACATGAAAATAATCTAATGAGTATTGAGAGGTGAAACATGAATATAAAAATAGAAATAGTTATAGGATTTCTTGGCTCCGGAAAAACAAGTTTCATAAATTCTATGCTCCAAAGTGAAGAAATACAAAATGAAACTATTGTAGTTATCCAAGATGAATTTGGACAATATGAAATAGAATCTGATTTAAATAATGAAAAACAGCAAAGGAAAATTATATTAATAAAAAACGATGTCGGTAAAGAAATCAATGCAGATTATATAAAAAAAAGTATAAAAAAAATATGTAAAATTGATGACATAATAAGTATAATTGATGTAATAAAATTTCCTATGTATTTTCGAAATATGAAAAGCATAATTAGCACTCATATTTTTAATAGTGAAACCATAATTTTAAATAATGTACATGCATTAAAAAAGAAGGAATTTTCAATTATACAAAAAGAAATTAAAAACATTAATGAAACAGCTAATATTCTTAAACATATTTCTGTAATAAATACGGAAAAAATTAAAGAGGATACGTATGTAGAGATAGAAAATAATAATTATTCTGTTTTAAAAACTTTGTTATATTGTACTCTTTTAATATTTATGTTTATTTATATAATTACAATAACAACATTGGATAATAACTTGTATAGTGAATCCTTAGGTCAATTTAAAAAATTTTATAATATATTTATAGGTATATTGATTCAAGGGTTTCCTTTCATTCTTATTGGAAGTTTTGTATCAGCAATAATTCAAATTTGTATATCGAGAGATAGGTTCATAAAATTATTTCCAAAGAATATTTTTTTATCATGCATATTTGCAGCTTTGGCAGGATTATTATTTCCAATATGCGATTGTGGGACTATCCCTGTTGTTAGAGGACTTATGAAAAAAAAAGTACCTATAGCTGCTGGAGTTACGTTTATGTTAGCAGCACCAATAGTAAATCCAATATCGATTATTTCAACCATATATGCTTTTCAAGGAATGAAATCTGTAGTAATTTATAGAGTAATTGCAGGAATAATAATTGCAATTTCAGTAGGCCTTATTATGCAATTTGTAACAAAGAAAGATGAAGATATTTTAAGCAGTAGTGAAAAAATAAGCGGATGTGATTGTGGCTTTTGCAATGACAACTATGAGGAAAATAAAAGCAAATTAAAGAAAGTAAAAGCTATATTTGTTCATGCAGGAGATGAATTCTTCAATATAGGAAAATTTATGATTATTGGAACATTTTTATATAGCATTTTTCAAACTACAGTATCATTAAATAATAGTATGTATATTCCAAATGATAATAGAATCTCACTTTTGATTATGATGGGATTGGCTTTTTTACTTTCTGTATGTTCAACTTCAGATGCCTTTATTGCTAAGGGTTTTTCAAAGCAATTTTCAATAAATTCTGTAATGGGATTTCTAATAGTTGGACCTATGTTGGATGTTAAAAATACAATTATGCTTCTTGGAAGCTTTCAAAAAATATTTGTATTAAAATTAATATTTATTATTCTTTTGGTATCGTTTGGAGTTTTAATTAATTGTAACTTAGCTTAGGAATACTCAAAAATAACAGAATAATATAATTTTTATACCATTTAGTTAATCTTTTAATATTTTAACATTAGTTGAAAGAGGTAGTATATGAAAAAATTAAATATAGAAAATATAATAAAAATATTAATATTACTTAGCTTTTCAGTATTTTACTTTAGAATTATTGTAAACAATGAAATAATAAAATATGTACATCCAAGAATTGTTCCATTTGTAGTTTTAGGAATGATAGCTATGGTTATAATTGCATTATTTTTAATTAAAGATAGCTTTCATAACAAAAAGAAAAAATTTAGAATTAAGAACTATATAATTTTTATAATTCCACTAATTATGATATTTTTTATGCAAAGTACTAATGCAGAGTCTACTACAATTATGAGCAGTGATATAAATGCAGATACTGTTTCTAATATTACATCAAATATCAATTTAAATAATGTTTCAAATAATAATAATAATAATAATACGAATCAAGGTAATAGTTCAAACAATGGCTCAACATTTGATTTATATGAAGGAAAAATCGAAACTAATGGACAAGGTACAAGTGATAAGAAAAAATTAGATATTAAAGACAATGTTATCAATGTAAATCCTAAAAATTTTGTATTTTCACTTGATGAGATATTAGATAATCCAGATAAATATGTAGGACGAGAGATAGATATAACAGGATTTGTATATAAAGATAAAACTCTTAAAGAAAATGAATTTATAGTAGGGAGATTTATGATGGTCTGTTGCGTCGCAGATTTGCAAATTGCAGGACTTAAATGTGAATGCACCAATCTAGAAGCTTATCCAAATGACACCTGGATAAAAATAAAAGGAAAAATTAAAAATGACACTTCTAACAGTACTGCCGATCCAGTTATAGTAGTTGAATATATTGAAAAATATCTTAATCCAGATACTTCATATGTATATCCATTTTAATAATATATAAGTTAAACTTTTAATTTATCCGTTTGTAATTTAAATTTTTTATTATCTATCTCAATTTCGCCTTCAGTAACTATGCTGTGCTCTTCACCCCCATCATTATGAGGATTATTCACATGTCCTAATAAAATTCCAACAATTATTGGATTGATAGGAATAATACTTGTTTTTATTAGAATGATTTTAAATAGTATTATAAAAAAAGAGCTGGCACAAAACTAACTACTTTAGTTTTGTGCCAAACACGAATCCAATAACTAAAAATATGCATATTACAATTCCTGCTTACACCACATAGTTTTTTGTGGATAAAATATTTATTTTTAACATGCATACATATTGATACATATTGTTTTTTTTGACATCTTTTTAAAATACTCATATCCATCAATCCAATATTTCAGTAGTGTTGGGTTGTAGTTTATAAGATTTTTCAAAAAATCATCAAATAAATTTAATTTAACAAGAATGCTAATAATATCTTTAGGATAAGGTGTTTCTTTAATGTAAGTTTTTCGAGGATCAATAATTTGTATTTTTTCATTTTCATTAACAAATATATGATCATTTCTTATATTGATTCGTTTGAATTTTAACCTTTTAAAATCTTCAATAAGCTCAATAATTTCTATCGATAAATTATAGGATAGTCTATTCTTCTTTATAAACTCATATAGATTTTCACCAGGAACATATTCTCTAAGTATCATATTGTCTGCTAGAAAAATAACATTTGGAAAGAATCTACTATCTTTAGCTTTTTCTAAAATTTCAGATTCATCTTTAGCATTTTTTTTCTTAGAAAAGATTTTTAAAGCAAAACCTTCAGGTGTTAGGTATACACTCCCTTCATCACCTTTACCTAATAGTTTACATTCTTTTATATCTAAAATGTATCTCATAATATCACTTTTAAATATTGCTTATAATAATATATGAACATGTACACCAAAATTCTACTAAACAATTAAAATTATCTGAATTGATATTTAATAGAAATTTGATTCATTCCACTTCAATTGCACTTTTTTAATATATCCCTGAGTAATAGTGCAAATCTCAATACACTTCCTACATATCGCCACTTCACTCCCAATTCCCTTTTTTAATAATGCCTATATTTAAATGGATCTATTAATTCTTTTCTTTTAGAATTTACACTCCATAAAATACCTTTAATTGCTTTAGCTTTACACGTAGTTTCACACTACATGTTCCACAATTAGATTTATTAAGATGATTATTTGCTATAAATGGCATAGCAGTTATAACTGAAGATAATCTAATTGCTGATCCATGTTCTTGAGTAATTAAAGAGCATTTTCCCAAATACATTCTAAGCCTGATCTAGTTTCAACAGTTTTGTGTGCAAAGTGTATATAAAAGCTTGCTATTTTATATTGCATAACGACTATTCTTTCTTTTAATATAAATTATCAAATATTAATATTAATATTAATTTTTCTTATTATATAATTACTACAGCTCATATAATCACATTTAGTTAAAAATTAAATATTACCCAATTCCTTTACTGTTTTTTATGATATTCTATTAATGAAAACTAATTCTAATTGAAAAACTTACCTATTTTATTGTAAATAATTAGTTACCTTTAGATTATGAATAGACTTAAATTTTCCTTTATATAAAAAATTTCTTACTTAATGCAAAATTTTATCCTATTGAATCGTATTGATATTGAAAAGGAGGTTAATTTAATGAATGAAATTTATGGTACCGAAAACTATATTCATTATCTTATAGAAAAATACTCTGATATGCTTATCAGAATTATATATTCTTATATGAAAAATTTAAGTGATGCGGAAGACATAACTCAAGAAGTTTTTATTAAATTACTTGAGAAAAAGCCAAGCTTTGAAAATGATGAACATGAAAAAGCTTGGTTAATTAGGGTTTCTATAAATCTAAGTAAAGACAAGCTTAAATCTTCATATTTTAAAAATACAGAACCCTTAGAAGACAATTTTATTCATATTACAAAGGATGATAATGAAATAATTCAAGCTGTTTTAAATCTACCCTTAAAGTATAGAAGTATTGTTTTACTTTATTATTATGAGGGCTATAGCATTGCAGAAGTCGCTAATATTTTGAGTATAAAAGAAACAACTATTGGTTCACAACTTAGTAGAGCTAGAAAAAAACTAAAATCTATACTTAAGGAGGATTTTGAATATGAATACAATTAAAAATTCTTTTTCAAAAATAAAAGCAAGTGATGAATTTAAAGGCAAGCTTTTAAGAGAATTACAAGCAAGTCAAACAAAATTAAATAAATCTACTGAGAAAACACTTTATAAATCAAATGATCTTAATTCATTAGTTTCTCCTAAGGAGCACTTAGTTACTAGGAAAATATACTATAAGCAGTATATAGCTGCCGCTGCTACTTTCTTTATAGTAATAGGAACAATAAGTTTTAAATTAATAATACCTGGATTTGAAAAAGGAAATACTAATTCAGAAGTTATAGCTTATGCTCCTCAAGCAGAACCTGCTACAGAAAATGATCACTTAACTGAAAGTTATGATAAAGCTAATAATAATAATAATAATAATGCAGATATATCTTCTCAATCCGCAAAAACTGATATATCTTCTGAGAAAGCAGAATCTGATGTAGTTTCTAAGAATACAGAAACCAATCTAACTTATAAAAAAACAGAAAGTGCTGCACCTTCTGTGAAGAATGAAACTAATCTAAATGCTAAAGTTGAAAATAATATGCAAGCAAAAATAAACGAAAATAATTCAAGTAGTAAAATAATTAAAGATAGTACATCCTCTACTTCAGAAATACCTGTAAGTAAAAATGATGCAGCACCTAACACAGAAGCACCTTTAACCAGAAATGCTATGTCTGATGAAAAAGATAATTCAGCTAACTTAGCTAATTCAGATAATACAATGAATCCAATTAGTGGAGCACCTCCTTTAACTAGTGGTATTATGTCTGAAAATGGAAATGTTACTGAAAATGCTTCTGTAAATTCAATATATGTTCCAAAAATTGAGTTGCCTAAAGCTTCTATGTATGCAACCGCCAAAATGAGACCTCTAATTATATATAAAGGAAACATATATATTCATACATCTATACAAACATCTTCAGAAGAAGCTAAAAATTTATTAGGACAAAAACTTGGTACTACAAAAAATACTATTGATGAGTGGAGTTCTAAATCAGCATATTCAAACGAATTAGCGTCTAATATAGGGACTACTGATGTATATTCTGTTAAAGGATATGATGAAACGTTTAGAATTATGACTAATTCTAAAGTTGAAGATGGAACAAATTTTACTGAATTCTATGAATGTTTGAATGGAATTACAATAACAAAAGGAGACGATATTTTCTCAAAACTTAAACTCCAAGATAATGTTGTAGAAGCTAAATTTCAAACTTATGATGATTGGAATAATGTAACTGGAACTTTTTATCCAATCAATAATAATGAGTTATTAAAGAATCTGTTTAATGAAATAAATCAAGCTACCCCTTATTTATCTGAGGATATAGAAGCTTCTTTAGGCGATTATAGAAATGAAGATGGATACAAACAAATTTCCTTTGATTTAAAGGATGGTTTAAAAAATGTAACATTGACTATTTTAAAGAGTGGCTATATATACTATGACTCAGCACAAATTTATTTAAAAATAGATCCTAACTTTGCGGAAGAACTTTGGAATAACTTAAATATTATGAAAATTAACTAGTATCTTATAAGTAAGTTAACTAAAAAATCTAATTCAAAATATGATAAAATATAAAATAAGGTATTGACTCTAACATGGTGTGAGGCATTATTATTAACTTGTCATTGCAATGATATTTTTAGGGAGTTGATTTTATGTTTAAAATTGGAGATTTCTCAAAATTAACGCTAGTATCTATTCGCATGCTTAGATACTATGATGAGGTTGGACTTTTTAAACCTGCTGAAATAGATACATTTACTGGCTATAGATACTATTCAGCTAAACAAATTTCTACGCTTAATCTCATCGTTTCACTTCGCAATATGGGTTTTAATGTTTCTGATATAGCAATAGCTATAAATGAGCAGTCTGATGAAAAATTGAAAGACTTATTAAAGCAAAAAGAAGATGAAGTGAAAAATAATATTAAAGCTGAGGAAGAAAAGCTAAGAAAAATCAACTATGCAATTAAGAATTTGAAAAAGGAGCGAGTCAATATGAATTATAATGTTACACTAAAATCAGTACCATCATATAAAATCATTTCTTTAAGAGATACTATACCAGCATATGATGCTGAAGGAATGCTTTTGGAAAAACTAGGTAAATATATCGAAGCGAAAAAAATTCCTTGTAATAATATTTGCTATGCCACATATCATGATGAAGGTTATATAGAAGGACCTGTTGATGTTGAAGTTGTAATGAGTGTTGAAAATTTATTAGATGATGATGATGGTTTTACGTTTAAAGAAAGTGAATCTATTGATAAGGCTGCAAGTATTTTAGTTCCTGGTGAATATTTAAGTCTTGCAACAGCATATAATTTTCTTGGACAATGGATTGAAGAAAATGGGTATACCATTATCGGTAATGCTCGTCAAATGCCTATAAAAGGACCTTGGAATGAAACAAATCCTAAGGATTATTTGACTGAAATACAAATTCCGGTTAAATAATTACAAATTAATATTATTAAAAGAGGATTCTTAAAATGTTAAAAAATATTTTAAGATATCCTCTTCTTTATTAAAATCTAATATTTTTAATATACGCCACATAAAATAATCTAGATACAAATATATATTTATATAAGCTTCTTAGTTAATTATTAAGCATGTACCATACTATATTAAATAGTAAGTACCAACTTCTTTAATTTTTACTTAATCTTATTAATTCTATAATATCCTCTAATTTTTCTAATCTTGCAAATCTATTTTTCCATATTTTAAAATTGTAATATTCATAGATCTCTTTTCCAGTCATATAATCATTATCACAAGTAGTATTTGCTCCTTCTGGAATGATTAATTTAAATCCATGCTCAAATGCAACCTTACAAGTTGTGTCAATACAATATTCAGTTTGCATTCCAACTAAAATTACTGTATCTATATTTTTCTCATTTAAATATTCTTTTAATTCAGTATTTTTAAAGGAACTATTAAAATTTTTAGCTATGATTTTTTCCCCTTCTTTAGGCGCAATTTTATTATGAATTTGCCAACCTTTAGATCCAGCTTCTAATTCATCACCTTTTCCACCATCATGCTGCACATAAATTACTTCGATATTATTATTTCTACAGCTTTTAATTATTTCTACTATATTGCTAATTGTAGATTCTTTATTATATGGATTTTCACCTACTATTGCTTCTTGAACATCTACAACTAATAATGCGGTTTTACTCATGCCATTCCTCCTAATAAAACTATTTAAATTCATTTCTTCTTTATTATACTTTAAACAATTGCTTTTTTCTAGAATTTTTAGTATAAAATAGATTTTATTTACATTTTATTTTGCAATTCCCATCCATTCTGCGCTGCTTAATATATGACTAAATCTTAAGCTTTGTGCTATAAGGGTTGCATTATGAAGTTTTTTACTACTTATAATTCCAACATAATTTTCTACATCTATAGTTCCTGTAGCATCTGATAAAAATTCAACTTCATAATCTTTATGAAAGGCTACTCTTGCTGTAGTATCACAGCACATTTGTGTCATATATCCTGAAATAACTACACCCTCTATATTTTCTTTTTTTAATATTTCTTCTAAATTCGTCTTATAAAAACTACTTGGTTTATTTTTTTCAATAATATAATCATAATGTTTTTTTAGAATTTTAGGATGTATCTCCCATTCATTTGTCCCCTTAACAAAAGTCTCTCCAGAAAGAGATGTATGTTGAACTACTATAATTATCATATTATTTTCTTTTGCATAATCCATAGCCTTTAATATATTATTAAGGCTATTAATTGGACTTGGATAAGTTACCTTTAATTTTCCTGTAAAATATTCATTTTGTACATCAATAACAAGTAATGCTTTTTTCATTTTTATTCCACCTTCACATTTTTATTTAATTTATATGTTCCAATTAATTTTCTATATCAGCTTTGTTTCATCTGCTATAATAATAGTAACTTAAATTACAGTGGAAATGTGAAAGCAATCACCCTATTTCACTTTACAAATGAAAGGATTTTACACAATATGTTTGATGAATTAGATTTAAATATTATAGAAATATTAAAAATAAATGCAAAGACACCACTTAAAGTAATTGGTGAACATATACACCTAACGCCTCAAGCAGTGTCTAATAGAATTATACGACTTCAAGATTTAGGCCTTATAACTCAATATACTATATCTACTAATAATGCTCTTCTTGGTAAAAATATCATAGCTTATATTACTATTTTTATGAAAACTACAAAACATGCACAATTAAAAAAATTTATAAAATCAAATTCTATTATACAAGAAGCTCATAGGATTAGTGGTGATGGCTGCTACTTACTTAAAGTAGTGTGTTCCAATATGGATGAAATTAATTTATTACTTGATAATATTATGGAATATGGAACTTATAGATTAAACTTATCTACAACTACAATAAAATAATAATATCCCCTACTAAATAAAAAATTAAGGTTAAGAAGTTTTATTTATCTCCTTAACCTTAATTCATATATTATTAGAATGTTTTTTACATAAATTTTATAACTATTTATTATCATGTAATTTTTTAATTCCTAATACTTTTATAATCTAAGATACTTCATTATATACTTTATTAGCCTGCTTAACTAAACCTTTATAAAAAATGAAGATACCAATACCTATTACCCCGATACAGATAAAAAATACTATAACATAATTTTTTATAACTATAGCTAATCCTATAAGTAAAGCTCCTAATATAAATATAATAAGCATTATAAAAAGTGGCATATAGTTATTTTTATACATTGCTCTTTCATTTTCCCAATTTAACCTTGGTGACTTAAAATCTATATACAGACCAAAGAGAGTTATGAATGATATTCCTATAAAAGAAGCTATTACTCCTAAAATAAATAAAATTGGACTTGCTCCTACTAATATTAAAATTAAAGCAACTATTAAAGTTCCCATTTGATTAATACATAATGAAGATAATATTTTTGAGTACAATTGAATTTTATAGTCAACAGGTATATATTTTGATATTATAAAATCCTTTCCTTCCCTTGATATAGCTGTTGTAGCAGCTCCACCACCCATTACGCATATTGTACCTATTATAAAAGCCACAACTATAGCAATTCCATAAAGACTTGTTCCACTTTCGCTTAACAAGTTTCTAGCATGGGTTAATTGTCCATTAGAAAGCATTGTCATACCAAATATTGCAGGCATGTAAAATAACATTGCCACGCAATTAATAAAGAATTGTGGTGTCCTTAATATAACCTTAATATCTCTCATAACCAAAGCTTTTATTGGTGAATTTTTCTTAGTTAATTTATCAGCTTTTCCATTTTCTAAAATATTTTCTCTCTTGCTATATGATTCCGAAATTCCTATTATACCTTTAATATATAGTTTTCCACCAACATAATAATATATAAGAAATGCTATTATTCCTAAACTTAAAGATAAAATCATATATAATAATCCTTTAAATTCATTATTATATAATAAACCATAAGATGTAAATTTATCAGTTATAAAAATACTGCTCATAATGTCCATCATAGTATTATTTCCTTCTGATAGCTTTTGAGCAAGTTCTACTGATTCCATACTTTTACCCGCATTTGAATTAAAGTAATTAAATACAACAATTAATATTAATGATAAACATCCTGAAACCATTCTAAAAATGTCTTTGTGCTTTGATAAATTAGTAAATCTCATAAGCACCATACATATAAGTGAAGCATATATCATCGGAAGTATTGGTGTTACCATAAGTGCAAGTATTCCATAAATGTAATACATTAAACTTGCTCCCGATACAACTCCATAAGCTATAAGAGGTAAAACTAACATCGCAGCATATATGTACATATTAATTAATACTGCAATAAATTTACCAAATACTATTTCACTACTTTTAAATGGAAGTGGTAATATTACTTCTATATCCTCTGAAAAATAAAAGACATTCATTATAGTATATATTCCAAAGAAAAATGAAATTCCTGCGCCGAGTGATAATATTAATAATAATAAACTTCCTTCCTGTCCAGCAGAATGAAATGAACCATATGCGCTGCCTATCATAAAGGTAATAGGAAGAGATATCATACTTACTGTAAATAACATTAATGCTACTAAAACAGCAGGTTTCATTTTACTGCTTGCAAACATTTCATCAATTGCATTTCTTATAAAATATTTAGTTATTATTTTAAGCCTACTCATTTTCTGTCATCTCCAAAAACATTTCTTCTAAAGATTCATTTTCTTTAAAGTTATTATGCATATCATTTAAAGTTCCATTAAATATTAATTGCCCTTTATTAATTATAGCCACTTTATCACATACTTTCTCTGCAACTTCTAATACATGAGTTGAGAAAATTACTGTATTTCCTGCATCCGCATGTTCTCTCATCATTTCCTTTAAACTAAATGCTGATTTTGGATCCAACCCTGTCATAGGTTCATCTAAAATCCATACCTTGGGATTATGTACCATAACTCCCATCAAAACAATTTTTTGTCTCATACCATGAGAATATGATTGAATCTTATCACCTATGGCAGAACCCATTTCAAATCGCTTTGACATTTCCTCTATTCTTTTCATTCTATCTTCCTTTGATACCCCATAAACATCTGCCATAAAATTTAAATATTCTATTCCAGTTAACCTTAAAAACACATCTGGACTATCAGGAACATATCCAAATTGCTCCTTAGCCTTTACAGCATCCTTATTGATGTTAATATTATTGATTTCTATAATTCCATTAGTTGGTGCTATTATTCCAGTTATCATTTTAATAGTGGTTGTCTTTCCTGCACCATTAGGTCCTAATAATCCATAAATTTCTCCATCTTTAATTTCTAGGTTTAAATTATCTACAGCTTTATAAACTCCATTATAACTTTTTGTTACATTACTTATATTTATCATAAAATTAAGCCTCCTTTTAGGATATTATACTCGATTTTTTCATTTATAAACTTAAATTAAACTTAATTTTACATGTAATATCAATATGTGTAATAATGTAAGTTTTTAGTGAAGCTTTTAATTCATCTCAAAGACTTGATTTACTAAGCTTTTGATGGGGCAAATGGTTTACTTTCTTAAAAAAAATAAGGCTAAGGAGTTTTATTTATCTCCTTAACCTTCACTTCTAAGTATACATCCATAATCGCCATTTCTATAATCATTATATACTCCATATGCTATACATTTAGCTCCACCATTACATATCTTAAAAAAATTACATTTACTACATCCCTTAGGTGTTTCTTTACTACTTCTTAATTCCTTAAAAACCTTAGAATTAAAGTAGATTTCTTTAAGTGATGATTTTTTTGTATTTCCAGCTATAATTGGCAGTCTTCTACAAGGCATTACATCTCCATTTTCAAGTAAAATTATAAGTCCATCTCCCGCACTGCATTTATACGAAGAACTGACTCCATTTAAAAATTGAAGACTTCTTTCCCCTGCAATTTTAGTTTTAGATAATTTATTTAAGGGCTTTAATTGTTCTTTGCGTATTATATTTACATATTCAATTACTTCATCTTTACTTAATGTTTTAACCTGTCCAGTATTTCCAGCACCAATTGGAACCATTCTATCTGTCCATACTTTAGAAGCCTTACATTTTTTAGCAGCCTTTACTACATCTTTAAATTCCTTATAATTTTTATTATTTGCAGTAAATGAAACCAGAGAATATATATTATATTTTTTCAATAAATTTAATGCCCTGATAACTTCCTTATAAGAATTTATGCCTCTTATTTTATCATGAGTTTTTCTACTTCCATCTAAACTTACTTGTACCATTTTAGGGTTATAAGATTTTAGCCTCTTTACAACTTCTTCATTTAAAAGAGATCCATTAGTAAGTATTCCAAAATCAAAATGTTTGCTATTTTCTTTGAAGAAATCTAAAAGTTCCCAAATATCTTCTCTAATAAATGGTTCTCCACCAGTTATATTTATTTGTCCTCTTATATTTTGATTAGACTTTTTATTATATTCCTGTAAAAGTTCTAAATAGTCATTTCCTAATTTTTTTAATATATCCATCGAAAATTCTTCTCCAAAGTAATCTTCTTGATAACAGTGGCTACACCGTTTATTACATCTTTTAGTAATATGCCATTGCATAATTAATCTTTTCAAAATTAATCCCCTCCACAACCTCCGCAAGATGAACATGACGAACCAGAAGAATCTGAAGACCCAGATGAGCATGATGAACAAGACCCACTCGAATTATTATCAGAAAAGCTATCATTATTATTATTGTTAATATTATTCACACCTAAGAAATGCATCCAAGAATTCGTCATTAAAAAGTCTTGCATAACAATCGCGTTGTAGCCATTATTCTCATTAGTATTATTTTCTTCTTTCCTTGCATAACAATGCTTTTCATATGCATTCATGGACGCTTCACCTTTACTAGTCAATTTATATTTTAGAGGTCCAGAAAAAGCCGCTTTTGCTATGATAAAGATAATAACTGTTTCGACTATAAGTGCAGTTATTGGCATTTCATTAACGATTCCGCCAATAAGTCTTAAAATACCTGGCATTAATATAATAGTTAATCCTATATTTAAACTATTCTTATTCTTTTCTATAATTTTAGAATCTTTAATTAATCCATTACTTTTTAATTCATTGTTAATATTGTCATAATATACTTTAAAATGACTTTCAATAACCATGCTTGATTTAAAATCCTTTAGTGCAAACTTTTCTAAATATAGAGCATATACCTGTTCTTCAATATCTGATAAATAAACTCTTATATCTTTATTTACATAAAACTTTTTTTCATCTTCATCTTTTACTAATACACCCTTAGCATAAAGCTTATATGTTACGTAATAAAACATATTATATAAACTGTAGTTATTTTTCAAAACATAATATTCATCTTCATCTAAATCTGATATTATATAATCTTTATTATCATTACTTTTCAATTTTTTTGATATTAATATTACTCCTATTAAAGAAAATATAGCATATATAATCAAAAAATCTGGTCCTTTAATAAATGGTAAGAATCTCATTTCTACTCTCCTATCTAATTTATTTATACATAATTATTAATTTTATAATACCACCAATTAACATATTGTCATATAAATTTTTATTTAAGTATAAATTAAAAATAAATGACATATATTGTTTAAATTATGTTAAGTAAACACTTAGAAATCGATAATTAAATGTAATATAATTCTATTTATTTTAGTAAGGATTTAAAATGGAAATAAAAATAAGCAGAAAAATTCTACAGAATATAACCATGCATCAACAAAAAAATCAAAAAATAAAAGTTACGTTTTATTTTCAGTAGATAGGATCAATCGTATGTTTGGTATAAGTATTTTAGGGGAAATAAGATTTAACAATAGATCTTCAATAAATCTTATATGAACATGGTAATGATCTTTCATATGCTGATCTTGAACCTCTTGGTAAATACATTAATAATTTATATGAAAATTAATTAGTTTCTGATGATTATTACTTTTACGCTCTTAAATGGATGGCGACAAAACAAAAAATATTTCAAATAAAAGTAGGCTCTGAAGAAAATAAGAAAAAATCAAGGGACTTAATGTGGAAACCTAAGGATCATAAAAATTTAATATAATAATTATAGGGAAATAAATATGGATATTAAATTAAAAGTGTCTTGTTTTTATTCTATAAATTATAAAGAATAAAAATAAGTATAAATGGTAACTGTATATTAGATTTAACTTTAGAAAAACCATGCATATCAAGAATTTTTTTGATATGCATGGTTTTGATTTTATTATTGAATAGGTTTTAATGTTCCTCCACCACTTAAAGTAATAGTTTTTCCATTTAACCAGCTATTTGCACTATTAGAAGAATCATAGTAAATAGTATTTCCATTATCTTTAATGTTAGATAAATCTGTATCTTCATCAGTTAATGAAGTTAAATAAGATGTTCCATTTACTGTCCATGTAGAATCTTTATCTAAAAATAATATAACAGATTTTGCTGTCTTCGCACTGTTAATTGTGCTTGTTAAAGAAGATTTATTTGTTAAATTTAAAGCTACTGTGCTAATATTATCACAAGTAATGCTTCCTTCAAGAGTTTGGCTGTCAGCATTTAATGTAACATTTCCACCATTAGAACCTTGATTTCCCCATCTTGTTGTTGCACCTGCATTTAATAATACTCCAGAACTATTTTTTAATGTAACTCCTTTTAAATTAATTTGTGAATCAGTATTTGTAATAAAGAACAAAGCGCCTTCTGTTGATGTAAGAATACCACCTGTCATATTGAAGTAACTTGTTCCAACACCTGAATCACCTGACATACTTTGATAAAGCATAACACCATTTTTATTTTCGCCTGAAATGGTAGAATCATATAATGTAATTGAATTCTTACCTTCAACTACAGCAGCTTCTGATCCTGTAGCACTAAGTGTTGCCCCTGTTGCTGTAATATTTCCTGTAGAGTAAATTGCTGGTGAGTCTGTTCCTGTTGTTTTAATTGTTCCACCTGCTAAATGAACTGTTCCTTCACCCCTATCAGTAGCAAGGGCTGCACAATGTGTCCCGTTAGTTGTAATATCTACATCTTTAGCAATAATCGTACCATTATAAGTAGCATCTAAACCTCTTGAAGAATTTTTAGTTGTGTTAATAATAACATTTGAAACATTTATTACAGAACCATCACCTGTTGCAAAAATAGCATTTGATCCTTCTGAATCTGTGTTAATTTTACTATCACTAATTGTAATATTACTAGCTCCTGATGCAACGACACCACTATTTACACCATAGAAATTACTTTCATCATCTGATGTTGTATCTCCAGATTTAATAATAGTTGCTCCAGAAATTGTTATATTTCCACCATTACTAGCGAGTATAGCATTTTGATCAACTCCTGTTGCACTGATGTTTTCATTTGTAGTAGTTTTTGTTTCACCATTTGCTGAATATGCTCCAGTTAATGAAATCTTTCCGGTTTGAGAACCTCCTGTATAAGTAGTGTTATTAGATTTTACGGTGATACTTGAAACATTTCCTGTACTATCATAACTAACACTTAAGATTTCACCTATAGTTATATCAGCTAAAGTACCAGAAATAGTTTTACTTCCCTTTGCAACAGAAATAATTCCTTCATTTTTGATATCAATAGTCTTTTCTTCCCCACTTAATTTAAATGAAGTTGCATTGGGACTTCCCATTCCTAGTGCTCCTCCACCTTGTGGCATCTCTGGTGGGTTTCCATTTGATGATGAATCTCCATCTGGTTTAGCTGGTGGTGTTGAATTACTTCCTTGATCATTTCCCTCACCTGCTGGTTTTTCTAGTGGAGCAGAAGTTTGTCCTTGAGCATTTCCATTTGTTGTATCTGAATTAGTTGTTGTAACTTCTTCTCCTAGAGAAATAGTTATTTTACTTCTATCTATTTCTTTTACTTTTCCTAGTATTGTAGTATTTTTAGTTTGTTCTGCTGAAACATTTGTAGTTGCGGTTTCAGCACTTACTGATTTATTTGTACATCCTACAAATGTACCTCCAATTATAAAAGTTGCTACTAATACTGCTATAATCTTATTATATTTTTTTCTTATCATATTTAATTCCTTCTTCCTAATATATTTTTTATCACTATTGATACATCTTTAATATCAATACTACTGAAGAATTCTTAGGTTCTTATTTGTACTTTCTTTTTGTGTTTTGTTTTTGTTTATGTCTGTATTGTAATACCTAAATCTTAAATTAGTCTTAAAGAAATGTTTTAGGTTAATTTAAGGAAACTATGATAAACTTGTATTACATATAGTAAGAATATTTATCAAAGAATAAATACTTATACTATATAAAGATAAGAAATGAGGTAAAACATATGAGAATTCTTATAGTTGACGATGAAGTACGATTAGCTGAAGCTTTAGGACAAATCATGACACAAAATAAATATATTGCGGATATAGTTAATGATGGTGAATCCGGATATGATTACGCTATGAGTGGCATATATGATGTAATTATATTAGATGTAATGTTACCTAAAATGAATGGCTTTGATATAGTTCGTAAAATGAGAGAAAATAAAGAAAAAACACCAGTACTATTATTAACTGCAAAAGATGAAGTTATAGATAAAGTAACAGGATTAGATTGTGGAGCTGATGATTATTTAACAAAACCTTTTTCGCCTGAAGAATTACTTGCTAGAGTAAGAGCTTTATCTAGAAGACAAGGTGACATAGTATCAAATGAACTTAAGTTTGGAGATTTAATCTTAAATCAATCTGCAAATACACTTTTTTGCAAAGTTAAATCAATACGCCTTGGATTAAAAGAATTTGAAATACTAAGATTATTAATGTCTCATCCAAGTAGTATTGTTACGAAAGAAGATTTAATCCTAAAAGTATGGGGAGCAGATTCTAATGCTGAAGATAATAATGTGGAAGTTTATATATCTTTTTTAAGAAAGAAATTCTTCTTTTTAGGTTCAACTGTAACAATAGAAACACTTAGAAAGATTGGATATCATTTAGGAGAGAATAAGAAATGATTAATAAATTAAAGAAGAAATTTGTTTTTATTAATATGGTATTAATATTTATTATTCTTATTTTTACTTTTGGTGCAGTGTATATTTCAACTAGCAATAGACTTGCACGGGACAGCAATGATATGCTTCAAAAAACAATTGAGCAGGAAAATGAAATATATAAAAAACAAATTGATATAGGAAATCAAAATATGGATTCTGCCCCACCACCACCTCAAACTCTATCATTTGCAATTCAGTTAGATAAAAACAACACTATAACTGATGTATTTTATAATAATATTGATAAATTAAACATAGATACATTAAAATCATTAGTAAATTCTGCTTTAACTGATAATAATTCATCTGGTTTAATACAAAATGAAGCTTTTAGATTTTTAAAACATCCTAATGAAAAAGGCATGAAAATTGCCTTTACTGATAGAAGTGTGGAAATAAATACTTTAAAATCACTGCAAAAAACATTTGGTTTAGTTGGTATTGGAAGCTTAATAGCATTTTTTATAGTTAGTTTATATTTAGCTAATTGGGCAGTTAAACCTATAAAAAGATCATGGGAACAGCAACGTCAATTTGTAGCAGATGCTTCACATGAATTAAAAACGCCTCTTACTGTTATCTTAGCAAATGCAGATATTGTATTATCTCATAAGGAAGATACTATAAATAACCAAATTAAATGGATTAATTATATTAAAACTGAAGGAGAAAGAATGACCTCATTAATAAATGATTTGCTGTTTCTAGCAAAAACAGATGGTAATAAAAATGAAGTTATTTTTTCTAAAATAAATTTTAGCGATATTATTTGGACTTGCGTGCTTCCTTTTGAATCAGTTGCCTTTGAGGAAGAAAAGATAATTGATAGTGAAATAACACCAGATATTTTTATAAATGGAGATAGCAATAGATTAAAACAATTAATTTTTATACTTATAGACAATGCAATAAAATATTCTAATGAAAAAGGAAATATTAATGTAAACTTAACTAAAACTCAAGATAAAATCTTCTTATCTATTACTAACACAGGAGAACCCATTCCAAAAGAAAAAATTCAACACCTTTTTGAACGTTTTTACCGTATTGATGAATCAAGAGCTAGAAAAAAAGATGGTTATGGTTTAGGACTTGCAATTGCAAAAACTATTGTAGATAGTCATTATGGAAAAATAACTGTGAAAAGTTCTGAATCTGAAGGTACTACTTTTACTGTAGCTTTTCCTTTAGCTAAGATAAAATAATCTTGAATTATACATACAAATTAACTAATCTAATTATGATTAGATTGGTTAATACAATTACATCCACTTTTTTTCTTTAGATATTTGGACTTCTTTAAAATGAAAGCCAATTCTATTTATTATTAGTTTTATAAATGCTTAAAATAACAATCTTACCTAATGAATTTAATCTTTTATATTCATTTACTAAGTAAAAAAGTACAGAGAACTTAAATTTCCCTGTACTTTTTAATTCTAAACTAAAATTTTATAATAATTTTCTTAATTCATCAATATCATTAATTGGAGCTAAACAAGCTCTTCCTTTACATAAGTAATATGTAGACATATCATTTACAAAATTATAATCTTTAACAAATGGTATCATTTTTTCTATTTCATCTTTATTTTCGTCAGTTTTGATTATTGTTGTTAAATTAAAGGTTTGTTTTTCACTTAGTAAATCCTTAATTTTTTCTTCATCACTTTTATCTTTAATAAGACATACTAATTCTTTTGAAGGATTTAATGCAAAAGATGCTGCTATTAAAAAGAATGAGTAATTTATTTCTTCACTAAACATAGCTCCGCAAACAAAATCAAGTTGTTTTTCTGCCATTTCTGCTAAATAAACATCTCCAGTAATTCTAGAAAGTTTTATTAAATTGTAAACTGCAACAGAATTTCCTGATGGCATTGCTCCATCAAAAAGTTCTTTAGGTCTAGCTATTAATTGTTCACTGTCCTCTCCATAAAGGAAAAATCCGTGCTTTTGATTATCCCAAAAGAAATTAATCATATCTTTATTTAAATCAATAGCCTTTTTTAAAAATGTAATATCAAAGCTACTTTCATAAAGCTCTATAAGTCCAAAGCAAAGAAATGCATAATCATCTAAATATGCCATATGACGAGATTCTTTATCTCTATATCTAGCAAGTAGTCTTTTATTTTCATCAATTAAATTATCAAAAATAAAATTTACTGCCTTTTTAGCATATTCAAAGTATCTTTCATCTTCAAGTACCTTATAAGCCTTTCCAAGCGCTGCTATCATAAGACCATTCCATGAGGTTAAAATCTTATCGTCTTTATGTAATTTCATTCTTTTGCTTCTAAAGTCAAGTACATTTTCACTTAAATCTCTTATTCTAGCATTCTCCTCATCAAAGTTACTATTCTTTATTAAATTTGGAATACTCTTATCTTCAAAATTACCATCAGTAGTTATATCAAAGTATTCATTGAAATATTCTCCGTCCTCTTCACCTAAAACTTCTGAAGTTTCGGAAGGTGTAAATACATAATACTTTCCTTCTTCTCCTTCACTATCTGCATCTTCTGCACAATAAAATCCACCATTTTCATGTGTAAGTTCTCTAAATACATACTCTAATGCTTTAATTGCTACATTTCTATATAATTCATTTTTAGTAATTTCATAACCTTCAAGATATGCAATAATTAATAATGCATTATCATAAAGCATTTTTTCAAAATGTGGTACTAGCCATTTATTATCAGTAGAATATCTAGAAAATCCAAAGCCTATATGATCAAACAATCCACCTCTATACATGCACTCTAAAGTTTTCTCAGACATTTCTAAAGCTTCAATATTATTATTTGCTTTATAATATCTAAGCAGAAACATAATCTTATGAGGTGTTGGAAACTTAGGTGCTTCTCCAAAGCCTCCATATTTTTTATTATAAACACGTGAAAGTTGATTGTAACCGTTTTCTAGGGTTTCAGAAGTTAATTTAACATCATTACTTTCACCTTCATAATATTTATCAATTTCTGACAAAATGCTTTCACTAGATGATATAAGCTTATTCTTATTGTTCTTCCAATGAGTAATTATAGAATATAAAATATCTGTAAGTCCTGGCATATTATATTTTGAATCCTTAGGAAAATAAGTTCCTGCAAAAAATGGTTTTTGATCTGGGGTCATTATTATTGTAAGAGGCCAACCACCATGATTAGTTAAAGCTTGACAAACAGTCATATAAACACTATCTACATCCGGTCTTTCTTCTCTATCTACCTTTATTGCTATAAAATTATCATTAATAATTTTTGCAACATCGGCATTTTCAAAAGATTCATGTGCCATTACATGACACCAATGACATGTAAACCAATGCACTATTATGAATAGCCGATAGATAAAAATATAGGCTTATCTTCTTCTTTAGCTTTCTCAAAAGCTTCATCACCCCATGGATACCAGTTAATTGGATTGTAAGCATGTTGCAAAAGATATGGACTTTTTTCATTTATAAGCTTATTATGTTTCTTTTCGGCTAAAACACTATTGTGCATAAAATCACCCTCTTTCTTAATATTATTTGAGTTAGTTTATGTTTTAATTTTGAGATTATACACTAGCACGATTTCATTTATTTTGAGCTGCACAAATCATTTAACGTATGAATGTTTGTGAAATTAATTTCCTAACTTGTCTATAAGTATAATTATATTATACAATAACTTTTAAGTAAAATATTTGAAAATTTTATATTTTTCAACCAACGCGCATATGTAATTTAATATAATAAATATTTTTACACAGGTATGTATCACTTGATGAAGCACTTGATGAGAATTTATAATAATTATATGCAGCTACAAACATATTCTCTAAGGTTTTACCTCTGTCATAAGTTGTTATACCATTGCCACTATGATGATTTCAAGGATAAACTGTGATATAAGAATCTATATTATATCCTAAATTATATTGAGCATTGAAATTAGTAGCCTTACCTTTTCTAGTGTTCCATGAAAGCTTAATCCAAGTAATATCCTTAGCTGTTCCATCTTTCTTTAAATACCAAATAATATTGCCTTCCTTAGTTACGCCTTCGTCAATTTCTCCCCCTAAATAATCATTGGCAAGCAAGCTTGGCATATCTATTTGTTCTCCAGTTGAAGTAACTAATACTGCTTGATCTGGATATGCAGTGAATTTATCTTTAGTATTATTAGTAAGTTTAAATTTAACTCCTACTGCTGAAGCTCTTTTATCACTACTATCTTAAGCCGGAACTTTATCAGTTGTTACAGCTTTTTCAATCTCTAATTTTAACCCATTATAATCCTCTGACCATGTAGATCCATTAAAGTATGTCCAAACCTCATCTTTAGCATTAGAACTTGAATCAGATTTTGTTGCATCTGATTTACTTGCAGAATCTTTTGTATACAGAAAGTAAATACAATTATCTATTTTCTTTCATTCTTTTTTGATAACTTATTGTAGTACATCTTTTGATCTGCAGCTTTAATTACATCATTGGCACTCACTATATATATCTCTCTTACTGATGATTTAATACTTTTTTACATCCATTGTCAATTTATAAAAAAATATATAGAAATATACTCATATTACGCTATATATACCCCTTATAATAAGTATTAAATATAACTAAATAACAAATTTTTATATTATTAATTGTAATTTGTTATGAACTCACAAATTTCTTGATTAATCTATCTTAATAGATTATACTAAAAACAAATTGTCGACAGTATACATTTGTAGGTTCAAAAAATAATGAGCCAATTTACCTTATTTATTAGGAGGAACTAAACATGGAAAATTATAAAATTGAAAAAGCACCATCCTATTACCTTCAAACTTATAATTCTATAAAAGAAATGATTTTTAATGGTGTATTAAAGCCTGGTGATAGGATTTATGAATCAAAACTTGCTAGTGAATTTCAAATAAGCAGAAGCCCTGTGAGGGAAGCTATACGTTCTTTAGAAAAAGATGGTCTGCTTTTGCTTGATAGTAAATCAAAGATCACAGTATACCAGCCAACTAAAACAGATATTGAAAATATTTATGAATGCCGTCAAGCTTTGGAATCTCAAGCTGTAAGGTTAACTACGCGAAAAGCTTCTGATAAAGAATTAGAAGAGATTGATAGCATATTGTTAGAGGCCCAAAGAAATATAGATAATTTTGATGATAATTTAATTAAAACTATTATCTCACTAAATACTCAATTTCATAACTTAATTTTAAATTATTGTCAAAACAATCGTCTGCAAAAACAAAGTAATGATTTAAGTATACTTACTTATTTCTATAGATCTATAGATGTATATGAACATGATCGTATTATGGATATTTTTAATTACCACCTTGAGATATTTCATTATATTAAGCAAAGAGATGAAGAGAAATCAGCTCAAACTATGTACAATCATATAGGTAACGACTTAAAACATTTAAAAGATATTTTATCAATGGAATGTACAATTTAAAGTTTACTATTTGATTTTCAAATTAAATTACTATGATAAAGGGAGAATATAAAATGATTGTTTTAAATGCGTTAGGAAGTATATTCAGCATAGTTCTAATGATTACTGCTGGATGTTTTTTATCTTATAAAGGATGGTTTGATGAAAAAACCTCTAAACTTCTTTCAAGATTAGTATGTAATCTAGCTATTCCTTGCCTTATGATTTCACAATTTACAGAAAGTTTTGATAAAGAAAAATTGCTTAACCTTGGCACTGGTTTATTTGCTCCATTTACCTCTATGGCACTTGGCTATTTAGTTGCTATAATCGTTTCTAAAATTATTAAAGTTAAAGAAGGACGAATTGGTACCTTTAGATCAATGTTTTTTGTATCTAATTCCATATTCATTGGGCTTCCTGTAAACATGGCTTTGTTTGGAGAAAAAAGTATACCTAGTGTTTTATTGTATTACATAGCTAACACCACTTTCTTTTGGACTATAGGTGTATATGGCATCAGTAAAGATGGACAATCTACTAATACAAATATCTTTTCCTTATATACAATAAAAAGAATTTTGTCTGCTCCACTATTAAGTTTTATGTTTGCTGTTATACTTGTACTCCTTGATATTCATTTACCAAAATTCCTACTAGATACTTGTAAGTATTTTGGTAATTTAACTACACCTTTAGCTATGTTATTTATAGGAATAACAATTTATTCTGTTAACTTAAAAAAATTTAAATTTAGCAGTGATATTCTTGCAATAGTTCTAGGTAGATTCGTTATTTCACCTATACTAATTTTAATGCTATGTAATTTTGCAAATGTTCCTTCACTTATGAAGGAAGTATTTGTTATTCAATCGGCAATGCCAGTTATGACTAATACTGCTATAGTTTCAAAAAGCTATAATGCTGATTACGAATATGCTACAGTAAATACGATTATAACAACTATTGCCTGCCTGCTAGTTATTCCTATTTACATGATGCTATTAAGCTAGAGTTAAAATATTATGTATTTTCATATTTTTAATACTATAACAATAATGAATAATTCTTAGGTATAATCTTATTATATATATGTTTCAAAAATAAATCTTCAATAAAATTAGTTATGGCTACTTAATTTTATTGAAGAATCAAAATTACAATATATATTATAAGAAATACATAAGAACTTAATAATCATATTTGCTAAAATGAGTTTATAGAATTTTTAGTTAAGTATAATATAGAAAAAATAGCATGTAAGTATCTTTCTTCATGCTATTTTCTTATTTTTCTTTAATTTTATTAAGAGACATAAAAATAAAACTAAGAAATTCTATAACTTTCGAAATTACTTATATATAAATGATTATAATTATAGAAAGAATACATGAAAATATAATATACAACTATCTTACTTATTTATTAAAATATAAAAAATATCACTTCCAATTAATTTTATTACTGCATATAGATTATATTGAATTAATCTAATTTATAACAGTTAAAATTCTTATGGAAGTGATAGTAATTATGGTAATAATATGTTCATCATCTTATAAAGATTTTTTAGAATAAATGCTTACTAAATTTATAGTACGTTTTTACCTAATTCAAATATTATCAAAGGTTATCTATAAAAATATTATGTTATGCTTTCTTTGCACCAATACGCCAAATAATTACTCCAATTAAAAAACCCAAAAGTGCTGGCAGAATCCAGCCAAATCCATAATCAAATCCTGGTAGATACAAATGAGCAAAATTAACAATCTTTGTAACTACAAAATTTTCTTGAAGAGGCTTAGGTAATGATTTACATAAATCAAAAAAAGCTGCAATAATTGTTAATCCAGTTGTCCATTTATAAACATCACTTTGTTTATTAATAATTGGTGTTAATAGGGACAACAAAATTAAAGTAATTGCTAATGGATATAAAAACATAAGTACTGGTATAGATAGTTGTATAATATTACTTAATCCAAAATTAGCAATTATAAATGAAAAAACTGTAAATATAACAGCATATTTTTTATAAGAAATTGATTTTGGAAACATTTCACTAAACATTTCAGAACATGAAGTAATTAAACCAATAGCTGTTTTTGAGCATGCAATTCCTACAATGGCTGCTAATAATATTGTGCCAGTCATACCAAAATAATGGCTGCTGACCATTGCTAAGATACTCCCACCATTATCGGCACGACTTACACTTCCCAAGCTTGTAGCCCCCATATAAGCTAATGCTCCATAAATAATACTCATTAAAGCAACACTAACCAAACCTGATTTACATGTCTCAATTGCAATTAAACGAGAATTTTTAATACCTAACTTTTGTATATTAGAAATGATAATAATAGCGAAAGCTAGAGATGCTAAAGCATCCATAGTATTGTATCCATCTAACAAACCAGTAAATAATGGTTGAGTAGCATAATTTCCGTGAGCAACATATTGATTAACTTGTCCCATTGGCTTTAAAAAGGTGGCAATTAATAAAATAGATAAAAGTGCTAAAAAAAGTGGTGTAAGATATTTGCCAACCCACTCTAAAATTCGTCCTGGTCTTAGTGAAAAATAAATAGTAAATGTGAAAAATATAAGTGAAAAAACAAACAACCCCAGCTTTAAATATTCATCTGAAATAAATGGATGAATTCCTACTTCAAATGCAACTGTTGCTGTACGGGGAATTGCAAATAGTGGACCTATTGTTAAATACAATAAACAAGTAAATATACTTGCATAACGTGAACTAATTGGCCTTGCCATATCAAATAAACTTTCACTTTTGGAAAGTGCTGATGCAACAATCCCCACCATAGGTAATCCTACCCCTGTAATTAAAAATCCAATAGTTGCTGTTAAAGTATTGCTTCCTGCTTCTTGTCCCATTTGTACAGGAAAAATTAAATTACCTGCCCCAAAAAATAGTCCAAATAACAGGGAACCTATTAACAAGTTTTGTTGAAAACTCAACTTTTCTTTCATAAATAATCCTCCTTGTATTTTCATATTATCAAAAATCTTTGCTGTCCTTTTCATTATTATGTTTTTATTTTTACTTTTTGATAATATCTTGATTCAATTTCTTATTATAGTATACTTATATACATTAGTAAAATTCATTTCTTAATGGTATAAATAATTTTTATTTAGCTAAGATGAAAATTAAGTTTTTGTATAAATATTAAGTAACAAAAGTTACCTGCTCTAAAAATATACACCAATAAAAAAGTGCGCCAGCACAACCAATATCTTATTCACCAATAAAAAGTGCTAAGCGCAATTAGCAACTTATTAAGAACAACTGAGAACTATATAGCAAGTTTATAGACTTGTAGTATAAAATTGATTAAATTTAACTAGCACAATGCGTCATAATAACTAAAAAGTGGAGGAATTAAATTGAATACGCGAATATTAGAATCTGAAAGACTAATTTTAAAACCTTTATCATTTAATGAACTAGTGCATATTAATAACAATGAAATTAATAATCTTGAAATTTCTATTGAATTAGATGCAATCCCTGATTCTGTTAGCTCTGCAATATCAAAAAAACTAAGAAAAATGAAAAATGTTAATAGCAAAATTCATTATTGGTATACTTACTGGCTAATTATTGATAAGAACACTGAAAAAGGAATAGGTTTTATTGGTTTTAAGGGAGTACCAGATATAAATGGTTATTCAGAAGTTGGATATAATATTTCACCTAATTATAGAAAAAAAGGATTTATGAAAGAAGCTTTAAAATTATTATTGAAATGGACTTCTACTTATAAAGAATGTAACGGTATAACTGCAAAAAAAGTTCTAAAAACAAATGTAGGTTCTAATAAAGTATTAAATAGCTGCAATTTTAAATTGGTTAATTATAATGAACAAGAGAATAATTATCTTCTTAAATTTGAATAAGCATTACACATTAAATTAAACATTTATATATTCTTAAAATTCTTAGTATCTTTTTTATTCTAAGTCCAAGTTTTATTACCTTTCTAAGTATTAAAAATTCTAAAATTTCGTGTACAGCACAAAGGCATATACCTTCATGTATATGCTTTTTATAAAAGTTATGCTATATCATCGTCATCTAATTATAATTATATATTTTTTTGCTTTATTGACATAACTATTCTATAACATTCACAATCTAAGTTCTCATTGCTATTATAATTTACTACTCTATTGAAACAACCCTATTTCGTCCTTCATTTTTTGCTCTATATAATGCTTTATCAGAACATATCATAAGATCTTCTAAGGAGTTTCTTTCTTCACTATATTTAGCAATACCTATGCTTATTGTAAGTTTTACTTGTACTCCTTTATTATCAAATAACTTTATATTTTCTACATTTAAACGTAAACGTTCTGCAGTTTTAATTGCATCTTCAAAATTAGTTTCAACTAAAAGCATAGCAAATTCCTCGCCACCTATTCGTCCTAATATATCAGTTTTTCTTATGGTTTCTATAAAAACGTCTGCTACTTTCTTTATAGCAATATCACCAATAGCATGTCCAAAATTATCATTAACTCTTTTAAAATTATCTATATCTAACATTAAGAATGCACACTCTTTGATATAATGCCTATTTATGAATAATTCATTTTCAACTGCTTCTACAAAATAACGTCTATTTGAAAGACCTGTAAGTCCATCAGTTCTAGCTTGTTTTTTTAGTTCGCTTTCTAATCTCTTGCGTTCTGAAATATCCTCTTTAATAGCAATTATTTTTTTTATCTTACCTTCGTTATCAAATATTGGAGAAATGATTGCACTTTCCCAATAAAATTTACCATTCTTCTTTTTATTACGAAATTCTCCACTCCATTCTTTACCTGTTAAAACATCCTTCCATAACTTGTCATAATCCTCCATGCTATGATAATCTGACTTTAAAATTCTAGGGTTTTTCCCTATAACGTCTTCATATGAATATCCTGTAATATCAGTAAATCTCTTATTTACATATTCTATATTTCCAGTTAAATCGGTTATAACTATTGATGCTGGACTTTGCTCCATTGCTTGAGAAAAAATTTTAATTTTATCATTTGCATTCATAATGAGTCCATCTTCCACTTTATTAATATCTGTTGCCTCTGGACTTGTTTCAAAAATTAATTGAAATCTTTCTTGAGCTTCTCTTTCCTCTGATCTAACTCTTTGATTTACCATTATTATAAGACTAAAGGAAGAGAAATAACTTACAGAAATTGAAATCACAAATGCACTTGCCTGCATTATAGATGGATCAAAAAAACTATTAATATCATAAAACAATATACTTATCGAACGTATAACATAAAAAACTCCATAAAATAGAAATATGCTTCCTAAAAAGTTAGAAGAATTTTTAATTGAATTGTTTTTATCTCTTAATAATTCAAATGCAATTAAAAATGAGTTAAAAGCCATCGCAATAGATAAACTAATTGTTCTCCAATTACTGTTATTATTAATATATAGAAAATATAAAATAGCAATTGTTGATATTAAAAATATAGTAATTATAATCTTATATTTTACTTCCTTATTAAGAAATAAAGCAATTCCAATATATATTAATATTTGAGCAAAAATAACCAATGCATTAGCTAAAATAATAGATATAAAATTATTTGAAATAAAAGGTCGCATAAAAAATAATAATACACCTATTGCATTAAATACATTACCAAATACCCAATATTTCGTTCCATTAAAGCTTTTATTAAGCTTTGCTTGAAAGTATATTCCAATTACTTGGATTATGCTTGTAGTGCATAATATAAATGAAAGAGTTGCAATATCTAATTTCATATAACCCTCCTTATGTTTATTATCAAAATTAACCTTCTTATAAATATAATTATTTAAAACAATCGTAATAATATTTTGATATTACTCCATCTAATAATTCTTAATTATACAATCTTATAATTAAGAATTTTTTAATACTCTTCATATATAACCACACAATTTAAAATCGTTTTTAAAACATATAAAAATTACCTATGAAATTATTTCTATTAACCTATATCCCTATTATAATACAATTTTTGCTATCTCTCACTAATTATTTCAAGTTATCTACCTAGAGACATCAGACATCCCTCTTGAAAGCTGATTTTTTTTATTATATTATAATGACATAACTTAAAAGGAGGCTATTTTATGCCAAAGAAAGAAAAAAGCTTATCTGAAAGAATTGCAGATGATATTCTTGCAATGATTACTATAGATAAAAGATTTGTAGTTGGAGACAAACTTCCAAATGAAAATGAACTATCCTCAGAACTTAAAGTTAGCAGAACTACACTTCGAGAAGCTATTCGTATTTTAGTCGCTCACAATATCCTTGAAATTAAAAGAGGTAAAGGAACTTATATAAAAGCTACTCACAATTTTAATGAAAATTTACAATTAGAAGAATTATCTACAACAAAACTTAATGCAAGAGATTTATATGAAATGAGATTAATTTTTGAACCTCAAACTGCTTATTATGCAGCAAAACGTGCAACTGATAAAGAACTTGAAAGAATACTCTATTATGGAAGATTAGAGGAGGAAAAAATCTTAAATAATGAAGATAGAACTGAGGTTGAGCAAGCTTTCCATAAATCTATAGCAAAAGCTACTCATAACGAATTTATGAATAAATTAATGCCTATACTTTATAAAGCCATTGATAAAGGAGTTATTTTATCTGATGAAAATAAAGATATAATACAAGATACCTTAAATGATCATCGAATGATAATGGACTTTTTAGCTAACCGAGATGCAGAAGGTGCAAAAACTGCTATGAAGATTCATATTCTACATGCAATGAGAGGATTAGGTATATATAATGAATAATTTATTACATTTTGAAGTGGTATAGAATAATATGCACTATTAAGCTAGATATATAATGAATATTTTATTGCTCATAATTGATATTTATCTATAATCACGATTAAGTGTTAGTTAATATATAATAATAATTTTAAAGTGTTCTAACTATATAAATACTACTTATTATACATATTGATTTACTTATAATTAATAACTTAATAATGATATAATATGGCATTATTCATAATTGACAACAGACATCATACAACGTATAATAAAATTATACAACGTGATGATTATAATATAAAGGTGGTTATAGATATGAGAAGTGATGTAATAACAAAAGGATCTAAAAGTGCACCACAACGTTCATTACTTAGTGCATTAGGTTTAACAAGGGAAGAAATGGAAAGACCTCTTATAGGTATTGTTAGTTCACAAAATGATATTGTACCAGGTCATATGAATTTAGATAAAATAGTTGAAGCTGTTAAAATGGGTGTATCAATGGCTGGCGGTACTCCTATAGTATTCCCTGCAATTGCTGTGTGTGATGGAATTGCAATGGGTCATGAAGGAATGAAGTATTCACTAGCTACAAGAGATTTAATTGCTGATTCTACAGAAGCTATGGCAATGGCTCATGCTTTTGATGCATTAGTAATGGTTCCTAACTGTGATAAAAACGTACCAGGACTTTTAATGGCTGCTGCAAGAGTTAACGTCCCTACTATCTTTGTAAGTGGTGGACCAATGCTTGCTGGAAAAGTTGATGGATGTAAGACAAGTCTTTCGAGTATGTTTGAGGCGGTTGGCGCTTACAATGCTGGAAAAATTACAGCTGAAAAGCTAGATGAATATGAAAACAACGTATGTCCTACTTGTGGTTCTTGTTCTGGAATGTATACAGCAAATAGTATGAACTGTTTAACAGAAGTTCTTGGTATGGGACTTAGAGGAAATGGAACAATTCCAGCAGTTTATTCAGAAAGAATTAAACTTGCTAAGCATGCTGGTATGAAGATTATGGAATTACTTGAAAAGAACATAAGACCAAGAGATATTATGACTGAAGCTGCATTTATGAATGCATTAACTATGGATATGGCTCTTGGATGCAGTACAAATAGTATGTTACATTTACCTGCAATTGCACATGAAGTTGGTTTTGATTTAAATGTTGATATAGCAAATGAAATCAGCGCTAAGACACCAAATCTTTGCCACCTTGCACCTGCTGGACATACTTATATGGAAGATTTAAATGATGCTGGCGGTATTTATGCTGTTATGAATGAAATAAACAAATTAGGCTTATTAAACACTGATTTAATTACAAGTACAGGAAAAACTGTTGCTGAAAACATTGAAGGATGTGTAAACAAAAATCCAGAAGTTATAAGACCTATTGAGAATCCATATAGCCAAACTGGTGGAATAGCTGTTCTTAAAGGTAATCTTGCACCTGATTCTTGTGTTGTAAAACGTTCTGCTGTTGTACCTGAAATGTTAAAGCATGAAGGTCCAGCAAAGGTATTTGACTGTGAAGAAGATGCACTAGACGCTATAAACTCCGGAAAAATTATTGACGGAGATGTTGTTGTTATAAGATATGAAGGTCCAAAAGGTGGCCCAGGTATGAGAGAAATGCTTAACCCAACATCAGCAATAATGGGAAGAGGCCTTGGAAGTACTGTTGCACTTATAACAGATGGACGTTTCAGTGGTGCAAGCAGAGGTGCTTCAATTGGACATGTTTCTCCTGAAGCAGCAGTTGGTGGTAATATTGCATTAGTTGAAGATGGGGATATTATTCAAATTGATATTAACGCTAATACAATAAACTTTGCAGTTAGCAATGAGGAATTAGCAAAAAGAAGAGCAAATTGGAAACCAAGACAACCAAAGATTACAACAGGCTATCTAGCAAGATATGCAGCTTTAGTAACTTCTGGTAATAGAGGCGCTATTTTAGATATTCCAAAATTTTAATTTGCTTTTTTAATATTAATTATTTTTATAATTAAAGATATGTATCGTAAAATTCATAACTTTGATAAAACTGTCTAAAAATAAATTTTAGCACAATATTTTAATGAAAAAATCAATTAAAATATTGTGCTGTTTTTAATATCATTAATATACGACTATAAAATATTTTCACTCTACTAAGTATATCCTCCCCTATCTTTATCTGATAATTTTTATTTCATTAGCTAAAGATTGAAACACATACCACTGTAATAACTTGTTTTATTTACTAGTATCAAAATTCATCCTCCAAATAAAAACCAATGTATATTTTAAATTATGCTGTATAGCTTTTTAGTATTGCTATTTTATAATAATTAAACAATAAAAACCAATACACATAGATAATAATCTGTGTACTGGTTTACTAATTTAAATATTAATTTTCATAATAATTTCAATATTAACTAACTTTCGATATCCTACTCTTCTGATAATACTTTCTTTACTAAATCAATTAATTGATCCTTTATTAAATCCTTTTTCATAAAATGAGTTGCTCCAAGAGCTTCAACAACACCTAATTCATTAGAAAAATTATTCTTACCACCATCTGAAAGAACAATTATTTTTAAATTTTTATCTTCTTCTTTTAATTCGACTACAAGCTCTAATCCACTTTTTCTTGGCATATATATATCAGTAATTATTAAATCAATATTTCCCGCTTTTTTATATACCTCGATTCCGTCATTACCATCACTTGCTTCAACTACATTATAATTAGCTTCTTCTAAAAGCCCTCTTATAAAACTTCTGATACTTGCAGAATCATCCGTAACTAATATATTTTTTTTTGCATCTTCCATTGTTCTTTTCCTCCCTTTTTTAACCATGCAACTATAACTTCAAAATCGAATGGATATTACTCTTACAAATAAAAACGATGTATAATATTCATCCACAAATTCATATTAATACAAGTCCTTATAGTATTATCATAGCACTATCAATTTTAAATTTCAATCTTTTCATACATAATTACCCATAATTCTTTGTATCTTAATTATATTATATTTAGATACAAGTTTAACAAATTTATCTATAATGAATATAATATTTTAGAAATAATTAATTAGGAGCTAAGTATAAATGATAGATTTTAATGATTATGAAGATGATATTAAATTTCAAAGCTATGAATTTCCATCTATGCCATATGAATCTTTTGAAAGACAAAGGCCTCCTTTTTTTCAAGGACCAGGAAGTGGCAACTTTCCTCCAATAAATAACTTCCCTCCCGACGTTGATTCTCAACCTGGATTTAATTTTCCTGGCGGAGTTTTTAATCCTCCTGGAATGCCTAAATCTCCGCCTCCAAACTATACTCCTAAGAAAAATGCTGCTGGGGTTCAAAAATTCGACTCAGGTGGAGGTGGTGTAGGAACTACAGCTGTTAGTTCAAACTCAATTAGATTTTGTCTTTATAAATATACTTATATTTGGGAACGAAATGGTCGAAACTATTGGGCATTTTTGTTAAATGTTGACAGGCGCTCAGTATCTGGTTTTAGATGGACTGGCCGAAATTGGATTTACTTTGGAATAGATCTAAGAAGAATTGATTCTTTTGTATGCTATAGATCTGAATTTAATGAAGATCGTAATAACTGCACTGGTTTTAGAGAAGGTAATGTACCATTGATAGATAATAAAAAAGATTATTCATTAAATGAAATAAAAGATGTTTATACTCAAACTTTGTCTTCTATAGACATTCCTGAAGTCAAAGAAGATTTTATTACTCACACTATAGGATATATAGATGATGTTAATATTAAAAGTGATATGCCTTGCGTTAAGATAAGAAATATTTGCCATAGAATCACTTTAGAAGTAACCTATCCAAATACTTACAATGACTCTCTCAAAAATGAAATAAATAAACTATCACATGAAGCCGGTACCGATGTATCTAAAATATTTAGTTCTAGTAGAAGCCACGAAGAATATTCTAATTCACTTGAACTTTTTAACTCATACGTATCTTTAATACCAGAAGCACTTAATGATTTTTCTAATTCCTTTAATTATAAACTTAAGCTATTGAATTTATCTTCTGATGATTATAATAATATAACTTATTCTATTAGAAATGAAAAAATATATAATGATTGGAAGCCTTACTTTTCAACTCTATAATGTATTTGTAAATAAATTTTAATTATAAAGAGAATCTTTTGCTGTAATCTTATATGCAAAGATTCTCTTATATATAATTTAAAACTTTTATTATTATATAACTTTGTTAATTCTAGAATATATACTCGAATAAATAAACTACATATACTTTTTCACTGTATAAAAGTTTAATATATAAATTGATTATATATCTAAGAAAGAAATATTGATAAAATATAAAAAATTCAATTTATTCTATAGTAATATTATTCATCAATAAGTTAATACTAAACATAGAAATTTGAACTTGAGAGGTGGATATTATGAAAAAGTTACTTTATATAACAGTAAACTCAAAACCCGAAGAATTATCAGCCAGTAAAATAATTGGAAGAGCACTTGTAAATAAAATTTTAGAGAACTATTCTGATTTTGAACTTGAAGAATTGGATTTGTATAAATGTCATATACCAAGACTTGAATATCAATATTTTGAGAAAAGAAATTGTATGATAAATAAAAGTGACTTTAATAAACTAAGTGAAAAGGAAAAAGAAGAAGTACATAAAATGGTTAAATTGGCAGATCAATTTAAAGAATCAGATTTATATGTAATTACAGCCCCTATGTGGAGCCTTTCTTTTCCTTCTCCATTAAAAGAATATATCGATTGCATTGTAATGGAAGGAAAAACTATACATATAGAAAATAATCAAGTTGAGGGCTTATTAACTGATAAAGAAAGAGGTATGATATATATTCAATCATCTGGAGGATCTATTCCGTGGTTTTTAAGAATAGTAATGAATAAAGGATTAAATTATGTACATGATATTATGAAATTTATTGGAATAAATAAATTTGAAGAATTATTGGTAGATGGAACTGGCTCTACTGAGGAAGAAAAAATAGACGCAATACAAAAAGCATTAAAAAAAATTGATAGTGTCATTGATGAAGTATTGAGATAAATTGAACAATCTTATTACTGGATCTGTAGTTGTTCTTTTATTTAGACTTATTGATAGTCAATTTTCATGTGCTCTAACATTAAATCAATCAACTTTTCTAATTTACAAATTTCTAGATTAGCTAAATAACAAAAATGAGGTAAATTAAACTTTAACGTCTAACTTACCTCTAAAAATAATTATTGAGCTTGTAAAAATCTCTCATAGTTCTCTATTTTGTCCTCTCTATTAGTATTTTTTATCCAATTGTTATATTCTAAAATAGTTTCTTCTATGGTTTTTAATTTCAATTTATTTTTCTTCTTTCTTTTCATGTCTGCATACATATTAATTTTTATTATATTTCCCACTTTTTATCACATCCTTTTAAATTTTATTAAACACATATTTTATCTACATCTTGTTATACCTACTTTTGCATAATTTATAAAATATATTATATAATCATAATACAACTAAATTGTTAAATTTATCTACATAAAAGCTTAAGAAAACCTTAAAAAATTATTAACTATTTTTATACAAACAATAAAGGCAGCAAACAAAATTTCTCTTGTTTACTACCCTTATTTTAATGAAAAAACTCTTAGCAGTTTTTATTATAACTAAGTTTTCTTAATATTAGCTGAATAAATTAAATTTAGTTAGTATTATTTAATATATAAGGAAACTCGACTCCTTTCAGTCGCTGAGTAAGTGATTCACATCAAATCATAGATTTGAGTTCTCTACTTAAGGAAACTCGACTCCTTTCAGTCGCTAAGCACGTGATTCACATCAAATCTTTTTATAATGAAGTTAATTTGTATACGCAAATTAACTAAGTTCGAGAAACCAAATACAAGATTTGAACTCTCACTTACCTACTTATTGTAATATTCCAGAAGCAACTCCTAAAATACCTATTGCAAATAATCCAAATATGATTAATAATGGATTTACTTTTTTCTTTAATAAGTACATACATAAAAATGTTAATAGAAGTGGAACTAATCCTGGCATTAAGCTGTCTAATACACTTTGAACTGTTGTAATAACTTCTGTTCCATCAGATTTTGTATACTGAGAAAGAATAAATGGTATATTAATACTTGTCCATTTTGAAACAAGACCACCTATAACGAGTAACCCAAGTACTGAAGATCCTTCTGTAAGATATCTAAGTTTATTTCCTGACATATCAGAAACTAATTGAGTTCCTTTTTCATATCCATAAAACATACCATACCAATTTGTTGCAAGTCTTATTGCATTAAATCCTAAGAAGAAAATTAATGGTCCAATAATGC
>Ga0209281_1000162_pt1 | contig 159535 bp, 138 predicted proteins | sample MedtruBG_FD_187514 | JGI IMG/M metagenome (GOLD analysis project Ga0209281, IMG submission 187514) | Root nodule microbial communities of legume samples collected from California, USA - Medicago truncatula BG (SPAdes) (version 2) | ecosystem: Host-associated > Plants > Roots > Nodule | place... | reverse complement strand
TTAGAACGTCGTGAGACAGTTCGGTCCCTATCTGCCGTGGGCGCTGGAGAATTGAGGGGGGCTGCTCCTAGTACGAGAGGACCGGAGTGGACGCATCACTGGTGTTCGGGTTGTCATGCCAATGGCATTGCCCGGTAGCTAAATGCGGAAAAGATAAGTGCTGAAAGCATCTAAGCACGAAACTTGCCCCGAGATGAGTTCTCCCTGACTCCTTTGAGAGTCCTGAAGGAACGTTGAAGACTACGACGTTGATAGGTCGGGTGTGTAAGCGCAGCGATGCGTTGAGCTAACCGATACTAATGAACCGTGAGGCTTAACCTTACAACGCCGAAGATGTTTTGGCGTGAGAGACGATTTTCAGCTGATACAGATTACAGAATTTGCCTGGCGGCTTTAGCGCGGTGGTCCCACCTGACCCCATGCCGAACTCAGAAGTGAAACGCCGTAGCGCCGATGGTAGTGTGGGGTCTCCCCATGCGAGAGTAGGGAACTGCCAGGCATTAATTAAGTGAAGAGGCCATCCGGAAGGATGGCCTTTTTGCGTTTTTATCCCTTCCTCGTTTCTACAAACTAATCACCTATCCCTGCGTATATACGGTAAACTATCGGCGATTTTGCATCAGGATAGCGTCCATGAACCACTCCCTAAAACCCTGGAATACCTTTGGCATACAACGTAATGCCAGTCACATTGTACGTGCCGACACTGCTCAGCAGTTGCTCGATGCGTGGACATCCGCAACAGCCAGCCAGCAGCCTGTTTTGATTCTGGGTGAAGGAAGTAACGTCCTGTTTCTCGAGGATTTTGCCGGAACGGTAATTGTTAACCGCATCATGGGGATTAATATCCATGAAACGGATGAAAGCTGGCATCTGCATGTGGGCGCAGGTGAAAACTGGCACCATCTGGTGCAGTTCACGCTCGAAAAAGGGATGGCTGGCCTCGAAAACCTGGCGCTTATTCCCGGCTGTGCAGGATCCTCTCCTATTCAAAATATCGGGGCTTACGGCATCGAGCTGAAGCATGTTTGTGAATATGTCGATTGCATCGAACTCGAAACCGGTAAAGCCAGCCGCCTGACGGCAGAAGAGTGCCAGTTTGGCTATCGTGACAGCATCTTCAAACATGAGTATCAGGATCGTTTTGCTATTGTCGCGGTTGGTTTGCGCCTGGCGAAACGCTGGCAGCCCATTTTAACCTATGGTGATTTAACCCGCCTCGATCCAAAAACCGTCACGCCAAAACAGGTATTTGATGCAGTCTGTCATATGCGTATGACTAAACTTCCTGATCCTAAAGTGAACGGAAATGCCGGTAGTTTCTTTAAAAATCCGGTGATTACCCGCGAAACGGCAGAAATTCTGCTGGCTGCATGGCCTAACGCGCCGCATTATCCGCAGGAAAATGGATCGGTAAAACTGGCTGCGGGATGGCTTATCGATCAGTGTCAACTGAAGGGCACAGTCAAAGGCGGCGCAGCCGTTCATCGCCAGCAGGCGCTGGTCTTAATCAATGAAAATGCAGCGACCAGCGACGATGTCGTACAGCTTGCACATCATGTGCGTCAGTGCGTTGGCGAGAAATTTAACGTCTGGCTGGAGCCAGAAGTCCGCTTTATCGGGCGTGCCGGTGAAGTCAGTGCCGTGGAGACTATTGCGTGAAAGATAACACCGTTCCATTAACGCTTATCGGCATTTTGTCTGACGGTGAATTTCACTCGGGCGAGCAGTTGGGTGAACGTCTTGGTATGAGCAGGGCGGCCATCAACAAGCATATCCAAACGCTGCGTGACTGGGGTGTCGATGTTTTCACCGTGCCTGGAAAGGGCTACAGTCTGCCTGAGCCGATCAAGCTGCTGGATGAAAACGCGATCCGCAGCCAGTTGAGCGAGGGGAAAGTCACCGTTCTGCCGGTGATCGATTCAACCAACCAGTATTTGCTCGATCGCATACCTGAGCTGCAGTCTGGTGATAGCTGCGTGGCGGAATATCAACAGGCGGGTCGTGGCCGTCGTGGTCGAAAATGGTTCTCGCCATTTGGTGCAAATCTTTATCTGTCTATGTTCTGGCGTCTTGAGCAGGGACCGGCAGCCGCCATGGGCCTGAGCCTGGTTATCGGCATCGTGATGGCTGAAGTGCTCCAGTCGTTAGGTGCAGACAACGTCAGGGTGAAATGGCCAAACGATCTCTACCTTCAGGATCGAAAACTTGCAGGCATTCTGGTAGAACTGACCGGAAAAACCGGTGACGCCGCGCAAATCGTCATTGGTGCCGGTATCAATATGGTGATGCGTAACGTCCAGGCCGATGTCGTCAATCAGGCATGGATTAATCTCCAGGAAGCCGGGATAACCCTCGATCGTAACGACCTGGCTGTTCGCCTGATTAAAGCGCTTCGTGCGTCATTGCGGCAGTTTGAGCAAGAAGGACTTTCACCCTTCCTGTCTCGTTGGGAAAAACTGGATAACTTTATTCATCGTCCGGTTAAATTGATCATCGGTGATAAAGAAATTTATGGCACTTCCCGAGGCATCGATGCTCAGGGGGCATTATTGCTGGAGCAAGATGGCATCGTTAAGCCCTGGGTCGGCGGGGAAATTTCACTGCGAAGTGCAGAATAAAAAAAGGAGCCAGTGGCTCCTTTTTTCTTTTGAGGTCTGACTCAATAAGAGGTTGGAAAGAGGTTAAACCTTTTACACTCAACCTCTAACCCGCGGTGACAAACACTTACTGTGGATAAGGCACCCAGTCGCCACCATTCAACCGGACGTACGGTTTATTCTGGTACTGAATCACCACCGCGTTCGCGTTCTCCGAGACCTCAGCCGTTTGCGGCAGGCCGCTGGTGAGCTGATTCCAGTTCACGCTATCTTCAACAAACAGCTTACCGTCCACTGCACGGGCAACCAGCTCAGATATCGCCAGATAGCTGCTCGGCTGCGCGATCTCAATCGGTGCGCCCTGGTGTGGAGCCTTCAGTCCAAAGAACTTAATCCCGGCCGGGACATTGGTAATCGATGGGCTAGGGATATCACGCAGACCAGAAACCTGCATTCTGTCCCCTTTCAGTGCGCCACCATGTTCCGGCACGACAACCAGCATCACTTTACGACCTGATTTTTCCAGCTCGGTAAAGAAGGCATCCAGTTCATCAAACAGCTTCTGGGCTCGCACTTTGTAGTCTGCGGTTTTGCTCACACCCGGGAAGTGGTTACCGTCATGCAACGGTAAGGTGTTATAGAACGTCGCGCTGCGCGTATCGCCCTCTTTGCTGACCGTCTGGAGCCATCGCTGTAGCACTGCCGTGTCGTCATAGACAGGGGAGTTATCAAAGCCTAACAGCGGAACAGGCAGACCCGTCTGATCCATCAGCGGTGCATGCATTCCACCGTTTTCACGCACTTCTTTCAGGAAGCCGCCAAAAATACCGTTATGGCCTAACATCAGGTGCTGTTTGAAGCCCAGTTTTTCCAGATTATCAAACAGATAACACTGGTTTCCTGCAGGCTGATAAAGGTTTTTATGCGACGGCTGCCCGCAACTGGCGCGCAGCAAACGAATGGCCGCCGGGCCGCTGTAGGAGGTCGCCGAATTAAAATCTTTGAACACAATATCAAAGTGAGACCACAGCGGGTGCGACATTAAACCGGCGGCCTCAACGTCGGCCCATGACAGCGAGCAGATGTTAATAACCAGCAGTTCAAAGGGTTGCGCATCGGCCGGTAACGCATCGGGGAATTTCGTCTGGCGTTTCTCTTCAGCGCTATAGAAACTGGCAAGCCAGTTACTCAGATTAGCAGTGGTTGGCGGTGCGGTTTGTGCCGGAATATCGCCGACGACTGCGGTGTCACCCGCTTTTGCCACGGTTGGCGCCGCACTTGCTCCGCTGGTTGTCACCGTTGCGGTGGGCTGATCTGCAGGCCAAAGAGAGAGAGAAGGCCCTGCAATGGTCAGCACATTCAACCAGACCAGAATCGCGACCACAAATACCGTCACGCGAATCCACTGCGACAGAAAAAGCCACGCCACAAGCAGGACGAAGATCGCACCTATCATCTGCCAGTTGATAAAGCGTTCAATCAAATCCTGAATATAGGCTGCGCTAAAGCCGGCCACTTGCGACCCCTGGCTCATAATGCTTTCCGGGCCCGGAAGCCAGGTATCATGCCAGAAGAGGGCAAAACCAAACGGAATAGCGATCCAGTGGCGTATACGGTGTAGCTTAAGGTTCGGGATTGGCATTAACAGAAATGCCATAAACACCAGGTTTAGCAACGGGTGGAAGTTCAGATAACCTGCCCAGAGCAGGCCAAATTTCACCAGGAAATAGAAGTTCCAGCCAGAAAGGCCGCGCCAGTATTGCCAGAGAGGCGAAGCAGCATGAGGAGAATTAGTCATTTTTTCGGGTTGCCTTGACGTGTTTGGCCCTTTTCAGTATTCCGGCTGATTTTACGTAGCGCGGCCTGGCAAAAAGCAATCTGGTGGTATCTCGGATACGGCGTAAAGAGTGGCGAGCATAATAGCCAAGTGGGAAGAAAATGAGCGCACACACGATAACCAACTGAATGATATCGTTGATATTCATGACGGAGCCCTCTCTTCTGTTTCGGGCAGCAGGCGAAGCGGTTCAGGCACCCGGCGCCAGACATGACCGTCGTGCGTGGCGTTGAGTACGGGTTTCGCGTTATTCGCCAATGGCAGAGGGGTTCCCCACTCCTGTGGATCGAGCATTCGCATCTGCACCAGCTCAGCGCTGATCAAATTATCTTCAAACCAAATCATTCGGTTGGAAAAAATATCCCCTGTTGGCAGCGGGAAGATATGGTTTAACGCCGTGTCGAGATCGTTTATGCGACAGAAAGACAGGAACAGCACCAGTCGGTTATCCCCGATAGTCATAATGTCCCCGGTACGGTTCGGGCGGCAGAGCGTCAGCGCCTGCTCGACACGAATACCCGGCACCGGACGCAGCGCAACCATGACGCCTTTGCCATCTTCTGGCAGGAGGGTATTGCTCATCATGTTGCTGACGGCATCGCAGAACGTGTCCCATTTCTGAAAACCACGCAGCTTCATCGGCTGTGTCATGGAGAGTAGTGTGGAAATATCTTCGGGAACGTGGCGGTTAAACTGCTGGCCCTGAAGGCTTTCTATTAAGGTCAGGCAGCGGGAAAGCGGGGCGTTCCACGGAATCACCATATTGGCACCACACCCCAGAAGCAGACGCTCATCGGTGGCGCGCAGGCTGGTATTATTTTCGCGCACGACAATTTTCATTACGCTACCGCGCTGACGGCGTAAGGTATGGATGTGGCGCGCTATCGACTCGATTTGATTATTTTGCATCAATGAAAAAACGATCGTTGCCGCCTGCGTGGTGCGCGCCTCATTGAAGAGAGCCTCATTCGTTTCGAATAACGTCCAGTATTCAGAAAGCGGTGGTGCGCCTTCTAATACCGCCACGTGGCTCAGAATACGCTTTTCATCATTACGCGGCTGAACAACCATCTCTTCCTGCTGGGCAACATGCCACTCGCCGTGAATCTGTTTCAGCGAGATTTGCTGCCTGGCGCTCACCCCTTTTTCATTGCACCAGAACGCAATATCGAACACATGGCCCTCGGCCTGGTGGCGGAGACTCGCCAGACCAAAAAGTGAACGGTATTCACTCATCAAAAATGAGAACTGTTTATCATTATTAGTACCAGGGCTAATCACTAACAGCGTACATTTTTGAACCCGCGCCCATTTATTGACTTTTTCCAGCCAACTACGAAGATTCTCAACGGATATATTTTGCCAGGCGTTATTTGCGCATTTCAGCACCACTAAATAATGCTCAGGATCGATGCTGCACTGTATATCGCGGGGCAAAGAGTATAGACCACTTTTTTCGTTGGGCATGGAAAAAAGACGCACTTTATCTGGCCCGGAGGTTTCAGAAAGTGTGATGATTTTTTTAGGGTCTTCCCCCATACTAACTACAGCGACATGCGCATCCTTTGCTTGCTCTGCAATTGTTTGATTAACCAGACTTATTGCGTCTTCATTGCGATCTGTATTGATCCACCAGACACCTCCGGCGGGCATGTGACGCAATTCATCCCATAATGACTGAATGCCAATTGAAAATATGGGGTTCACGGTGTCCCTCTTTGTGTCTTATTCACCTGCCTCTCAGTTTACTAGCGAAAGCACAGAAATAAACCTAACATTGAAATTAAAGCGCATCAGATTTAGCATATGAATGAAATTTCTCTGGGCAGGATGCCTTGTTACATCTGTTCGTTCGTAGGGTTTTAATAAAGGAATGACACTAAAATGCATAATAACGAACCCGGTACGCCCGTTGATTCCAGTCTGGGGTACACATTCCAAAACGATTTCGTGGCCCTGAGCCAGGCATTTTCTCTGCCTGAAATAGATTACACCGATATTTCCCAGCGGGAACAGTTGGCTGCGGCTATTAAACGCTGGCCATTACTGGCTGAATTTGCCCGTCAACAATAAGGGAGCCATTGATGGCCATACTTGGATTACAGGGCATTCGTGGTGGTGTAGGTACGACCTCTGTCACAGCGGCACTGGGTTGGGCATTACAGTGTCTGGGCGAGTCCGTGCTGATTATCGACGCCTGCCCCGATAATTTATTGCGCATGTCATTTAATGTGAATTATGACTGTGGCGATGGCTGGGCGCGTGCACTGCTTGATGGTCAGGACTGGCGCGATTCTGCGCAGCGCTATACCTCTCAGCTTGATTTACTGCCCTTCGGTCAACTGACGCCGGGCGAATATGAGTCGCTGCATACCCGCTATGGCACGCTGGGGTATTTTGCCGACGCACTCCAGCTCTTGCAGGAAAAAAGCCATCACCAGTGGATATTACTCGACCTGCCGGCCGGGTTCACCCCACTGACGCGCCAGTTTATCGAAAAGTGTGACCACACGATCACCGTCATTAATCCTGATGCAAACAGCCATATTCGTTTGCATCAGCAGGCGCTTCCGGTCGGCACGCATGTTTTAATTAATGACCTGCGTATTGGTAGTCAGATTCAGGACGATCTTTATCAGGTCTGGCTGCAAAGCCAGCGTCGGTTGTTGCCGATGGTGATCCATCGCGATGAAGCTATCGCCGAGTGCCTGGCGTCGAAACAGCCGTTGGGTGAATACCGCAGTGACTCACTGGCTGCGGAAGAGATCCTGACGCTGGCAAACTGGTGCCTGCTTCATTACACCGGGCGGCCTGAGCCGACCGGGAGCAATGCATGAGTCGCCTGGCATCCTGGTTCCTGATCCCACCGGTCAGTGCCCGTTTGGGCGAGCGCTACCGAAACTATCGCCGCCACGGTGCGTCTGCTTTCAGCGCCGCGCTGGGCTGTTTCTGGATGATTCTGGCCTGGACGTTCATTCCGCTTGAACATCCTCGCTGGCAGCACATTCGTGAACGCCACCGCCAGCTGTATCCGCATCTTAATCCGGACAGGCCAAGGCCACTCGATCCTGCCCGCTATGCGCTGCAAACATTATGGCTTGTCATGACCTCGGCAAAACCTGCACACACCGAACCGCGCAAGCCGCGGTCTCGTCATTTTACGCAGCTACGCGGACGCTATCACCAGTGGCTGGAAACCCTGCCTGAGCGCGTCACCCACAGAACCACGCATCTGGAAAACCAGAAAGAGCTGGGGCATCTGCATCCGGGATTACGGCGTTTTATTCTCGGGGTCATCATCGTCTTCTCCCTGATTCTGGCGCTGGTTTGCATTACTCAGCCGTTCAACCCGCTGGCGCAGTTTATCTTCCTGGTGCTGCTCTGGGGCGTAGCGTTACTGGTGCGCCGCATTCCGGGGCGCTTCTCCGCGTTGATGCTGATCGTGCTGTCGCTGACGGTCTCCTGCCGCTACATCTGGTGGCGCTACACCTCCACGCTGAACTGGGACGATCCGGTAAGCCTGGTGTGTGGCCTGGTTCTGCTGTTTGCGGAAACCTACGCCTGGATTGTGCTGATTCTGGGCTATTTCCAGGTGGTCTGGCCGCTGAATCGCCAGCCAGTGCCGCTGCCAAAAGATACGGAGCAGTGGCCGACGGTCGATATTTTTGTCCCGACCTATAACGAAGATCTGAACGTGGTGAAAAACACCATCTACGCCTCTCTCGGTATCGACTGGCCGAAAGACAAGCTCAAAATCTGGCTGCTCGATGATGGTGGCCGCGAAGAGTTCCGTCAGTTTGCCCAGAGCGTGGGGGTGGAATATATCGCCCGTACCACACACGAACACGCGAAGGCAGGGAATATCAACAATGCCCTGAAATATGCCACCGGCGAGTTCGTCTCTATTTTCGACTGTGACCACGTCCCTACGCGCTCGTTCCTGCAAATGACCATGGGCTGGTTCCTTAAAGAGAAAGAGCTGGCGATGATGCAGACGCCGCACCACTTCTTCTCCCCCGATCCGTTTGAACGTAACCTTGGGCGTTTCCGTAAAACGCCAAACGAAGGCACGCTGTTCTACGGTCTGGTGCAGGACGGTAACGACATGTGGGATGCCACCTTCTTCTGTGGATCCTGCGCGGTCATTCGCCGTAAACCGCTGGATGAGATTGGTGGTATCGCGGTTGAAACGGTCACAGAAGATGCGCACACCTCACTGCGTTTACACCGTCGGGGTTACACGTCGGCCTACATGCGTATTCCTCAGGCGGCGGGGCTGGCGACAGAGTCGTTGTCAGCCCATATCGGGCAACGTATTCGCTGGGCGCGTGGGATGGTGCAAATTTTCCGTCTCGATAATCCCTTAACCGGTAAAGGTCTCAAGCTGGCGCAGCGCCTCTGCTACGTCAACGCCATGTTCCACTTCTTGTCCGGTATTCCGCGGCTGATCTTCCTGACCGCGCCGCTGGCCTTCCTGCTGCTGCATGCGTACATCATCTATGCTCCCGCCCTGATGATCGCCTTGTTTGTTCTGCCGCACATGATCCACGCCAGCCTGACCAACTCCAAGATTCAGGGCAAATATCGCCACTCTTTCTGGAGCGAGATTTACGAAACGGTGCTGGCCTGGTATATCGCACCACCCACCATGGTCGCGCTGATTAACCCGCATAAGGGCAAATTCAACGTCACCGCAAAAGGCGGGCTGGTCGAAGAGGAATACGTCGACTGGGTGATCTCGCGCCCTTACATCTTCCTGGTGCTGTTAAACCTCTTCGGCGTAATGGTGGGGATCTGGCGTTACTTCTACGGCCCGGAAAACGAAATACTGACCGTGTTTGTCAGCCTTGCATGGGTGTTCTACAACCTGATTATCCTGGGTGGCGCTGTAGCGGTGTCCGTGGAAAGTAAGCAGGTCCGTCGGGCGCACAGGGTGGAGATCTCCATGCCTGCGGCCATTGCCCGCGAAGATGGACACCTCTTCTCCTGTACCGTACAGGACTTCTCTGACGGTGGCTTGGGCATCAAGATCAACGGTCAGGCGAAAGTGCTGGAAGGTCAAAAGGTAAACTTGCTGCTCAAACGCGGTCAGCAAGAGTATGTCTTCCCGACGCAGGTGGTACGTGTGTCAGGTGACGAGGTTGGGCTTCAGTTGATGCCGCTTACCAAAAAGCAACATATCGATTTTGTGCAGTGTACGTTTGCTCGCGCGGATACATGGGCGCTCTGGCAGGATAGCTTCCCGGAAGATAAGCCTCTGGAAAGCCTGATGGATATTCTGAAACTGGGATTCCGCGGCTATCGCCACCTGGCAGAATTTGCTCCGCCGTCAGTGAAAATAATTTTCCGGTCACTTACCTCGCTGGTTTCCTGGGTGGTGTCGTTTATTCCTCGTCGCCCTGAGCGCAATGAGGCCAAGCAACAGCCGGACCCGGTTATGGCTCAACAATGATGATAATGCGATGAAAAGAAAACTTTCCTGGATCTGTGCTGTAGCGGTTGGAATGGGTGCGCTACCTTCCATGATGGTCAATGCCGCGCCTGAAAACACGGCGGCAACGCCTGCGCCAACGGTGCCTGTCGTGGCGCAAGCAACCGATCCGGTTGTGACTGCGGCGCCGTCGCAAACCGAAAACGTTGTGCCAAACCAGCCGGTGGAGGGCAATACCTTGCCGCCGGATGCGCAGGTCGGCCAGGTGATGCCTGGCGTAAAAGGCGCAAATGCCCCGATTATGGCGGACAATGCGCCGTCCCGCGACGTGAAGCTGAGCTTTGCGCAAATTGCACCGCCTCCGGGCAGCATGGTGCTGCGCGGCATTAACCCAGATGGCGGGGTTGAGTTTGGTATGCGCAGCGACGAAGTTGTGTCGAATGCCGTGCTTAACCTCGAATATACGCCGTCACCTTCGTTGTTACCGGTTCAGTCGCAGTTGAAGGTCTATCTCAATGACGAGTTGATGGGCGTGCTGCCGGTTACGAAAGAACAACTGGGCAAGAAAACGCTGGCGCAGGTGCCCATTAACCCGCTGTTCATCACCGACTTTAACCGTGTGCGTCTGGAGTTTGTCGGTCATTATCGCGATGTCTGTGAAAACCCGGCCAGCAGCACGTTGTGGATGGATGTGGGGCGTAACAGCTCCCTGAATATGACCTACCAGACCTTATCGGTGAAAAACGATCTCTCCGCGTTCCCGATTCCGTTCTTCGACCCGCGTGATAACCGTCCGTTAAACCTGCCTGTCGTCTTCGCAGGTTCACCAGATATCACGCAACAACAGGCCGCGACCATTGTTACGTCCTGGTTTGGTTCCCGTTCGGGCTGGCGTGGACAGACTTTCCCGGTCCTGTTCGATAAGCTGCCGGATCAAAATGCCATCGTGTTTGCGACGAATGAAAAACGCCCGTCCTTCCTGCGCGACCATCCGGATGTAAAAGCGCCTACCGTAGAGATGATCAGCCATCCGGATAAACCCTATGTGAAGTTGCTGGTGGTCTTTGGTCGTGATGATAAAGACCTGGTCCAGGCCGCGAAGGGAATTGCTCAGGGGAATGTGCTCTTCCGTGGTAACAGCGTCACCATTGGCGAGGTCAAACCGCTGCTGGCACGCAAACCGTATGATGCGCCAAACTGGATCCGAACCGATCGTCCGGTCACCTTCGGCGAACTCAAGACCTATGAAGAGCAGCTGCAATCAACCGGGCTGGAGCCTGCGGCGATCAACTTGTCGCTGAATTTGCCGCCGGATCTTTATCTGCTGCGCAGTAATGGGATCGACCTCGATCTGAACTATCGCTATACCGCGCCGCCGACTAAAGACAGCTCGCGTATGGATATCAGCCTGAACAACCAGTTCCTGCAATCCTGGCCGCTAACCAGCACGCTGGATACGAATAAACTGCTGCTCCGTCTGCCGGTCTTGCAGGGCCTGCTGGATGGTAAGACCGATGTCTCTATCCCGGCGCTGAAGCTGGGAGCGGTGAACCAGCTGCGTTTCGATTTCCAGTATACGAACCCAATGCCGGGCGGTTCAGTGGATAACTGTATTACCTTCCAGCAGGTGCAGAATCATGTGGTCATCGGTGATGATTCCACCATCGACTTCTCAAAATATTATCACTTCCTCGCGATGCCGGATCTGCGGGCCTTTGCCAATGCCAGCTTCCCGTTCAGCCGCATGGCCGACCTGTCTGAAACCATTGTCGTGATGCCAAAAAACCCGAACGAAGGGCAGATCTCCACGCTGCTGGACGCCATGGCGTCCGTCGGTGGGCAAACAGGATTGCCGGCGATCAACGTGACGTTAACCGATGATGGCAGCAAGATTCAGGACAAAGACGCCGACATCATGGTGATCGGAACCATCCCTGACAAACTGAAGGATGACAAACGCATCGATTTGCTGGTCCAGGCGACCGAATCCTGGGTTAACACACCGCTGCGCCAGTCGGACTTCCCAAGCATCATGCCGGATAAAATCGACCGTGAGGCGAGCGTTAAGACCAACGTCAATTCCAGCGGTCCGATGGCAGCCATTGTGGGCTTCCAGTCTCCGTACAATGACCAGCGAAGCGTTATTGCATTGTTAGCCGACAGCCCGCGCGGTTATGAGCTGCTTAACAGCGCCATGAACGACAGCGGTAAACGAGCGGCAATGTTCGGCTCGGTGTCGGTGATTCGTGAGTCTGGCGTCAACAGCCTGCGCGTAGGGGATGTCTATTATGTGGGTCACCTGCCGTGGTTTGAGCGCATGTGGTATTCACTGGCAAACCACCCTGTGCTGCTCGCGATATTTGCCGCGATAAGCGTCGTCTTACTGGCGTGGGTGATGTGGCGTCTGCTGCGTATTATTAGCCGTCGTCGTCTTCATTCGGATGATGAGTAACCGCGCATGAACGCCTTACGTTGTTGCGTGATGGCCACACTGATCCTGGCGGCGGCAAACGTTCGCGCCGCCTGCCCGTGGCCTGCGTGGGAGCAGTTTAAACAGGACTACATCAGCGAAGGCGGGCGGGTCATCGATCCGAGCGATGCGCGCAAGATTAGTACCTCTGAGGGGCAAAGCTACGCGCTCTTTTTTGCCCTCGCAGCGAACGACCGCCCGATGTTCGAGCGGTTGTTGAACTGGACGAACAATAATCTTGCCCAGGGAGATTTACGTCAGCATCTGCCTGCGTGGTTATGGGGGAAAAAAGATGCCGATACCTGGGCGGTCATTGATACCAATTCGGCGTCGGATGCGGATATCTGGATTGCCTGGTCTCTGCTTGAAGCGGGACGTCTGTGGAAGGTGCCCGCCTATACCGATATGGGTAAAGGCCTGCTGAAACGGATTGCCAGCGAAGAAGTGGTTAAGGTCCCCGGACTGGGATTCATGCTGCTGCCGGGTAAAGTTGGGTTTGCTGAAAAGAGCACCTGGCGCTTCAATCCAAGCTATTTGCCGCCACAGCTGGCAAGTTACTTCACCCGCTACGGCACCCCCTGGACCACGCTGCGCGAGACCAATTTGCGCCTGTTACTTGAAACCGCGCCAAAAGGATTCTCTCCCAACTGGGTGACGTATCAACTTAAAAAAGGCTGGCAACTGAAGTCGGAGAAAAAACTCATCGGCAGCTATGATGCGATTCGTGTCTATCTGTGGGCGGGAATGATGCACGATCAGGATCCTCAGAAAGCGCGACTGCTGGCTCGCTTTAAGCCGATGGCGACAATCACCGCGAAAAACGGCCTTCCGCCTGAAAAGGTCGATATCCTTAGCGGACAGCCCACGGATAATGGCCCGGTGGGCTTCTCTGCCTCCCTGCTGCCTTTCCTGCAAAATCGCGATGCACAAGCGGTTCAGCGTCAGCGTGTCGCCGACCATTTTCCCGGTAATGACGCCTATTACAGTTACGTATTGACCCTGTTCGGACAAGGATGGGATCAGCATCGTTTTCGTTTCACCGCCAAGGGTGAATTACACCCTGACTGGGGCCAGGAATGCGCAAGTTCTCATTAAGCTTACTTAGTTTATCGCTCGGTCTGACGTTGATGCCGCTGGCCTACGCGGCCAATTCACCGCAGCAGCAACAGCTCCTGGAGCAGGTCCGTCTGGGCGAATCAACGCACCGTGAAGACCTGGTACGCCAGTCACTCTACCGTCTGGAATTAATCGATCCGAATAACCCGGACGTGATTGCCGCCCGTTTTCGTTATCTTTTGCGTCAGGGCGATAATGCCGGCGCGCAAAAAGAGCTGGATCGCCTGAAGAGCATGGCCCCCAGTTCCAGTGCCTATAAATCGTCGCGTAATACCCTGCTGCTCTCAACGCCGGATGGACGGCAGGCACTTCAGCAGGCCCGTCTGTTAGCCACGACTGGCCACGCGCAGGAAGCTCTCGACGCTTACGAAAAAATTTTTGGCGGTAACCCGCCTGACGGCGATATTGCCGCCGAATACTGGACCGCCGCGGCTAAAATTCCTGCCCGCCGGAACGACGCCATCAATCAGCTTAAAAAGATTAACGCCACCTCTCCTGGCGATACGCAGCTGCAAAATTCGCTGGCACAGCTGCTCTTTGAAAGTGGACGCCGTGATGAAGGGTTCGCCGTACTGAAGCAGATGGCGACGTCCAATGCCGGGCGTGAAGCGGCCTCCGATCTTTGGTACCGGCAAATCAGCGATCTGCCGGTAAGCGCAGCGAGCGTGAAGGCATTACAGGATTATTTGCAGGTCTTCAGTGCAGGCGACAGCGTCACCGCCGCGCGGACAAAGCTGGATGAGCAACAGAAGCAACTGGCCGATCCGGCTTTCCGGGCCAAAGCCGAAGGGCTGGCTGCCGTTGAAGCCGGGCAGGGGGAAAAAGCCGTCGCCGAATTGCAAAAAGCGGTGAGCGCCAACCATGCTGACAGCGAAGCCGTCGGTGCGCTTGGACAGGCATACTCTCAGCGTGGCGATCGTGCACGCGCCGTGGCCCAGTTCGAAAAGGCGATAGCCCTTGACCCGCAAAGCGACAACCGGGGCAAATGGGACAGCCTGCTTAAGGTCAACCGTTACTGGCTGTTGATTCAGCAGGGTGACGCGGCCCTTAAGGCAAATAACGTTGCTCAGGCAGAACGCTACTATCAGCAGGCCCGCAATACGGATAATACAGACAGCTACGCGGTGTTAGGTTTAGGCGATGCTGCCGTTGCACGCAAGGACACGGCTGCCGCTGAGCGCTACTACCGTCAGGCTTTGCGTATGGACAGCGGCAACAGCAATGCGGTACGCGGCCTCGCCAATATTTATCGCGCCGAATCACCGGAAAAAGCGGACCAATTTATCCAGTCGCTCCCGGCCAGCCAGCGCCGTAGCATTGACGATATCGAACGCAGCCTGAACAACGAAAAACTGGCTCAGCAGGCCGAGCAGCTTGAGAATCAGGGCAATTATCAGCAGGCGGCAGAGATACAGCGTCGTCGTCTGGCGCTCGATCCGGGCAACGTCTGGATCACCTATCGTTTGTCTCGCGATCTTTACAGCGCCGGACAGCGCAGCCAGGCCGACACGCAGATGCGACAGCTGGCAAACCAGAAACCGGGCGATCCGGAACAGGTCTACGCCAACGGGCTGTATCTTTCCGGCAACGATCAGGATCGCGCTGCACTGGCGCATCTCAACACGCTGCCGCGGGAAAAGTGGAACAGCAATATTCAGGAGCTGGCCGATCGTCTGCAAAGCAACCAGGTGCTGGAAACGGCTAACCGCCTGCGTGACAGCGGTAAAGAGGCGGAGGCTGAAACGCTGTTACGCCAGCAGCCGACCTCGACACGTATTGATTTAACGCTGGCCGACTGGGCGCAGCAGCGGGGCGATACCACGGCTGCGACGACGGCCTTTAACACCGTGTTACAGCGCGAGCCAACGAATACGGATGCGATCCTTGGCCTGACGGAAGTCTACCTTGCCCAGGGCGATAAAGACGCGGCGCGGGCACAGCTGGCGAAACTGCCCGCCAGCCAGAGCGGGGAAACGCCGTCGGTCAATATGCAGCGTCGGGTCGCGCTGGCACAGGCGTCACTGGGTGATACCGCTGCGGCACAGCAAACCTTCAGCAAGCTTGTCCCTCAGGCTAAAGCGCAGCCGCCATCAATGGACAGCGCCTTAGTCCTGCGCGATGCGGCCCGATTCCAGGCCGCCAGCGGACAGCCGCAGCAGGCGCTGGAAACCTACAAAGATGCGATGGTTGCTTCCGGCGTGACGACCACACGGCCTGCCGATAACGACAGCTTTACCCGTCTGACGCGAAACGACAAAAACGACGACTGGCTGAAGCGCGGCGTACGCAGCGATGCGGGCGAACTGTATCAGCAGCAGGATGTGAACGTTACGCTGCAATACGACTATTGGGGGTCCAGCGGAACGGGCGGCTATTCAGATTTGAAAGCGCAAACCACCATGCTGCAGGTGGATGCGCCCCTGGCAGATGGCCGGATGTTCTTCCGAAGCGATAACGTCAATATGGACGCTGGCTCGTTTGACACCAATGGCGGGACCTACGATCCGAAGTGGGGCACCTGTTACGAAACGCCGTGCAGCGGGAGCACCAGCCAGAAACAGAACGGCACCAGCGTCGCCGTTGGCTGGCAAAACAAAACCTGGTCCATGGATATTGGCACCACGCCGATGGGCTTTGATGTGGTGGATGTCGTTGGTGGATTAAGTTACAGCAGCGATATCGGTCCGCTGGGCTACACCCTGAACGCGCACCGCCGCCCCATTTCCAGCTCCTTGCTGGCCTTTGCGGGCCAAAAAGACCCGAACACCGACACCACCTGGGGCGGCGTACGCGCCACCGGGGGCGGGGCGAGCGTCAGTTACGATAAAGGCGAAGCCCATGGGGTATGGTCGAGCCTGAACGTTGATGCGCTGGAAGGTAAAAATGTCGAAGATAACTGGCGTATCCGCTGGATGACCGGTTACTACTACAAGCTGATTAATGAAAACAACGAACGCCTGACCGTAGGTGTGTCGAATATGCTCTGGCATTACGACAAAGATCTTAGCGCCTATACGCTGGGGCAAGGCGGCTATTACAGCCCGCAGGAATATGTCTCCTTTGCGTTACCTGTTACCTGGCGTAAACGCACCGAGAACTGGTCCTGGGAGTTAGGGGGATCGGTCTCCTGGTCACACTCAAAAACCAAAGATGGCCTGCGTTATCCGAAACAGGGGCTGATCCCGGACGATAACTACGACAGTAATAACGATCTGATGTATTCCGATAAGCGTGAAACGGAAACGGGCAGCAGTTCGTCGGGGACAGGTTATACCGCCCGGGCCATTATTGAACGCCGGATTACGTCAAACTGGTTTGTGGGTTTAGGCGTCGATATTCAGGAGGCGAAAGACTATACCCCGAGCCATGCGCTGATGTATGTGCGGTATTCCGCCGCGGGCTGGCAGGGCGATATGAATCTGCCTCCGCAACCGCTCACACCGTACGCAGACTGGTAATGAGAATTATCTTTAATAGATTCCTTAGTCTCTCTTAAAATCTCTGCGATCGGGTATACTCTGGCGGCAGTAGGGTAACGTTTTGTTACCCTACGCATCGGGTTTTGTGGAGAGTCAATTTGCGTGTCAGCCGTTCTTTAACTATCAAACAGATGGCGATGGTTTCTGCCGTCACTATGCTGTTTGTTTTCATATTTTGCGTTATTTTGCTGTTCCATTCCGTGCAGCAGAATCGCTACAACACGGCTTCGCAACTGGAAAGTATTGCCCGTTCGGTTCGGGGGCCGCTCTCTGCGGCCATTCTGAAAGGGGATATCCCGCAAGCCGAAACCATTTTGCAGGGTATTCAGCCTGCCGGCATTGTCAGCCGGGCCGACGTCGTCTTGCCCAATCAGTTTCAGGCGCTGCGGATGAGCTTTATTCCCGAGCGCCCGGTCCCCATGATGATCATGCGGTTGTTCGAACTGCCGGTACAAATTTCCCTGCCGGTCTATTCCCTTGAACGCCCTGCAAACCCCCAGCCCCTGGCTTACCTGGTCCTGCAGGCGGATTCGTACCGCATGCATAAGTTCGTCATGAGCTGGCTCTCTACGTTAGTAACTACTTACTTACTTTTGACCTTAATGCTCACCGTGGCGCTCACCTGGTGTATCAACCGGCTGATTGTCCACCCGCTGCGCCGCATTGCCCGCGAGCTTAACGATTTGTCCCCGCAGGATCAGGTTGGGCATCAGCTTCCTGTGCCCCGGCTGCACCATGACGACGAAATTGGCATGCTGGTGCGCAGCTACAACATTAATCAGCAGCGATTATTGCGTCAGCATGACGAGCTTAACAACCACGCCACGCGCTTCCCGGTTTCTGAACTGCCGAATAAAGCCTTCCTGATGGCGTTGCTGGAGCAGGCGGTAGAACGCCAGCAGACCACGGCGTTAATGGTTGTCGCCTGTGAAACATTGCAGGACACCGCAGGAGTACTGCAGGAGAGCCAGCGTGAAATGCTGTTGTTGACGCTGGTGGAAAAAATCAAGTCGGTACTGGCGCCGCGCATGGTGCTGACGCAGGTCAGCGGCTATGACTTTGTGATCCTGGCTCACGGGGTGAAAGAGCCGTGGCATGCGATTACGTTAGGTCAGCAAGTGCTCACTGTCGTTAATGAGCGTTTACCGATTCAGGGGATTCAGCTCCGCCCGAGTGCCAGTATTGGCATCGCCATGTATTACGGCGACCTCACGGCGGAACAACTCTACCGTCGTGCCTTCTCGGCCGCGTTCTCCGCCAGACGCAAAGGTAAAAACCAGATCCAGTTCTTTGAACCGGAGCAGATGGAGAAAGCGCAACAGCGCCTGACGCAAGAGAGCGATATCCTCACCGCGCTGGACAACAACCGCTTTGCTATCTGGCTCCAGCCGCAGGTAAATCTGTTGACGGGGCGCGTAGAGAGCGCCGAGGCGCTTCTGCGTGTGCAGCAGGAAGATGGTTCATGGGAACTGCCGGATGGCCTTATCGACGACATTGAATCCTGCGGGCTGATGGTCACCGTGGGATATTGGGTGCTGGAAGAGTCCTGTCGTCTGCTTGCGGCCTGGCAAGAGCGCGGGATCGCGCTGCCCCTGTCGGTGAATTTGTCGGCCTTACAGCTGATGCATCCTACGATGGTGTCGGAAATGCTGGAACTCATTAATCGTTACCGCATCAAGCCCGATACCTTGATTCTTGAGGTCACGGAGAGCCGACGTATTGACGATCCAAACGAAGCCGTCGCCATTCTGAAGCCCTTGCGCAATGCCGGCATTCGTATCGCGCTGGATGATTTTGGCATGGGTTACGCCGGGTTGCGTCAGCTTCAGCACATGAAAACGCTGCCGGTTGATGTGCTGAAAATCGACAAAACCTTTGTCGACGGGCTTCCCGAGGACAACAGCATGGTGCAGGCCATTATTCAGATGGCGCGTAGTCTCAATCTGAAGGTGATCGCAGAGGGTATCGAGACCGACGTGCAACGCGACTGGCTGGCTGAGGCGGGCGTGGAAACGGGCCAGGGTTTCCTGTTTGCGCGTGCGGTTCCTTCCCAGGCGTTCGAACAGCGCTATTTCACGGGCGAACGTCATCACGAAAAAGCGTAGTTTTGTTGCTGGCTTGTGCGAGCCAGCTCAAACTTCTTAACATTTGTGTTTCAAATTTGATCTGAGTTTATTTCTGTCCTGTTTAGCGGGTGTTATTTTAAAGCCGCAGGTGAACCATAACCTTACAACACCTGTGGTTTTTCTTCCCAAGGACACCCTATGAAAACCTCATTCTTCAAAAGCCTCTACTTTCAGGTCCTGACAGCGATTGCGGTCGGTATTTTGCTGGGCCATTTCTACCCTGAACTCGGCGCGCAGATGAAACCGCTTGGCGACGCATTCGTTAAGCTTATTAAGATGGTGATTGCCCCGGTTATATTCTGTACGGTGGTGACCGGTATCGCTGGCATGGAAAGCATGAAAGCGGTCGGTCGTACCGGTGCCGTCGCACTGCTCTACTTCGAAGTGGTCAGTACCATCGCACTGATTATCGGCCTTATTATTGTCAACGTGGTACAGCCTGGCGCGGGGATGAATGTCGATCCGGCGACGCTGGATGCAAAAGCGGTCGCGATATACGCCGAGCAGGCAAAAGATCAGGGCGTGGTAGGTTTCCTGCTGGATATTATCCCGGGTAGCGTCATCGGTGCTTTTGCCAGCGGCAATATCCTTCAGGTCTTGCTGTTTGCTGTGATGTTTGGTTTTGCCCTGCACCGTCTCGGCAGCAAAGGGCAGCTGATTTTTAACGTTATTGAAAGCTTCTCGCAGGTCATCTTCGGCATTATCAATATGATTATGCGTCTGGCGCCGATTGGGGCGTTCGGGGCGATGGCCTTTACCATCGGTAAATATGGCGTCGGGACGCTGATTCAGCTGGGGCAGTTGATTATCTGCTTCTATATCACCTGTATTCTGTTCGTGGTGGTGGTGCTCGGCTCCATTGCTCGTGCGACCGGATTCAGTATTTTCAAATTTATCCGTTACATCCGTGAAGAGCTGTTGATTGTGCTGGGGACCTCCTCCTCAGAATCTGCTCTGCCGCGCATGCTCGATAAAATGGAAAAGCTGGGTTGCCGTAAATCGGTTGTCGGACTGGTTATCCCAACCGGATACTCGTTTAACCTGGACGGCACGTCGATCTACCTCACCATGGCAGCGGTGTTTATTGCACAAGCGACGAACAGCCATATGGATATTTTCCATCAGATCACGCTGCTGGTGGTGTTGTTGCTGTCATCGAAGGGGGCGGCAGGGGTAACAGGCAGCGGATTTATCGTGCTGGCGGCAACGATCTCCGCAGTCGGCCATTTACCGGTGGCCGGTCTGGCACTGATTCTGGGTATTGACCGCTTTATGTCCGAAGCACGTGCGCTCACCAATCTGGTGGGTAACGGTGTGGCTACGGTGGTCGTGGCAAAATGGGTGAAAGAGCTGGACCACAAAAAGCTGGATGACACGCTGAATAACCGTGTCTCTGATAGCAAAACGCAGGGAATGTCCTCATAAAATCAACAGTTATGCCCGTCCTCCCTTGTGGGAGGACGGGCTGCTGCGCATAATAACCCCTCATACCTGACATAAAGTGACAAGATTTTTTCGGGTATATTTCACTTCTTGCCGTGACGTTTTACCTAACTCGCGGTCTAATCGAAGTGTTTTACACGTCATCTTTAGAGTGCTCGGTAGCCTGAGCCACTCTTTATTAACCAGGAATGTTGATCAGGGGTTCACATGCAGGGCACAAAAATTCGACTCTTAACCGGCGGTTTGCTGATGATGGCAGCAGCCAGTTATGTGCAGGCAGATGCGCTCCAGCCCGACCCGGCCTGGCAACAAGGGACTCTGGCCAATGGATTCCAGTGGCAGGTTTTAGCCACGCCGCAGCGTCCCAGCGATCGCGTTGAAATCCGCCTTTCCATCAATACCGGTTCCCTCACTGAAAGCACGCAGCAAAGCGGGATGAGCCACTTTATTCCTCGACTGGCGCTCAATCAGAGCGGCAGTCTGCAAGCGGTACAGGTGCGTTCACTGTGGCAGCAGGGTATTGACCCGAAACGTCCACTCCCACCTGCCGTTGTCTCTTATGACTACACCATGTTTAATCTCAGCCTGCCTAACAACCGCAACGATCTGCTGAAAGAAGCGTTGACCTGGCTTGGCGATACGGCAGGAAACGTCGCGATCACGCCAGAATCGGTGAATTACGCGCTGAGCAATAGCGATATGGTGGCGACCTGGCCTGCGGATACGAAAGAGGGCTGGTGGCGCTATCGCCTGAAAGGTTCCACGATGCTGGGCCATGACCCGGCAGAGCCGTTAAAGCAGCCTGTTGATATTGAACAGCTGAAGTCGTTCTATCAAAAATGGTACACCCCGGATGCCATGACGCTGATCGTGGTGGGTAACGTTGACAGCCGTAACGTCATCGAACAAATCAACAAAACCTTTGGCGAGCTGAAAGGGAAACGCGACGTTCCTGCACCGGTCCCTACGCTCTCTCCGCTGCGCCCTGAGCCGGTTAGCATCATGACCGATACCGTGCGCCAGGATCGTCTGTCGCTGATGTGGGATACCCCATGGCAACCGATCCGTGAATCTGCGGCGCTGCTGCGCTACTGGCGTGCCGATCTGGCGCGTGAAGCGCTGTTCTGGCACGTTCAGCAAACCTTGAGTAAAACCAACGCGAAGGATATCGGCATCGGTTTTGATTGCCGGGTGCTGTTCCAGCGTGCGCAATGTGCGATTAACGTTGAATCCCCTACTGACAAGCTGAACACGAATCTGAGTCTTGTGGCGAAAGAACTGTTGAAGGTGCGCAAAGACGGTTTATCAGAAGAAGAGTTTAATGCGCTGGTGGCGCAGAAAAATCTGGAGCTGCAAAAGCTGTTCGCCACCTATGCCCGTACCGACACGGATATCTTGATCAGCCAGCGTATCCGCTCCCTGCAAAATCAGGTGGTGGATATCGCGCCAGAGCAGTATCAGAAACTGCGTCAGGATTTCCTGAATGGTCTCACCGTGGAATCCATTAACCAGGATTTGCGTCAGCAGCTTTCACAGGATATGGCCCTGATTCTGCTTCAGCCGAAAGGTGAACCGGAATACAACATGAAGGATCTGCAGGCCACCTGGAATGGGATCATGGCGCCGGACTCTCAGGCTTCACAGCCTGCGGTCACGGACGATCTGCATCAGGATGCGACGGATATTCCACAAGGGCAGTAAGACACGCCTCACTTGAACCCTCTCCGGTAAGGAGAGGGTCAGGGTGAGGTAAAACCTTAAGCAGGCATTGCCTCGCGCGGAATGATCGCCCCGCGATATTGAATAACGGTGCTGGCCGTTAAATGCCCGCGTTTTGCCGCCTCGACAGCGGTTCCCCCGGTCAGACGAACGGCAAGATATCCCGCGCTGAATGAGTCACCCGCCGCCGTGGTATCCACCACGTTCTCTTTCGCCAGTTTTACAGCCGGCACGTCAATCAATGCGTCGCCCTTAACGGCAACCAGGCAAGAGTCGGCCCCGCGTTTAATGACCACTTCTGTCACGCCCGCGTCATGCGTACGCGCAATCACCTCGTCTACCGGTTTTTCGCCCCACAGCGCATCTTCGTCGTCGAGGGTTAAAAACGCGATATCGGTGCATTGCAGCATCTGCTGATACACCTGCTGTGTCTCTTCGCGGCTGCTCCACAGACGTGGGCGATAGTTATTATCGAAAATCACTTTACCGCCATTGGCGCGGCACTCATGCAGCAGAGAGAGTAATTTCTCACGGCTGGATGGGCTCAAAATGGCCAGGCTGATGCCGCTCAGGTAGAGATAGTCGAATGTTGCCAGCTCTTCACAGATTGCCGCTGCCCTGTCGCTTTCCAGCCAGAACTTCGCCGCCGCTTCGTTACGCCAGTAGTAAAAGGTACGTTCACCCGTGCTGTCGGTTTCGATGTAGTAAAGGCCCGGCAGACGATTTTCCATCTGCTGAATCAAGGCGGTGTTCACGTTCTCCGCCTGCCAGGCGTCCAGCATCTGTTGACTGAAGCTGTCGGTCCCCAGTGCGGTAACGTAGTTCACCGTCAGCGCTTCAGGGGCAACCTGACGGGCAATGTAAACGGACGTGTTTAACGTGTCGCCACCAAAGCCGCGACTCACTTCCGCGCCTTTTTGTGACAGCTCAATCATGCATTCGCCTATCACGGCAATTTTCTTAGACATAGTCGTGAACCTGAACAGATAAATTAAAGTAAGTGTGCGCTGGGAGAAAATTATGGTCAACTATATTAAAACGACGTTCCAAAATTTTTTTTGAGCCAGCGCGTGTTCCGGAAAGAATCTGTCGTCTTAATTTCATTTTCCAATTCAACTGAACATAAAGTTCTCACCTTGTGCGCCGATAACTCTTTGACGGGTCCAGACAGGTCATCTCTTTTCTACAGGGCATCTGAAATGAAGTCAGAGCAGGTTATCCAGCGGCTAAGCACCACTCCTGAAGCAAGTATTGAAAGCTTGCAGGAGCATCGCTATTGGCTGCAATGTGAGCGTGCTTATACTTATCAGCCCATCTACCGTATCGATGGAAGACTGATGGCTGTCGAAATTCTGACCGTCGTAACGCACCCTTCAAACCCTGGTCAGCGTATTGCCCCCGATCGATATTTTGCAGAAGTCAGCGTGCGCCAGCGTCTGGATGTGCTGGAAGAGCAGCTCAAGATGCTGTCGGGCTTTGGGGCCTTCTTCCTGCAGCATGACATCCTGGCTTCGGTCAACGTCGACGGCCCGACGCTCCTTGCCTTGCGCCAGAATCCGTCTCTTCTGGATCTCGTTGCCTCGTTGCCCTGGATGCGTTTTGAACTGGTCGAACACGTGCGTCTTCCCCAGGACTCCTCCTTTGCCACGATGTGTGAATTTGGCCCGCTCTGGCTGGATGACTTTGGCACGGGAATGGCGAACTTTTCCGCGCTGAGTGAAGTGCAATACGACTACATCAAAGTTGCGCGCGATCTCTTCATCATGCTGCGTCAAACCTCTGAAGGTCGTAATCTGTTTACGTTGTTACTGCAACTGATGAACCGTTACTGCAAGGGGGTGATTGTCGAAGGCGTCGAAACCCTGGAGGAGTGGCGCGATGTTCAGGGTTCTCCCGCTGCCGCTGCGCAAGGCTATTTTCTTTCCCGACCCGTGCCCATGGAGTCGCTGGAAAGCGTGATAATCACGCTTTAAGGCCTGCCGATTCCCCTTGTCTGAACTATATTCATGAAAGGCAAGGTAATAAGGTAGGGACAGAACGATGACAAAAACGACCAGGATTATCACCTGGGTAGTAGGGATCTTCTTGTTGTTGATTGTGGTGGCAATCATCATTATTGCGACGTTCGACTGGAACCGTCTCAAACCAACCATCAACCAGAAAGTCTCCACTGAACTGAACCGGCCCTTCGCGATTCGCGGTGATTTGGGCGTGGTGTGGGAGCGCCAGAAAACGGAAACTGGCTGGCGAAGCTGGGTGCCCTGGCCGCATGTGCACGCCAACGATATAATCCTCGGTAATCCTCCTGATATTCCTGAAGTAACGATGGTGCATCTGCCCCGCGTTGAGGCCACGCTGGCGCCTCTGGCACTGCTGACCAAAACCGTCTATTTACCCTGGATCAAACTGCAACAGCCTGATGCGCGGCTGATCCGTCTGTCGGAAAAAAACAATAACTGGACCTTCAACTTAGCGAGCAGCGGCGAAAAAGATCCCAATGCGCAGCCATCGGCGTGGTCCTTCCGTCTGGACAATATTTTGTTCGATCGGGGCCGGATCGCCATTGACGATAAGGTCAGCAAAGCTGACGTTGAGATCCTGGTCGATCCGCTCGGTAAGCCCCTTCCATTTAGTGAAGTATCAGGCAGCAAAGGTAAAAATGATCAGAGTCGGATTGGCGACTATGTCTTTGGCCTGAAAGCGAAAGGGCGCTACAACGACCAGCCGCTGACCGGTTCAGGGAAAATAGGCGGGATGCTGGCGTTACGCAGCGAAGGCACACCTTTCCCGGTGCAGGCCGATTTCCGCTCCGGCAACACGCGCGTGGCATTTGTGGGTACGGTAAACGACCCCATGAACATGGGCGGAGTGGACCTTCAACTGAAGTTTGCCGGTGATTCGCTGGGTGAACTTTACGATCTCACCGGCGTATTGCTGCCGGATACGCCGCCGTTTGAAACGGACGGCCGGCTGGTGGCGAAAATCGACGCGGAAAAATCCTCGGTGTTTGACTATCGCGGGTTTAATGGTCGTATCGGCGACAGCGATATTCATGGCTCTCTGTCTTACACCACCGGCAAGCCACGGCCCAAACTGGAAGGGGATATGGAATCCCGTCAGCTCCGCCTGGCCGATTTAGGCCCACTGATTGGGGTCGATTCCGGGAAAGGGGCGCAACAATCGAAAAATGCCGAGCAGAAAAAGGGTGAAAAAGATCTTCAGCCCGCCGGCAAAGTGCTGCCTTATGACCGTTTTGAAACCGATAAGTGGGATGTGATGGACGCCGATGTCCGTTTTAAAGGGCGTAAAATCGAGCATGGCAGTTCTCTGCCGCTGAGCGACCTGTCCACCCATATCATTCTCAAAAACGGTGACCTGCGCCTACAGCCGCTGAAATTTGGCATGGCAGGCGGGACCATCAGCGCGAACATCCACCTTGAAGGGGATAAAAAGCCGATGCAGGGGCGCGCTGACATTAAGGCTCGCAAGCTGAAGCTTAAAGAGCTGATGCCTGACGTAGAGCTGATGCAGAAAACGCTCGGTGAAATGAACGGTGATGCGGAGTTTCGCGGCGTCGGTAACTCTATCGCTGCACTGCTCGGCAGCAGCAACGGTAATCTGAAGTTGCTGATGAACGACGGACTGGTGAGTCGCAACCTGATGGAGATCCTGGGGCTGAACGTGGGTAACTACGTTATCGGGCAGATTTTTGGTGATGATGAGGTGCGGGTTAACTGTGCGGCAGCCAATCTGGATTTGGTTAATGGCGTGGCGCGTCCGCAGATCTTTGCCTTTGACACTGAGAATGCGGTGATTAACGTCACGGGTACTGCGAGCATGGCCTCTGAACAGCTTGATTTGACCATCAATCCGGAGAGTAAAGGGTTCCGCATTATCACGTTGCGTTCCCCGCTGTATGTACGGGGCACCTTTAAAAATCCGCAGGCGGGCGTAAAAGCCGGACCGCTGATTGCACGTGGTGCAGTGGCGGCCGCGCTGGCGACGCTGGTGACACCGGCGGCGGCATTGCTGGCCTTGATATCGCCGTCGGAAGGCGACGCAAATCAGTGCCGGACGATATTGTCGCAGATGAAAAAGTGATGTGCGGCCTGATGCCCTCACCCCGGCCCTCTCCCACAGGGAGAGGGAGAACACCCTGATGCCCTCATCCCGGCCCTCTCCCACAGGGGAGGGAGAACACCCTGATGCCCTCACCCCGGCCCTCTCCCACAGGGAGAGGGAGAACACCCTGATGCACCTTCTTCTTGTGGGAGAGCGTGAGGGGGTAGAAGGGAAAACCGTACGGTTCCCTCTCCCTGTGGGAGAGGGTTAGGGTGAGGGCATCATACCGGAACAGAACAATAAGCCGGGTCAGGCGTCGTTGCCGCCCGGCATTCAGCGATTACAAAGACTGATGCTTTGTCTCATGCGTTAACAACAACGCGATCAACGTCAGTGCCGCCATAGACGCCAGATAAACGCCCACGTAGAACAATCCGTAGTTCGCCTGTAACCAGGTCGCGATATAGGGTGCAACCGACGCGCCCAGAATAGAAGAGACGTTATAGGAGAACGATGCCCCGGTGTAACGCACTTCGGTCGGGAACAGTTCAGGTAGCAGCGCGCCCATCGGGCCAAACGTCAGCCCCATCAGGCTCAAACCAATCAGCAGATACGCCATCACCAGCGCCGGGCTTCCGGAGCTTAACAGCGGCGGGAAGACGAACAGGGCGAACAGAATAATCAGCGACGTAATCACAATCATGGTGGTGCGACGACCAAATTTATCCGCCAGCAGGCCGGCAATTGGCACCATCACACCAAATCCAATCACCGCCATCATTAACATCCACAACACTTCATTACGCGGTAACCCTAGACCCACCGGGGCGGCGGCGGTACTGAAGGTCATTGAATAGACCGTCATGATATAGAACAGCGTATAGGTCGCCAGCATGATGAACGTGCCCAGCACCGTCACGCGAAGATGTTTGGTCAACAGCGTGCCAAGCGGGATCTTCACCTGCTTTTTCGCCGCCGCCACTTTGGCAAATACCGGGGTTTCATGCAGTGAAACACGCACATACAAGCCAATCAGCACCAGCACGGCAGAGAAAATAAACGGAATACGCCAGCCCCAGCTCATAAACTGCTCGTCAGTCAGCAGCCAGGAGAGCAGCAGAAACGTCCCGTTAGCGAAAAAGAAACCAATAGGGGCACCAAGCTGTGGGAACGAACCGTATAAAGCGCGTTTACGCGGCGGGGCATTTTCGGTGGCCAGCAGGGCCGCACCGCCCCATTCGCCTCCCAGTCCCAGGCCCTGACCAAAGCGTGCCAGCGCCAGGAGCATCGGTGCCAGAATACCAATGGTGTCATAGGTCGGCAGCAGACCGATCGCCACCGTTGAAATCCCCATCGTCAGCAGCGAAGCGACGAGGGTCACTTTACGGCCTACGCGATCGCCGAAGTGGCCGAAGACCGCAGAGCCAATCGGACGGGCGATAAACGCGATAGCAAACGTTGCCAGCGATTGCAGCGTTGCAGCGGTGGGGTCGCCCTGGGGGAAGAAGATATGCGGAAAGACGATAACCGCAGCGGTCGCGTAAATATAGAAATCAAAGAATTCGATCGCGGTGCCAATCAGGGAGGCAACGACGACTTTATTACGCGAGTTTACCGGCGTGCTTTCCGGTTCTGTATCGAGAGTAGTGGCTGTGGCTTGCATAGTAATTTCTTATTTTTAGACGAACGAAGGGCCATATTACGCACAGCAAAACCGACATTTCAATGTGTAACAAAGCTGGCGAGTGGTGAAAAAAGAGGCAAAAAGCGGATAATTTTCAGACCAGCAAAAACACTTCTATGAAATGCTTCACATTTTTCTGGTATCAGTGAATAAAACTGGTTTTTGGTTAAATAAAAGTTACGGACTGGATTTATATGCTGAAATAGAAAGTTGGGCTGAAATTTTCAGCCCACCCGGAGAGTTAACGGTGTGTTTTACCAGGCATTCTGGGGTCGTCTTTGTATTCTGCTGTGGCTATCCAGGCCGCACAGAACAAGGTCAGACGGGCAAAGAAGTAGAAAAACGCCATCAACCCAAGTACAGAACCAAATGCTGCGCCAGAAGGGGACTTCACCAGCGAGGGCAGGGTATAGGTCATGACAATTTTAATGACCTCAAAACCAATGGCGGCGATCAAAGTACCGCGAATTAACGCTTTTTTACGCGGGCGATGACGCGGCAAACGCCAGAATATCCAGAAGAACAACAGATAGTTTGCGAAAACGGAGATGGCTAACCCAATCACCCGCCACGCCGGTTTAAGCCATTCGATGTAATCCAGATACAGCGCGGAGATAATTAATTGCTGCGCTGAGCCAGCCACAGAGGTGATAGACAGCGTGATGATCAGGGCAAACAGCAGGCCAATCAGCGACACGAAGTCGCGTAAATATTTCACCCATATTTTTTCCTGATCCTGCGGTTTGCGCTCCCAGACGTCACGCGACTGGGCACGAATGGCTTCACGCAGGTTTCCCATCCAGTTGATCCCGGAGTAAAGCGCAATCAACAGCCCCACAATCCCCACGGTGGTACGTTGCTGTACGGCCGTGTTGATCGTGCTCTTAAGGGTAGCGGCCAGCGTGGGATCGCTCACGTTCATCAGGATTTTAGAAAAAATGTCCTGGAGCAGCGTCGGATGTGAAGCAAGCACAAAACCAGCGGCGGCAAACGAAACCATCATGATCGGAATCATCGACAGGAACGAGAAGTAGGTAATCGCTGCACCAAACTGGTTACCCATGCGGTCGTTAAAACGCTCTGTCGCGCGGATAAGATGCGCAATCATCGGTCGGCGCTGGATCTTCTCCGCCGTATCCGTGACGGTAGCCAGCGCCTTGTTTGCCTTGCCGGGCTCTTTTTCCGGCTCTGGCCTGGTCTCCATCTTTTTGATGGGTTCGTAGTCTATTTCCTGGGTCGGTCGTTGCGGGGTGTTTTCCGGCGTCACGCGTCATTTCCTTTTCGTTTGGCAGGAGGTAAGTGAAAGTATAGCTTGTGACTAGTCGACATAGGTTTTCATCAGGTCTGTCAGCCACGCCATAAACAGATGTACTCGCCGGGAGAGGTTGCGGCGGTGAGGATAAATCAGTGAGACCGGCATCGCTTCGGCACGATATTGCGGCAAAATTTCGACAAGCTTCTTCGCCCGCAGGGCTTCCCGAACCCCCACACGAGGCACCTGAATAATGCCCAGCCCGGCGATGCAGGCGGCCTGATAGGTCTCGGTGCTGTTCACGGTGAGTATCCCGCCGGTTTTAATCCAGTGCGTGGTATCGCCGTTAAAAAACGCAAAACCCTGTGGTCGTGTACCCAGATTAACCGAGTAATGAATGACCGCATGCGAGGCGAGATCGTCCAGATTCTGCGGATAACCAAAACGCGTCAGGTAATCCGGGCTGGCGCAGTTGATGATCGACAACTTCCCCAGCGAGCGGGCAATGAGCCCCGAATCCTTGAGTGTCCCAACCCGCACCACGCAGTCAAACCCTTCGCGCACCACGTCAACCAGGCGATCGCTACTGCTGAGCTCCAGCTCAATGCCAGGATACTGCTGCAGAAACGCGGGCAGTTTGGGGATGATTAAATTTCGCGCAACGGCTACGGGCATATCCACGCGCAGTCGACCGCTGATGCTGGCGGGATCGTGCTGGAAAAGTCCGTCCAGTTCCTCCAGGTTTGCCAGCAGATCTCTTGCCCGCTCGTAATAGACCATACCGTCCTGCGTGAGGCTGACGCGGCGCGTTGTACGGTGCAAAAGCTGCGTGCCTAACAGGTTTTCCAGCGCCTGAATCTGGCGGGATACGCTACCTTTAGGAAGGCCGAGCGTGTCCGCCGCCCGGGAAAAACTTTCCAGTTCGGCGACACGAATAAAGAGCTGCATTGCGTGAATTTTATCCATAGCTTGCACTCATTGTTGTTGTCATTGAAACAGTGAAGCGTATCTGAGCATCTTTATTGATTTTCTATCACCTAATAAGCTCTTTCTCAATCTCCATAACAGCTGAATCGAGGTTTCTCATGACTGAACGTATCGCATTAGTGACTGGCGGCAGCCGCGGACTGGGTAAGAACGCGGCATTAAAGCTGGCAGCAATGGGCACTGGCATTGTCCTCACTTACAACAGCAACCAGAAAGACGCGCTCGCGGTCGTGCGTGAAATTGAAGAAAAGGGCGTGAAGGCCGTGGCTTTGCAGCTTAACGTGGGCGATGTCAGCAGCTTCGAGCGATTCGCCAAAGAGGTGCAGTCACAGCTGAAGCATGTGTGGCAACGCGATACCTTCGATTATTTGTTGAACAATGCCGGTACGGGTTTATACACGCCGTATGCAGACACCACCGAAGCGCAATTTGACGACGCGCTGAACATCCATTTTAAGGGGCCCTTCTTCCTGACCCAGCGTCTGTTACCGCTGATCAAAAATGGTGGGCGTATTCTGAATGTGTCCAGCGGGCTTACCCGTTTTGCACAGCCGGGATCCAGCGCCTATGCGGCTATGAAAGGGGCGATGGAGGTGCTGACGCGTTATCAGGCTAAAGAGCTGGGTGCGCGAGGGATATCGGTGAATATTATTGCCCCAGGTGCGATTGAAACTGATTTTGGCGGTGGCCGCGTCCGCGACAATGGCGAACTGAACAAAATGCTGGCGTCACAAACGGCCCTGGGGCGCGTTGGGTTGCCGGATGACATTGGTGATGCCATTGCGGCCTTGCTGAGCGATAAGCTGGGCTGGATGAATGCGCAACGTATTGAAGTCTCAGGCGGCATGTTCCTGTAATGGTTTTTCCGGGCCTTGAGATTATCCTTAAGGAATATATGTCAAAGTTTGAGATATGTCTCATGACCCGGGTGTTTTGTAACCCTTCCTGAGTAGGCACTTTTTCTTATTAACGTCCCCTGTAAAATGAGTCGCTATGCCGATTTACAGGAGAAGAAAATAATGCACATCGTCATGTTTGACAGGCAGCCAATATTTATTCAGGGAGTGGTTACCCATTTACACGGCATCACTCCGGCGTGGCATATTGAGGGGACAAGTCAGACAGATGAATTATGGTCACTGTTGCCCTCGATTCCCTCCGGCATTGTGATAGTCGATGGGGAAATGAATCACGAATATTGTTTATGGCTGCTCGAAGAAATTGGCAGCCGCTTTCCGGATATCAGCAAGGTGGTGGTTTTAAATCGGAAAAATAGCGAGTGGATAGAACAGCTTATTCAACGGAATGTGCTGGCTATTATTCCCCGTAATGCTTCTGCGGATATGTATACCTCCATTTTGCAGATGGTTTCTTTAGGCATGGCCTGCATTCCCGGCAAATGGCTCAAATCGTCCGCTTCAGGCCAGCAGGGGCTATCCTGCCTGAGCGAACGCCAGCTGGATGTCCTGAAATTACTCGCTGACGGTGAATCAAATAAAGCGATTGGGCGGGCGCTTAATATCAGCGCGGCGACCGTTAAGGCGCATTTAGAGGCCTTGTTCCGGCGTCTGGACGTGAAAAACCGGACGCAGGCAGCGCTGCTCTATAGCCGCGTGGCCTGAAATCATCATTGCCGTACAGAGAGTTGAGATTACGCAAGATCGAGTGAAATGCCCCTGCTGAACAGCATTGCGACAAGTGCGTCATGCTCGGCGGGTTGCAGCGGGGTGATATTCATTTTGCTCACGGCTTTTTCGCATTCCACTAAATCTTCTAACAGAAGGGTTTCGGCCAGTTCCGGCGTAATGATATTGGGTAAATTCTCATGCGCCGTGATGACATGCCCATACCCAATAACCCACAGCCCTTTTTCATCCCGATATTTTTCCAGGGAAAGTCCATGGTGTTTCTTAATGAGCGCGATGCCTTCATTAGAGATGTTAAGTGAATGACCTGTCATTATCGTTTCCTCTCAGTCAGAAATGACTGTAGAGGAAACAGGCCTAAGCGCCTATCAGCCAAATGGCGGTTGATCGTGATGATATTCACTTTTAAGCAGACCCAATATCCAGTCGTTCTGCCAGCGCCCAGCCAGAAAATAGCTCTCTCTCAATTCACCTTCCAGTATGAATCCCACTTTCTCCAGCAGTCGTCTTGAGGCGACATTGCCCACGGTGACCGTGGCGATCAGGCGTCGGATCGCGCCCTGGGTAAAGGCAAAGTCGCAGACAGCCCGCAGTGACTCCCCGGCAAATCCTTTTCCCTGCGCTTCAGGTGCAAACAGGAACCCGACTTCGGCACAATCCGCTTCCCGATGAACATATCCCGTTACGCCGAGCGGTGTCTGCGTAGCTGTTTCACGTACCACAAGGCAGAGCCAGTGCGGGCTGCCCGGCGTCCACTCAGGCAGACGCGAATCAAATGTTTGGCGAATCGCAGCAACCGGCCTGGCTTCATCGACATACCGCATGACGTCAGGATGCTGTTGCAGCGACAGGAAAAAAGGCCAGTCATCTTCACGTAAAGGAGAGCAGGTCAGGCGCGGGGTGGTCAGGGCAAGCATTCGATTTCTCCAGTGATAATTTTCAATGATTATAGAGCTGTCACTTTATTTATCTATAAACTCAGTTATGGTTTAAGTACGCATAAATTAAAAGAAAAATGACTTTTTTTGGTCAGCATAATTCGCTGCCAATGTACGTTAAGGAAAATGATGACACTGAGTCCATCGCACCATATCCGCGAACAATTTGAGCACTGTCTGACCATCATCCGGCAGGCGTCAGTAGAAATATTATTGCTTCTGAATGTTCACGTTGCGGAAGGTAAAGATCCGCGTTGGTTCCTGGAACAACTCGACTCCGCGCGCCTGGCCCTGGGAGGGTGGGGGGCGGTGGCAAAACGCCTGAACCTGAATGACGCTGAAATGTCGGATTTCACGCTACAGCTCAGGCTGTTACAGCAGCGCGTTCCGCAGTATGAAAGCGGTCAGGACGTCAGTGAGAATCAATTGATTGCCGCCGTGCGGTTTGTAACCGCGCTGGAGCATCTGCGTCTGCAACAACCCTTGCTGGGCTATAACACCGAGCTCATGTCCGGCAGCGATTCGCAGCAACAGCAGGCGCACAAACAGGTGCGGGCGCTGGAGTTAATCCTCAAGTCTCTGATTATGCAGGCATGGCCCGATCCGGTGCGGCTGAATAATCATCTGAAAACCCTGTTCAATGCCGATCGCGTACGCCGCTGGCTTAAGCAGGCGGAACGTAATGACGTGCTCAGCGGCATGATGTTCAGCGAACTGGCCCAGATGGTGGTGGATAAAAAAGAGTTTAGCCGCTATTACTCGCCGATATTCAACGACCGCACCATGCTGACGCTGCTGGTCGAACCGCGTAAGACCTTGCAAACTTTCCTGAATGATATCCGGCAGATACGCAATGCGCTCACGGTTCAACAGCCGTTAAGTTCCGCGCAAATTTTGCTGCTCGACAACTACTATGCGCAGATTGCGGGGCCGGTTCAGCGGGCTTTTGAGGAAGGGCGTACGCGCATTAACCCGGCGGGGCTGATGTCGGTCGATGCGGGTGAGTTGCACAACTTCTGGGAAGAGGCGCAGAAAAGGGATCGTCAGACCGGCGGCGATCTGTTTGAGGTGCGGGACAGTATTGAAAAACCGACGCAGCGTACTCCGCGTTCCCCTGAGCAGCGCGATCAGCTCATCTCGACCACCCTTTGGGGGGCTGTCGGCGTCATGGTGATTGCGATCATTGCGGGCGGCGTCTGGCTGGTCACCAGCAGTGCGCCAACCACGCCAGCGGCGCAGGTCAGCATGGAGAGTCAGGCCGCGCAGCCGCCGCAGGATATGCGGGAGAAACCCTCATCCAGAGAGACGCTCACCAGAATGGGGATCACCTGGGACGAGAATAATTTCCGTTCCGCCATCGAGCGTAATGATTCACGCGTGGCGTTGCTTTTCCTGCAAGGGGGAATGGACTGGAAACTGTCGTGGACAGAACAGGCGATGTCGCTGAACAACGATGATGTGCTGGAAATGCTGATGCGCTATCGCCTGCAAATGGTTGAGCAAAAGCCGTGTCGTCGTTTTATCACCACGCTCAGTCACGCCATGGCGAATGGTGAAGGTCTGACGTCGATGCGCAAACAGTATCTGCAGGCATTTTGTACGGTGCCTGCGGTGGTGCAACGCCAAAAATATGAGGCCGAGCAGGCCAGACGGCGCGCGCTGGCTCAGCCCGATAGCACTACAAAAAAATGGCAGTCTATTCAGACCGCCATTTATGACGTAATTCGTTAATGCCGGGTGCAGCAGACGGTCACGTCTGCTGTACCCTCTAGGGTTCGCCGTACAGGCCTATCAGGCGGCGCACCACGCCATTAGTCCAGCCGAAGCCGTCCTGCAACGGATATTCCCCGCCGCCGCCTTCACGCGGCGTGCTGCTGGCGATATGGTATTTTTCAATCAGCTTATGGTGAGCTTTATAAAAGTGATTCACCGTTTGCAGCCAGCTCCAGGCAATTTCATCGCCTAATGAATCGTTGCCGTACTGTTTAAAGCCCTGAATCGCCATCCATTGCAGCGGCGCCCAGCCGTTAGGCTTATCCCACTGCTCGCCGGTATCATATTCGGTTGCCATAATACCGCCCGGCGTCAGCAGGCGCGCTTTAATCACATCGGCCAGTTTTTCGGCCTGCTCGTGAGTCGCCATGCCAACGTAGAGGGGCACAATACTGGCCGCAGAAAACAGGGCCATCTCTTCACGACGCCAGTCGTAATCACGATAACATCCGTTTTCGTCATCCCACAGATAACGGTTGACCGCAGCACGGCGATCGCTCGCTTTCTGGCGGAAAAGGTCAGCAGTCTCTTTGTCGCCTTTAGAGGCGGAAATATTGGCTATCGCGCTTTCCAGTTTGAACAGGAAAGCGTTTAGATCGATAGGGATGAACTGCGTCGTGCGAATGCTGGCAAGACGACCTGGATCCCGCAACCAGCGGGAAGAGTAATCCCAGCCGGACGCGGCACCGGCACGCAGATCGCGATAGACCTCATTCGGTGGTCGTCCGGAATGGCGTGCGGTTTCGACATCCTCAATCCAGGATTCGTCGCGCGGCGTATCGCGGTCATCCCAGTAGCGGTTGAGCAGTGAGCCATCCGGCATGCGCACGGCGCTACGGTACGCCTGATTAAGCATCAGCGATTCTGCACCGTCCATCCAGAAGGCATATTCCATTTTCAGGTGGTCCAGATAACGCTTGGCCCCGCGGACGCCATCCTCTTCAAACAACTCCACCATCAGGGCGAATACGGGCGGCTGAGAACGGCTCAGATAGTAAGTCCGATTACCGTTAGGGATATGACCATAGCGTTCAATCAGCCAGGCGAAATTATCGGCCATGCATTTCAGCAGATCGTTACGGCCACTTTCCGCCAGCCCCAGCATCGAGAAGTAAGAATCCCAGTAGTAAGTCTCACTAAAGCGTCCACCGGGCACGATATAAGCCTGCGGCAGGGCCAGCAGTGAAGACCACGGGATATGATCCTGCGGCTCTCGCGTCAAGACCGGCCACAGGTTGTCTATATGTTCTTTCAGCGTCAGGCTCGGGTCCGAGACATATTCGGTGGTCAGCGACTCGGGCATCCAGAAGTGGTTCTCAACAAAGCGGGCGAGGTCAAAATCCCGGTGACGACGAACCTTACGATAACGAATGAGAATATCCAGCGGATCCATCTTGGGCGCACAGTCAGGAAAGGTTTTGCTGTCAGCAAAAAGACGTGTCGACTGCACGTGTTCAAATAATTCCAGATAGCGATCGGCAGGGGTGAGCGCGTCAGACGCGGGCAGCCCCTCAATCATCTCCGGTTCCGGCTCCGCCTCGATCATTTCATCCAGTTTTAACTCGCAGGGATCGGTTTCGTAACGCAGCTCTTCTGCTATGTCGAATTCAACGATTTCTTCGGCGTGTAGTTTCTGGTTGAACATGGTGGTTAGGACCTCCGGTTTGCATCGTCACAAATACGGGTGTTTCTCGGGCATGTATTAAGCTTAGACACTCGCTTCGGTCTCTGCGGAGCTAAGTGTGCGGTAGATCACATTTTGATCCGCCATCATACTCACCGTAAATCACGATATGTCGCTGATTATCATGCAGGAATGAGAAAAAAAGGGAATCCGTGGGCGTCTGGAAATTCAGAAGATTCGTTTTGCAAATATGTGTGTATATCGCCTGAATCTACCGTTAACCACGCTGACGATATCCCTCAGGCGTGGCGGGAGTCCTGACTGAGCTGAGCGCTATTCTGCTTCGCTTTTTCATTCGCACCCGCGCTTTCACTCAGGGCCTGGCTCGCCGCTTTTTCCGCATGTGCCGCACTGTACGCCGCCAGGTGGGAAATGACGATAGCGTAAATACTCATCAGCGAAACCCAAAGGATGCTGTTTTTCCACCAGAGCAGCGTTGGGATGGTCAACATCGCCCACACCAGGGCCAGGGTCAGATGAGATTTCGCCATCAATTTGGCGGACATTTTTACGTGCATTTTTTGTCTCACTGTCTGTTCACAGGTGAATGATTCGGTTGAAGCTAAGCGTAGCTAAACTGGCTTTCTCTGACGGACAATTTTGTTACCGATTGTACATTTCACCCGCCAGGTAAAAGTGCGAAATTTCTGGCGGGACTGAGTGAGGAGCAAAAAAAAACTGGCCGCAGAGGGCCAGTTTCGAACGTGAAGCGAGTTGATGCTAGCGCATCGTGACAAACTCTTCTGCCGCAGTGGGGTGAATCGCCACGGTGTTATCGAAATCCTTCTTGGTCGCACCCATTTTCAGCGCGACGGCGAAGCCTTGCAGGATTTCGTCCATGCCGAAGCCGATGCCATGAATCCCGACAATTTTCTCTTCCGGGCCGACGCAGACCAGTTTCATACGGCATGGCTGACGGTGAGACGTCACCGCGGTATACATCGCCGTGAAGGACGATTTGTACACTTTTACCTGGTCGTCACCATACTGCTCGCGCGCCTGTGGTTCGGTTAAGCCCACGGTGCCAATTGGCGGGTGGCTGAAGACCACGGTCGGGATATTGCTGTAGTCCAGATGCTCGTCCGGCTTGTTGTTAAACAGACGCTCGGACAGGCGACGGCCTGCGGCAACGGCGACGGGCGTCAGCTCGACGGCACCGGTGTTATCGCCCACTGCGTAGATGCCCGGCACGCTGGTGTTCTGGAACTTATCAACAACGATATAGCCCTGGTCATTGGTTTTGACGCCGGTTACCGCCAGGTTGAAGTTATCATTCGCCGGTTCGCGACCAATGGCCCAGATCAGGCAATCCACGGTCTGGCTGCGACCATCTTCTAACGTCAGCGTCAGGCTGCCATCGGCATTTTTCTCGATCGCTTTCGGCACGGCGTGGGTATGCAGCGTTGGGCCTTCCGCATTCATCACCTCAACCAGGGTCTCGACAATCAGCGGATCAAAACTGCGCAGCGGAGCATGTTTACGCACGAACAGATGCGTTTCCGCGCCCAGACCGTTGATCACACCTGCCAGCTCAACGGCAATATAACCGGCACCGACCACTGCCACGCGCTTCGGCAGTGCAGGCAGTTCGAAGAACCCGTCAGAGTCGATACCGTATTCCACACCCGGAATATCCGGATGGGAAGGACGACCGCCAGTGGCGATCAGGATATGATCGGCAGTGATCGTCTCGCCGTTCACTTCGATCGTTTTCGCATCAACAAAGCGGGCAAAGCCTTTGATCACATCGACGTTATTTTTACCGAGTACGTTGTCATACGAGGTATGGATGCGGTCAATATATGCGGTACGGCTGGCAATCAGTTTGTTCCAGTCAAAGTGATTGATGGTGGTGTCAAAGCCATAATCCGGACCATACATATGGATGGCCTCGCGGATTTGCGCCGCATGCCACATGACTTTCTTCGGTACACAGCCGACGTTAACGCAGGTGCCGCCCAGCTCTTTGGCTTCGATCAGCGCACACTTCTGGCCGTACATGGCTGCACGGTTAATAGAGGCGATACCGCCGCTGCCGCCGCCAATGGCGATGTAGTCATAATGCTTGCTCATGGGTCTTATCCTTAATGTCTGATTGCCGCGATTGTATACCTGAAATCAATAGGTTCCACCGATGATTGCGATTACTCCGGTACGATCCAACTGACGGTTGCGTGGCCCGTTCCGGCGGGAACCAGTTTTTTATGCAGCCATGGCAGCACGTTTTTCATCTGCCCTTCGAGCTTCCATGGCGGGTTAATGACAATCATGCCGGAGGCGGTCATCCCGCGCTGATCGCTGTCAGGGCGAACGGCCAGTTCAATTTGCAGAATTTTGCGAATGCCGGTGGCTTCCAGCTCTTTGATCATGCGTTTAATCTGCGCACGCAGGACCACCGGATACCACAGGGCGTAGGTCCCGGTGGCAAAGCGTTTATAGCCTTCATGAATGCCGGTCACCACTGCCTGATAATCGGTTTTGATTTCATAAGGCGGGTCGATCAGCACCAGGCCGCGACGGGAAACCGGAGGCAGCTTCGATTTCAGCTGTTGATAACCATCGGCTTTTTCCACGCGTGCGCGATCGTCTTTCTGGAATTCGGAACGCAGCAGCGGGAAGTCGCTTGGGTGCAGTTCAGTCAGTTGCAGGCTGTCCTGCTCGCGCAGCAGCTGGCGCGCAATCAGCGGCGAGCCCGGGTAGTAACGTAACTGGCCGCTACGGTTAAAATGGTTAACCACGCTGATATAAGGCTCCAGCTCGGCAGGCAGGTCATCCTGTTGCCAGATGCGGGCGATCCCTTCCAGATATTCCCCGGTACGCTCCGCATGCTGGCTGCTTAACTGGTAGCGGCCTGCGCCTGCGTGGGTGTCCAGATAGAGAAACGGTTTATCTTTCTCTTTCAGAGATTCAATAATCAGGCTCTGAACGGTATGTTTGAGGACATCGGCGTGGTTGCCCGCGTGGAAGCTGTGGCGATAACTGAGCATGGGTAAAGGTATTCCAGGTTGTAAGCGTAGGCCCGACAGCAGCGCGCCATCAGGCAAAAATAGTGCATATGGGCACAGTATACAGAAAAGTCGGCAGCGCCGCGAAAGCGCAACGCCCGGCATTGAAATTCACGGAACGATCCCCCATTCTAAACGTAATATGCACAGCGCCGGATGCGCGCTTCATTCACCTTCTTCAACAGGACAGCGCTTATGACCAATCCATTACTGACCCCGTTTACGTTGCCGCCGTTTTCTAAAATCCAGCCTGAACATGTGGTCCCCGCTGTCACCAAAGCGCTGGATGATTGCCGCTCAGCGGTGGAAAACGTGGTTGCGCAGGGCGGGCCGTACACCTGGGAAAATCTGTGCCAGAAGCTTGCCGAAGTGGATGACGTCCTGGGGCGCCTTTTTTCACCGGTCAGCCACCTGAATTCCGTGAAAAACAGCCCGGAACTGCGCGAAGCTTATGAACAAACGCTGCCGCTGCTCTCTGAATACAGCACCTGGGTCGGTCAACATGAAGGGCTGTACAATGCGTATCGCGATCTGCGAGACGGTGAGCACTATGCCTCCCTGGATATTGCGCAGAAAAAAGCGGTAGATAACGCGCTACGCGACTTTGAACTGTCCGGTATTGGTCTGCCGAAAGAGAAACAGCAACGCTACGGTGAAATCGCCGCGCGACTGTCTGAATTGGGCAACCAGTACAGCAATAACGTTCTCGACGCCACCATGGGCTGGTCGAAACTGATTACCGATGAATCTGAGCTTTCAGGCATGCCGGAAAGCGCGCTGGCCGCGGCGAAGGCACAGGCCGAAGCGAAAGAGCAGGAAGGTTTCCTGATCACGCTGGATATTCCAAGCTATCTGCCGGTGATGACGTACTGCGATAACCCGGCATTGCGTGAAGAGTTGTACCGCGCCTACAGCACGCGTGCATCCGACCAGGGGCCAAACGCCGGTAAATGGGATAACAGCCCGGTGATGGCTGAAATCCTTGCGCTGCGCCATGAGCTGGCCGGACTGCTGGGCTTTGACAGCTATGCGGATAAATCGCTTGCCACCAAGATGGCAGAAAATCCTCAACAGGTACTCGAGTTCTTAACCGATCTGGCGAAACGCGCCCGTCCTCAGGGTGAAAAAGAGCTGGCTCAGCTGCGTGCCTTCGCGAAGGCCGAATTCAACGTTGATGACCTGCAACCGTGGGATATCGCGTATTACAGCGAAAAACAGAAACAGCATCTGTACAGCATCAGCGACGAACAGCTGCGTCCTTACTTCCCGGAAAATAAAGCCGTTAACGGCCTGTTTGAAGTGGTAAAACGCATTTATGGTATTACCGCCAAAGAGCGCCACGACGTGGATGTCTGGCATCCTGAGGTGCGTTTCTTCGAGCTGTATGATGATAAGAATGAACTGCGTGGCAGCTTCTATCTCGACCTGTATGCACGCGAAAACAAGCGTGGCGGGGCGTGGATGGACGATTGCGTCGGCCAGATGCGTAAGGCTGATGGCTCGCTGCAAAAACCGGTCGCGTACCTGACCTGCAACTTCAACCGTCCGGTCAACGGCAAACCTGCGCTGTTTACTCACGATGAAGTCATCACCCTGTTCCACGAGTTTGGTCACGGTCTGCACCATATGCTGACGCGTATCGAAGCCGCGGGCGTTTCGGGTATTAGCGGTGTGCCATGGGATGCGGTGGAACTGCCAAGCCAGTTTATGGAAAACTGGTGCTGGGAGCCGGAAGCCCTGGCGTTTATCTCTGGTCACTACGAGACTGGCGAGCCGTTGCCGAAATCGCTGCTGGATAAAATGCTGGCGGCGAAAAATTACCAGGCGGCGATGTTTATCCTGCGTCAGCTGGAGTTCGGCCTGTTCGATTTCCGTCTGCATGCGGAGTTCAATCCGGCTCAGGGGGCGAAAATCCTCGACACGCTGGCCGAGATTAAAAAGCAGGTGGCATTGATCCCTGGACCAAGCTGGGGCCGCTTCCCGCATGCCTTCAGCCATATCTTCGCGGGCGGTTACGCAGCCGGTTACTACAGCTATTTGTGGGCCGACGTACTGGCAGCCGATGCCTTCTCTCGTTTCGAAGAGGAAGGGATCTTCAACCGTGCAACCGGTCAGTCGTTCCTGGATAACATCCTGACGCGCGGCGGTTCTGAAGAGCCAATGGAGCTGTTCAAGCGCTTCCGTGGCCGCGAGCCGCAGCTGGATGCCATGCTGGAGCACTACGGTATTAAGGGCTAGTTGATTCGTGAAGATTCATTTAGTAGATGAAACGGGCGCCGGAGAGGGCGCCTTATCTGTTCTGGCGGCCCGCTGGGAGCTGGAGCACGATGAAGACAACCTGATGGTGCTGGTGATGACCCCAACGCATCTGGAGCTTCGTAAGCGTGATGAGCCGAAGCTCGGCGGTATATATGTCGATTTCGTCGGCGGCGCGATGGCCCATCGTCGTAAGTTTGGTGGTGGGCGTGGAGAAGCCGTGGCGAAAGCCGTTGGCGTTAAAGGCAGCTATCTCCCGGACGTGGTGGATGCCACGGCGGGCCTGGGTCGCGACGCGTTTGTGCTGGCCTCTGTGGGCTGTCACGTGCGCATGCTGGAACGTAATCCCGTGGTGGCAGCGCTGCTCGACGATGGCCTGCGGCGCGGTTATGCCGACCCGGATATCGGTCCGTGGCTGCAGACACGCTTACAGCTGATACATGCTTCAAGCCTGACGGCACTGACGGATATCACGCCTCGACCGCAGGTGGTTTATCTGGACCCTATGTTCCCGCACAAGCAGAAAAGTGCGCTGGTGAAGAAAGAGATGCGCGTGTTTCAGTCGCTGGTGGGGCCCGATCTGGATGCCGATGGGTTACTGTCGCCAGCGCGTCAGTTGGCGACCAAACGTGTAGTGGTGAAACGCCCGGACTATGCACCGCCGTTAGCAGACGTGGCGACGACCAATGCGGTGGTGACGAAAGGGCATCGGTTTGATATTTATTCGGGGACGCCGGAATAGGGCGCAAAGGGATGTGTGCGGTCTGATGCCCTCACCCCAACCCCTCTCCCACAGGGAGAGGGGCGAGTAGTGCGCCCTCACATAATTCCGTGCAGAGGGGCGAGTAGTGTGCCCTCACATAATTCCGTGCAGAGGGGCGAGTAGTGTGCCCACACATAATTCCGTGCAGAGGGGCGAGTAGTGTGCCCACACATAATTCCGTGCAGAGGGGCGAGTAGTGTGCCCTCACATAATTCCGTGCAGCGGGACGAGTAGTGTGCCCACACATAATTCCGTGCTGAGGGACGAGTAGTGTGCCCTCACTCAATCCCGTTCAGCGGGGCGAGTAGGGGCCCCTCTTTCCAGACAGAAGTCAGGCTCGATCGGTTCCCTCTCCCTTTGGGAGAGGGTTAGGGTGAGGGAAAACTCAACTTACTCGTCTTCTTCGTCACGCAGCGGAACAATCAGCATATCCACGTGAACGGTGTTAATCAGCTGGCGCGCTGAAGACATCAGCTTGCTCCAGAAGTCCTGATGATGACCACATACCACCAGATCCATATCGTATTTTTTAATCGCATCGACCAGCACCTGGCCCAGATCGCCGCTGCCGCTTAAGGTTTCGGTAATCGGGTACCCTGCATTGGTGGACAGCTCAGATAACGCATGATGCGTCTCTTCCGAGATGCGTTTCTGCATATCGCCAAGATTGACGTCGATGAGGCCGGTGTAGAGATCGGAGTAATTCACGTCAACGTGAATTAAAGAAACTTTCGCGTTGTAGGGGCGTGCCATGGATACCGCTTTATCAACCAGCACTTTGCTCTCTGGGGAGAGGTCTACCGCGATGAGAATGTGTTTGTAAGCCATAGTATTACTCCTTCCTTAAGTTATCGATGACTAACATGTTAAGCCATCGCCTATCTGCCTTTATTACGACCCAGTAAACCATATTTTTCAAGCTTTGGTATTGATAACGATTATCCTTGTGGCAAAAAAATTAAGGGATCTCCTACACTATTTAATGAGCCGTTCGGATAATTAAACGTGAACCCGATCGACTTTCGTCATTCTTTCACTGAACTGTCTGTCAGGGCATTGGAGTGCGGTTGTCCAGAAGCCTTGCTTCGTGGGCGGACGCCGGGGAGGAAGTATGATTAGCACCGTCGCATTGTTTTGGGCTTTATGTGTGGTTTGCATAGTGAATATGGCGCGCTATTTCTCGTCGTTACGTGCGCTGTTAGTGGTACTTCGTGGTTGCGATCCGTTGCTTTATCAGTATGTGGATGGTGGAGGATTCTTCACATCGCATGGACAGCCCAGCAAACAGATGCGTCTGGTGGGATATATCTATTACCAGCGCTATCGCGACCATCATGACGACGAATTTATCCGTCGTTGCGAGCGTCTACGCGGTCAGTTCATCTTAACCAGTGCGCTCTGTGGCCTGGTGGTGGTGAGCATGGTCGCGCTGATGATATGGCACTGAAGACAAAAAAAGCGGGTCAGTTTCCTGACCCGCTTTTTTGGCGTACTTAACCGATTAGATCAGCTTTAACGAAATCCAGTACAAACCACCTGACAACAAAATGGATGCCGGGAGTGTAAATACCCAGGCCATCAGAATGTTGGTCACGGTTTTGCGCTGCAGGCCGCCACCGTCAACAATCATCGTCCCGGCTACCGAGGAGGAGAGGACGTGCGTGGTGGAAACCGGCATACCGGTATAGCTTGCCAGACCGATAGACACAGCGGCTGTCATCTGCGCGGACATACCTTGCGCATACGTCATCCCTTTCTTACCAATCTTCTCGCCGATGGTGGTCGCCACACGACGCCAGCCAATCATCGTACCGATACCCAGTGCCAGTGCGACAGCCATGATGATCCAGATTGGCGCGTACTCAATGGTATTGAGCATATCGCCTTTCAGTTTCTTCAGCAGACGCTTGTCGTCAGCACTCACATCCGGCAGCTTGCCAACTTTATCCGTGACGTCAGAGATGCACAGCATGATGCGGCGCAGCTGACCGCGTTGATCCACGGATAATTTGTCGTAGCTTTCGATATCGCCCAGCATGTTTTTCGCACGTTCCAGCGCGTTAATCGCATTTGCCGGATGGCAGTGGAACTCGCCTGGTGCCGTGGCGGCGCCCGCTTCAGGAGAAGGAATCAGCTGATCCACACCGGTCGCTTTCTTCACCAGCGCAGGGTGCTGCTGGAAATAGACTTCAACGTTGTTGATCGCATCACGGGTACGGGTGATTTCATAGCCGGAGGCATTCATGTTCACCACGAAACCTGCCGGCGCCACACCAATCAGCACCAGCATAACCAGGCCAATGCCTTTCTGACCGTCGTTCGCACCATGAGAGAATGCGACGCCAATGGCGGAGAGAATCAGGGCAATCCGGGTCCAGAATGGCGGCTTTTTCTTGCCGTCTTTCTTTTCACGTTCTGCTGGTGTCAGATGAATACGGGCGCGTTTTTTGGTTCCGCTCCAGTAGCGACGCAGAATGAAAATTAATCCACCTGCAACGACCAGACCAACAATAGGGGAGACAATCAGTGAGCCGAAAATACCCAGAACTTTAGGGATGTTCAGCGCATCCACGACAGAAGTACCGGTCATCAGGGCGTTGGTTAACCCGATACCGATAATTGCGCCGATCAGCGTATGAGAACTGGATGCAGGCAGGCCGAAATACCAGGTACCGAGGTTCCAGATAATCGCAGCAAGCAGCATGGAAAAGACCATTGCCAGACCGTGGGCTGAACTCATGTTCAGGAGAAGGTCTGTCGGCAGCATATGAACGATGGCGTAGGCTACGCTTAGACCACCAAGAAGCACACCAAAGAAGTTAAACACAGCCGCCATTACAACCGCGACTTGCGATCGCAGTGCGCGAGTGTAGATAACCGTTGCGACTGCGTTTGCCGTGTCGTGGAAGCCATTGATCGCTTCGTAGAACAAGACAAATGCCAGAGCAAGCAAAAGTAAAAGCCCGGTATGTAAATCCAGACCAGCAAACAAATGTAGCATAGGACGTTACGCCATTTTGGAGGACATGAACGCGGCGCATTATCCAGGACAAATGCGCAACGGGCAAAGTGAAATATAGCTTTTTTTTGATATACCTTCTGCTTTGTCTGCATCTCGTAAAGAAATATATTTTATATTTCAATTAAATGACTGCGATCCGGGATATTTGCGCTGGTGCGACCACAGAGGAAACTTTACAATTCGCGCCACTGAAACAAGAGGATTTTGACGTGGAAAGGTTTGATGCCGTAGTAATTGGCGCCGGTGCGGCGGGTATGTTCTGTGCAGCCATGGCTGGGCAGGCGGGTCGCCGGGTGTTGCTGGTGGATAATGGTAAAAAACCTGGGCGCAAGATCCTGATGTCCGGCGGCGGACGCTGCAACTTTACCAATTTGTATGTCGAGCCGGCGGCGTATTTGAGTCAAAACCGTCATTTTTGCAAATCTGCGCTGGCGCGTTATACCCAGTGGGATTTCATTGATCTCGTCAATAAACACGGCATCGCCTGGCATGAAAAAACGCTGGGCCAGCTTTTCTGTGATGATTCCGCGCAGCAGATTGTCGACATGCTGGTGGCCGAGTGCGAGAAGGGTGGCGTCACGACGCGTCTGCGTTCAGAGGTGCTTGAAGTCTCGCGTGACGAAAATGGCTATAACCTGGTGCTAAACGGTGACACGGTCAGCGCCGATAATCTGGTGATCGCCAGCGGCGGGCTGTCGATGCCGGGTCTTGGCGCGACGCCGTTTGGCTACAAAATTGCGGAACAGTTTGGCCTGAAGGTGCTGCCGACGCGTGCGGGTCTGGTGCCCTTTACCCTGCACAAACCTTTGCTTGAGCAGCTTCAGACGCTCTCCGGGGTCTCCGTCGCCTCCACGATAACTGCCGAAGACGGCACCGTTTTCCGTGAAAACCTGCTTTTCACCCATCGCGGCCTGTCAGGCCCTGCCGTGCTGCAAATTTCCAGCTACTGGCGCCCCGGTGAATATGTCACGATCAATTTAGTGCCAGACTGCGATCTCGAGAGCTTCCTGGATGAACAGCGGGCCGCGCACCCGAATCAAAGTCTGAAAAATACCCTGGCAATGCAGCTGCCGAAGCGGCTGATCGAGTGTTTACAACTCCTGGGTCAGATCCCGGATGTCACGCTCAAACAGCTGAATACCCGCGAACAATACGCACTGGTCGATACCTTGACCCAGTGGCGCGTACAGCCGAACGGGACGGAAGGTTATCGCACGGCGGAAGTGACTCTGGGCGGTGTAGATACCGATGAACTCTCTTCACGCACCATGGAGGCCCGTAACGTACCGGGGCTCTATTTTATTGGTGAAGTGATGGATGTGACCGGCTGGCTGGGTGGCTATAACTTCCAGTGGGCCTGGGCGAGCGCATGGGCCTGTGCGCAGGCGCTGTCAGAGAAATAATCACGCTTCGCAATTATTGCACCGTTTTTTTTGTTTCGTTCCACTAAGCTTCGACCGGTTAAACCCATACAGATGCCCCGCTGCCGTTGCGGGGCAATTTTACTTCCCGGTCAGAGTCCCCTTCATGCAGCTTCTTAGCATTATTATTTTGCTTACCCTTACCGTGGTCATCCATTCGTTGTGGATGTTTTGTGTACTAAAATTCATTAATTTTAACGTCGACTCTGCGGTGCGCGTGGTGTTACGTAACGTTGGGATCGTGATCTCCATGATCTTTGCCCATCTTCTTGAAGCCAGTCTGTTTGCCGGCTTTTACTTTGCTATAGAGGCATTTAACGACTGGAACACCAGTTTCTACTTTTCACTGGTCAGCTACGCCACGGTGGGCTACGGCGATGTCACGTTACCCCCGCACTGGCGGCTCATCGGGGGTGTAGAGGGGCTGGTCGGGGCGTTGATGGTGGGCTGGTCTGTCGCCGTTCTGGTGGCTGTTTTGCAGCGTTTGCGAGGGATGAGTCCCTAAACGGCAGATGCGCGACCCCATGGAGTGAGGTAAAGTAACCCTCTTTGCCGGGCCTGAAAGGCTGCGGCTTTGAGGGTGAAAAGGCTGCTTAACAGCCTGCCTCTTTTCGTTCCTGGTTTACGCCAGTTTGCATGGTGCTGTGTTTCGTCTGCCAAAAGGGTTGTGTATGTCTGCTGCTCATCTCGGTTTCCCCACGGAAACCGTTGTTGTTTTTGTCGTGATGGCCGTTGGGGCGATGTTTATCGACCTCTTTATGCACCGTCACGATAAACCGATTTCGCTGAAAAGCGCCGCGATGTGGTCCGTTTTTTGGATCATGATGGCGATGGCCTTCGCGGGATTCCTGTACGTCCACCACGGTGCCGAAGTGGCAAGCCTGTTCCTGACGGGGTATGCGTTAGAAGAGGTGCTGTCGGTTGATAATCTGTTTGTGATGATGGCTATTTTTGCCTGGTTTGGCGTGCCGGATAAATACCGTCACCGTATTTTGTACTGGGGCGTACTGGGGGCGATTGTCTTCCGGGGGATTTTTGTTGCCATCGGGACCAGCCTGTTAAGCCTTGGGCCGTATGTCGAGGTGATCTTCGCCATTGTTGTTGGCTGGACCGCCGTGATGATGCTCAGACGCAACGAAGAGAGCGATGAGGTCGAAGATTATTCCAACCATCTGGCGTATCGGCTGGTAAAACGCTTCTATCCAGTCTGGCCCAAAATCGGCAGCAATGCCTTTATCCTGAGTCAGAAAGAGGTCGACGCGGAGCTGGAAAAACCGGAAAACCAGGACGTGATGGTGGGCCGCGTGAAGAAAGCGAAGCGATATGCCACCCCCTTGCTGCTGTGTGTGGCGGTAGTCGAACTGTCGGACGTGATGTTTGCCTTTGATTCCGTGCCAGCGATTATCGCCGTCAGCCGTGAACCGCTGATCATTTACAGCGCGATGATGTTCGCCATTCTCGGTCTGCGTACGCTTTACTTTGTGCTGGAAGCGCTGAAGCAATACCTTGTCCATCTGGAAAAGGCCGTCGTGCTGTTGCTGTTCTTTGTGGCGTTTAAGCTGGGGCTGAATGCGACCGATCACTTCTGGCATCATGGCTTTAATATTTCCGCCACCGCCAGCCTGTTTGTCGTATTAGGTGTTCTGGCATTGGGCATTATTGCCAGCGTGATGTTCCCAGGAAAACGAGAAGCCAGCTAATCGCGTGACCCTCTCCCAAAGGAGAGGGTCAGAGCATCAGGCTGTACCTGATTTTTTCAGCGGGGAGTTGCGACGCGCTTTTGGCGGATGGAAATGCCGCCAGTGCGGGTCTTGTGCGGCGGCCAGCAGTTCGTGGTCGCCACGCGTGTCGCCCCAGGCGCGCAGGTGATAATCATTGAGATCTCCGTAGACGCTCTCGAGCCTGGCGACCTTCTGGGCACAACGGCAGTTATGGCCCGTGATTCGCCCGGTGAGCTTGCCATCCTTAACTTCCAGCTGGGTGCCAATCAGCTTAATTCCCAATTTATCCGCCCAGGGCTGTAACACCAGCGCCGGAGAGGCGGAACAGATCGTCACTTCCGCACCGGAATTGACTTCAGCCGCCACCGCCATTACCCCGGCAGGCCGCATCAGCTTGTTCCAGTATTTTTCACAAAACATCTCTGCCTGCTGACGCAGCCAGCGTTCATCAACGCCTGTCAGGAAGGTTCTGATCAGCACTTCTTTCAGTTCATCACGGGTCAGCTTGCGGCGCACGCAGTGGAGCGTCGGCAGCGCCATACGCACCAGGCGGCCGGCAAAATAGCGTTTACCAAAGGCAAAACGCAGGAAGGGAATAAAGCTGTCGTGATGCGTCAGGGTTCCGTCAAAGTCAAAGACTGACAAGACTTTGGATTTCGCCACTGCTTCATCGGCAATCATATTGGTCATAAAAACGTCTTAGCTGAAATACATATTCTGCTCATTAGTTTACCTGTTTTGCATCGCCAGTCCTTATAACCGGGCGCTTTTTTTCTCATTCTTGTGAGTGAGAAGGGGAGTCCGATTTTAGACTCGATATCGATTGGATAAAAAATGAGCTGTCTATATTATCGCCACCTCAACAGGTGATTCAAGGATCAATCTCTCCTGAACGGTAAGGAAGAACTCACTGACAACTTGTGTGATTATGATTTTTTTACTTCTTATTGCATTACTCTCTTTTAGCGTTGCCTCTTTCCCGGCGCTGAGCTTTGAACTGCCTGCCTCTATGCTGTCGCAGGATCATGTACTGTCGATTTCACCCGCGAAGGCCGGGCTGGAACACCGCGATAATGGGCCGCTGCGAGGCCGTATCCTTGAGCAATACCAGAAATGGAAAGGCACCCACTATGCCTGGGGCGGCACCACGCGTCGCGGGGTAGACTGTTCAGCGCTGATGCAGCATCTGTTTAGCGACGCGGCACACCTTTCGCTGCCGCGTACCACCGGCGAGCAGATTCATCGGGGCGTTCAGATTGCCCAGTATTCATTAAAACCAAGGGATTTGATTTTCTTTCAGACCGGGCCAAACCGTCGGCACGTGGGCGTCTATATTGGCAACCGCGAGTTTATTCATGCCTCGACCAGCCACGGGGTCACCGTCTCGACGCTGGCAGACAACTACTGGCAATCGCACTTCATCACCGCCCGCCGGGTGACGGGCGAAACGGCTTAAATAATATCGTCCACGACGCCACCATCGACGCGCAGCGCTGCGCCGGAGGTGGCAGAGGCCTGAGGTGAACAGACGTACACCACCATACTGGCGACTTCCTCAACCGTTGCCGCTCGCTGGATAACCGAACTTGGGCGATGCGCCATCACAAATTCTTTCGCCAGTTGCTCGAGGGATTTGCCGGTTCTTTCCATCTCTTCTTTCATCATGTCGGCAAAACCGTCCGACAGGGTCGGCCCAGGCAAGACGCTATTAACCGTCACGCCGCTGCCCGCAACAAACTTCGCCAGGCCGCGCGCCAGTGAGAGTTGCGCGGTTTTGGTCACACCGTAATGAATCATATCGGCGGGAATATTGCGGGCCGATTCTGACGAGATAAACACCACCCGTCCCCAGCCCTTTTTTACCATGCCGGGCAACAGGGCACGCGACAGTCGCACGCCGGACATCACGTTGGTTTGCCAGTAGCGATCCCAGGTGTCATCGTCGGTTGAATAAAAATCCTGTGGCCCGTAAATTCCGGCGTTATTCACCAGAATATCAACATTGGACGCCACCTTGAGCAGCGATTCCACCCCTTCCGGCGAGGACAGATCGGCAATGGCGGCGCGAACGTCGACGCCTGGTATCACCTGCTGAAGATGCTGGATACCTCTGTTAACAGACTCCGTGCTGCGCCCGTTCAGAATAATGGCTGCCCCGCTTTCTGCCAGCCCGCGCGCAATGGCGAAACCAATTCCCCCCGTTGACGCGGTCACTAATGCCACTTTCCCCGTAAGATCGATGTTCATGGTCTGGTCCTTTTGATGTGCAACGTTCAGACCTTAAAGCGTAGCAGGTGTGATTTCCGGTGGCTGACTAAACAGGCTCAGCAGGGTTTCGACCTGCTCATCCAGCGGCACCAGCGTGCGCTTTACAATGAGATGCAGCGGCGTAGCGCGACGAACCCCGTGACTGAGCGGAAGCATGCGCAATATTCCCTGATCCAGTTGGCTCTGTATGCGCTCCTCCGGTAGCCATCCATAACCCACCTGATACATCACGGCGTCGATGGCCGCGTCAATGGTCGAAAATGTCCAGGCATCCCCTGCTGCCTGCCCGGAGGAGGCGCTGTCGGCAATTTGTATCAACGGCCAACGGCGAAGAAGCTCGTCATTGAGCGGTGTATCAAGCGAGAAAAGCGGGTGCTCCCGGTGGGCGACGGCGACAAAATTGATATTCATCAGCCACTCTCCCAGGCCGGTAATGTCCTGGCGACGGGTGAGCACCATAACGTCCGCTTCGCTGCTGGCGGCATCGATGCGGGCTTTCTCCAGGACTTCCGTCAGCCGCACCTGCGTTTGAGGATAGCGCTGCTGAAACTGGCGCAGGATGGCGAAAAGGCGTCGGCGGGGAAAGATGCTGTCTACCACCAGATCGAGGCGCGTACGCATGCCGCTGCGCAGCGTTGCCGCACGGGTTTCAACATACGAGAACGCTTTCAGGAGAGGCTTCACCTGATTGAGCAATAATTCTCCTGCGGGCGTCAGCACGGCGCGACGTCCTTCCTGAATCAGCAACGCAACACCCAGCCTTTCCTGCAATACTGAGAGGTTGTAGCTTACTGAAGACTGGCTGCGGTGCGTCTCTTCTGCCGCGCGAGCAAAGCTCCCCAGTTCGGTCACTTTCTCAAGAAGTGCCCACTGTTCCAGCGTTGTTTTATGCATAACCTATCTAAAAATTGGATGAATTTGATTTAAACTTAGCGTTATTCATTCATTTTTTAAAGGGGTACGATCGTTTCATCAAAACAAAGGAGAGATATATGAACACTTTCGACAAACAAGACCTGAGCGGCTTCGTGGGTAAACATTTGGTCTATACCTACGATAACGGCTGGAACTATGAAATTTACGTTAAAAATGAAAACACCCTCGACTACCGCATTCACAGTGGTCTGGTGGCAAACCGTTGGGTGAAAGACCAGCAGGCTTACATTGTGCGTGTCGGGGAAAATATCTACAAAATTTCCTGGACTGAGCCAACAGGGACTGACGTCAGCCTGATTGCAAACCTGGGGGATAAACTGTTCCACGGCACCATCTTCTTCCCACGCTGGGTGATGAATAACCCGGAAAAAACAGTCTGCTTCCAGAACGATCACATTCCGCAAATGAACGCGTATCGTGATGCGGGTCCGGCTTATCCAACGGAAGTGATTGATGAATTCGCGACCATTACCTTTGTACGTGACTGTGGTGCGAACAATGAGAGCGTGATCGACTGTGCCGCCAGCGAGCTGCCTGAGAACTTCCCGGAAAATTTAAAATAATTTCCGGAAAGCCCTCGCTCCCCTTATGGACGGGCAATAAGATCGGACGTAAGGGTAAACGGCGTGGGGGTGCAGACGGCCAGGCTTAGCGAACCAAACGCGACATGGCTGACTGAATGCAATTGCGTGGCGGCGCTGTCGATGCTGACAATCTGCCAGGCACTGCCACCGCGCTGTTTCACAATTGCTTCTTTTCGTGTCCAGATCCGCCAAAACGCCGGGAGTTTATCTTCCGGCGTTTCACGTTCCAGCTCCTGATGTTCCGCTACGCTGAAGACTGCGTTTGCCAGAGCCTGCCAGTTTTCGCGTGGGCGAACCACTTCAATATCGCAGCCCACCTCACCTTGATCGCTAATGAATAATGCAATGTCATCTCCGCTATGGCTCAGGTTAAACCAGAACGGATTGTCATCGACAAAGGCTGGCTTTCCCTGTTCACCAAACACGATTTCTGGCAGGGGCGAAGGGGATAAAGCATGGGAGAGCAGCGCGCGACCGGCAAGCCAGGCCGAACGTCGTGCACCTTGCGGTGCCTGCTCTGCAAGCGCAGAAGCCACAGGCCCGGCGCTCAGTGTCGAGATTTTTCCCAGTATAAACTGGTACATAGTTAGGCCCAGCGTTTGATGATAATGGAGGTATTAATGCCGCCGAAGGCAAAGTTATTGCTTTGCAGATACTCGCAGTCGATCTGACGGGCTTCACCCATAATATAATCTAAAGCGCCACATTGCTCATCGGGTTGACGTAAATTGAGGGTCGGAGCGAACCAGCCTTCCCGCATCATTTGCAGGCTCATCCAGGCCTCCAGCGCGCCGCACGCGCCCAGCGTATGACCAAAATAGCTTTTCAGCGATGACACTGGCACGTGATCCGCGAAAATAGCCGCAGTCGCCTGACTTTCAGCAATATCACCGCGATCGGTGGCGGTACCGTGCGCCGATATGTAACCCATATCCCTGGCGCTTAACCCGGCTATTTTCAGCGACTGTTCCATACAGATTTGCATCGTTTCTCGCTGTGGCTGGGTAATATGCGCTGCATCGCAGTTTGTCGCGAACCCGACAATTTCCCCATAGATGGTGGCGCCACGCGCTTTCGCATGCTCCAGCTCCTCCAGAATTAAGGTCCCCGCGCCTTCACCAATGACCAGCCCGTCGCGCTGAATATCAAACGGCGAGGGGGTGATTTTGGGCGACTCATTACGCTGGCTGGTGGCAAAGAGCGTATCAAATACCGCCGCTTCTGACGGACACAGTTCTTCTGCGCCGCCCGCGACCATGACGGTTTGATAACCGTGGCGAATCGCTTCCCAGGCATAACCAATGGCCTGGCTGCCGGACGTGCACGCGCTTGAGGTCGGGATAACTCGTCCTCGCAGGCCAAAGAACAATCCGGTATTCACTGCCGTGGTATGCGGCATCATCTGCACATAGGTGGTGCCGGTGATGTTGTTGGTATGCTTTTCGGTCAGCATGGTGGCAAATTCGCTCACCGGGCCGGTGCTGCCGGTTGAGGAGCCGTAGGCGATACCCGTCTCCCCGTTGGTCAGCACCGGATCGCCAATCAGCCCCGCCTGCTCCAGCGCCAGCTCGCTGGCACGGGTCGACAGTAGCGACACGCGTCCCATGGAGCGGATGCGTTTGCGGGTATAGTGTTCCGGCAGGCTAAAATCATCAATGGGCGCACCAAGCAGGGTCTGCAGGCCCGCGTAAATCTGCCACTCCGGCATGGTTCGCACCGCATTTTCATACTTCAACAGCCTTGCGGATACGGATTGCCAGTCCTCGCCAAACGCGGTTACGCCGCCCATGCCTGTTATGACCACGCGACGTGTCATAGCATGCCTCCATTGATGGAAATCACCTGGCGAGTCACATAGCCCGCAATATCCGACATCAGGTAACTCGCCAGGCCCGCCACTTCCTCCGCCTGGCCCATGCGCTTCATCGGGATCACTGACATGGCTTCTTTGAGTGCGGCGTCTTCCATCTCGATCATCCCGGTGTCAATCAACCCGGGCGCTATGCAGTTCACGGTGATTTTTCGCTTCGCCAGTTCAACCGCCAGCGCCTTGGTTGCGCCAATAATACCGGCCTTCGCCGCGCTGTAGTTTACCTGACCGCGGTTGCCCATTATGCCGGAGACGGAGGATAACGTGATGATACGCCCCCCTTTGCGGGTGCCAATCATCGGCATGATGCAGGGGTGAATCACGTTATAGAAACTGTCGAGGTTGGTGTGAATCACGCTATCCCAGTCGTCTTCGCTGAGGGCCGGAAATGCGCCGTCGCGGGCGATCCCCGCGTTGCTGACCACGCCATACCAGGCGCCGTGCGTCTCGATTTCCTGCTCCAGTACGGCAAGACACTCGGCCCGGTTACCGACGTCAAAGGAGAGCAGGCGACCCTGTCCACCCGCCTCTACGATCGCATCCAGCGTCTGCTGAGCACCTGCGGCATCGCGATGATAATGCACGCCAATCGTAAATCCATCAGCCGCAAGCTGGCGGGCGATGGCGCGGCCAATGCCTTTGCTGGCACCGGTGACCAGAACGGAACGACTCATGTCCGGGATCCCTGATTAAAAAGCGAAGTAAGTTCTTCCGCGCTGGGCTGGAAGGTGTTCACGCGGCCCGTTGCCAGCGTGGCGTCACCGGCGGTAATGGTGCATTCGAAGCTGCCGAAACGGGCATCCTGCATCAGCAGAGTGATGGTTATTGTTAAGGTCGTGCCCGCCATAAAGCGCCCTTCGGCACAGATCAGTTCGCGTGCGCCCAGCACCATACCCAACGCGATGTGCGCCTGGCCTTCCTGCTGACGATGCCAGCCGGACCAGACGCCGACGGTCTGCGCCATCAGCTCCAGCGCATACCAGCCAGGCAGATCGCCATCGGCGTTGAGAAACGGGGCCAGAACGCTCTGCGCATTGACGCTGACGCAGCACACGGCGCGCTCTTCCGTCACATCCTTCACGGATTCCAGCAGCATCATGGGCGCATCGTGGGGAAGATACTCCCCCGGTGATAAATAGGTCATGACACTCTCCCCAGCACAATGCTGGCGTTATTGCCGCCAAACGCGAACGAATTAGACAAAATCACCGGTTTTTTCAGCCGCTCAGGCTGAGACAATATTCCACAGGGCGGCAGCGTAGTGTCAGGCGCGTAACGGCAAAAATCCTGCGGTGGCAACGGCAGATTGCGCGACAGGATAAGCCAGCTCAGCGCGGCTTCGGTGATACCCGCCGCGCCCAGCGTGTGGCCGGTTAAATGTTTGGTTGAGCTGCAGGGGACATGCTCACCGAAGAGATCGTGAATCACCTGAGACTCAATCTGATCGTTCAGCGGCGTGGCCGTGCCGTGAAGGTTGATATAACCCACGTCGGCAGGCTGAAGGCGCGCTTCACGCAGCGCCTGCTGAATGGCGCGAATCGCCCCTTCGCCCTGCGGGTGGGGGGCGGAGATGTGCCAGGCGTCGCTGGATTCCCCCGCTCCCAACAGCGCGACGGGCTGCGGCTCACGGGTCAGGATTATTAACGCGGCGCCTTCACCAATGGTGATACCGCGACGGTCACGCCCGAACGGTTCGCACCGCGTCGGTGACAGCGCTTCGAGGCTGTTAAACCCGTTAACCGGCATACGGCTGAGGGTATCCGCGCCACCGACAAGGGCGATATCCACCAGCCCCGCGTCGAGCAGCCGTTGTCCGCTGATCATCGCGCGGGCGCTGGACGAGCAGGCGGTCGAAATAGTATAGGCCGGGCCTTCCAGTGCCAGCCATTTCGCCAGAAAGCGCGACGGATCGCCCAGCTCCTGCTGAGGATACTGCCACGCCAGGCTGGCTTCGCCCTTCAGAGATAACCTGACGTGCGCATCGCCTTCGTCCAGCCCGGAGGTACTGGTGCCCAGCACGACCGCCACGCGATCGCGGCCCACCCGGGCTATCGCCTCATCAACGTCAGGTTGAATCTGTGCCAGCGCGGCCAGCAACAGCTGGTTGTTACGGGTCCGGTGGGCCGCCATCTCGTCGGGGATCAGGGGCAATTCGCCCTCAACGCCACCCAGCACCGCATCCGGACAGCCCTGTAGCCAGCCGCTGCGGCTGCGCATACCCGGCGCAATGCCCGCCGTGAGGTTGCGGGCTATCTCGTCAGCCGAATTGCCCAGGGCATTGACCATGCCAACAGCAGAAATGTAAATCATCTCAGTCACCCAGATATTGAATGGTGATGTGGTACTTAAACACGTGCTGCTCAATACTGATCGGCTCGCGCTTGCCGTGGCGCTGGAGGTAGACGATTTCCGTCACCAGCGTGCCGCGTGGGTTACGCAGTTCGCGGCGATCGCCATTGTCCTTCAGCGTCCAGCCTTTCGGCAACTGCGGTTGCCAGGCACTGAGCGGCCAGTGGCTGAGCATCACATCGGCCAGCACCTGACTGGCGGGCGGCAACTGAGGCACGATAATCGACTGTTCGGTATGAATGCCCGTATCGTCATAAGTTGCCAGGAATAAGCGAATGCCTACCGAGGAGAGCCCGGCGAGCGTCACTTTATGGGCATCGGCGCTGAGCATCACCAGCAGCGACTGGGTTTGCCCGTTAAAGCTGCCGGTCAATAATTGCTGAGAATTCAATGCCGGTACAATCCCGGGTGGGGGAAGCGTCACTTTTGTGCCGGGTTGTAACCAGGCCTGCGGACGTGTGCTGTCGCTGTTGGTCGAGTGGCTACAGCCCGCCAGAAGCAGTACGGCCACCAGCGCTACGGCGCGGCCAAAAGGGGTCATCATCGTTTTCTCTCTCTTTTCGCGGGCATCGCCAGCGGGGCAAGCAGGAAGGCGGTGAAAATACCGCTGACCAGCACGATCCCGAAGCTGCTGATAGCCTGCGTGGCGCTGAAGACCAGCATGCCCAGCGTCAGCAATGTGGTCATCATTGCCAGCGTTACCGCCAGCATGGAGGTGAGCGGCGTGCCGCGCGGGTTACTGAAGAATAGGGTGTAATTAATGCCAATACCCAGCACCAGCACCAGTGCCAGCAGGGAAAAGAGATTCACCGGATGGCCGGTGGCCGCCAGCGCGGCAAGTCCGCAGCCAAGCGACAGGACGGAAGGGATCAAACTGATCGGGCCCTTACGCCAGCCAAGACGCACTATCGCCCCGCAGCCAATGACCGCCAGGGCGACCACAAGCAGGCCGGTCAGGATGGAACGATACAGGGCAAACAGCGTATCGAAGCTCGCCTTACGATCCACCCACACCACACCCTGATGCGTGGCGGCAAGTTGGCGCAGCGCAGTGGTGTTTTTGACGCCGTCGACGGGAACAAGCACGCCGCTTTCCCCGCCAGGCAGCGTCAGCCAGAGCAGACGCCAGCCTTCGCTGGCTGGGCTGGAGAGCCATGCTTCCACGGTAACGGGCATGGCAGACAACGCGGGTGAAACGGTACGCAGCCCCGCGCTTTGCAAGACTTTCGTCACGGCTGGCGCGGCGTTTTGCAACAGGACCCGATCGCTTTGCTGCCGCTTAAGGGAGTTCAGCGGCACCGTGCGCCAGGCTTTCAGCTCCCCGGCTTTTTGCGCCTGTTCCAGCGCGGGGGTAAAGGCTTCGAGCCGCTCCAGCGTTTGCTGAGCTGATTTGCCATGAACCACAAACCATTTTTGATCAACGCTTTGCCCCGTCAGGGCCGTTATCGTTTTTTCCTGGGCGAGTATCGCCTGCGGGAGCGCCTGAAGCTGGGCGATATCATCATCCACCCGCAGATGGGCGATGCCCACAAGGGACACCAGGGTCAGCGCGACAGGCAGGCCGATGGCGAGTTTTTTCTCCCGACGCCACGCCGCGAGCCAGCGCAGCATCCACACCATCGCGGGCACCGGACGCACCGGCAGCCCACGGCATAACCACGGATGCCAGAAAATCACCGTCAGGCAGGACGCACTCAGCCCCACGGCGGCGAATACCGCCATCTGGCGGATGCCCGGGAAGGGGGCAAGCATCATGATCAGATACGCGGCGACGGTGGTCAGCAGGGCCAGCAGCAGGGCATAACGGACCTTTGCCAGACTTTCCCACGGCGACTGTTCTGCGCCGTGTACCATCCTTTCGGTGAGATAATAGAGCGTGTAATCCGCCGAGATGCCGATAATGCTCATGCTCATCACCAGCGTCATCAGATGCAGTTCGCCAAACAGCAGCAGCGTGGCGACGGTGCCCGCCAGCGCACCGACCCCGATGGAAAGCAGGCACAGAAGCAGAGGGCGCAGCGAACGGAATACCAGCAAAATCAGCAGCACCACGCCAAGCAGCGTGGCGGTTCCCAACGTCGACATATCTTTCTTCGCCTGCTGGCTGGCGTAATCGCTATAAAAAACGGTACCCCGTGAGAGCAATTCAGCCTGCGGGTAGCGGGTTTTCAGCTCGGCCTCCAGTGAGTGCAGCGTGGTCACCAGGCGGTGCGTTTGCTGCATATCAAAGGACTCACCGGCCAGCTCACCGTGCAGCAAATACCAGTAGTTTCCGGCGTTATCTTTGGTCACCAGCCAGCCGTCCATCAGTCGCAGCTTTTGGCTGTTTTGCGCCAGCGCCAGCTGTGAACCCCGCATCAACATCAGCGGATCGTTTTGCAACTCTTTGCCGCTGACGCCCGAAAACGCAGAGTACAGCTGCGATAAAATCCACTGGGCTTGCGCTTCACCGCCGTTCTGTAAGCGCGCGCGGGTCACGGGATCGATAAGGCCATTTCTATGCTGCCAGAAGAATTCTCCCCAGGCTTTTTGTCCGGCGGCATCTATGGGGCCTTTCACCGCGTGCAGCGTTGCACTGCCTTGCAGGAGCGTCAGCCACTGCTGCGCCACGCGTGGGTCGGGGTGTTTACCGGGGCTGACGAGCCAGACCAGCTGACGATCCAGCCGCTGCATAAAACCGTCGTTGAGCGCCGGGGGAATCGCCCCCAGCGTCTGTTTTGGCAGCATGGCCAGCACGCTACTGTTCAGCCGTGCGCCGGGCAGCAACGACATCAGCACGCCCACCAGAATGAGGCAGGTCATGGCCCACAGCAGTGCCGGGCGTAAAGCCTTACGGGGCAGCAAAACGTTGGCGTTCGTCATGGGTCAGGCTGGCGGGCGTCACCTGTTGGTGAGAAAGGCGAATATCCGTTCGATCGCCCTGTTTATCGTTGAGCTGAATAGACTCCAGATACCTTGCCCCACCCAGATTCATCGTGGCAAAGATCTTATCCAGAGGCGTGGTGACAGGCGTCAGGACCAGCGTCCAGCGCCCTTCACCCAGGTCTTTAAAGTCGATGCGGAAGTTCTCTTCAAGTGCTTTGCGATCGGCCTGGAACAGGGCACGCAGCAGGTGGTTGAACTGGAACATCTGCGGGTTGTTTTCCGCCGTGATGGTTTGCGGCGGCTGCCCATTGATCGCCTGCACCATGTGCGAATCGTCCAACAGCAGCGTCATCGGGAACGGTGATTTTTGATCCCACAGCAGGCCACTGTCGCGGGCAATCAGCATGTCGCCCTGCGAGCGCAGCGGCTGCGGCAGATCCTTAATGGTGCGTGTTTGCTCAAAGTGCGCACGTACCACGGGCTGTTCGGTAAAGCGTTGTTGCAACTCGTCCAGCGTGACTGCGCTGACGAACGGGCTGATGACGAGGGCAAGCAGGGGCAACCATCTCATGGCGTCACTCCCATTCGTTCAAATAAAATCGCCGGGCTGACAAAACACATCTCGCGGCTGGCTTCTTCAACGGCGACCTGAATGGTATAGCCGGTGGTGGTGCGTTTTCCGCTCTGCGCGTCGAAAATCTGGTAAGCGATACGCAGACGGTTTTCACACTCTTCGATGTGGGCACGTACGCGGATGCGCTGCTCAAAGGTAACGGCATCGCGGTATTTCACCCGGGTGTCCACCACGGGCCAGACATAGCCTGAGGCCTTCATCTGACGATAGCCGTAGTTAAACTGATTGAGCAACGCCTCGCGGGCGATCTCAAAATAACGGAAATAGTTGCCGTGCCAGACCACGCCCATCATATCGACGTCATGAAACGGGACGGTCAGTTCTACTTCTGCGGTGAAGCGGGGATCGGTCAGCACCCTTTACTCCTTCTCTTTGGCATCCGGCAGATGCCAGAAATCGAAAAAATTAAACCAGTCGAGCGGCGACAACAGCGCGTAATGCTCCAGCCGCGCGGCGTAGCGATCGACGGCCTGCTGCAACGCCTGCTGGCGTTCACCGCGCGGCAATAACAGCGGATCGGCAAAGGCTTCGCAGTGTATTGTCAGGGCCTCCTGCTGACGCAGGGCAAAGATCAGCAAGACCGGACAGCGCAAAATGGAGGCAAGAATAAACGGGCCTTGTGGGAAGGGGGCGAGGCGTCCCATAAACGGACTCCAGATAACGCGCCACTCGCCATTGCGCTGCGGATTGACCGCAATGCGATCGCCCACGATCGCCACCCATTCGCCGCGATCGAGCTTCTCTTTAATGGCGATCGCGGTCTCCGGTCCGATATCGGTCACCGGGATCAGGTTCAGCCCGGCCTGCGGGGCCATCTCTTCCATGATTTGCTTAAAGTGCCGGGCGTTGTCGCTGAACACCAGCGCGTTAATCACCTTGCTGCCTTCCCGTTGCGCCATCGCGCGGCAGGCTTCCACGTCACCAAGATGCGAGGCCAGCAGCAGCTTGCCCTGCGGGGCCGTCATATCGAGCGCATCACTTGCGCCGGGGGCAAAGACAATATCGCGATTAAACTGCAGTTCACCGCGCCAGCTGGCGATTTTATCCAGCATGGCATGACCAAAGCGCATAAAGTGGAAAAAGCTGTTCAGCCGCGGCGGCTCAGCCATTTCCCGCTGCGCCAGCGTCTGTTTCACCTGTGCAATCCACTGCTGTGACGCCTGTCGCGCCGGGCGGGCGGTGAGCCAGTACACGCCGATAACCGGCCATAACAGCAGGCTGAATGCGCGACGGCCAAAAATCTGCCACACCCGGAGCATCAGGCGCATTCCCCACAGGCCTTTTACTTCCTGCTGCTTCGCCCAGTGTTGACGACGATGGCGAAAAAGCAGGGAGGGGATGCGCGGCAGCATGCCGAAAAACAGCCGGGTATGCATCAGCGAAATACGGATGTTGTCCTTGAAGGCATCGAAGTGAGACAGCCCATCCTGGGGATAGGTCACGCGGGTCGGCAGAAAATGGCTGGTGTGACCCTGCCAGTAAAGACGCACCATCACTTCGGTATCGAAATCCATACGCTTACCGAGGGTCACGCGCTTCGCCAGGGAGAGCGTCGGGGCGATGGGGTAAACCCGAAAACCACACATGCTGTCCTTTAACTGCAACGATAACGTTTCAATCCAGACCCAGACATGCGTCACCCAGCGTCCATACAGACGCGAGCGTGGGATAGAGTCGTCATACACCGGCTGGCCTGAAATCAGATCGTCCGGGTGACGCTGCGCCAGCGACAGCAGCGAGGGAATATCTTCAATCGCGTGTTGTCCGTCGGCGTCCACCTGTACGGCATGGGTAAAGCCCGCACGGGAGGCGGCTTCCAGCCCATGGAGTACCGCCGTGCCTTTGCCCGCGTTATCAGCGAGCCGAAGTAAGGTCACCTGCGGGTGTCTGGCCGTTAAACGCACCAGCGCCTGCTGCGTGCTCGCCTCACTGCCGTCATCGACGATGAAGCAGGGCAGGTTAAACGGCGCCAGGCGTGCAAGGACGCCTGCCATCATCGCGCCGTGGTTATAGCAGGGGATCACCACGCAGGGACGGAAGGTTAACGACATAAACGGATCTTCCCGCTGCTCGCCGTATGCCGCTCGCCGCCGTCATGACGCTGAAAACGGAAGGCCAGAACTTGCCGCGCGGCATCCCAGTCAAGGCTGAGCGTCACCGTGGTATCGGGCACCAGGGGGGCCTGAAATTTGACGTTCTGAATGCTGTGAAACCGGTGCTCAGGGGCCAGTAATGTGGTGGCGTAATGCATGACCCAGTCGAGCTGGGCGACGCCTGGCAGCAAGGGTTGAGCGGCAAAATGTCCCTTAAACCAGAACAAACCCGGATCGAGATGTAAGACGATGTCCAGATGCTGCGGCTGCGCCTGGTGGCGCTCGATTTCATGAATCTTCATGAAAAAACTCCTGTAACTGCGCATAGACACGCTTATTCATTGTATTGACCGGCATTTCATCAAGGATGCGCCAGTAGCGCGGAATGGCGACCGGCTCAAGCCATGGTCGCAGCGCACGACGCCAGGCTAACTCCTGCGCGCTTTTGCCCCGCTTTTGCCAGCGCTGGCGCGCCTCATCATCCAGCACCAGCAAGACGCCGATCCCCTGACGTCCACCGCGGGTGACGGGCAGGGCGGCGGCTTCGCAAATGCCCTCCAGCGCCAGCAGGCGGTGTTCTATTTCGTTCAGGGAAATACGCTTTTCTTCGATTTTAACGACCCGTCCACGACGCCCGGCAATCGTGAACTGGCCGTTGTCGTCGAAGTGGAGAATATCGTCCAGCAACAGGCCTTCGGCCTCGTGAATCAGGGGTGAGGTCACGCGACAGGTTTCCTCTTCTGCCCTGAACGTTACGTCAGGGAAGGCTCGCCAGGAGGTGTTCATCTCCCGGCAATGACGCCAGGCCAGAATGCCCGTTTCGGTACTGCCGTAAATTTCGTCCGGCCAGACGTTGAGCCAGTTATGGGTGGCTGAAATATCCTCCCAGGGCAGCACGCCGCCCGCCGAGATCAGCATCTCAACGGGAGGAGCAGGCAGATCGGTATCGAGTCGTTTCAAAAACGCCGGGCTGCTGATAAACAGGTAGCGGCGGTTGTGCGGCAGCGCCGCCAGCTGTTCAGGGTAAAGGAGCATGGCGGCGTTGAGCTCCAGACCTAACGCCATCGGTAAAAAGATGCGGAAGGTCAGGCCATAGAGATGCTGGGCCACCACGGAGGCCACGATGCTACAGCCCTTCAGCCGTTCCCCAAAGCAGGTGGCGAGCAGGGAGGCTTCGCGATCCAGGCTGGCGATATGCTTGACCACCCGGCGGGGTGCGCCCGTGGAACCGGAGGTAAAGAGTTCGATGACGCGCGAATCGTCAATGGCGGGCAAGGGCACAAACGCCGACGCTTCGCCCTGAGAGGTAGCGACGACAATCAGCCGACCGGCGAAACCCAGCGTGCGATCGCTTACTATTCCGTCAAACAATCCGCGTTGTTCTTCCAGGAGCGAGACGCGGCTGTGGCCGGGAATAACCGGCGTCTTCCCCGCATGGAGCGTGGCCAACAGGGCGACAATAAAGAGATAGCTGTTTTCGAAGCACAATGCCCAGCGCTCCCCCTCCTGCTGGCGCAGCGTATGCATCAGCAGGGTGACGTCGTGGCGTAACGCGCCCAGCGTCCAGGTGCGCTCGCCAAGCCAGGCAACGGGCGTATCCTCCGCGCGCGGCGCATTAAGCCACTGGCTCAACGGAAGAGGCGATTTATTCATTCGGCATCTCTTTTTATCACCCGTTGGCGCACGAGCCACTCCGCCGCCATCAGCGACCCCATCAGGAGGTAGGCGAACAAACCGTTCCACAGCGTCCAAAGCTGCATATCGCCGTGGATGACGGTAAACCACGCAATGGCGCCATTAACGATAAAAAATCCACACCACACCTGGGTCACACGTCGCGTGTAATGCACTCCGGCAGAGGATAAATGGGGGTCGCGTATGCGCGCCAGACGTTCTACCAGCGGCATCGTTGTCCAGAGCGACCCGCCGAAAACGACCAGCATCACCAGGTTAACGACCACGGGATACAGCAACAGCCACTGATGGGCTTTTAACAGGTAGCTTGCTGCACAGAGTGTGATCCCGGCGAGCGCAACGCACTGAATGACATAACGCATCGGCCCGCGCAGGCGACGTGCCTGACGCAGACGTAAGACCAGCAGGAGCGCCATAAGCGGCAGCAGCCAGTGCAGGCTGTGATGCGTAAGACCAAAGCCGATGAGAACGGGCCAGGCAAGCAGCATTAATCCTGTCAGTAACGGGATCGCTGGAAACGTCCGTTCTTTACGCACGCGGTTTACTCGTCGTGCAGGAGCTGATCTACCGCATCCACCACATCCTGAACGGTGCGGACAGACTTGAAGGTTTCCGGTTTGATTTTTCTACCGGTTTTCTTCTGCAGGTGAACAACCATGTCTACGGCGTCAATGCTGTCCAGATCCAGGTCTTCATACAGGCGTGCCTCAGGGGTGATATCCTCAGGGGCGATTTCAAACAGCGTGATCAGAAGTTCGGAGACTTCCTGATAAAGGGTGTGTTTTTCTGTCATAACGGGTCAATTCTCAGGCGCGTTGGGCATGGATAAAAGAGGCCAGCGTGGCAACGGAATAGAAGTGCTGGCGCATCTCTTCACTTTCCGCGGATAACACGACCCCGTACTGATTTTTTACGGCCAGGCCCAGTTCCAGGGCATCGATAGAGTCGAGGCCCAGACCTTCCCCAAAAAGCGCCGCATCTGTGTCGATATCCTGCTCGGTCAGTTCGTCCAGATTGAGCGTTGAGATAATAAGATTTTTAATTTCAAGATAAAGCGCTTGCATCATTAATTCCTGACAAAGAGTGAAGGCCTGATGTTAATCGATGCTGCAAATGCCGGTTTAACTGTCTTGCCGCCAGGGCCGGTTCTTGTTGGTGTGCATCGTAAAAATCATGAATCTGCACGCGGTCGCACACATTCACGGTAAAAATGGGTTTTTTCGGCGGTATATCGTACCACTGACTATTTTTATCCAGCAGATGTTCACTGCAATGAATGATCACCAGCCGCATATCACACTGGCAGCGCACGGCAATATTCGCCGCGCCGCGCTGCAAAGTGATGGCTTCGCCGCTACGGGTGCGGGTGCCCTCAGGGAAGATTAACAGCGTGTCTCCCTGCGCCAGGCGTTGCTGGCTGGCGGCCAGTAGCGTTTCTGCTTCACTGTTGACCAGGTAATCTGCCGCGCGGATCACCCCACTGACGAAAGGATTACGCAGAAGGGCGCTTTTGACCAGACAGTCCGTATCGGGCATTACGGAGGCGAGAATCACGTAGTCAATGAGCGTCGGATGGTTAGCAATAACCAGGCAGCCCCGTTCGCCGCGCAGCGCATCAAGATTCTGGATGCGGTAATCCAGTACGCCCAGCCAGCGGGCCACGCCAAGGAAGAGTCGGAAGCTGGCGGAAATGCTGCGGCGCGCCAGACGGCGACGTTTGATGCGATCGCGTTGAACGATCGGCAGCAGGTTGAACCAGACCAACGACAGCAGCAGCCCGCCTGTGCCAAATAGCGCAAAGCAGAATCCAGTCATGACCAGACGCCATAACCGATTAAGAGAGGCAGCGATCTTGCTCATCTCCGCGTCCACTGCCAGAGCAGCCGCTCGCCGGGAATGGCAAAGGAGGATGCGTCACTCAGATAGTGGCGCAGGAACATCAGGCCTGATGGCAGAGAATGTTCCTTGCCGTCGCTGCCCGGGCGGGTTTCGCAGCACAGGGTATCGCCTGCCTCAATCACCAGCGCCAGCGCATAGGGCCACGTCGGCAGGGATGGCGGAAGGTAAGGATGATAAAACGCAGGCAGCGCGCCATCAAAATCCACCAGCAACACGCGGGAATACCCGGCCTGTAGCAACGTCATGACCTCAATGAGGCCTTGCTGAAAGGTCTCCATCCCGGCGGAAATCGACGAGGAGACAATCGGCTGCCGTGCGGCGATGGTGAGATTGCCGACCGCGGAATTATGCACTGACATCGCGAAATCGGTAGGAGAAACGTCCTGCTCCGTCGCCAGGGCGTGCTGAATACGGTAATTACGCTCCAGCTCGCCGTGGCGACTGGAATAGACAACGGCGTCGATAGTCTGTTTACGCAGCATCGCCAGACCGCAATCCACCGCCAGTTTACTGCCGGAGTTCAGACGTCGCGCGGTCATCATCGGCAGGTCAGTCAGCGTAGCCAGCGGGGCAGCAGGGTCGATGGTCTGCTCCTGACGTGACCACGCCTGCCACTGAAGGGCATCACTGAGGCCAGGTGCTCGGGCCTGCCAGTCGACAATGTTGAATGCAAATTTCATCTGCGCGCGTCCGCGATACATCCGTCATCAAGTGGCGAATAACGTCGCCAGGGGGGTTAAGCGTTTATTAAAGTATGCGGCTTCACATTTCTGTGCATCCCGGAACAGCTCAATAATGCACAGTCGGGCACCCGGTATCCGCCTCGCCCGGGAACGGGGTGTCGCTAAGCATAGCGACAGCATGGAACCCAATGCGATGAGATAAACCTGCTTTTGCGATATTTTCCTTCGCCAGCGCGATGTGCGGGGGCACGTCCAGAAGCGTCACCGCGTCGTTTTCATCATAGTGACAACAGCGCACAGCCCATTGACCTGTATTGCCGCCCACATCGTACAATTTTGTCGGCGAGCTTGCGAATATATATGGCGGGGCGGCGTCATAAGCGGCGGCTTATATGTGACTTATTAATGATTTGGCACATCCGGAAATTTAGAATGGTGCGAAGTGTTCAGAATTGAAAACAATAAAAAGTCGATTTTAAAAATCAGCGAAATAATAAAGGTCTGATCCTCTGTCACCTTCCCGTCAGGGGAGGTGACAGAGGACGTTATTAACCGGGAAGCCGGCTTTTGGGTCGGCCCGGGCCAAGCAAAATCGCCAGCTTGCTGCCGCCTTTAGTGGTCTCCATCCAGATTTTGCAGACGCTGGTCAGCGGCACGGAAAGCAACATGCCGACGGGCCCCAGTAACCATCCCCAGACCAGCAACGACAGGAAGACCACCATTGTCGACATACCCAGGCGGTGCCCCATCATGCGTGGCTCGACAATATTCCCCAGCACCATATGCACCACGAGGAACAGCGCCCCCACCAGCATACATTCGTAAATACCATTAAACAGGAACGCCTGAATCATCGGCGGCACGGCTGAAAGCACGGCACCGATGTTTGGAACATAGTTCAGTAAGAAGGCCAGCACGCCCCACATCAGCGCAAACTGTACGCCCATCAGCGTCAGGCCCAGCCAGATGATCACCCCGGTCCAGAGGCTCAGCAATGTTTTGAGCGCCAGATATTTGGTCACGCCTTTTAACGCGCGGTGCAGGCCAGCAATATGGATTTGGGGATTATTCAGTGAAAACCGCAGCTTATAGGGCACGTGGCGAACTTCAAACAGCATAAAGACGACCGTCATCACCAGCAGTAACACGCTGGCCATCGCCCCGGAGAGGCCCGTCATCAGCGTCGTGGCGAAGGTCATCACTTTTTCAGAATCCATTCTTTGCAACATTCTTTCCGGAGAAATATGCAGATTCAGGAAGGGTAACATCTCCTGCAGATCGATGATTTTGCGCGTCAGTTCCTTATTGTATTTTGGCAGCATGGTAGAGAATTCACTCAGAGACGCTGCCAGTACGCCCACTAGCGCCGTCAGTACGACCAGCATCACCATCACCACAATGGTAATAGCCACGGGCCTTTTAATTCCCCGACGAATAAACCAGGTGACAAGCGGGTTGAGAACAATGGCAAAAAAGAGCGCCAGTAAAAGCTGAACAATGATGTCGGCTGCCGCATGAATACCGGCAAGGATCACCACCAGACAGGCGAGTTTGAGCAGAATGTGTAGACCCGCTTTGTCGGGCTGAGTGGCTTTCATACGAATTCCTTTTGTTGTGTGGCCTTAAGTGTAGTGTGCCGGCAGCCTGCCGTCTGGGTTGATAATCTGAAAGTCTGTGCTGATTTTCATCCCCTGACATGGTAATAGTGAAACACTGTTGTAAAAATCCAGGTAGAACCTCATGTCCGTACCCGACGCCGAACCGGCGCTCAGTGGATTGCGCCTTAATCTGCGCATTGTCTCCGTCGTCATATTTAACTTTGCCAGCTACCTCACGATTGGTCTTCCCCTGGCGGTATTGCCGGGCTATGTCCATGACGTGATGGGATACAGCGCCTTCTGGGCAGGGCTGGTGATCAGCCTGCAATATTTCGCCACCTTGCTAAGCCGTCCACAATCCGGGCGGTATGCGGATCTGTTTGGGCCAAAAAGCATCGTTGTCGTTGGGCTATGCGGCTGCTTCCTCAGTGGCCTGAGCTATCTGATGGCCGCTGAGACGAGCGAATGGCCGGCGATCAGCCTGCTGCTGCTCTGTCTGGGCCGGGTGATTTTGGGCATCGGGCAGAGCCTGGCGGGAACCGGATCGACACTGTGGGGCGTGGGCGTCGTGGGTGCGCCCCATATCGGACGGGTGATTTCCTGGAATGGTATTGTGACTTACGGGGCGATGGCGCTGGGGGCACCGCTTGGCGTGGTCTGTTATGCCTGGGGCGGGCTACACGGGCTGGCGATAACCATTATGGTCGTGGCGCTTCTGGCCATTTTGCTTGCCCTGCCGCGGCCAAAAGTGAAAGCCAGCAAAGGTAAGCCTTTGCCGTTTCGCGCGGTCCTGGGGCGCGTCTGGCCGTACGGCATGGCGCTCGCGCTGGCCTCGGCGGGTTTCGGGGTTATCGCGACGTTCATCACCTTGTTCTACGATGCCAAAGGCTGGGATGGCGCCGCCTTTGCGCTCACGCTCTTTAGCTGCGCGTTTGTGGGCGCACGCTTACTTTTCCCTAACGGCATCAACCGTCTGGGTGGATTAAACGTGGCGATGATCTGTTTTGCCGTGGAGATTGTCGGCCTGCTCGTCACCGGCCTGGCTTACGCGCCGTGGATGGCAAAGGTGGGCGTGTTCCTGGCGGGAGCCGGGTTCTCGCTGGTCTTCCCGGCGCTTGGCGTGGTGGCGGTCAAGGCGGTGCCGCAGCAAAATCAGGGATCGGCGCTGGCCACCTATACGGTGTTTATGGATATGTCGTTAGGTATCACCGGGCCGCTGGCAGGGCTGGTTATGGCATGGGCGGGTGTGCCGGTGATTTATCTGGCGGCGGCGGGGCTGGTGGCGGTGGCGTTACTCCTGACCTGGCGTTTAAAAAAACGGCCCCCGACGCAAGCGACGGAGGCCGTGTCACCATGACCGAAATTACTGGATCACGAGGGTGTTAATGATGTTCTCTGCAGTCGACTGCGCTTTCTGCTGATCGTCCGCAGGCAGCGTGATTTGCAGGGTCAGCAGTTTGTTATCCACTTTACCCAGCACGACAGACGAGTACGCGGTCTGGCCTTTGGCGGAGATAATGCTGTCCAGCTGTTGCAGGGTGTGGCCCTTCAGTTCGATAGCTTTGTTGGTCACGACCTGCAGCTGCGGGTCACGGCTGCGCTGTTGATCTTCAAGACGCTTCGCCAGCACGCCCAGCTCCTCGGTGGAGTCGTCGCCGACGATCACAATCACCGCTTTCTGCCCCGTCGCATCGGAATAGACGTGCATATTGTTAGCCTGAGTGCCCAGCTTACCGCTCTGGTCGGTCATATCCGCCGGCAGAGAGAAGCTGAGTTTGCCATCCATCAGATTGACGGGCTGACCGGTCGCATTGCTTTCAGCAGAGGCGCCCTGAGCAGGTGTATTTGTATCGCTGTTATCACACGCGGCAAGCCCCACGACCAGCAGGCCAATCCCGACATATTTAACCAGATTGCGCATTGACATCTTCCTTTCGATAAACGGCCATAACGGCTCATTCATCCATCTTATCACAACTGATAAGGCGAACCCTTAACCTGCCTGCAATGCCGAGATTTCAGATTTATCTGCGAGTCTTTTCAGCAACATATTCAGCAGTACGCCATACATGGGCAGGAAGAAGACAATGCTGATCAGCACCTTGAAGCAGTAATCCACCAGCGCGATTTCCATCCAGTGTTCGGCCATAAAGGCATCCGGACTGCGCCAGAAGGCGATAAAGAAGAAGGCCAGCGTATCGCTGATGTTGCCAAACAGCGTCGACGCGGTGGGGGCCATCCACCAGCGATGATTCTGCCGCAGACGGTTGAAAACGTGCACATCCAGGATCTGTCCCAGCGCATAGGCCATAAAACTGGCGGCAGCGATACGGGCGACAAAGAGGTTAAAGCTCAGTAGCGCTTCAAAGCCCTGCCAGCTTCCCATATAGAACAAGGAAGAGATCACGTAAGAGATGAACAAGGCAGGCATCATCACGGCAAAGATAATGCGACGGGCCAGCGGCGCGCCAAAAATGCGCACGGTCAGATCGGTTGCCAGGAAGATGAAGGGAAAGCTAAACGCGCCCCAGGTCGTGTGGAAACCGAAAATGGAGATCGGCAACTGCACCAGGTAATTACTGGAGGTGATCACCAGCAAATGGAAAAGCGAAAGCCAGAACAACGCTTTTACGCGCTGCGATTGAGAAAACGACGTCATATTGTGACCTTTTTAACGTTGGGGTGAGGGAACCCAATATGAACCTGACCTGTAAGGCAATGTTATTCGCCCTGCTTAACGGACCCGATTCAGAAAACGGCTGCATGATACTGCTTTCTTTATGCTTTGCAATGGTTAATTTTCACGCAATCGTTAACCTGGTTTGCATTGCCGACGCCGGGGCGTAAACTACAGCCGATTTTTGACATGAACGAGAAGACAATGACCGACCTGTTCTCCAGCCCAGACCACACCCTTGATGCGCAGGGCCTGCGTTGCCCCGAGCCCGTCATGATGGTGCGCAAAACCGTGCGCAACATGCAAACGGGCGAAACGCTGCTGATTATTGCCGACGATCCGGCAACCACGCGCGATATCCCCGGTTTTTGTACCTTTATGGAACATGATCTGGTGGCGCAAGAGACGGCGGGGCTGCCGTATCGGTATTTGATTCGTAAGGGTTAGGTTTTCTCACTTTTCAACAGGCAAAGGAATGCTGTAAATGAGAACGTTTATGCCCCTGGCGTTATCCCTGATTGGCTGGATAACGTTGTTAAGCTTTGCATTAAATGAAACAGTGACCTTACTGGCAGGCCCCCTCATCAATGGTGCAGGGCTTTTTTTCGCCATTCGTTTCATGCGGATCGACACCACACCGATCTCACGCATCGTCACTACGCTCTGTTCGCTCTCTGTAGGCGTGATGGTATTGCTGTATGGGTATGTTCACATGCTGGGCGGCGGCTGACGGCCTGAATTATTTTCGCCTGGCGTGACGCCAATAACGAAATTAAACCATCGTTTCAAAATTTAGCGCTTTTTTGTGAGGCGCTTCACCTCTCCTTTCCAGACCGTAGTCTAGTTTTTAAGCGGAAAACTAAAACAATGTTTTAACGCTTATCCCACTACCCTGGAGTTCACCCGATGAAAACGACCCTCAAGCCGTTACTGGCTGCGCTGTGCCTCTCTGCTGTTGCTGTATCGGTTTCTGCTCAAACTATCAAAGCCGCGGATGTCCATCCTGAGGGTTATCCAAACGTGGTGGCTGTTCAAAATATGGGGGAAAAACTCAAACAACAGACTGACGGCAAGCTGGAGATCAAAGTCTTTCCCGGCGGCGTGCTCGGTGATGAGAAGCAGATGATTGAGCAGGCGCAAATGGGGGCTATCGATATCATTCGCGTCTCTATGGCACCGGTTGCCGCCATCCTGCCGGATATTGAAGTCTTTACGCTGCCGTATGTGTTCCGCGATGAAGATCATATGCACAAAGTGATCGACGGTGATATCGGCAAGCAGATCGGTGAAAAGCTGACCGCGAATCCTAAATCCCGTCTGGTTTTCCTGGGCTGGATGGATTCCGGCACCCGTAACCTGATTACCAAAAGCCCCGTCGCAAAACCGGAAGACTTAAAAGGCATGAAAATTCGCGTGCAGGGCAGCCCGGTCGCGCTGGCGACGCTTAAGGCGATGGGCGCGAACTCGGTGGCAATGGGCGTGAGCGAAGTCTACAGCGGCATGCAGACCGGCGTGATCGACGGTGCGGAAAATAATCCGCCGACGTTTATTGCCCATAACTATATGCCGGTTGCCAAAAACTACACGCTCAGCGGCCACTTTATCACCCCGGAAATGTTGCTCTATTCGAAAGTGAAATGGGACAAACTCAGCGCGGATGAGCAGAAAAAAATTCTGACGCTGGCACGCGAAGCGCAGTTTGAACAACGCACCTTGTGGAATGCCTACAACCAACAGGCGCTGGAAAAAATGAAAGCGGGCGGCGTGCAATTCCACGACATCGACAAAGCGGTGTTTATCAAAGCGACAGAACCGGTGCGCGCCCAGTATGGCGACAAGCATCAGGATCTGATGAAAGCCATTGCTGACGTCAAGTAACTTGCGCCCTGTGGAGGACGTATGTCCGAACGCTACCTGAAGTGGATGGACCGCCTGTACCTGCTCGCCATGACCGTGGCGGGCGTGTCGCTATTAATCATGACCATCGTGATCCCGATTGGTATTTTCTCTCGCTACGTGCTCAATCGCGGTGAATCCTGGCCGGAGCCGATCGCCATTATTTGCATGGTGACGTTTACCTTTATCGGTGCCGCAGTCGGCTACCGCGCCGGGTCGCACATTGCGGTGAATATGCTCACGGATCGTTTGCCTGCCCCTCTTAAAAACCTGTGCGCCCGTCTGGTAGATCTGCTGATGCTGCTGATTTCCGGGCTGATGTTCTGGTACAGCTTCTGGCTTTGCGTAGAGCTGTGGGAGCAGCCGGTGGCGGAATTCCCGATTCTCACTTCCGGGGAGAGCTATCTGCCGCTGCCGATCGGTTCAGCCATATTGATTCTGTTTGTCCTCGAGCGCCTGCTGTTTGGCTCGCAGGAAAATCGTCCGGTCGTCCTGATCGGCAACCACACATAGGGGTGAACAATGGATGCCTTTGTATTGTTATTCACCCTCGCCGTTTTGCTGGCGGTGGGTATGCCGGTGGCGTTTGCCGTAGGGTTAAGCGCGGTTGTTGGCGCATTGTGGATCGAACTGCCTCTGGAGGCGTTGATGATCCAGATTACCAGCGGGGTCAATAAATTCACCCTGCTGGCGATCCCGTTCTTTATCCTTGCCGGCGCGATCATGGCCGAAGGGGGAATTGCACGGCGGCTGGTCAATTTTGCCTATATCTTCGTTGGGTTTATTCGCGGCGGACTGTCGCTGGTGAACATTGTCGCATCCACCTTTTTTGGCGCGATCTCCGGTTCATCGGTGGCCGACACGGCCTCTATCGGCAGCGTGATGATCCCGGAAATGGAGAAAAAGGGCTATCCGCGCGAGTATGCAGCGGCGGTGACGGCCAGTGGTTCGGTGCAGGCAATTCTGATCCCGCCCAGCCATAACTCGGTGATTTACTCTCTTGCGGCGGGCGGGACGGTCTCCATCGCCACGCTGTTTATTGCTGGCGTGCTGCCGGGTTTGCTATTGGGTGTCAGCCTGATGGTGATGTGCCTGGGGTTTGCTCATAAGCGTGGTTATCCAAAAGGTGAAAAAATCCCCTTTAAGCAGGCGCTGAAAATCTTCCTTGATGCGTTGTGGGGGCTGATGACAGTGGTGATTATTCTTGGCGGCATTCTGTCAGGGATCTTCACCGCCACGGAGTCGGCGGCGGTCGCCTGCCTGTGGGCCTTTTTCGTCACCATGTTTATCTATCGCGATTACAAGTGGCATGAACTGCCGAAGCTGATGTGCCGGACGGTGAAAACGGTCACGATCGTCATGATCCTGATTGGTTTTGCGGCTGCCTTTGGCGCCGTGATGACCTACATGCAATTGCCGACGCGGATCACCGAGTTCTTTACCTCGTTGTCGGACAACAAATATGTGATCCTGATGTATCTCAACGTCATGCTGCTACTGATTGGCACGCTGATGGACATGGCGCCGATCATATTGATCCTGACACCTGTGTTGCTGCCGGTGACCAATTCACTGGGTATCGATCCGGTGCATTTTGGCATGATCATGATGGTGAATCTGGGGATTGGATTGATCACCCCGCCGGTGGGCTCGGTGCTGTTTGTCGCCAGTGCGGTCAGTAAGCAGCAGATTGAAACCGTGGTGCGGGCCATGCTGCCGTTTTATGCCATGCTGCTGGTCGTGTTAGGGATGGTGACCTATATTCCGGCGATCTCGTTGTGGCTGCCGGGTATTTTAGGGATGCAATAAAAGAGATACCCCGACCCGGATTTCAGGAAGTGAAAACCCGGCACGGCGAGCACGCCGTGCCGGGCCTGTTTTACCGGCGACGCAGCAGCCGTAGCGCGTTCGCCGTCACCAGCACCGTTGCACCGGTGTCCGCCAGAACGGCCAGCCAGAGGCCGGTTATCCCGAGCAGGGTGGTAACCAGAAAAATCCCTTTCAGCCCCAACGCAATCGCAATGTTTTGCCGGATATTGGCGTGCGTCGCTCGCGCCAGGCTTATCATCTGCGCCAGCCCGGTCAGGCGGTTATGCGTCAGCGCCGCGTCGGCGGTTTCCAGCGCGACGTCCGTTCCGCTTCCCATGGCAATCCCGATGGTCGCCGCTTTCATGGCGGGCGCATCGTTAATGCCGTCTCCCACCATCGCCATTGGCGCTTGCTGGTTGAGCTCCGTCACCGCGCTCACCTTATCGGCGGGTAAGAGCCCGGCTTTGAACGCCAAACCCAGCTCGTCGGCAATCGCGGCGGCGGCACGGGGGTTATCGCCGGTCAGGATCACGCCCTGAACGCCCAGTTGATGCAGGGCGTCAATCGCTTCCCGCGCATCCTCACGCAGCGTATCGCGGAGCGTCAGAAGCCCCATCGCCTCATTTTCCTGCGTCACCAGAACCACCGTTTGCCCGGACGCTTCCAGCGCGTGGACCTGCTGGCCAAAGGCGTTATCCGCAAACTTATCGGCAGCGCTTATCACCACCTTTTTTCCGTCAACGAGGGCTTCGATACCCGATCCCACCCGTGCGCGCTGGGAGGTTGCCTCCGGAATCGCTAACCCGCGGCGCTGCGCTTCCCGCACGATGGCCTGGGCTAACGGGTGGGTGGAGCCTTGCTCTACCGCCGCCGCAAGCGTCAGGAGTGCCTCCTCGCTGAGAGTGAGAGGATAAATCCCCGTCACCTGCGGTTGGCCGACGGTCAGCGTGCCGGTTTTGTCGAAAGCGACCTGTTTCACCTTACCCAGCTGTTCCAGCGCTGCGCCCCCTTTAATCAACGCACCGCGTCGCGCGGCGGCGGCGAGGCCAGAGGTAATGGCCGCGGGGGTGGAGATCACCAGCGCACATGGGCAGCCAATCAGCAACAGGGTCAACCCCTTATAAATCCAGGCTTCCCACGAACCGGCAAAGAGCAGCGGCGGGATGACGGCCACCAGCAGGGCAATCAACATAATAACGGGTGTATAGATTCGGCTGAAGCGGTCAATAAAACGCTCGACCGGCGCGCGGCGTTCTTCCGCTTCTTCAATCAGCGTAAGAATCCGATCGATGGCGCTTTCACCCGGGCGGGAGACAACCCTGAACTGCACCAGACGATCGACGCTGGTGGCGCCGGCGGGCACTTTTTCGCCCGCGGTACGTTCTACGGGGATCGATTCTCCGGTTAAGGCGCTTTCATCAAAACTGGCATAGTCGCTAAGCAATGCGCCGTCGGCGGGCAGACGTCCGCCTGCGGCCACTTCGATGATATCGCCTGGGCGTAGATCCTGAATCGCTACTGTTTTACGTTGCCCGTCAACGACCTGCGTGGCGGTGTCCGGTTTCAGCGCCATCAACGCGCTCACGCCTTTTCGTGCCCGACTGGCGGCCCAGCCTTCAAGACGTTCGCCAATCAGAAAGAGCAGCAAGACCATCGCGGCTTCTGCCGTCGCACCGATAAACAGCGCACCGATCGCCGCCACGCTCATCAGCGTTTCAATGGCGAACCAGCTACCGCTTTTCATCAATCGCAGCGCCTGACGAGCAATGGGGAAAAGACCGACCAGCGTGGTGGCGATAAAGGCCAGATTACCCAGCGGGGCGCTGAACTGGGCCAGACCCCAGCTCAGCGCCATCATGACGATAAGCGTCATCAGGGGCAGGTTTTCGCGGAGCGGGCCGCTTTTTTCTATGGGAGCCGTTTCGCTACGCAGGGCGTAGCCAGCCTGGCTGACGGCGGCTTCCACCTGCTTGCTCACGTCGGTATCTGCGCTGACGACCAGTTTTTCAGTGGCGAAAAGGACCTGAACGTGGCTGACGCCTACAACCTGTTTAACGGCGTTTTCAACTTTACGCGCGCAAGCAGCGCAGTCCATGCCGTTGACTTTCCAGCTGAAACGAATGCCCGTCTCCGGCAGCGTTTCGGGCGGGGATTCACAGGCCTTGTCGCAGCAGCAGGCGTCTTTCGCCGCGACCGGATTCAGCTTAAGTGTCGAGAATTGCGGGATTTTTTTAGGTGTTTCTGGAGTCGACATGGCACTCTCCGGTAAATGATAATTTTCTCATTAACCGGAGTATGCACTCTGGAGTCGACTCCAGAGTCAAGCGCTATTTAGATATAGAGTGAACGGACAATCAGGAAGTGTCCGGCAAAGTAGCAGGCCGCAGCGATAGCGTTATCTGCCCGGAAGCGTCGGCGATAATGGCTACCCAGCCAGACAACGTTCCCGATCAGCAGCAGCGCCGCACCGAAGAAAGCAGACATCGCCTGCGCTGTAGGACGGAAGAACCAGAGTTCGCCCGCCAGCCACACCATGACCAGCGTCATCGCGATGAAAGTACACACCGGCATACGCATCTCTTCCAGGCGCGTCCAGATCACTGCAATCAGCAGCGCACCCACCACCAGCAATACCAGCGGCAACGGCCAGAAGAATGACAGCGTCATCTGGCTGGCAAAGTAGATGGTGTAGAGCAGATGTGACAGGAAGAACGCGCCAACGGCATACAGCAGACGCTGGCGCGGAAGTAGCGTTAGCGCATCCCCGATCAGCGAGGCGCACAGACCGGCGAGCACCAGATAGCTCACGGCGCTGAACATGGGGGCCTGCCAGGCAAGCAGAAGCAAGAGCAGTAACGTGAGCGGTTTAAATAACCAGCGCTGCCAGGCGGGCCCGCGATAAGACGCATCGACAAAAAGCCATGCGGAAAGACAGACAGCGATAAATGACCAAAGCATATTAACTCCCTGTATCTGTTGCGGCTGAATAATCAGTTTCTTATCCAGTGTAGTGACGCGGGCGACCGTTTGGCAATGCCGGGGAAGGCAGGGTATCCTGATTTCCGCATAATCTTAGGGGATTCAACAATGAGCAAGATGCCGCTTTTTTTCATCATCGTGGTGGCGATCATCCTGATTGCCGCCTCGTTTCGTTTTGTGCAGCAGCGCCGTGAAAAGGTCGATAACGACGCCGCGCCGCTGGCGCAGAAACGCGTCGTGGTCAGCAATAAGCGAGAGAAACCCCTCAATGAACGCCGTTCGCGACAACAGCAGGTGACGCCAGCCGGCAGTGCGATGCGCTACGAGGCGAGTTTTAAACCTGAACAAGGTGGCCTGGAGATGACGTTTCGTCTGGATGCGAAGCAGTACCACCAGCTGACGGTGGGGGAAAAAGGAATGTTGAGCTACAAAGGGTCGCGGTTTGAAGGGTTCAGGCCGGATTAATGCGCGATCGGTTCCCTCTCCCGGTGGGAGAGGGGTAGGGCGAGGGCATCAGGCTGCACCTTACTTCTTCACCTGCGCCTTAAATTTTTTCATCCACACCAGCAGTTCAAACACGCCGAAAATAAATACCCGCAGCTGCTGCCAGCCGGTCATTGGCGGGCCATCTTTTGGTAAGCCGTTTTTCAGCATCACCATCTGTAAAGCATGCATAAAGGCGGTGAATATCAGCGCCACGTTCACAAAAATATTCATGGGACGTGGGAACGGATGCACCAGGTTCAATAGCAAAAACGCCCAGACGCCCAGCATCAACAGGCGGCCTACATTAATCAGTACGGGCATCGGACTCTCCTTGTACTACACGATGATATAAGCGATAAGCGACCTGACCGGCGACCTGCTCGCGATGAAGATCCCAGTGTACAGGGACCGGCGGTAAGCCATTTTCGACTTCGCTTTCAACATAAATAAGCGCGTCGTCGGCCAGCCAGCCGTTATTTTCAAGCAGGACTAATGTCTCTTCGAGCAACCCCTTGCGGAAAGGGGGATCGACAAAGACCACGTTATGCGGCGTGCCTGGCTTTGCCAGATAAGACAGCGTATTGGTGTTGACCACTTTGGCATTGGTGGCTTTGAGCGTCGCGAGATTTTGCTGCAACTGTTGCGCGACGCTGCGCTCCATCTCCAGGAGTGTAGCATTCGCCGCATAGCGCGACAGCGCTTCCAGACCTAATGCACCGCTTCCTGCGAAGCAATCAAGGCACTGTGCATCCACCATGGACGGTGCCAGCCAGTTAAATAAGGTTTCTCGCACGCGATCGGTGGTCGGACGCAGACCGGGGCTATCGGGCACCGGTAATTTCCGGCCTCGCCACTGGCCGCCGATAATGCGAATTTGTCCGGCGGAGGCACGGTTGGGTTTCTTCATTTCAGGAAAGCTCTGCTAACAATTGGCCTGCGATTCCAGGCGGTGATGTCAATTAAGTTAAGTGTTAGACTATTTCATCATTTTTTTAGCTTCTATGTATATAGCACCGCGAGGAGTGTCGTCTCAGATGGCAAAACAAAAAAAACGTGGCTTCTTTTCCTGGCTGGGCTTCGGCGAAAAAGAGCAAGAAACAGAACAGAAAATCGACGAGCAGCAGAATGTTGAAGAACAGTCACTGCCTAAGACGCCTGTTGAGACGGCAGCGGTAATAGAAGCCGAAGAGCCTGCGCACAGCAAAGAAGAGACAGACGCTTTTGCTGAAGAGGTCGTGGTCGTCACCGAGCAGGTTCAGGAGAGCGAAAAGCCCGAACCGGTTGAGCCTGACGTCGTTATCGAAGCGCCGCAAGCGGTCGTTGAACACGAAGAGCTGCCGCTCCCGGAAGAGATTCAGACAGAAGAGGTCTCTGCTGAAGAATGGCAGGCTGAGGCGGAAACCGTTGAAATCGTTGAAGCCGTCGAAGAATACGCTGAAAACGAACCGGCGCTGACCGACGAGGAGCTTGAAGCCCAGGCGCTGGCGGCTGAGGCGGCTGAAGAAGCCGTGCTGGTCGTACCGGTTGCCGACGCTGATGAACCGGTAGAGGAGATTGTTCAGGAGCAGGAAAAACCGACCAAAGAAGGTTTCTTCGCCCGCCTGAAACGCAGCCTGCTTAAAACCAAAGAAAATCTGGGTTCCGGATTTATCAGTCTTTTCCGCGGCAAAAAAATCGATGATGATCTTTTTGAAGAGCTGGAAGAGCAGTTACTGATCGCTGATGTGGGTGTCGAAACTACTCGCAAAATCATCGCTAACCTGACCGAAGGCGCCAGTCGCAAACAGCTGCGCGATGCGGAAGCCTTATACGGCCTGCTGAAAGATGAAATGGGCGAAATCCTCGCAAAAGTTGACGAACCGCTTAATATTGAAGGCAAAACGCCTTTCGTTATTTTGATGGTGGGCGTTAACGGCGTGGGTAAAACCACCACTATCGGCAAGCTGGCGCGTCAGTTCGAGCAGCAGGGTAAATCAGTCATGCTGGCGGCGGGGGATACCTTCCGTGCGGCTGCGGTAGAGCAGCTACAGGTCTGGGGTCAGCGCAACAATATCCCGGTGATTGCCCAACATACCGGTGCCGATTCGGCTTCCGTTATTTTTGACGCGATCCAGGCAGCAAAAGCCCGTCACGTGGATGTGCTGATTGCGGATACCGCAGGGCGTTTGCAGAACAAAGCGCACCTGATGGAAGAGTTAAAGAAAATTGTCCGCGTGATGAAGAAGCTGGACGTTGAGGCGCCGCATGAGATTATGCTGACCATTGATGCCAGCACCGGTCAGAACGCGGTCAGTCAGGCGAAGCTGTTCCATGAAGCGGTGGGCCTGACTGGCATTACGCTGACCAAACTGGACGGCACGGCGAAAGGCGGCGTGATCTTCTCCGTGGCTGACCAGTTCAGTATTCCAATTCGCTATATCGGGGTTGGTGAACGTATCGAGGATTTGCGTCCCTTTAAATCGGACGACTTTATTGAGGCACTCTTTGCCCGAGAGGATTAACAATGATTCGCTTTGAACACGTCAGCAAGGCCTATCTTGGTGGGAGACAAGCGTTGCAGGGGGTGACATTCCACCTGCAGCCAGGCGAGATGGCATTCCTCACCGGGCATTCCGGTGCAGGGAAAAGTACTCTGCTCAAGCTAATCTGTGGGATCGAACGGCCCAGCGCCGGGAAAATCATGTTTAGCGGCCACGACATTAGCCGCCTTAAAAATCGTGAGGTGCCGTTCCTGCGTCGCCAGATCGGTATGATTTTCCAGGATCACCATTTGCTTATGGACCGTACCGTCTTTGATAACGTGGCGATTCCGCTGATTATTGCGGGTGCCAGTTTTGATGATATCCGTCGTCGCGTCTCCGCGGCGCTGGATAAGGTGGGTCTGCTCGACAAAGCGAAAAATTTCCCGATTCAGCTCTCCGGCGGTGAACAACAGCGTGTGGGCATTGCCCGTGCGGTGGTGAATAAACCCGCGGTTTTGCTGGCGGATGAACCGACCGGTAACCTGGATGACGCCCTCTCCGAAGGGATTCTGCGATTGTTCGAAGAGTTTAACCGCGTAGGGGTAACGGTATTGATGGCGACGCACGACATGGGGCTGATTGCTCGTCGTTCGTACCGCATGCTGACGCTCAGTGACGGTCACTTGCACGGAGGCCACGGTGAATAAGCGTGACGCAATAAACCAGATTCGACAGTTCGGTAACCGGTTTGACCGGTTCCGGAAGTCCCCGGGCGGTGGCGATAATAACCGCAATGCGCCAAAGCGGGCGAAAGCGGCGCCAAAGCCGAATTCGCGTAAAACCAACGTCTTCAATGAACAGGTACGCTACGCCTTCCAGGGTGCCGTTCAGGATTTGAAAAGCAAACCGCTGGCAACTTTCCTGACGGTGATGGTGATCGCCATCTCCCTGACGCTGCCAAGCGTGTGCTACATGGTCTACAAAAACGTCAATCAGGCGGCATCACAATATTATCCGTCACCGCAAATTACGGTGTACCTGGATAAAGCGCTCGACGATAACGCGGCGGCGCAGGTGGTGGGGCAACTCCAGTCCGAGCAGGGCGTGGAGAAGGTCAATTACCTCTCGCGTGACGAAGCGTTGGGTGAGTTCCGCAACTGGTCCGGATTTGGCGGCGCGCTGGATATGCTGGAAGAGAACCCGTTGCCCGCTGTGGCAGTGGTGATCCCGAAACTGGATTTCCAGGGAACGGAGTCACTTAACACGCTGCGTGACCGCATCACCCGTATCAACGGTATTGATGAAGTGCGCATGGATGACAGCTGGTTCGCGCGTCTGGCCTCGCTTACCGGCCTGGTAGGACGCGTTGCTGCCATGATTGGGGTACTGATGGTGGCGGCAGTCTTCCTCGTCATTGGTAACAGCGTCCGCCTGAGCATTTTTGCCCGCCGTGATACCATTAACGTGCAAAAACTGCTGGGTGCAACGGATGGTTTCATCCTTCGTCCGTTCCTGTATGGCGGTGCACTCCTCGGTTTTTCCGGTGCATTTCTTTCACTGATTTTGTCAGAAATTTTGGTGATGCGCCTGTCATCGGCGGTGACCGACGTCGCGCAGGTTTTCGGAACCAAGTTTGATATCAGTGGGTTAGGCTTTGATGAGTGCCTGTTGTTACTGTTGGTATGCTCCATGATCGGCTGGGTCGCCGCATGGCTGGCAACGGTTCAACATTTACGCCACTTTACTCCCCAATAAAAAATTTCTGGTATAATCTTTCCCTGCAATGAGAACGTCGCTCTGCAGGGAAAGAGATCCCTGTTGTCTCTGCCCCGCAGTATCATCTCTGTGTCACATTTTGTGCGTAATTTATTCACTGTTGCACTGGGAACTTGTGGATAAAATCACTGTCTGATAAAAATGTGAATGCTATTCTCGTTGCTCAAATGCTTTGGCATGGTTGTTGCCTGATGGGGATAACCTGGACCAGAAGATATCGAATTGAGAGGAATGAATGACCAAAGAAATGCAAACTTTAGCTTTAGCCCCTGTTGGTAACCTGGAATCTTACATCCGGGCTGCGAACACCTGGCCTATGTTGACGGCTGAGGAAGAAAAGGAGCTGGCTGAAAAGCTGCATTACCAGGGCGATCTGGAAGCAGCTAAAACGCTGATCCTGTCTCACCTGCGCTTTGTTGTTCACGTTGCTCGTAACTATTCGGGCTACGGCCTGCCGCAGGCAGACTTGATTCAGGAAGGTAACATCGGTCTGATGAAGGCTGTGCGTCGCTTCAACCCGGAAGTGGGTGTGCGACTGGTCTCCTTCGCGGTGCACTGGATCAAAGCTGAAATTCATGAATACGTTCTGCGTAACTGGCGTATTGTGAAAGTCGCGACGACGAAAGCGCAACGCAAACTGTTCTTTAACCTGCGTAAAGCCAAGCAGCGTTTGGGCTGGTTCAATCAGGATGAAGTTGAAATGGTCGCGCGTGAGCTGGGTGTCACCAGCAAAGATGTGCGTGAGATGGAATCGCGTATGTCCGCACAGGACATGACGTTTGATATGTCATCCGATGACGACGCATCTGACAGCCAGCCGATGGCTCCCGTCCTGTATCTGCAGGATAAAACCTCTAACTTTGCTGACGGCATTGAAGAGGATAACTGGGAAGATCAGGCTGCCAATAAACTGACCCACGCGATGGAAGGCCTTGACGAGCGTAGCCAGGATATCATCCGTGCTCGCTGGCTGGACGAAGACAATAAGTCCACGCTTCAGGAGCTGGCCGACCGCTACGGCGTCTCTGCAGAACGTGTGCGTCAGCTTGAAAAGAACGCCATGAAAAAACTTCGCGCCGCTATCGAAGCGTAATTGTTGCGAAGTCCTCCTTTAGTCAAAACATAAAGGATAAAACCCTCGGATGAAAATTCGGGGGTTTCTGTTTTTTTAGCGCCTGCTCTGGCGAATTCTTATCCCCTGGCAAACACTTACAGATGCGCTCAGCATGCGGACATCTTCGGGGGACAGGGTGAAAAATAACGAACTGAATGAACGGCGTTTACAGGCTACGCCGCGGGGCATTGGCGTCATGTGTCCTTTTTACGCCGACAAAGCGGAAAACGCCACGCTGTGGGACGTCGAAGGCAACGAGGTCATCGACTTCGCCGCCGGGATCGCGGTGCTCAATACGGGTCATCGCCATCCGAAAGTCATTGCCGCCATTGAAAAACAACTCCACGCCTTTACCCATACGGCTTATCAGATTGTCCCTTATGAGGGCTATGTCGCGCTTGCGGAGCGAATCAATGCCCGTGTGCCGATTGACGGCCCGGCGAAGACCGCGTTCTTTTCAACCGGTGCGGAAGCCGTCGAAAACGCGGTTAAAATTGCCCGGGCTTATACCAGACGTCCAGGCCTTATCACTTTCGGTGGCGCCTTCCACGGTCGTACCTTTATGACCATGGCGCTGACCGGTAAAGTCGCGCCTTATAAAATCGGTTTTGGTCCTTTCCCCGGGTCGGTTTACCACGCTCAATTTCCCAACACGCTGCATGGCGTCAGCTCTCAGGATGCACTGAAAAGCCTGGAGCGTATCTTTAAAGCCGATATCGCCCCGGACCAGGTCGCTGCCATCATTATTGAACCGGTTCAGGGGGAAGGGGGGTTTAACGTCGCACCGGCTGACTTTATGCAGGGGCTGCGGGCATTATGCGACACCCACGGTATTCTGCTGATTGCCGATGAAGTGCAGACGGGCTTTGCCCGTACCGGTAAGTTGTTCTCAATGGAACATCACTGCGTGAAGCCGGATTTGATCACCATGGCGAAAAGCCTGGCAGGTGGAATGCCGCTCTCAGCCGTGTCGGGTCGCGCTGAGGTGATGGATGCCCCCGCGCCCGGCGGCCTGGGTGGCACCTACGCGGGTAATCCGTTGGCGATTGCGGCAGCGCTGGCGGTGCTGGATGTGATAGACGAAGAAGATCTGTGCACGCGAGCGGCGCATCTCGGTCATCATCTCGTGGAAGTGTTAAATAAAGCGACATCCGCGTGTCCGTTTATCGCCGATATACGTGCACAAGGTTCGATGGTGGCGGTGGAGTTTAACGATCCGCAAACCGGCATGCCGTCGCCGGAATTTACCCGCCAGGTGCAGGAGCGCGCCCTGCAAGAGGGATTGCTTCTGTTGAGCTGCGGCGTCCATGGCAACGTCATTCGCTTTCTCTATCCCCTCACGGTGCCTGAAGCGCAGTTCCGTAAAGCGCTGGATATTATCTTCGCTGCATTGACGCGTTAGCGCGTTTCGCCCGACGTCACAGAACGTCGGGCTTATCATATATACATTTCAAATTAGCTATTCCAAAATCATAAAAATGGGGTATGTTTTAGCAGAGTGTGCTGAAAAAGCGCGAGCGGCACACCTATAACTGAAATAAAGCGCTGCACAACAACATCACAACAATCGTTATAACCATAATAATGGGGAATCTCAGGATGAATATGAAGGGTAAAGCGTTACTGGCAGGATGTATCGCGTTGGCATTCAGCACAATGGCACAGGCAGACATTAAAGTCGCCGTGGTGGGCGCGATGTCCGGTCCGGTGGCGCAGTATGGCGACCAGGAGTTTACCGGTGCCGAACAAGCGGTTGCAGACATTAATGCTAAAGGTGGGATTAAAGGCGAAAAACTGCAAATCGTTAAATATGATGATGCGTGTGACCCGAAACAAGCGGTGGCAGTGGCAAACAAAGTCATTAACGATGGCATCAAATATGTGATTGGCCACCTGTGTTCCTCTTCCACGCAGCCCGCCTCTGATATCTATGAAGATGAAGGCATCCTGATGATTACGCCAGCGGCAACCGCGCCGGAGTTGACCGCCCGCGGCTACAAGTTGGTGCTGCGTACTACCGGTCTGGATTCGGATCAGGGTCCGACTGCCGCTAAATATATCGTTGAGAAAGTGAAGCCGAAGCGTATCGCTATCGTTCACGATAAACAGCAGTACGGTGAGGGCCTGGCGCGCTCCGTGCAGGACAATCTGAAGAAAGCGAATGCCAATGTGGTCTTCTTCGACGGTATTACCGCGGGTGAAAAAGATTTCTCCACGCTGGTTGCGCGTCTGAAGAAAGAGAATATCGATTTCGTTTACTACGGCGGTTACCACCCGGAAATGGGCCAGATCCTGCGCCAGGCGCGCGCGGCCGGACTGAAAACCCAGTTTATGGGCCCGGAAGGCGTGGCGAACGTTTCACTGTCTAACATCGCAGGCGAATCGGCAGAAGGTCTGTTAGTCACCAAGCCGAAGAACTACGATCAGGTGCCTGCCAACAAACCGGTTGTTGATGCGATCAAAGCGAAGAAACAGGATCCGAGCGGAGCGTTTGTGTGGACCACCTACGCAGCGCTGCAATCGTTGCAGGCCGGCCTGAATCAGTCAGCCGATCCGGCTGAGATTGCCACCTGGCTGAAAGCGAATACCGTGGAAACCGTGATGGGGCCACTCTCCTGGGATGAGAAGGGCGATCTGAAGGGCTTTGAGTTCGGCGTGTTTGACTGGCATGCAAACGGTACGGCAACTGACGCTAAGTGAGTGTAGTGCGGGCTGGTGCCCTCACCCCTGCCCTCTCCCACGGGAGAGGGAGAAAACACAAGCTTCTGCGGTCTGATGCCTCTTCTACACGGTGAAAAGCCGCACCAAACTATCCCCTCTCCCTGTGGGAGAGGGTTAGGGTGAGGGCATCAGACCGCACAATCCAGACCCTACTGCTTTTCCCACCCGTGTTCCTGCGCCCTAAACCCTAACGCCTGCATAAATGCCGCCATCACGCTGCGGTCTTCCACGCCGACATCCGCCATCCACCACGAGGTGACAGAAGGATTGTCACGGACAATCTCCTCGATCAAATACTGCCCCACACCACGACGACGGGTGACTTCGCGTACCCGCAGCGAATCCAGCGCCCCCTGGGTTCCGCTCAGCGTGACGCGCACCGCGCCCAGTAAACGCTCGTTAAAACGAGCAGCATAGATCCGGTGGGTTTCATCAACGATCAGCGACGCAGGGGAATATTCCGGCCAGATTTTACCCAGGTCTATTTGATCCTGGTCGCTAAAGGTCATCAGACGAATGATAGTCAGTTTCATAAGCTGAATGTCCACATCATAAAAAAGTCGTAGCAGTGTACTCAATTTATCCGGGAAGAGGCTTTCTCTTTTTGGTCCATTTACCAGGTGATTACTTTTGTGGCAGCGCGAAGTGCAGTTCGAAAACACATGGATTGAAAAATAAGCAGGATTTTAACCTAAATGGTAGTGATTTATTCGGCGCATTGTACCGTTATTTTATGCTGCAAACTGCACTTTTATTTGTTTATCTCTGCCTGATTTCAGAATATTATCTTTGCTTAATCGCCTGAAAAATAGAGATTTTAGTCTGGTTTTTGCTAAAAAACTGCGCTAAACCATTAAAGGCACTGGTAAAAATAGCGTTGTTCATTAAAAGTACAGAATGCTTTTTAACCATAATAAAACAAAATATATACGTAACACGTCACGAGTGGGGATTCAGAAATGAAAATGAACGCGAAAACATTTATCGCGGGAATGGTTGCACTGGCGATGTCGCAAGCAGCTTTAGCGGGAGAGATTAAAGTTGCGGTAGTGGGTGCGATGTCCGGTCCGGTCGCTCAATGGGGTGATATGGAATTTAACGGCGCACGCCAGGCAATCAAAGACATCAACGCGAAAGGCGGCATTAAGGGCGATAAACTGGTCGGCGTGGAGTACGACGACGCGTGCGATCCTAAACAAGCTGTCGCTGTAGCCAACAAAATCGTTAACGATGGCATCCAGTATGTGATCGGCCATCTGTGCTCTTCTTCGACTCAACCTGCGTCTGATATTTACGAAGACGAAGGCATTCTGATGATTACCCCCGGCGCAACGAACCCGGAGCTGACCCAGCGCGGCTATCAGCACATCATGCGTACCGCCGGTCTGGACTCCTCTCAGGGGCCTACCGCCGCCCACTATATTCTCGAAACGGTAAAACCGCAGCGCATTGCCATCATTCATGATAAGCAGCAGTACGGTGAAGGTCTGGCGCGTTCCGTTCAGGACGGGCTGAAAAAAGGCGGCGCGAACATCGTCTTCTTCGACGGCATTACCGCAGGGGAGAAAGACTTTTCGGCGCTGATTGCCCGTCTGCAAAAAGAGAATATCGATTTCGTTTACTACGGCGGCTACTACCCGGAAATGGGCCAGATGCTGCGTCAGGCGCGCGCTACCGGTCTGAAAACCCAGTTTATGGGACCGGAAGGTGTGGGCAATGCTTCGCTTTCTAACATCGCGGGTGATGCGGCGGAAGGCATGCTGGTCACAATGCCAAAACGCTATGATCAGGATCCGGCAAACACGGCTATCGTTGAGGCGCTTAAAGCGCAGAAAAAAGATCCAAGTGGCCCGTACGTGTGGATCACCTATGCCGCCGTACAGTCTCTGGCCACCGCCATGGATCGTACCGGCAGCAAAGAGCCGCTGGATTTGGTGAAAGATTTAAAAGCGCACGGGGCAAATACCGTGATTGGGCCGCTGAACTGGGATGAGAAAGGCGATCTAAAGGGATTTGAATTTGGTGTCTTTAAGTGGCACGCCGACGGGTCATCCTCGGTCGCCAAATAATCATCCCACCGCCCGGCAGTGTCGGGCGGGTATGAAAAGGTTTTCTTATGTCCGAGCAGTTTCTCTATTTCCTGCAGCAGATGTTTAACGGCGTCACGCTGGGAAGCACCTACGCGCTGATCGCCATCGGCTATACGATGGTTTACGGCATTATCGGCATGATCAACTTCGCCCACGGCGAGGTGTATATGATCGGCAGCTATGTCTCCTTTATGATTATCGCCGCGCTGATGATGATGGGCATCGACAGCAGCTGGATGCTGGTTGCCGCCGGATTCGTCGGCGCGATTGTGATTGCCAGCGCCTATGGCTGGAGCATCGAGCGCGTGGCTTACCGGCCGGTGCGTAGCTCCAAACGCCTGATTGCCCTGATCTCCGCCATCGGGATGTCGATCTTCCTGCAAAACTACGTCAGCCTGACAGAAGGCTCGCGCGACGTGGCGCTGCCAAGCCTGTTTAACGGTCAGTGGATTGTGGGAGCCAGCGAAAACTTCTCTGCCTCTATCACCACCATGCAGCTGGTAATCTGGATTGTCACTTTCCTGGCGATGCTGGCTCTGACCCTCTTCATTCGCTATTCCCGCATGGGTCGCGCCTGTCGCGCCTGCGCCGAGGATCTGAAGATGGCGAGCCTGCTTGGCATCAATACTGACCGCGTCATTGCGCTCACCTTCGTGATCGGTGCCGCGATGGCGGCGGTCGCGGGCGTCCTGCTGGGGCAGTTCTACGGCGTTATCAACCCCTACATCGGCTTTATGGCCGGGATGAAAGCTTTCACCGCGGCGGTCCTGGGCGGGATCGGCAGTATCCCTGGCGCGATGATCGGCGGCCTGATTCTGGGCGTGGCCGAAGCGCTCTCATCAGCCTATTTGAGTACGGAATATAAAGATGTGGTGTCGTTTGCCCTGCTGATTGTGGTGTTGCTGGTGATGCCGACCGGGATTCTGGGTCGCCCGGAGGTAGAGAAAGTATGAAACCGATGCATTTTGCTATGGCGCTGCTCTCAGCCGTCATCTTCTTCGTCCTGGCGGGCGTCTTTATGGGCGTCCAGTTAGAGCTGGATGGCACTAAGCTGGTGGTCGATAAGGCTGCTGATATCCGCTGGCAGTGGGTGTTAATCGGGACTGCTGTTGTCTTCTTGTTCCAGCTACTGCGTCCGGTGTTCCAGAAGACGATGAAAAACGTCAGCGGGCCGAAGTTTGTCCTGCCCGCCATCGATGGCACTACCGTAAAGCAAAAGCTGTTCCTGATTGCGCTGCTGGTGGCGGCGGTGGCATGGCCGTTTATGGTCTCGCGCGGCACGGTCGATATCGCGACCCTGACTATGATTTACGTGATTTTGGGTCTTGGCCTGAACGTGGTAGTCGGGTTGTCGGGCCTGCTGGTGCTGGGTTATGGCGGGTTCTATGCCATTGGCGCTTACACCTTTGCCTTGCTGAACCACTACTACGGTCTCGGCTTCTGGACCTGTCTGCCGCTGGCAGGCCTGGTGTCCGCCGCGGCGGGCTTCCTGCTGGGCTTCCCGGTGCTGCGTTTGCGCGGTGACTATCTGGCGATTGTCACCTTAGGTTTTGGCGAAATTGTCCGCATCCTGCTGCTCAACAACACCGAAGTGACCGGCGGCCCGAACGGGATCAGCCAGATCCCAAAACCGACCTTCTTTGGTCTGGAGTTCAGCCGCACCGCGCGTGAAGGGGGCTGGGATACCTTCAGCAACTTCTTTGGCGTGAAGTACGATCCGTCCGACCGCGTGATTTGGCTCTACCTGGTGGCGCTGCTGCTGGTGGTCATTACCCTGTTTGTGATTAACCGTCTGCTGCGTATGCCGCTGGGCCGCGCGTGGGAAGCGCTGCGTGAAGATGAAATTGCCTGTCGCTCTCTGGGACTTAACCCGACCCGCATCAAGCTGACCGCGTTCACCATCAGCGCCGCATTCGCCGGTTTTGCCGGCACGCTGTTTGCTGCCCGTCAGGGGTTCGTCAGCCCGGAATCGTTCACCTTTGCCGAATCAGCCTTTGTGCTGGCCATTGTGGTGCTCGGGGGGATGGGCTCGCAGTTTGCCGTTATTCTGGCCGCCGTTCTGCTGGTGGTATCGCGTGAACTGATGCGTGACTTTAACGAGTACAGCATGTTGATGCTGGGTGGATTGATGGTGCTGATGATGATCTGGCGTCCGCAGGGTCTGCTGCCGATGACCCGTCCGCAGTTGAAGCTTAAAAATGCGGAAGTAAAAGGAGAGCAGGCATGAGTCAGCCATTATTATCCGTAAACGGCCTGATGATGCGTTTTGGCGGCCTGCTGGCGGTCAATAACGTCTCTCTGGATCTGCATAAGAAAGAGATTGTCTCTCTGATTGGCCCTAACGGCGCCGGAAAAACCACGGTGTTTAACTGCCTGACCGGGTTCTACAAGCCGACGGGCGGCACCATTATGCTGCGCGATCAGCATCTTGAAGGGCTTCCGGGCCAGCAGATTGCCCGCATGGGCGTGGTGCGTACTTTCCAGCACGTGCGTCTGTTCCGTGAGATGACGGTGATTGAGAACCTGCTGGTGGCGCAACATCAGCAGCTCAAAACCGGCCTTTTCTCTGGCCTGCTGAAAACCCCGGCCTTCCGCCGTGCTCAGGATGAGGCGCTCGATCGCGCCGCCACCTGGCTCGACCGTATCGGCCTGCTACAGCATGCTAACCGTCAGGCCAGCAACCTGGCCTACGGTGACCAGCGTCGTCTGGAAATTATTCGCTGTATGGTGACGCAGCCAGAAATCCTGATGCTCGATGAACCGGCGGCAGGACTCAACCCGAAAGAGACCAAAGAGCTGGACGAGCTGATTGTTGAGCTACGTAACCATCATGACACCACTATTTTGCTGATTGAGCATGACATGAAGCTGGTGATGGGCATTTCAGATCGCATTTACGTGGTGAACCAGGGTACGCCGCTGGCGAATGGCACGCCGGAAGAGATCCGCAACAACCCGGACGTGATCCGCGCTTACCTGGGTGAGGCATAAGATGGAAAAAGCGATGTTAACGTTTGACAAGGTCAGTGCCCACTACGGCAAGATTCAGGCGCTGCACGACGTCAGCCTGCATATTAATCAGGGTGAAATCGTCACGCTGATTGGGGCGAACGGCGCGGGTAAAACCACGCTACTTGGCACGCTATGTGGCGATCCACGCGCCACCAGTGGGCGAATTGTCTTTGATGATAAAGACATCACCGACTGGCAGACCGCCAGAATCATGCGCGAAGCGGTGGCGATTGTACCGGAAGGCCGCCGGGTGTTTTCCCGTATGACGGTGGAGGAAAACCTGGCGATGGGCGGTTTTTTTGCCGAGCGCGACCAGTACCAAAGCCGTATTAAGCGCGTATATGAGCTTTTCCCCCGTCTGTACGAGCGCCGTATCCAGCGTGCAGGCACCATGTCCGGCGGGGAACAACAGATGCTGGCGATTGGCCGTGCGCTGATGAGCCAGCCGCGCCTGCTGCTGCTGGATGAGCCGTCGCTCGGTCTTGCGCCGATCATCATTCAGCAGATCTTCGACACCATCGAACAGTTGCGTCAGGAGGGAATGACCATCTTCCTCGTCGAGCAGAACGCCAACCAGGCGCTGAAGCTCGCCGACCGCGGTTACGTGCTGGAAAATGGTCACGTAGTGCTGGAAGACACGGGTGACGCGCTGTTAGCAAACGAAGCAGTGCGAAGCGCCTATTTGGGCGGTTAATCGCGTTCCCCCTCACCCTAACCCTCTCCCTCAAGGGAGAGGGAACCGTATGGTGCACTCTCTCCGCAGAAGAGCACACAAGGTCAAAGCAAAAAGGCAACGTCAGTTGCCTTTTTTAGTGTTTTCTCCCTCTCCCTGTGGGAGAGGGCCGGGGTGAGGGCATCAGACCGCACAAGGTCAAAGCAAAAGGCAACGCACGTTGCCTTTTTAGTGTTTTCTCCCTCTCCCCGTGGGAGAGGGCCGGGGTGAGGGCACCAGAGCGCAAAGCCCATGAATTTTGTCCGGCGGCGTAAAACGTAGCCGACCTGAAAAATCTACTCCGTTAAACACCCCAAATTTTGTTTTATGTACGCCTTAGTTGTACAATTAAGCTGTACATGAAGAGGGGGAGTATATGCGTACCATGAACTATAGCGAAGCACGGCAAAATCTTGCCTCAGCGCTTGATTCCGCTGCGACAGGCACGCCGGTCACCATTACACGTCGGGGCCATAAACCTGCTGTCATTATCAGTGTTGAAGAGTTTGAACGCTTTCAGACAGCAAAACTCGACGCTGAATTTGAAGCCATTATGGGCATCCACGGAAACGAAATAAGGGAACTGGCTGACAAATGACCCTGCAATTTATCTCAGCGGAAGAGATAGTCCGGTTTCATGACAAACTTCTGAGCGTCACACCCGGGGTCGCGGGAATGCCCGATCCGGGCCGTGCAGAGGCCCTGTTGTATCGTGTTTTGAACAAATACGAATACGAAGGGATTTCTGATGTCTGGATCCTGGCGGCGATGCACCTGCTGGCTATCGCCCGTGGCCATATTTTCAATGATGGCAACAAACGTACAGCGTTATTCGTTACTTTGCTTTTTCTAAAGCGTAACGGTATATCACTTAAGGCTAATCCCGATTATGTCAGCATGACGGTGGAGGCTGCTGCGGGCCGTTTGACCCTGGAGGAGATCGCCCAACGTTTGCGTTGTTAGCGTTTAGCCCGGGGAGGCTAGGCTTGCCGGGCCTACACAATACCGTCACCATTTCATCATCTTCTCATCATCCCCTTGCCTCCTGGCTGTCACCTTTTTGTAAACAAACAGTTATTTTTCTGTCATTCGAGCATGTCATGTTACCTCGCGAGCATAAAAACGCGTGATATCGCGCATCCGGCACAATAAGAGAGATGACAATGACATCGTTACGACACACAGCTTTGGGTCTGGCAATGGGTCTGGCTTTTGCGGCGAACGCAATGGCTGTCACTACCATTCCGTTCTGGCATTCCATGGAAGGGGAGTTGGGTAAAGAAGTTGACTCCCTGGCGCAGCGTTTTAACGACACCCATCCGGATTACAAAATTGTGCCGGTGTACAAAGGTAACTACGAGCAGAGCCTGAGCGCGGGCATTGCTGCCTTCCGTACCGGCAATGCGCCTGCGCTGCTGCAGGTTTACGAAGTGGGCACGGCGACCATGATGGCGTCGAAAGCCATTAAACCGGTCTACGAAGTGTTCAAAGATGCAGGCATTAAATTCGACGAATCACAGTTCGTGCCGACGGTCGCTGGTTACTACACCGACTCTAAAACCGGGCATCTGCTGTCCCAGCCGTTTAACAGCTCCACGCCGGTGCTGTACTACAACAAAGATGCCTTCAAGAAAGCCGGTTTAGATCCGGAACAACCGCCAAAAACCTGGCAGGATCTGGCGGCGTACACCGCGAAGCTGAAAGCCGCAGGGATGAAGTGCGGCTACGCCAGCGGCTGGCAGGGCTGGATCCAGATTGAAAACTTCAGCGCCTGGCACGGCCTGCCGGTGGCCAGCAAAAATAACGGCTTCGACGGCACCGACGCGGTACTGGAGTTCAACAAACCCGAGCAGGTGAAGCACATCGCTCTGCTTGCCGATCTCAACAAGAAGGGCGATTTCAGCTACTTCGGGCGTAAAGACGAATCCACCGAGAAGTTCTACAACGGTGACTGCGCGATTACCACCGCCTCTTCCGGCTCGCTGGCGGATATCCGTCATTATGCGAAATTCAATTACGGCGTAGGCATGATGCCTTACGACGCTGACGTGAAAGGCGCGCCGCAGAACGCCATCATCGGTGGGGCGAGCCTGTGGGTCATGCAGGGCAAAGACAACGGCACCTATAAAGGCGTGGCGGAGTTCCTCGATTTCCTGGCGAAACCAGAGAATGCCGCCGAGTGGCATCAGAAAACTGGCTACCTGCCTATCACCAAAGCGGCCTATGACCTGACTCGCGAGCAGGGCTTCTATGAGAAGAACCCGGGCGCGGATATCGCGACGCGTCAGATGATGAACAAGCCGCCGCTGCCGTTCACCAAAGGCCTGCGTCTGGGCAACATGCCGCAGATTCGTACCATTGTGGATGAAGAGCTGGAAAGCGTCTGGACCGGCAAGAAAACCCCTCAGCAGGCGCTGGATTCAGCGGTTGAGCGTGGGAACCAGCTGCTGCGCCGCTTTGAGCAGTCGACGAAATCGTAATCTGTGACTTGCCCGGTGATGCGCAGCGATCCGGGCCTACGGGTTAATGCGGCCTGATGCCCTCACCCCAACCCTCTCCCACGGGAGAGGGAGAAAACCAACACCGCCACCCGGCATTATTCAGGAATTCAATCTCAATGTCCTCATCCCGTCCGGTGTTCCGTTCGCGCTGGCTGCCGTATTTGCTGGTCGCGCCGCAGCTGGTGATCACCGTTATCTTCTTTATCTGGCCTGCGGGCGAGGCGCTGTGGTACTCGGTACAAAGCGTCGATCCGTTTGGGCTGTCCAGCCAGTTTGTTGGCCTGGATAACTTTGTTGCGCTGATGCACGACAGCTACTACATCGACTCTTTCTGGACCACGATCAAATTCAGCACCATGGTCACCGTGAGCGGCTTGATCGTGTCGCTGTTTTTCGCCGCGCTGGTGGATTATGTGGTGCGCGGCAGCCGTCTGTATCAGACGCTGATGCTGCTCCCTTACGCCGTGGCACCTGCCGTCGCCGCCGTGCTGTGGATCTTTCTGTTTAATCCTGGACGCGGGTTAATTACCCATTTCCTGGCGGAGATGGGATACGACTGGAACCACGCCCAGAATAGCGGCCAGGCGATGTTCCTGGTGGTCTTCGCCTCCGTGTGGAAGCAGATCAGCTACAACTTCCTGTTTTTCTTCGCGGCATTACAGTCCATTCCGCGCTCGCTGGTTGAAGCCGCCGCGATTGATGGCGCAGGTCCGATACGCCGCTTCTTCCGGCTGTCGCTACCGCTGATTGCCCCGGTCAGTTTCTTCCTGCTGGTGGTCAACCTGGTTTACGCCTTCTTCGACACCTTCCCGGTGATCGACGCCGCCACCGCCGGTGGGCCGGTACAGGCAACCACCACGCTGATTTATAAAATCTACCGCGAAGGCTTTGCCGGGCTGGATCTTTCCGCTTCAGCCGCCCAGTCGGTGGTATTGATGTTCCTGGTGATTGTGCTCACGGTGGTTCAGTTCCGCTATGTCGAAAGTAAGGTGCGTTACCAATGATTGAGAACCGCCCCGGGCTGACGATCTTCAGCCACACCATGCTGATTTTAGGGATTATCGTCATTCTCTTTCCGCTCTATATCGCGTTTGTTGCCGCCACGCTGGACACCAAAGCGGTGTTTGACACGCCGATGACGCTGATCCCAGGCGGGCATCTTTTCGAGAACATGAAAACCATCTGGACCCAGGGCGTGGGCGCGAACAGCGCGCCGTTCTGGCTGATGATGCTGAACAGCTTCATCATGGCGTTCGGCATTACGGTGGGCAAAATCACGGTGTCGATGCTTTCGGCCTTCGCCATCGTCTGGTTCCGCTTTCCCCTGCGTAACCTGTTCTTCTGGATGATCTTCATCACCCTGATGCTGCCGGTAGAAGTGCGTATCTTCCCGACGGTGGAGGTGATCGCCAACCTGAAGATGCTGGACAGCTACGCGGGTTTAACCCTGCCGCTGATGGCCTCGGCCACCGCGACCTTCCTGTTCCGCCAGTTCTTTATGACCCTGCCGGACGAGCTGATTGAGGCCGCGCGTATTGACGGTGCCTCGCCGATGCGCTTCTTCCGTGACATCGTGCTGCCGCTGTCAAAAACCAACCTTGCGGCTTTGTTTGTCATCACCTTTATCTACGGCTGGAACCAGTATCTGTGGCCGCTGCTGATTGTGCAGGACGTCAACCTTGGCACCGCCGTGGCGGGCATCAAAGGCATGATCGCCACCGGTGAAGGCACCACGCTCTGGAATCAGGTGATGGCGGCGATGCTGCTCACCCTGATCCCCCCGGTCGTCATCGTTTTAGCCATGCAACGTGCGTTTGTGCGTGGTTTAGTCGACAGTGAGAAATAAAATGGCAGGACTTAAATTACAGGCAGTAACCAAAAGCTGGGATAACAAAACTCAGGTCATTCAGCCGTTAACGCTCGACGTGGCGGACGGGGAATTTATCGTGATGGTAGGCCCGTCCGGCTGCGGCAAATCGACGCTGCTGCGCATGGTCGCCGGGCTTGAACGTGTGACCAGCGGCGATATCTGGATCGATCGCCAGCGCGTGACGGAGATGGAGCCGAAGGACCGGGGCATCGCGATGGTGTTTCAGAACTACGCCCTTTATCCGCATATGAGCGTGGAAGAGAACATGGCCTGGGGGCTGAAAATACGCGGGATGGGCAAAGGCCATATTGCGGAGCGGGTGAAAGAGGCCGCGCGCATTCTGGAGCTGGATGGTCTGCTCACGCGTCGTCCACGCGAGCTCTCCGGTGGGCAGCGTCAGCGCGTGGCGATGGGCCGCGCCATCGTGCGTGACCCCGCTGTGTTCTTGTTCGATGAGCCGCTTTCCAACCTGGATGCCAAGCTGCGCGTGCAGATGCGTCTGGAGTTGCAGCATCTGCACCGACGTCTGAAAACGACGTCGCTGTACGTCACCCACGATCAGGTGGAAGCGATGACCCTGGCGCAACGGGTGATGGTGATGAATAAAGGGGTGGCTGAACAGATTGGCACCCCGGTTGAGGTCTATGAAAAACCCGCCAGCCGCTTTGTGGCGAGCTTTATCGGCAGCCCGGCGATGAACCTGCTGGAAGGGCGGATCAGCAGCGCAGGCACGCACTTTGAGCTGGACAGCGGCATGGCATTGCCGGTGAACTGGTTTTATCGCGGGTACGCCGGGCGAAAAATGACGCTCGGTATCCGCCCGGAGCATATTGCGTTAAGCTCGCAGGCTGATGGCGGCGTACCGCTGGTGATGGACACGCTGGAGATGCTGGGGGCGGATAACCTGGCACACGGGCGCTGGGGCGATCAAAAAATGGTGGTCCGTCTGGCTCATCAGGAGCGCCCAAAGGCAGGCAGCACGCTGTGGCTGCATCTGCCCGAAAACCATCTGCACCTCTTTGATGGCGAAACAGGACAACGTGTATGAGTAACTGGCCCTATCCCCACATCGTCGCCCACCGTGGCGGCGGAAAACTGGCCCCGGAAAACACGCTGGCGGCAATCGACGCTGGCGCGCATTACGGCCACACAATGATTGAATTTGACGCAAAGTTATCGAAGGACGGCGAAATTTTCCTGCTGCATGATGACAACCTGGAGCGCACCAGCAATGGCTGGGGCGTGGCAGGCGAGCTGCCGTGGCGCGATTTGCTGAACGTGGACGCCGGAAGCTGGTACAGCAGCGCCTTTAAAGGTGAACCGCTGCCGCTATTGGCCGAGGTGGCTGACAGATGTCGTCAGCACGGGATGATGGCGAATATTGAAATCAAACCCACTACGGGTACAGGCCCGCTGACGGGCAAAATGATTGCCCTGGCGGCGCGCGACATGTGGAAGGGTATGACCGCACCCTTGCTCTCCTCTTTTGAGATTGACGCCCTGGAGGCCGCGCAAAAGGCGGCACCCGAGCTGCCGCGCGGACTGTTGCTGGATGCATGGCGGGATGACTGGCAGGCGTTGACCACGCAGTTAGGCTGCGTTTCGATTCACCTCAATCATAAGCTGCTGGATGAGGCACGCGTCCGGATGTTAAAGGACGCCGGGCTGCATATCCTGGTCTACACCGTCAACAAACCCCAGCGAGCCGCAGAGCTGCTGCGATGGGGCGTTGACAGTATCTGCACCGATGCGATTGACGTGATTGGCCCGCAGTTTAATTCTGCTGATTATTAAGCATATCGCCATTGGTACGCGGCTGGAGCATATGCTGCTGGCCGCTGTCTGACGACATGCCCCCATTTAGCATTCCGCCGTTGCTGTTCGGTAACGGCTGCTCGCGAACCTGACCCTGCTGGATCCGCTGAGTATTCGTGTTCATCTGCGTTTGCAGGTTCTGCTGCTGAAGCTGCGTCTGCGTTCTCAATTGCTGATTCAACATCCCCTTTTGCTGCTGTTGCTGACTGCTCATTTCAGTCTGCATACGCTGCTGGCTGGGGATGACGTAACCCTGCTGGTTCGGGTTATTCATGGTATTCAGGGGCTGTGCGAGCGCGGCAAAAGGGAGCAGCGCGGTAAGGATTAAGAGTCGTTTCATGGGTATTTCCTCCTTGTGAGGCTTCTCTTAAGTTTATCTCGATTCCGACATAACGATGATTTTTTAGGAGTTGTGAACCAGGCTTAAGCGGGAATATGGATCCCATCACCTGGAGAACAACAATGATAAAACCAACGTTTTTGCGCTGGGTTGCCCTCGCCGCGTTGATGGCGGGCGGGACTTTCACTGTGGCGGCAAATCCTCCTGCGGCACCGCCAGTGTCCTACGGCGTGGAAGAAGATGTTTTTCATCCTGTGCGGGCGACGCAGGGTATGGTGGCCTCGGTTGACGCAATGGCGACCCAGGTTGGGGTCGATATTCTTAAAGGGGGCGGTAATGCGGTCGATGCGGCAGTCGCGGTGGGCTATGCGCTGGCCGTGACGCATCCACAGGCCGGTAATCTGGGGGGCGGCGGCTTTATGATGCTGCGAACCAAAGACGGTAAAACCGTGGCCATCGACTTCCGCGAAATGGCGCCCCAGCAAGCGTCCCGCGACATGTTCCTTGACGATCAGGGAAATCCTGACAGTAAAAAATCGCTCACCTCCCATCTGGCGACCGGGACACCCGGTACCGTTGCAGGCTTTTCCCTGGCGCTGGAAAAATATGGCACCCTGCCGCTCAACAAAGTGGTCCAGCCTGCGATTAAGCTGGCGCGGGATGGCTTTGTGGTGAACGACGCGCTGGCCGACGATTTGAAAACCTACGGCAGCGAGGTCATTCCTCAGCATGAAAACAGCAAGGCTATCTTCTGGAAAGAGGGCGAACCGCTGAAGAAGGGCGATAAGCTGGTGCAGAAGAACCTGGCGAAAAGCCTTGAGCTGATTGCGGAAAACGGGCCAGAGGCTTTCTATAAAGGGGCGATTGCCGACCAGATTGCCGAAGAGATGCAAAAGAACGGTGGGCTTATCACCAAAGCGGATCTCGCGGAGTACAAGGCCGTCGAGCGTGAGCCGATTCACGGAAGCTATCGCGGCTATGACGTCTTCTCTATGCCCCCTCCGTCTTCCGGCGGCATTCACATTGTGCAGATCCTCAACATTCTTGAAAACTTCGATATGCACAAGTTCGGCTTCGGCAGTGCGGATGCCATGCAGGTGATGGCGGAGGCAGAAAAACGCGCCTACGCCGACCGTTCAGAATACCTGGGCGACCCGGACTTCGTGAAGGTGCCGTGGCAGGCGCTGACCAATAAAGCCTATGCCAAATCCCTGGCTGAGCAGATCGATATCAACAAGGCCAAACCGTCGAGCGAGATCCGCCCGGGCAAGCTGGCACCGTATGAGAGCAACCAGACCACCCACTTCTCGGTGGTGGATAAAGACGGTAACGCAGTGGCGGTGACCTATACCCTCAACACCACCTTTGGTACCGGCATCGTGGCGGGCAACAGCGGGATCCTGCTCAATAACGAAATGGATGACTTCTCTGCCAAACCGGGCGTGCCGAACGTCTACGGGCTGGTGGGCGGGGATGCAAATGCGGTAGGGCCGAAGAAGCGTCCGCTGTCGTCCATGTCACCGACCATCGTGGTCAAAGACGGTAAGACCTGGCTGGTGACGGGCAGCCCAGGCGGTAGCCGTATTATTACCACCGTGCTGCAAATGGTGGTGAACAGCATTGATTTTGGCATGAATATCGCCGAAGCGACGAATGCTCCGCGTTTCCATCATCAATGGCTGCCGGATGAGCTGCGGGTTGAAAAAGGCTTTAGCCCGGACACGCTTAAAATCCTTGAGCAAAAGGGGCAAAAAATCGCGGTGAAAGAGGCGATGGGCAGTACCCAAAGCATTATGGTCGGCCCGGATGGCGCGCTCTATGGTGCATCGGACCCACGTTCGGTGGATGATTTAACGGCGGGGTTCTGATTGTATTGCCGGGTGGCAGCTGCGCCTTACCCGGCCTACGTTTCAATTCCTTCTCCCTGTGGGAGAGGGCAACACATTACTTCATCCGCGCCATATAATACGCATCCACATACTCGCCGTTACGCAGGGCAAAGTTCCTGCCGGTTCCTTCGATTTCAAATCCAAACTTCTTGTACAGCGCCAGTGCAGCAGGGTTATCCGCAAAAACCGTGAGCTCAATGCGTTCAATGCGCAACCAGTTGTCGCACAGGTTGACCATTTCGCGCATGAGCGCACGACCCACACCGCGTCCCTGTACATCAGCGGCCACGCTAATGCCGAACGTTGCAACGTGGCTGCGGCGGGGATTTTCCATCACATCGAGTGCCATATGGCCAACCACTCGCTGGTCAAGACAGGCGACGAGATGCCGTCTTCCCGGTTTCGTCGCGACCCGGTCATGCCACATATCCATTGAGGGATGGGGAAGTTGTAGCGTGTCGTGATACACCCCAGGATGCGACATAATGTCACGTAACGCTTCTGCATCGCGGGCTTCGATATGGCGTATCACAATCTCACTCATTCCTTCATCCTCAGTCAGTTAAACGTCCATTCCAACATCAGTGAGATTAAAATTTGAGTCAACTGCTAATTTTTGCAAAAAAGATTGGACAAGTGCGAATGAGAATGATTATTATTGCTCTGCGTTCAGGAAGACCTCTACGGGAACCTGAAAGCACGACATTGCTCACATTGCTTCCAGTATTATTTTAGCCAGCGTCTCGCTGGCTTTTTTTTGTCTTTTTTCGCCCGCTCCCCGTGGAAGAGGGCTGGGGTGAGGGCAAAACTTGCGCTATGGTTGCTCTCAGTAACCTTAAAAAGGACTGAGCCATGACACTACATTGCGCATTTATTGGATTCGGTAAAAGCACCACCCGTTATCATCTCCCCTACGTTCTCAACCGTAAAGACAGCTGGCACGTCGCCCACATCTACCGCCGTAGCGCGAAACCGGAAGAGCAGTCTCCCCAGTATTCCCACATTCATTTCACCAGCGATCTGGCGGAGGTGCTTAACGATCCGCAGGTGAAGCTGGTGATCGTTTGCACGCACGCTGACAGCCACTTCGACTACGCGAAGCAGGCGCTGGAGGCGGGGAAAAACGTGCTGGTGGAAAAACCCTTCACCCCGACCCTCGCCGAAGCGAAAGAGCTGTTCGCGCTGGCGAAAAGGAAAGGGCTGACCGTCACCCCGTATCAAAATCGTCGCTTTGACAGCTGCTTCCTGACGGCGAAAAAGGCAATTGAGAGCGGCAAGCTCGGCGAAATCGTCGAGATTGAAAGCCACTTTGACTATTACCGTCCGGTCGCAGAAACCAAACCCGGCCTGCCGCAGGACGGCATGTTTTATGGCCTTGGCGTACACACGATGGATCAGATTATCTCTCTTTTTGGCCGACCGGACCACGTGGCGTATGACATCCGCAGCCTGCGCAATAAAGCGAACCCTGACGATACCTTTGAAGCTCAGCTGTTCTACGGCCGCCTGAAAGCCATCGTCAAAACCAGCCACTACGTCAAAATCGACTACCCGAAATTTATCGTTCACGGCACCAAAGGCTCGTTTATCAAATACGGGATCGACCAGCAGGAGACCAGCCTGAAGGCCAATATCATGCCGGGGGAGCCGGGCTTTGCGGCCGATGATACGGTGGGGATACTGGAATACGTTAACGACGAGGGCGTTACGGTACGGGAGGAGTGGCTGCCTGAAACGGGCGACTATGGCCGTGTCTATGATGCGTTGTATGACACCCTGAACAACGGTGCGCCGAATTACGTCAAGGAAACTGACGTTCTCACCAACCTGGAAATCCTGGAACGGGGCTTTGAACAGGCCTCTCCTGCTACGGTAACCCTCGCGAAGTAAGGCATATCGGCTCCTCTGTTCTTGTTCATAATTTTTGAACAGAGGAGTCAATTTTCACCCACTATCATCCCCGAAGGTTTACGTCCACACTTACTCCATCGAAACGAACTGGAGTGGTAAACAATGATCTTCTTACGCAAAGCAAACGAACGTGGTCACGCGAATCATGGCTGGCTGGACTCATGGCATACCTTTTCGTTTGCCGATTATTACGACCCGAATTTTATGGGCTTCTCCGCTCTGCGCGTCATTAACGACGACGTGATCGACGCAGGTCAGGGCTTTGGTACCCATCCACACAAGGACATGGAAATTCTGACCTATGTGCTTGAAGGCGCCGTGGCGCACAAAGACAGCATGGGTAACGAAGAGCAGGTTCCGGCCGGTGAGTTTCAGATTATGAGCGCGGGTACCGGCGTACGTCACTCGGAGTACAACCCGAGCAAAACGGAAAAACTGCACCTGTATCAAATCTGGATCATTCCGGAAGAAACCGGCATCACGCCACGCTACGAACAGCGTCGCTTTGATGCAGAGCAGGGCAAACAGCTGGTGCTGTCGCCGGATGCGCGTGAAGGTTCCCTGAAAGTACATCAGGATATGGAACTGTATCGCTGGGCGCTGGCGAAAGACGAACAATCCGTGCACCAGATTGCGGCTAACCGTCGCGTGTGGATTCAGGTGGTGAAAGGTAATGTGTCCATTAACGGCACCAAAGCCACCACGGCAGATGGTCTGGCAATCTGGGATGAGCAGGCGCTGTCCGTGCACGCCGACAGTGAAAGCGAAATTCTGCTGTTTGACCTGCCACCGGTCTAATAAATCATAAATAAATGCCCAACCGTCCCTCTGAAAGGGGAAGGTTGGGCTTTGTCCGTGATAAACTGAGCAAATCTCTCCCCACAGATTTCTCAGGACGATGAAAAAGAAAAGACCCGTACTTCAGGATGTAGCCGATCGCGTCGGTGTGACCAAAATGACGGTCAGCCGTTTCTTACGTAACCCGGAACAGGTTTCCCTGGCGTTGCGTGGCAAGATTGCCGCTGCTCTCGATGAACTGGGTTATATCCCCAACCGCGCACCCGATATCCTGTCGAATGCGACCAGCCGTGCGGTGGGCGTCCTGTTACCTTCCTTAACCAACCAGGTGTTCGCCGAAGTTCTGCGCGGAATCGAAAGCGTGACCGATGCGTTTGGTTATCAAACCATGCTCGCGCACTACGGATACAAGCCGGAACTGGAAGAAGAACGTCTGGAATCCATGCTTTCCTGGAACATTGACGGGCTGATCCTGACCGAGCGTACCCACACGCCACGAACCTTGAAAATGATTGAAGTGGCCGGTATCCCGGTGGTCGAGCTGATGGACAGTCAGTCGCCCTGTCTGGACATTGCGGTTGGATTTGATAACTACGAAGCAGCACGTCAAATGACGGCGGCCATTCTGGCTCGCGGACATCGTCACGTGGCCTATTTGGGTGCGCGTCTGGATGAACGTACTATCATCAAACAAAAGGGATATGAGCAGGCCATGCTCGACGCCAACTTAACGCCGTACAGCGTGATGGTGGAACAATCTTCCTCCTACTCGTCCGGTATTGAGCTGATGCGTCAGGCACGTCGCGAGTATCCCCAGCTTGATGGCATCTTCTGTACCAACGATGACCTTGCGGTCGGTGCCGCCTTTGAATGCCAGCGCCTGGGGCTGAAAATCCCGGATGATATCGCTATTGCGGGTTTCCACGGTCACGATATCGGCCAGGTGATGGAGCCGCGCCTGGCGAGCGTCCTGACGCCGCGTGAGCGCATGGGCCGTATTGGTGCAGAACGCCTGCTGGCGCGTATTCGTGGCGAGGTGGTGACACCCAAAATGTTAGATTTAGGTTTCACCTTGTCACCAGGTGGATCAATTTAGTCTAACAAGTTTGAGCTAGCTCACACTTATTCACTTCATCCACGTTTGGATATTGCTTCTCTTTAGCCCCGGCAGGACAATGTTACCGATAACTGTTACCCGTAACAATTGACTGAGGGACTCCCTTTGAGCACGACGAATCACGATCACCACGTTTACGTCCTGATGGGCGTTTCCGGTAGCGGTAAATCTGCGGTTGCAAGCGAAGTGGCGCATCAACTCCAGGCCGCGTTTCTGGATGGCGACTTTCTTCACCCGCGCAGCAACATCACAAAAATGGCTGCTGGCGAACCGTTAAACGACGAAGACCGCAAACCCTGGTTGCAGGCGCTGAATGATGCCGCCTTTGCGATGCAGCGCACCAATAAAGTGTCTCTGATTGTCTGTTCTGCGCTGAAGAAAACCTACCGCGACCTGCTTCGCGACGGTAACCCCAATCTCTCTTTCATCTACCTGAAAGGCGATTTCGACGTGATTGAAAGCCGTCTGAAAGCGCGTAAAGGTCACTTCTTTAAGACCCAGATGCTGGTCACGCAGTTCGAAGCGTTGCAGGAGCCGGGCGCGGACGAGCAGGACGTATTAGTGGTTGATATCGATCAGTCACTGGAAGGTGTTGTCGCCAGCACCATCGAGGTTATTAACAAAAGGCAGTAAGTTTTGAGTACATTAACGCTAGTTTTAACAGCAGTCGGTTCCGTTTTACTGCTGCTGTTTTTGGTGATGAAAGCGCGTATGCATGCTTTCGTTGCTTTGATGGTGGTTTCTATTGGTGCCGGTCTTTTTTCCGGTATGCCGCTCGATAAAATCGCGGCGACCATGGAAAAAGGGATGGGCGGCACGCTGGGTTTCCTGGCAATTGTCGTCGCACTGGGCGCGATGTTTGGCAAGATTTTGCATGAGACGGGCGCGGTCGATCAGATTGCCGTCAAAATGCTGAAATCCTTTGGCCACAGCCGTGCGCACTACGCGATTGGCCTCGCCGGTCTGATTTGTGCGCTGCCGCTGTTCTTCGAAGTGGCCGTAGTGCTGCTGATCAGCGTGGCGTTCTCGATGGCGCGCCATACCGGCACTAACCTCGTGAAGCTGGTGATTCCGCTGTTCGCGGGCGTGGCGGCAGCGGCAGCGTTCTTACTGCCTGGACCTGCGCCGATGCTGTTGGCTTCTCAGATGCACGCCGACTTTGGCTGGATGATCCTGATTGGCCTGTGCGCGGCAATCCCGGGAATGATCATTGCCGGCCCGCTGTGGGGCAACTTCATCAGTCGTTACGTCGAATTGCACATTCCGGATGACGTAACTGAGCCACACCTTGGCGAAGGCAAAATGCCGTCGTTCGCGTTCAGTCTGTCCTTGATTCTGCTTCCCCTGGTGCTGGTGGGTCTGAAAACTATCGCGGCGCGTTTTGTGCCGGTAGGGTCGACCACCTACGAGTGGTTTGAGTTTATCGGTCACCCGTTCACGGCGATTCTGGTCGCGTGTCTGGTGGCGATTTACGGCCTGGCGATGCGTCAGGGCATGCCGAAAGACAGAGTCATGGAAATCTGCGGTGCTGCGCTGCAGCCAGCGGGTATCATTCTGCTGGTGATTGGTGCCGGTGGTGTGTTCAAGCAGGTGCTGGTGGATTCCGGCGTGGGTCCTGCTCTGGGTGAAGCGTTGACCGGCATGGGCTTACCGATTGCGGTGACCTGCTTCGTACTCGCTGCTGCGGTGCGCATCATTCAGGGTTCGGCGACGGTGGCATGCTTAACCGCCGTGGGTCTGGTGATGCCGGTGATTGAACAGCTGAACTACTCCGGTGCACAAATGGCCGCGCTGTCTATCTGTATTGCGGGTGGTTCGATTGTGGTGTCACACGTCAACGACGCCGGCTTCTGGCTGTTCGGTAAATTTACCGGCGCGACCGAAGCGCAAACCCTGAAAACCTGGACGCTGATGGAAACCATCCTCGGCACGACGGGTGCCATTGTCGGGATGATTGCGTTTACGTTACTGAGCTAAGGCAAGGCAGGTAGAAAAAAAGGACAACGTGAGTTGTCCTTTTTTGTTGTTTATTCCCCCTCTCCCCGTGGGAGAGGGCTGGGGTGAGGGCATCAGGCCGCATTAGCTCAAATCAAAAAGGCAACGATAGTTGCCTTTTGTTGTGTTTGCTCCCTCTCCCACGGGGAGAGGGAGAAAACCTTACGCTGCCATATTGCGTTTATCTAGCCCTTCATCCACGCCCGTATCCCGTCCAGGAACATCTGCGTCGCCATCATCACCAGAATCAATCCCATCAGGCGCTCCAGCGCGTTCACCCCTTTCTCACCCAGCAAGCGCAGGAACAGCGACGATTGCAGCAAAATGATAAACGTCCCGCCCCAGGCGATGAGCAGGGCGATGACCAGATGGCTCATCTGATTGGGATACTGATGTGACAGCAGCATCAGCGTCGCGAGGATTGTCGGACCTGCAACCAGCGGAATAGCCAGCGGTACGATAAACGGCTCTTCACCTGCGGGCAGGCCGCTGCTGCTGCCTTCGGAGCTGGGGAAAATCATCTTAATGGCAATCAGGAACAGAATAATCCCGCCCGAAATGGAGACCGTTTCGGCGCGCAGATTCAGGAACGCGAGGATCTTTTCCCCGGCAAAAAGAAAGATGAACATCACCAGCAGGGCGATGAGGAGCTCGCGGATCATAATCGCCCGGCGGCGCTTGGGTTCGGTGTGTTTGAGCACCGACATGAAGACGGGCAGGTTCCCCAGTGGATCCATAATTAGGATCAATAAAACCGCCGCGGAAATGATTTCACTCATTGTCAATTATCCCTGAACTTTTGTATGGTTATTTTCATGATTAGCTGCTTTTCTGATTACCGCGCGATCATCGATTAATTTCGCTTGCGACTTTGGCAGCATTTTGTAATGTGAAGCATATCTCAAGTGAATACTGGTTTGCACAAACAGCACACACCCTCTGCAGGAAATAAATGCTATGAAAAACGTTGGTTTTATCGGCTGGCGCGGTATGGTCGGCTCTGTACTCATGCAACGCATGGTTGAAGAGCGCGATTTTGACGCTATCCGTCCGGTCTTCTTCTCTACATCCCAGCTCGGCCAGGCGGCGCCTTCATTTGGTGGCACCACCGGTACGTTGCAGGACGCTTTCGATCTGGATGCGCTGAAGGCACTCGACATTATTGTCACCTGCCAGGGCGGCGATTATACCAACGAAATTTATCCAAAGCTGCGTGAGAGCGGCTGGCAGGGCTACTGGATTGATGCAGCGTCCTCACTGCGCATGAAAGACGATGCCATCATTATTCTCGACCCGGTTAACCAGGACGTGATCACCCACGGGCTGAACAATGGCGTGAAAACCTTTGTCGGCGGTAACTGCACCGTCAGCCTGATGCTGATGTCTCTGGGCGGCCTGTTCGCACAGGACCTGGTAGAGTGGGTCTCCGTGGCAACTTACCAGGCCGCGTCCGGCGGCGGTGCGCGCCATATGCGCGAGCTGCTGGCACAGATGGGTCAGTTGCACCACAGCGTTGCGACCGAACTGGCCAACCCGGCCTCCGCAATTCTCGATATCGAGCGTAAAGTCACCGACTTGACCCGCAGCGGCGAACTGCCGGTGGATAATTTTGGCGTACCGCTGGCCGGTGGCCTGATCCCGTGGATCGACAAACAGCTGGATAACGGCCAGACCCGCGAAGAGTGGAAAGGTCAGGCTGAGACCAACAAAATTCTTAACACCGCGAAGGCCATTCCGGTTGACGGTCTGTGCGTACGTATCGGCGCGCTGCGCTGCCACAGCCAGGCCTTCACCATTAAACTGAAAAAAGATGTGTCTATTCCGACCGTGGAAGAGCTGCTGGCTGCACACAACCCGTGGGCGAAAGTGGTGCCAAACGATCGGGAGATCACGATGCGCGAACTGACCCCGGCGGCGGTTACCGGCACGTTGACCACGCCAGTTGGGCGTCTGCGCAAATTAAATATGGGGCCAGAGTATCTGTCGGCGTTCACCGTCGGCGATCAGCTGTTGTGGGGCGCAGCCGAGCCGCTGCGCCGCATGCTGCGCCAGCTGGCCTAATATTTGTTTAACAAAAGGGGGTGAATTTCACCCCCTTTTTACGCGTATAACATGGAGTAAAACGCATATGTCTTATTTTTTATCAGGAGTCATTTAGAGCGTTGGCTATGCTTTAAGGAAGAATAACTTCTTACCTGAGGGTAGGACGGGGCAGAGAGGATGCACATTGTGCTGCGCCGTTCAGGTCACATTAAAAGTCGCACCGGAGCGCTTAAATAGGGCGACATAAAAAAAACAGGATGAATACCATGTCCGATCGAGTAGATAGAGACGTGATAAATGCGCTAATTGCAGGTCACTTTGCCGACCCCTTTTCTGTACTGGGCATGCACCGTACAGAAAGCGGACTGGAAGTCCGCGCACTGCTGCCTGATGCCACGGAAGTATGGGTGATTGAACCTAAAACCGGGCGTAAGGTGGGCAAACTGGAATGCCTCGACTCACGAGGTTTCTTCTGTGGGGTTATCCCCCGTCGTAAAAATATGTTCCGTTATCAGCTTGCTGTTAACTGGCATGGTCATGAAAATCTGATCGACGATCCTTATAGCTTTGGTCCGCTTATCCAGGAGATGGATGCCTGGCTGCTGTCCGAAGGCACCCATCTTCGTCCCTATGAAACACTGGGTGCCCATGCTGACACCATGGATGGGGTGACCGGCACACGCTTCTCCGTATGGGCGCCTAACGCTCAGCGTGTCTCCGTCGTCGGGCAGTTCAACTACTGGGATGGCCGCCGTCATCCGATGCGTCTGCGCCGTGAATCGGGGATCTGGGAGCTGTTTATCCCGGGGGCACATAACGGGCAGTTATATAAATACGAACTGATTGATGCGAACGGTAACTTGCGCGTGAAGGCTGACCCTTATGCCTTTGAAGCACAGATGCGCCCTGATACGGCGTCATTGATTTGCGGATTGCCAGAAAAAATCGAGCAGAGCGAGGAGCGTAAACAGGCCAATAACTTCGATGCGCCCATCTCGATCTATGAGGTGCATTTAGGCTCCTGGCGCCGCCATACGGACAATAACTTCTGGCTTAGCTATCGCGAACTGGCAGACCAGCTGGTGCCCTATGCGAAATGGATGGGCTTTACCCACCTTGAATTGCTGCCGATCAACGAGCATCCGTTTGATGGCAGTTGGGGCTATCAGCCCACGGGGCTATACGCGCCAACGCGCCGCTTCGGCACGCGCGATGATTTCCGATATTTCATCCAGGCCGCCCATGCTGCCGGATTAAGCGTTATCCTCGACTGGGTGCCGGGCCATTTCCCGTCAGATGATTTTGCCTTGTCCGAATTTGACGGTACCGATCTCTACGAGCACAGCGATCCGCGCGAAGGTTATCATCAGGACTGGAATACCCTGATTTATAACTATGGCCGCCGTGAAGTGACCAACTATCTGGTGGGGAATGCGCTCTACTGGGTAGAACGTTTCGGCATTGACGCCCTGCGCGTGGATGCGGTGGCGTCAATGATCTATCGCGACTACAGCCGGAAAGAGGGGGAGTGGATCCCGAACGAGTTCGGTGGTCGTGAAAATCTCGAGGCCATTGAATTTTTGCGAACCACCAACCGCGTGCTGGGCGAGCAGGTGCCGGGTGCCGTCACTATGGCGGAAGAGTCGACCGATTTCCCGGGCGTATCACGCCCTCCGTCAATGGGCGGTTTGGGGTTCTGGTACAAGTGGAATCTGGGCTGGATGCACGACACGCTGGACTATTTCAAACTCGATCCTATCTACCGCCAGTACCATCACGACAAACTGACCTTCGGTATGCTCTACAACAGCACCGAGAACTTTGTCCTGCCGCTGTCGCACGATGAAGTGGTTCACGGTAAAAAATCCCTTCTCGACCGCATGCCGGGCGATGCATGGCAGAAATTTGCCAACCTGCGCGCCTACTACGGCTGGATGTTTGCCTTCCCGGGCAAAAAACTAATGTTTATGGGCAATGAATTCGCCCAGGGCCGGGAGTGGAACCATGACACCAGTCTCGACTGGCATTTACTGGAAGGCGGCGACAACTGGCACCACGGTGTGCAGCGGCTGGTGCGCGATCTGAACCTGACCTATCGTCAGCATAAGGCGTTGCACGAGATGGACTTTGATTCCTACGGGTTTGAATGGCTGGTGGTTGACGACCATGAACGTTCGGTGTTTGTGTTCGTGCGTCGCGACAAAGCCGGTAACGAGATCATCGTGGCCAGCAACTTTACCCCCATCCCGCGCGAACATTATCGTTTTGGCATCAACCAGCCTGGCAGATGGCGTGAAATCCTGAATACCGACTCCAGCCATTATCACGGCAGTAACGCCGGGAATGGTGGCGTGGTGCACAGTGATGCTCAGGAAAGCCATGGCAGGCCGAACTCCCTGAGCGTGACATTACCGCCTCTGGCGACCGTCTGGTTCGTCCGGGAGGGTGAATGACCAAAATTCTCGTCGGCAATCCTGCTCCACTCGGCGCCCACGTCGATGGCAAGGGGGTGAATTTCACCCTCTTTTCCGCACATGCGGAACGCGTAGAGCTTTGTGTCTTTGATCCTGAAGGCAATGAGCACCGCTATGAGCTTCCAGGCCGTAGCGGCGATCTCTGGCACGGCTACCTTGAGGATGCCAGGGCAGGGCTGCGCTATGGTTATCGCGTCTACGGCCCCTGGGAGCCTGAAAAAGGGCTGCGTTTCAACCCCGCGAAGCTACTGCTCGATCCCTGCGCGTTACGCGTGGAGGGAGAGGTAAAAGACGATCCCCTGTTTCAGGATGGCGAGAATGAACCCGATCCCCGCGACAGTGCGGGGATCGCACCTCGCAGCATCGTCGTCAGCGACACATACGACTGGGAAGATGATGTCTCGCCTGCGATCCCGTGGGGCAATACCGTTATTTACGAAGCGCACGTCAAAGGACTGACGTACCTGCATCCTGCGATCCCTGAAGCGATCCGCGGGACCTACAAAGCACTCGGCCATCCGGTGATGGTCGCCTATTTAAAACAGCTTGGCATTACCACGCTTGAACTGCTTCCCGTGGCACATTTTGCCTCGGAACCCCGTCTGCTGCGGCTGGGTTTAACTAACTACTGGGGCTATAACCCGCTGGCGATGTTTGCTCTCGACCCGCGCTATGCCTCACATCCGGATAAAGCCCGGGACGAATTCCGTGATGCCGTAAAAGCCCTTCACCTGGCAGGTATTGAGGTCATTCTGGATGTCGTGTTGAACCACAGTGCGGAGTTAGATCTCGATGGACCGACGCTCTCACTGCGCGGAATCGATAACCGTAGCTATTATTGGATCAGGGAAGATGGTGATTACCACAACTGGACCGGTTGTGGTAACACGCTCAACCTCAGCCATCCTGAGGTGATGAACTACGCACATGAGTGCCTGAAATACTGGGTGGAAACCTATCATGTGGATGGTTTCCGGTTTGATTTGGCATCGGTTATGGGGCGCACGCCTGAGTTTAGCCAGCAGGCTCCGCTCTTTGAAGCCATTAAAAACTGCCCGGTGCTTTCACGTGTGAAGTTGATTGCCGAGCCGTGGGATATCGGTGAAGGCGGTTATCAGGTGGGGAATTTTCCCCCGCTGTTTGCGGAGTGGAATGACCACTTTCGCGATGCGGCGCGGCGCTTTTGGCTGGAAAAGCGTCTCTCACTGGGCGAATTCGCCGGGCGGGTTGCGGCTTCCAGCGATGTATTCAGGCATGACGGCAGATTGCCGTCAGCCAGCGTCAATCTGGTGACGGCACATGATGGATTTACCCTTCGCGACTGCGTCTGTTTCAATCAGAAACACAATGAGGCAAACGGTGAAGAAAATCGCGATGGGACTAACAATAACCATAGCTTTAACCATGGTATAGAAGGACTAGGCGGCAGTCAGGACATTATTGAACGTCGCCGGGCCAGCGTACACGCGTTGCTGTCCACGTTATTGCTTTCGCAGGGGACACCGATGTTACTGGCGGGTGATGAACACGGTCACAGCCAGCATGGTAACAACAATGCTTATTGCCAGGACAACGCATTAACCTGGCTTGACTGGCGTGAAGCGAACAGCGGCCTGGCCCATTTTACGGCCGCGCTGATTCATCTGCGCCAGCAAATCCCGGCCCTCACCGCCAATCAGTGGTGGGAAGAGGGTGACGGCAACGTACTCTGGCTAAATGACAACGCGCAGCCGCTGAGCGCGCAAGAGTGGCAACAGGGTATACCACGCCTGCAAATCCTGCTTTCGGGCAGATGGCTTATCACGTTAAACGCGACGGATGACGTCGCAGAGATTGTTTTACCTGACGGGGAATGGCGTGCCATTTCCCCCTTTGCCGGAGCGGATAATCCGGTAGTAATGGCTGTCTGGCATGGGCCTGCGCACGGAGTGTGCGTGTTCCAGGATGATAAAAAAGGAGTTAGTCATGGTTAGATTAGAGAAGAACGATCCCTTAATGTTGGCACGCCAGCTACCATTAAAAACGGTTGCCCTGATTCTTGCGGGCGGACGTGGTACCCGACTGAAAGATTTGACCATCAAGCGTGCCAAACCGGCCGTTCACTTTGGTGGTAAGTTCCGCATCATCGATTTTGCACTGTCCAACTGCCTTAATTCGGGTATTCGCCGTATTGGCGTGATAACCCAATACCAGTCGCATACGCTGGTGCAGCACATTCAGCGCGGCTGGTCATTTTTCAGCGAAGAGATGAATGAATTTGTCGATTTGCTGCCTGCCCAGCAGCGCGTTCATGGTGAAAACTGGTATCGCGGAACAGCGGATGCGGTGACACAAAACCTCGATATCATCCGCCGTTATAACGCGGAATACATCGTGATCCTCGCGGGCGATCATATCTATAAGCAAGACTACTCCCACATGCTTATCGACCATGTCGAAAAAGGGGCGCGTTGCACCGTAGCGTGCCTGCCGGTGCCGGTCGCCGAGGCCACCGCGTTTGGCGTGATGCATGTGGACAGCGACGATAAAATTATCGATTTCGTGGAAAAGCCAGCGGTGCCGCCGACGATGCCGGGTGATGACACCAAAGCGCTCGCCAGCATGGGGATCTATATTTTCGATGCGGATTACCTGTTCGAACTGCTGGAAGAAGATGACAAGGATGAAAACTCCAGCCACGATTTCGGTAAAGACATCATTCCAAAAATTACCAAAACGGGTGTGGCGTATGCCCATCCCTTCACCTTGTCCTGTGTGCAATCAGACAAGGATGCCGAACCTTACTGGCGCGATGTCGGTACGCTTGAAGCGTACTGGAAGGCGAACCTGGATCTGGCTTCTGTCACGCCCGAACTGGATATGTATGACCAAAACTGGCCGATTCGCACGCATATGGAATCGTTACCGCCAGCGAAATTCGTTCAGGATCGTTCTGGCAGCCACGGGATGACGCTGAACTCGCTGGTCTCTGGCGGGTGCATTATTTCAGGATCGGTGGTCGTGCAGTCCGTCCTGTTCCCGCGGGTGAGGGTGAATTCGTTCTGTAATATTGATTCATCGGTGCTGCTTCCCGATGTGTGGGTAGGACGTTCATGTCGTTTACGCCGCTGTGTGATTGACCGCGCGTGCGTGATTCCGGAAGGCATGGTGATTGGGGAGAACGCGGAAGAAGATGCCCGCCGTTTCTACCGTTCAGAGGAAGGCATCGTGCTGGTGACGCGTGAAATGCTGCGTAAACTGCAGGTCAAACAGGAGCGATAATGCAGGTTTTACATGTATGTTCAGAGATGTTCCCGCTGCTGAAAACGGGCGGGTTGGCGGATGTACTTGGCGCATTACCGGCGGCGCAAATCGCTGAAGGTATTGATACCCGCGTGCTGTTACCTGCTTTTCCGGATATTCGTCGTGGCATACCTGATGCACAGGTCGTCACCCGCCGGGATACCTTTGCAGGGCGTATCACGCTGTTGTTTGGTCATTACAATGGGGTAGGTATTTACCTCATTGATGCGCCGCATTTATATGACCGCCCAGGGAGCCCTTACCACGACACGAATTTATTTGCCTATACCGATAACGTGCACCGTTTTGCATTACTCGGTTGGGTTGGCGCGGAGATGGCGACCGGGTTAGATCCATTCTGGCGTCCGGAAGTGGTGCATGCGCATGACTGGCATGCCGGGCTTGCGCCTGCTTATCTGGCGGCGCGTGGCCACCCGGCAAAGTCGGTCTTTACCGTACATAACCTGGCCTACCAGGGGATGTATTATGCCCATCACATGAATGAAATCGATCTGCCATGGTCGTTCTATAACATGCACGGGCTGGAGTTCAACGGGCAGATCTCATTCCTGAAAGCCGGGCTGTATTATGCCGATCATATTACGGCGGTCAGCCCGACCTACGCCCGTGAAATCACCGAACCTGAATTCGGTTACGGTATGGAAGGCCTGCTGCGTCAGCGTCAGCGTGAAGGACGCCTGTCGGGTATTTTGAACGGTGTGGATGAGAAAATCTGGAATCCGGAAACGGACCTCCTGCTGGCTTCACGCTATAACCGTGATTCGGTAGAAGATAAAGCAGAGAACAAACGACAGCTGCAAATTGCCATGGGGCTGAAGGTTAACGACAAGGTGCCGCTGTTTGCGGTGGTCAGTCGGCTGACCAGCCAAAAAGGGCTGGATCTGGTGCTGGAAGCACTACCCGGTTTACTGGAGCAGGGTGGACAACTGGCGCTTCTGGGTGCAGGCGATCCGGTTCTTCAGGAAGGTTTCCTTGCGGCGGCGGCGGAACATCCCGGCCAGGTTGGGGTGCAGATTGGTTATCACGAAGCGTTTTCACACCGCATTATGGGCGGCGCGGACGTCATTCTGGTCCCGAGTCGTTTTGAACCGTGCGGTTTGACGCAGTTGTATGGTCTGAAATATGGCACGCTGCCGCTGGTGCGTCGTACGGGTGGGCTGGCGGACACGGTGTCCGATTCCTCTCTCGAAAATCTGGCTGACGGTGTGGCGACAGGGTTTTCCTTTGAGGACAGCAATGCCTGGTCGCTGTTAAGAGCGATTCGGCGCGCATTTGTGTTGTGGTCACGTCCCTCTTTATGGCGTTTCGTGCAACGTCAGGCGATGGCGATGGATTTTAGCTGGCACGTTGCGGCGCAGTCATACCGCGATCTTTATCAACGCTTGAGGTAGTAAGGCGGAGTCTCTGAATATGAATGCACCCTTTAGTTATGCATCCCCAACGCTCAGCGTAGAAGCGTTAAAACATTCGATAGCGTATAAGCTGATGTTCACCATCGGGAAGGACCCGGTGATTGCTAACAAACACGAGTGGCTGAACGCCACGCTGTTTGCCGTACGTGACCGTCTGGTCGAACGCTGGCTGCGTTCGAATCGCGCTCAACTTTCTCAGGAAACCCGACAGGTATACTACCTGTCGATGGAGTTTTTGATTGGTCGTACCCTTTCCAACGCGCTGTTGTCGCTCGGTATTTATGACGATGTAAAAAACGCACTGGAAGAGATGGGATTAGATTTAGAAGAACTGATTGATGAAGAGAACGACCCCGGTTTAGGCAACGGCGGTCTTGGGCGTCTGGCGGCCTGCTTCCTGGATTCGCTGGCGACGCTGGCGCTGCCAGGGCGCGGCTATGGCATTCGCTACGATTACGGCATGTTTAAACAGAACATCGTCGACGGTCGTCAGAAAGAGTCCCCTGACTACTGGCTCGAGTACGGTAACCCGTGGGAATTCAAACGGCATAACACCCGTTACAAAGTGCGGTTTGGTGGGCGCGTTCAGCTGGAGGGCAAGAAAAGCCGCTGGCTCGAAACCGAAGAGATCCTGGCTGTGGCGTACGATCAGATCATCCCTGGTTACGATACCGATGCGACCAACACGCTGCGACTGTGGAATGCTCAGGCCAGTAGCGAGATCAACCTGGGGAAATTTAACCAGGGCGACTATTTTGCGGCGGTCGAAGATAAAAACCACTCTGAAAACGTGTCGCGCGTGCTTTACCCGGATGACTCAACCTACTCTGGTCGCGAGCTGCGTTTGCGTCAGGAGTATTTCCTGGTTTCATCCACTATCCAGGATATTCTCAGCCGCCACTACCAGCTGCATAAAACCTACAGCAATCTGGCAGAGAAAACGGCTATCCACCTGAATGACACCCATCCGGTGCTGTCGATTCCGGAACTGATGCGCCTGCTGATAGATGAACATAAATTCAGCTGGGACGAAGCCTTTGAAGTCACCTGCCAGGTCTTCTCCTATACCAACCACACGTTGATGAGTGAAGCCCTGGAAACCTGGCCGGTCGATATGCTCGGCAAAATTTTGCCGCGTCATCTGCAGATCATTTTTGAGATTAACGATTACTTCCTGAAAACGTTGCAGGAACAATATCCGCAGGACACCGGGTTGCTCAGCCGGACGTCGATTATTGATGAGTCGAACGGTCGACGCGTGCGCATGGCGTGGCTGGCGGTGGTGATTAGCCATAAAGTGAATGGCGTATCCGAACTGCACTCCAACCTGATGGTTCAGTCGCTGTTTGCGGACTTCGCGAAAATCTTCCCGATGCGTTTTTGTAACGTAACGAACGGCGTCACGCCACGCCGCTGGCTGGCGCTGGCTAATCAGCCGTTAGCGGAAGTGCTGGATGAAAATATTGGCCGTACGTGGCGTACCGATTTAAGCCAGTTGAGCGAGCTGCAACAACATGCGGATTTCCCGCTGGTAAATAAAGCGGTGCGTGATGCCAAGCTGCTGAATAAAAAACGTTTAGCAGTCTATATGGCCCAGCACCTGAACGTGGTCGCCAACCCGAAAGCGCTGTTCGATGTACAAATTAAACGTATACATGAGTACAAACGTCAGTTGATGAATGTGCTGCATGTGATCACGCGTTATAACCGTATCAAAGCCGACCCTACGGCCGACTGGGTGCCGCGCGTGAATATTTTTGCCGGTAAGGCGGCTTCTGCCTATTACATGGCGAAGCACATTATTCACCTCATCAATGATGTCGCGAAGGTGATTAACAACGATCCGCAGATTGGCGACAAACTGAAGATTGTCTTTATCCCGAACTACAGCGTGAGCCTGGCGCAGCTAATTATTCCGGCGGCTGATTTATCCGAACAGATTTCGCTGGCGGGAACCGAAGCCTCCGGCACCAGTAATATGAAGTTTGCTCTTAACGGCGCGCTGACCATTGGCACGCTGGATGGTGCTAACGTCGAGATGCTGGAACATGTCGGTGCCGATAACATCTTTATCTTTGGTAATACGGCGGAAGAGGTAGAAGAGCTGCGTAAGCAGGGCTACAAACCCCGTGATTACTACGAGAAGGATGAGGAGCTGCGTGAGGTGCTGACGCAGATTGCCACTGGCTTATTCAATCCTGACGAGCCTGGCCGCTATCGTGACCTGGTGGATTCGCTGATCAACTTTGGCGATCACTATCAGGTGCTGGCAGATTATCGCAGCTACGTAGATTGTCAGGAGAAGGTGGACGAACTGTATCGTCATCAGGAAGAGTGGGCGACCAAAGCGATGCACAACATCGCTAACATGGGCTACTTCTCGTCTGACCGTACCATCAAAGAGTACGCCGAGAAAATCTGGCATATCGACCCCGTGCGGTTATAAAAGCAAAACCGCAACGAGGTAAAAGCAGATAAGTAGAAGCAAAAAGGCAACGAGGTAAAAGCAAAAAGGCAACGCAAGTTGCCTTTTTTAGTGTTTGCACCCTCTCCCCGTGGGAGAGGGCCGGGGTGAGGGCACCAGACCGCACAGACCATTTTCTCCCTCTCCCTGTGGGAGAGGGCCGGGGTGAGGGCATCAGACCGCACAGATCATCACGATGCCAGCGACAGCTCACCCTTTCTCGCGTTGCGGACCAGCCACTGCGCCACGCGTGACTGCTGCTCAGCATCCAGCCACATACCTTCCTTGGTGCGACGCCAGATCGCGTCGTCCAGTCGACGCACCCACTCATGTTCAACCAGGTAGCGCAGTTCCGCCTCATAAAGTTCATGACCGAAATGCTCGCCCAAATCAGCCAGCTGCTGCGCCTCCCCAAGAATCAACGCCGTGTTGCTGCCATAGGTGCGGGCAAAATGGCGCGCCATGGATTCAGTAATAAACGGATAACGACGGCGTAATTTAGCCGCATAATCATCACGATCGCTGCCGATATCGCCACCCGGCAACGTCGCCTCTTTTGTCCATGCCGGACCGATGCCCTGATAATACGGCGTCAGTTTCTCCAGCGCATGCTCGGCCAGCTTGCGATAGGTTGTCAGCTTACCGCCAAACACCGAGAGCAGCGGGGCTTTGCCGTCTACGTCATGAATATCGAGTGTATAATCACGGGTGATGGCTTGCGGTGAATCTGACTCGTCATCGCACAGCGGACGCACGCCAGAGTAAGTCCAGACGATATCATCACGGCCAAGCTGTTTCTTAAAGTGCGCGTTATACACGTTAAGCAGATAGCCGATCTCTTTCTCATCGATCTCGACGTTTTTAGGATCGCCGTTGTACTCCACGTCGGTAGTACCAATGATGGAAAACTCGTCCATCCACGGGATCACAAAAACAATTCGCTTATCTTCGTTTTGCAGAATGTAAGCCTGCTTCTGTGTATGTACGCGCGGCACCACAATGTGGCTGCCTTTGATCAGACGAATGCCGTACGGAGAAGGCAAGTGCATGCCATCGTCAAAGAATTCTTTGACCCACGGGCCGGTGGCATTCACCAGACCACGCGCCTGCCAGCTAAATTTTTCGCCTGTGTCGATATCTTCTGCTTCCACAATCCACAGCCCGTTTTCACGACGCGCTGCGGTCGCGCGGGTGCGGGTTTTCACCTCACCGTTTTTCTTCACCACCATCTGCGCGTTCGCCAGAACCAGACGGGCATCATCTACCCAGCAGTCGGAATATTCGAATCCGCGCACGATTTCGGGTTTCAGGACCGATTCTGCGCCAAAACGCAAACCGGCAGAACCCGGCAAGCTGGTGCGTTTACCCAGATGATCGTACATAAACAGACCAATGCGAATCATCCATGCCGGGCGTAAATGCGGGCGATGGGGCAGACGAAAACGCATAGGGATCGCCAGGTGAGGCGCCATTTTGAGCAGCACTTCACGTTCGGCCAGCGCTTCGCTGACCAGGCGGAATTCGTAGTGTTCCAGGTAGCGCAGGCCGCCGTGGATTAATTTCGAACTGGCAGACGAGGTCGCACACGCGAGATCGTTGGCTTCAAGCATCAGTACGGATAAACCGCGTCCTGCGGCATCTGCCGCGATACCCGCACCGTTGATACCACCGCCTATCACAATCAGATCTTTGGTTTCCATGTCACCCTCATGCACTTTCGTTAAAGCTCATAAATGTTCGTTATCGCTCATAATAGCAAAGGAACGCGTTTTTGGTAACATCAAAAAAACAATTTTGAGTGATAGAGATAACATAATGGCGCATACCTGCCGCCAGGACGTACACTACGGGGTAACATGGTGCGGGCTGATGCCCTCACCCCGACCCTCTCCCACGGGGAGAGGGGGAAAAGAGTGAGCCCATTCCGGCAGGGTGCGGGCTGATGCCCTCACCCCGGCCCTCTCCCACGGGGAGAGGGGGAAAAGAGCGAACCCATTCCGGCAGGGTACGGGCTGATGCCCTCACCCCGACCCTCTCCCATGGGGAGAGGGGGAAAAGAGCGAACACAATCCGGCAGGGTAGGGCTGATGCCCTCACCCCGACCCTCTCCCACGGGGAGAGGGGGAAAAGAGCGAACACTATCCGGCAGGGTGCGGGATGATGCCCTCACTCCGACCCTTTCCAGCTGGGAGAGGGGGAAAAGCGTGAACCCTTTCCGGCAGGGGGCGGGCTGAAAGGCCGCACCACACCATTCCCTCTCCCCCCGGGAGAGGGTTAGGGTGAGGGGAAATAACCGCACTAAACTTGAACAACCTAAGAGAACACCATGGATCAGTTTGAATGTATTAACGTAGAAGAAGCCCATCAGAAAATGCATCAGAGAACGGCAGTGCTGGTGGATATTCGCGATCCCCAAAGCTATGCGATGGGCCATACGCCAGGCGCGTTTCATCTGACCAACGACACACTGGGTGCGTTTATGCGTGATAACGATTTTGACACCCCGGTCATGGTGATGTGCTACCACGGCAACAGCAGTAAAGGCGCAGCGCAATACCTCTTGCAACAGGGTTATGATGCGGTCTACAGCGTGGACGGCGGATTTGACGCCTGGCATCGTCATTTCCCCGCGGAAGTTGAGCACGCATTTGGCGGTTAATATCACTATACTGTCCCCTTTTGTGTGGAAATAAGCGACCGCCGCCCATGTTGATGATCACCTCTTTTACTAACCCGCGCGTCGCCCAGGCGTTTGTCGATTACATGGCGACGCAGGGCATTATCCTGACAATACAACAGCATACGCAAACCGATGTCTGGCTGGCGGATGAAAGCCAGGCAAATCGGGTTAACGCGGAGCTGGCACGCTTTCTCGAAAACCCGGGCGATCCCCGATATCTGGCCGCAAGCTGGCATGCGGGCCAGACGGACAGCGGTTTGCAGTACAGCCGTTTTCCTTTTATCGCCACCATTCGTGAGCGGGCAGGGCCTTTTACGCTTTTCCTGATGGCAGCCTGCATTCTGGTGTTCATCATCATGAACGTGGTGGGCGATCAGAGCGTGATGGTCGCCCTGGCGTGGCCATACGATCCCTCCCTGCAATTTGACGTCTGGCGCTACTTTACCCATGCGCTGATGCACTTTTCCGTGCTGCATATTCTGTTCAACCTGCTGTGGTGGTGGTATCTCGGCGGACTGGTCGAGAAGCGCCTCGGCAGCGGAAAGCTGATTGTCATCACCATTATCAGTGCCCTGCTCAGTGGCTATGTGCAGCATAAATTTAGCGGACCGTGGTTTGGTGGGCTATCCGGCGTGGTTTACGCGTTAATGGGCTATGCCTGGCTGCGGGGCGAACGCGATCCCGAAAGCGGCATCTTTTTACAACGTGGTTTAATCACCTTTGCCGTCGTCTGGCTGATCGCCGGATGGTTTGATCTGTTTGGCATGTCTATCGCCAATGGCGCACACGTCACGGGGCTGGTCGTTGGGCTGGCTATGGCTTTCGCCGATACGCTGAATGCGCGAAAACGAACATAATTTCCAGGGATATTTCATGAAACAAACACAGCGTCATGACGCCATTATCGAACTGGTTAAAAAACAGGGATACGTCAGTACGGAAGAGCTGGTCGAGCAATTCGCCGTCAGCCCGCAGACCATCCGTCGTGATTTAAACGATCTCGCCGATCAGAACCGTATTCTTCGCCATCATGGCGGCGCGGCGCTTCCGTCCAGCTCGGTGAATACCTCGTGGCACGATCGTAAGGCCACGCAGACGGCAGAAAAAGAGCGTATCGCCCGCAAAGTTGCCAGCCAAATCCCGAACGGCGCGACGCTGTTTATTGATATTGGCACTACGCCGGAAGCGGTCGCTCATGCATTGCTGAGCCACGAAAATTTACGCATCGTCACCAATAACCTGAACGTGGCTAACACGCTGATGCAGAAAGATGACTTCCGTATCATTCTGGCCGGTGGGGAACTACGAAGCCGTGACGGGGGCATTATTGGCGAAGCCACGCTCGATTTTATCTCCCAGTTCCGCCTGGATTTCGGCATCCTGGGCATCAGCGGAATCGACAGCGACGGCTCATTGCTGGAGTTTGATTACCATGAAGTGCGTACCAAGCGCGCCATCATCGATAATTCGCGGCACGTCATGCTGGTTGTCGACCATTCAAAATTTGGCCGTAACGCGATGGTCAATATGGGCAGTATCAGCATGGTTAACGCGGTCTACACCGATGTGCTGCCGCCGGAAGGCGTGTTGCAGGTGATTAAAGATCATAACGTCCAGCTGGAACTGTGCTGAGACGATCGGCGCCCTCTCCATCGGGAGAGGGCTGAAGTGGCCTATACGCCATACCCCATCATCTTCAGCAACTGCTGAGCATGCAGTACTGCATCCTGTCGATGCGCCACGCCCAACTTCTGATATAGATTGCGGATATGTGTTTTGATGGTCGTCGCCGCCACCGCCAGTTCCCCGGCAATCTGCTCATTACTGTAGCCGGAATAAATCAGCCCCAGAACCTGCCACTCGCGTTGGGTCAGCGGGCTGGTGCGGATAAGCTCCGGCACTTCCGGGTGATTCAGCAGACGTTCAACAAAGTTCTCGTCAAAGTGGGCAAATTTGTGGCGATGATGCTGATTAATTTCGCGCAGAATACGCTGGGCACGGTGCTGGTCCAGCTCCGGCAGCGTGTTGAGTTGAATCAACTGGCGCAACTGCTGCGCCATGACCTCGCCTTCAATAACAAAATGGCTGATAAAGCCGGTGCGGTTCGCTAACTGCAGGGCCTCAAGCAGTACACGCTGGGCGTCATTTTTGCGCCCGGCCTGCCAGTAGAGCTGGTTGAGCAACAGCAGGTTACGGTTTAAATCGCTCATCAACCGCAGGCTACGTGCGTTCTCATTCAGTTCATCCAGCACGATCTCTGCGGGTTCAAAATCGCCCAGCAGGATCTGCACGCGGGCAATATTGCGCCACTGGCTTTGCAGGAAGTGGTTATTGGCGAATTCCGGTTTAGGCGTCTGGCTCAGCCAGTTGGCAGCCGATTTTTTATCCCCAATCATTTGCCAGTAAATGACCCGCACCTTATCGGCGTTAGAGACCCAGTCGCTGTGATACTGACCGTTGCCCAGCAGATTCTCCAGACGATTGAGGTGATTGCGGGCATTATCCAGATCGCCTCGTGCCAGAGAGCACTGCACCAGCAGGGCCAGACATTGCAGCTGCTGTTGCGGCTGGTAGGTTGATAACACATCCACGCCGTGACGCGCCGAGCTTTCTGCTTCGTCCAGTCGCGCCCAGGCCCAGAGAAGCTGTGAGCGAATACGCAACAGGAACTCATGCATCGGCAGCTGTTCAAGATGCTGATCGCGAATAAGCTGGAATGCCTTTTCCTGGGTCTCCCAGGCGGCCTGCAAAAAGCCCTGAGCAAACAAAATTTCGCTCTGCTGAATCAGGCTCCAGAGCGCGTAATGCCAGACGTCATGACGGCGTGCCATCTGTTCGGTTTGCTGCATCAGCGACAATGAACGAGTGAGATCGCCTTTACAGTGCAACACTTCCCCGTGGACGGAGGTGGCAACGATACGGCTGTAAAAGTTTGCCAGCGGCAGTTCATCAAGGGCGATCATCGCCAGACGCTCGGCCTCTACCTGGTCACCATCGTTAATGGCGACCTGAGCACGCAGGGCGTTAAATTCTCCGTGCAGGGTGGCATCCATTTCGCCGCTCATCTCTTGCTCTGCACGCGCCAGCAGGGTGTTCACTTCGCTGTAACGATGCTGGCTTTGCATCAGCCAGGCCTGCAAGAGCACCAGGCGTGGATTCTCCAGCAGGCTTTCCCATGGCAGGGCGCGCAGCGACTCTTCCAGTAAGGTCAGTTCGCTGTGGTTAAACAAGCCCCAGGCATGGTTGAGCAGGATATCACGCAGCATGTTGGCATCACCGGCGGCCAGGGCGTGATGAATCGCTTCGCTGGGGAACCCTTGCGCCATCCAGCTTTCGGCGGCGGCGCGGTGCACTTCAGGTAACTCTGTCGCCAGCTCCCACTGACAGCGCTGGCGCAGGAAGCTACCAAACAGCGGATGGAAACAGAACCATTCACCAGAGTCATCCATACGTTGCAGGAAAAGCCCCTGACGTTCGATCTCCTCCAGACGCATCTGGCCGTTTTCCTCACCCGTAACGCGAACAATCAATGCGTCATTCATTGAGCGCAGCAGTGAGCTTTTCAGCAGGAAGTGACGGGTAGATGCATCAACGCTATCCAGTACTTCATCGACCAGATAATCGGAAAGATGGCTGGCATTAATGCCGGACAGACGGCGTGCCGACTGATGTGCCGGGCTATTGTTCTGCCGTGCGGAAAGAGCGATGAGTTGAAGAGCGGTCGCCCAGCCTGCCACATCGTCACACAGACGGCTGCTTTCAGCGGCCTCAATGGGCGAGGTTAACCGGCAGTCAAAGAACTGTTTGGCTTCCTGATGATTGAATGCCAGCTGCTGGCTGCCAATCTCCAGCAGCTGATCGCGCACGCGTAAATTGGCGATACCCAACTGCGGCAGGTTACGCGACAGAACCACCAGCGTGAGGTTTTCGGGCTGATGGCGCAGGAAGAAACGCATGGATTCATGAATCACCGTGTTGGTGATCAGGTGGTAATCATCAATCACCAGATAAAGGGGGCGATGCCACTCAGCCAGCTCGATAAAAAGCTGAGAGAAAAGAGACGATAAACTGGCGTACTGCCTTTTTTGCACCATCACTTCGCTGGTCACGCAGTGACCATTGGTCGCCTGCTGAATAGCCGCAATGAGATAACTGGCGAAACGTTCTTGCTGATTATCCCCTTCATCGAGGGAGTACCAGCCCAGATCGCTTTTACCGGCTGCCCATTGTGAAATGAGCGTTGTTTTTCCATAACCTGCAGGGCTTGTCACCAGCGCCAGTCGGAAATTATTCGCGCCGGAAAGTTTCGCCAGCAGGCGTTCGCGGACCACAGTATGGTCAAGACGAACCGGGCGACTTAATTTGGACGGAATCAACATATTTTTTCACTTCACTGTGGGAAACGAGGAATTTGATTTTTTTTGCGCTTCGTAATTAATGGTTATAAGGTCGGCCAGAACGAAACGTATTGCAAGTTATGTCCGGGTTTTGTGTCCTTGAATTTGCACTCTGTCACAAAATTATCTTTCAGAGGGAAGGAACTTTTCGGAAGGGCCTTTATGCCGCATGGTTACTGGCTTGATTGCATGTAAGGCGGTTATCATGAAACGGGTTTCAGTTGCGCAAAGGTCACCTAAAGTTATTAAAATTCTCCCTGCGTTATCCTGCCTAAATAAAGTACTGAGATAATCCTGATAATAAGAAATATTATTCTCCGTAAGTAATTATTTCGGTGCGGTTTAATTACAATCGAAACCGCATTTCATTTTTTTGACACTCTTCCCGGTTAATCTTCGTCGGACGGGGCACACTCAACCTGCTTACAGAGTGGCCTTGATCACACTTTTACGCTCATCCCCGCTACTCCTCCCTGTCTAATCCCCCACAGGAGGAGGAAGAGGTGTAATGAGCCAGGCACACTAGCGTCAATATGTTTTCTTTCTCTACAGGATGCAGATTCCCTATGTCACAGCCTACCTTCAACAAAGCTCAATTTCAGGCGGCCCTGACGCGTCAGTGGCAGCGATTTGGTTTAACTGCTGCAAAAGAGATGACGTCGCATCAGTGGTGGCAGGCCGTAAGCGGTGCCCTTGCTGAGCTGCTGAGTGCCCAGCCTGCGGCGAAGCCGGTGAAAGGCCAGCGCCACGTAAACTATATTTCGATGGAGTTCCTGATTGGCCGCCTGACGGGGAATAACCTGCTGAACCTGGGCTGGTATCAGGAGGTAAGTGAGGTCCTGAACGAGCACAACATTCATCTGACCGATTTGCTGGAAGAGGAAACCGATCCCGGTCTGGGCAACGGGGGGCTGGGACGTCTGGCGGCCTGTTTCCTGGATTCCATGGCAACGGTGGGGCAATCGGCGACGGGCTACGGCCTGAACTATCAGTACGGTTTGTTCCGTCAGTCTTTTGCGGATGGACATCAGATTGAGGCCCCGGACGACTGGCATCGTGGCAGCTACCCGTGGTTCCGTCATAATGCCCAGTTGGATGTGAACGTAGGTATCGGCGGGAAGGTGTCGAAACAGGGCCACTGGGAGCCAGGTTTTGTGATCACCGGGCAGGCGTGGGATCTGCCGGTACTGGGCTACCGGAACGGCATCGCGCAGCCGCTGCGCCTGTGGCAGGCCACGCACGCACACCCATTCAATCTGACTAAATTCAACGACGGCGATTTCCTGCGTGCTGAGCAGCAGGGTATCGACGCTGAAAAACTGACCAAAGTACTCTATCCGAACGACAACCATCTGGCCGGTAAAAAACTGCGTCTGATGCAGCAATATTTCCAGTGTGCCTGTTCTGTCGCCGATATTCTCCGCCGCCATCATCTGGCAGGCCGTAAACTGGCTGAGTTGCCTGATTTTGAGGTCATTCAGCTTAACGACACACACCCGACGATTGCTATTCCTGAGCTTCTGCGCGTATTGCTCGACGAACACCAGCTGGACTGGGATGCCGCCTGGGCTATCACCAGCCGTACCTTTGCCTATACTAACCACACCCTGATGCCAGAGGCGCTGGAGTGTTGGGATGAGAAACTGGTTAAAGCGTTGCTGCCGCGCCATATGCAGATTATCAACACCATTAACGACCAGTTTAAAAAGCAGGTGGATAAAACCTGGCCGGGTGATAAAGCCGTCTGGGCGAAGCTGGCGGTGGTGCACGATAAGCAGGTCCGCATGGCGAACATGTGCGTGGTGAGCGGTTTTGCGGTCAACGGCGTGGCTGCGCTGCACTCCGATCTGGTGGTGAAAGATCTATTCCCGGAATATCACCAGCTGTGGCCGAACAAATTCCATAATGTGACCAACGGCATCACGCCGCGTCGCTGGATCAAACAGTGCAACCCGGCACTGGCTGACTTACTGGATAAAACGCTGAAAAAAGAGTGGGCTAACGATCTCGACCAGCTTATCAATCTGGAAAAGTATGCGGATGACGCGACGTTCCGCGAGAAGTACCGCGAGATTAAGCGGGAAAATAAAGTGCGGCTGGCAGCGTTCGTGAAAGTGCGCACCGGTATTGAAATCAATCCGAACGCCATTTTTGATATTCAGATTAAGCGTCTGCATGAGTACAAACGTCAGCACCTGAACCTGCTGCATATTCTGGCGCTGTACAAAGAGATCCGCGAGAACCCGCAGGCTGACCGCGTGCCACGTGTGTTCCTGTTTGGGGCGAAAGCGGCACCGGGTTACTACCTTGCAAAGAATATTATTCTGGCCATTAATAAAGTGGCGCAAGCGGTTAACAACGATCCGAAAGTCGGTGACAAACTGAAAGTGGTCTTCCTGCCGGATTATTGTGTCTCCGCAGCGGAACTCCTGATCCCGGCAGCGGATGTTTCCGAGCAGATCTCCACTGCCGGTAAAGAAGCCTCCGGTACGGGCAACATGAAGCTGGCCCTGAACGGCGCGCTGACCGTGGGAACGCTTGACGGTGCGAACGTCGAAATTGCCGAGCAGGTGGGTGAAGAAAACATCTTTATCTTTGGTCATACCGTGGAACAGGTAAAAGCGATCAAAGCCAAAGGCTACGATCCGGTGAAATGGCGTAAGAAAGACAAAATGCTGGATGCGGTATTAAAAGAGCTGGAAAGCGGCAAATACAGCGACGGTGATAAGCACGCGTTTGATCAGATGCTGCACAGCATGGACAAACACGGGGGTGATCCGTATCTGGTGATGGCTGACTTTACCGCTTACGTTGAAGCACAAAAGCAGGTCGATGTGCTCTACCGCGATCAGGACGCCTGGACCCGTGCGTGCATTCTGAATACGGCACGCTGCGGCATGTTTAGCTCCGATCGCTCAATTCGTGATTATCAGGCCCGTATCTGGCAGGCAAAACGCTAAGGAAGCGCGATGGAGACCAAACGTCTGGATAATGCCGCGCTGGCGGCGGGGATCAGCCCCAGTTACATCAATGCTCACGGCAAACCGCAGTCAATTGGTGCTGAGACCAAAAGACGTTTGCTGGATGCGATGCACAAAACCACCACCGTCGCGAAAGCGGCGGTCACGCCGGTGCCTGTCGTTAAGGTCTTCACTGCCGGTAAAAAAATGCCGCTGCCGGTGCAGGGCCACGGGCAGTTCCAGTGGCTGCTGACGACCGAACAGGGGCAGGAACATAAAGGCCATGTCGCGGGCGGCAAAGCGCTCAACCTTCCGGCGAAGTTGCCGGAGGGGTATCACACCCTGACGCTGAGCCAGGGTGAGGCGCGTTTTGAATGCCGGGTGATTGTGGCCCCGAAGCGTTGTTATGAGCCGCAGGCGCTGCTCGACGGCAAAAAACTGTGGGGAGCCTGTGTGCAGCTCTACACCCTGCGCTCGGACGATAACTGGGGAATTGGCGACTTCGGCGATCTGAAAAAGATGCTGACTGAAGTGGGCAAACGCGGTGGGGCCTTCATTGGCCTTAACCCGATTCACGCGCTGTATCCGGCGAATCCGGAAAGCGCCAGCCCCTACAGCCCGTCGTCCCGCCGGTGGCTGAACGTGATTTACATCGACGTGAATGCGTTAGACGATTTTAAAAACAGCAAAGAGGCACAGGCGTGGTGGAAGCTCGCCACGACCAGGCAGATGCTGAAACAGGCTCGCGAAGCGGAGTGGGTTGACTACGCCGCCGTCACGTCGTTAAAAATGGCGGCGCTGCGCCTTGCCTGGAAAGGTTTTGCTAAGCGCGACGATGAGCAGATGGCGGCTTTCCGTCAGTTCGTCACCCAGGAAGGCGAGAGCCTGTACTGGCAAGCCGCGTTTGATGCGATACATGCTTATCAGGTGAAAGAGGATGAGATGCGCTGGGGCTGGCCGGTCTGGCCTGAGGCATATCAATCTGTCGACTCACCGGAGGTGAAGGCGTTTTGCCAGAAGCATGCTGATGAAGTGGACTTTTTCCTCTGGCTGCAATGGCTGGCGTACAGCCAGTTTGCCGCATGCTGGCAGGAAAGCCAGGGTTACAAGATGCCGATTGGCCTGTACCGCGACCTCGCCGTGGGCGTGGCGGAAGGCGGGGCGGAAACCTGGTGTGATCGTGACCTGTACTGCCTGAAAGCCTCCGTCGGCGCACCGCCAGATATTCTCGGCCCGTTGGGTCAGAACTGGGGTTTACCGCCGATGGATCCGCATGTGATGGCGGCACGTGGCTATCAGCCTTTCATCGATTTACTGCGTGCTAACATGCAAAACTGCGGGGCGCTTCGCATTGATCATGTGATGTCCGTGTTGCGTCTGTGGTGGATCCCGTACGGCGAAACGGCCGATCACGGTGCGTATGTTCAGTATCCCGTTGATGACCTGCTCTCTCTCCTTGCCCTCGAAAGTCAGCGCCATAACTGCATGGTGATTGGCGAAGACCTTGGGACCGTCCCGGTTGAAATCGTGAGTAAATTACGCGAAAGTGGCGTTTATTCATACAAAGTACTTTATTTCGAGAGCGATCATGAGAAGACGTTCCGTGCGCCGAAAGCGTACCCTGAACAATCAATGGCTGTCGCGACAACGCATGATCTTCCTACGCTGCGAGGCTATTGGGAAAGTGGCGATCTCACGCTTGGCAAAACGTTAGGGCTTTATCCAGACGAAGAGGTGCTACGTGGGTTGTATCAGGATCGCGAGCTGGCGAAACAGGGCTTGCTGGACGCACTGCATAAGCACGGCTGTCTGCCAAAACGCACCGGGCATAAGGCTTCACAGATGGCGATGACCGCCACGTTAAACCGTGGGATGCAGCGCTACATTGCCGACAGCAACAGTGCGCTCCTGGGCCTGCAGCCGGAAGACTGGCTGGGCATGGCGGAGCCGGTGAACATCCCGGGCACCAGCTATCAGTACAAGAACTGGCGGCGCAAGCTTTCCACCAGTCTGGAAAAGATGTTTGCCGATGATGGGGTGAACAAGCTGATTAAAGATTTGGATAAGCGCAGAAGGGCGGTAACGAAGAAGCGGTAATTTTCCCTCACCCTCTCCGAAAAGGAGAGGGAAGAGCATAGAGGCCGAATAAGCGTTGCTATCCGGCCTTTTTACATCAGAGCGCCATATTCAACAGCAGACAACCTACCAGGCCGCACACTGAAATAATGGTTTCCAGCATTGACCAGGACTTGATGGTTTCACCGATGGTCAGGTTGAAGTACTCCTTGAACAGCCAGAAGCCAGGATCGTTCACGTGAGAGAAAATGACGCTACCGGAACCGACCGCAATAACCATCAATTCCGGGCTGACGCCGGTGGTGGCAATCAGTGGCGCCACAATCCCGCCTGCCGTGATGGCGGCCACGGTGGCAGAACCCAACGCGATACGCAGAACGGCGGCGATAGACCAGGCCATCAGCAGCGGAGAGATATTGGTGTCATGCATCATAGAGGCGATGTATTTATCCACGCCGCTGTCGACCAGAACCTGTTTGAACGCACCGCCACCCCCGATGATCAGCAGCATCATGGCAATGATTTTGATGGCTGAGGTCAGCGTGTCGTTAATCTGATCCATGGAACGGCCACGGTTCAGACCAAAAGTGAAGAGTGCAATCAGCACGGCAATCAGCGTCGCCATCACCGGATCGCCCAGGAACTCGGCAACGGAGAGGAAGGCGTGACCTTTTGGCAGCACCATTTCAGCCACGGCACGCATCGCCATCAGCACGACCGGCACCAGTGAGGTCCAGACGCTGACGCCAAAGCTTGGCATCTCTTCTTCGGTAAAGGTTTTCGCGCTGTACAGCCCTTCAGGAATCGGTTTGTCGATGCCCTTCAGGCAGCGAGCAAAGACCGGACCCGCCAGAATCACCGTTGGGATGGCCAGAATCGTACCAAACAGCAGGGTCTTACCCATGTCCGCATGGAAGATGGTCGCGATGGCGGTTGGGCCCGGGTGGGGAGGCAGGAAGCCGTGGGTCACGGACAGCGCAGCCGCCATCGGTACACCGACGTACAGCAGCGGAATGTTCGCCGCCGCCGCGATAGTGAACACCAGAGGCAGCATCAGCACGAAGCCCACTTCGTAGAACAGCGCGAAACCGACGGTAAAACCGGTCAACACAACGGCCCACTGAATGTGCTGTTTACCAAATTTGGCAATCAGCGTGGTTGCGATACGTTGTGCGCCCCCGCAGTCTGCCAGCATTTTGCCGAGCATTGCGCCGAAGCCCATGATCAGCGCCAGGCTGCCCAGGGTTCCGCCGACGCCGGCTTTAATGGAGCTGATAACCTTTACCAGCGGCATTCCTTGCATCAGACCGACGGCAAGTGCCACCAGAATCAGAGCGATAAATCCGTTCAGTTTGAAACGGATCATCAAGAGCAGTAATAAAACAACACCGATAGCGACGATGACTAATGGCATGATTGACCTGGCCTATGAATTGTTATGGGTAACGTCATTGTTTCAACGACAATTTCCGATCGTCCCAACTGGGAACAGAGTGTTAACGGCACTAATACTGATCGCCTGTGAAACTATCTAGTTTAGACGGCTGTTATGAGTGTGCTTAGTGTCCATAGCGATGATACGGGTAACATGCGGTGAATGAGAATCACCCAGGGCGGTAAAATGTTATTTATGAGACGCAGGTCAACATCCAGAGAGGGGTCAGGCAAAGAAAAGCCGGGTAGGGGCTTCGCCTTACCCGGCCTGGAATACGCTATGCAGGCCCGGTAAGCGAAGCGCTACCGGGTCATACAGAGGGGAAATTAGTAGTAAGAGTGCTCGCCGCGCTGGTGTTCCGTTAAATCACGAACGCCTTTCAGCTCAGGGAATTCTGCCAGCATCTGCTTTTCGATCCCTTCTTTCAGGGTCACGTCGACCATGGAGCAGCCGTTACAACCGCCACCGAATTGCAGAATGGCTAAGCCATCTTCGGTGATTTCCATCAGCGTAACGCGACCACCGTGGCCCGCCAGCTGTGGGTTGATTTGTGATTGCAGCAGATATTCCACGCGTTCCATCAGCGGGGCATCATCAGACACTTTACGCATTTTCGCGTTCGGTGCTTTCAGCGTCAGCTGAGAACCCAGCTGGTCGGTCACAAAATCGATCTCCGCATCGTCAAGATACGGCGCGCTCAGCTCATCGACATAGGCAGTAAGCTGCTCGAATTTAAGGGCAGTGTCTGTTGCTTCCACAGCGTCCGGAGGACAATAAGAGACGCCGCATTCTGCATTCGGTGTGCCTGGATTGATCACAAACACGCGGATCTGGGTCCCTTCTTCCTGATTTGCCAACAGTTTGGCAAAGTGCGCTTGTGCAGAATCGGAAATACGGATCATAGGTTCGGCCTAATAGTTGACTAAAATACCAGGTTTTATCATACGCCCATCGGAAAAGGGCTACAAGGTACGACACAGACACCATACCTGAACAGACGCGGCCCCGCTTTGCAAAAGCAGTCGGGAAAGTTCCGCTACGGTACTGCCTGTGGTGACGACATCATCCACAATCGCGATATGGCGGCCCGTCACCGCAATTTCAAGGCAGAAGGCATTTTTGAGATTCCTTTTGCGCAGCGGTGCACTCAGCTGATGCTGAACGGCGGTCGCTTTGACGCGCCGCAGCGCGCCGGGGTAATAGTCGCAACCCAGCCAGTGGGCGAGGGGGCGACAGAGAAGGTCGCTTTGGTTATATCCCCGTCGCCAGTGGCGGCGTGCGTAGAGGGGGACATTCACCAGCAAATCGACCTTCGGCAGCGACCGCGTGCGTACTGCGAAAAGCACGTTCAGTAACAGCAGCCGGGCCAGGGGCCGCCCAAGCTGGCACTGACGGGTAAATTTCAGTTTATGGATGAGCTTGCTCAGCGGTGGGAGGTAATTGTCAACGGCCACTAACGCGCGCCAGGGGGGCGGTTTTTGCAGGCATCGTCCGCAGGGCCAGCGACTATCAACAGCGGGCAAACCACATACAGGGCAGCCCGGCGGGCGCGTTCTGAACGCGTGGCTACAGACAGAGCATATTCCCCAGTGGCTCAACGAGAGGGGCATTCGGCATAGCCAGCACAAGCCAGGCACTGATAGCATAGACAACCTCCTTGTCAGATAAGAGAACAATAACCGATGAAGAATCTTTGGTGGCAGACCCTTGGTACGGGAAATTGTCATCTTGTGCTGCTGCACGGATGGGGACTGAATGCCGATGTATGGCATGGGGTTCAGGAGGAACTGGCCTCGCAATTTACGCTGCATCTGGTGGACTTACCCGGCTTTGGGCGTAGCCACGATTTCCCGGCGATGTCGCTAGATGAGATGGCGACAACGGTGCTGCAGCACGCCCCGCAAAAGGCGATCTGGCTGGGCTGGAGTCTGGGTGGGCTGGTGGCAAGCCAGATTGCATTAACGCATCCGGCACGCGTTCAGGCCCTGGTCACCGTGGCCTCGTCTCCCTGTTTTTGCGCGCATGACGAATGGCCTGGCATCAGACAGGAGGTGCTCGCGAGTTTTCAGCAGCAGCTAAGCGAAGATTTCCAGCGTACGGTGGAGCGTTTCCTGGCGCTGCAAACCATGGGGACCGAGACGGCGCGGCAGGATGCACGCACTCTCAAGCAGAAGGTGCTTTCGCTCCCTATGCCGGAGGTGGAGGTGCTCAACGGCGGGCTGGAGATCCTCAAAACAGCCGATCTGCGTGAGCCACTGGCCGCATTGACGATGCCGCATCTGCGCATCTACGGCTATCTGGACGGGCTGGTGCCGCGCAAAGTGGTGCCGCTTCTGGATGAACGGTGGCCGCAAAGCGAATCGATTGTCATGGCAAAAGCCGCACATGCCCCGTTTATCTCGCATCCGGCTGAGTTCTGCTCAGCGCTGTTTGGCTTAAGTCAACGTTTAGTCTAATTGTTTTTCTTTCCAGCCTGGAAAAAGTCACGTGCCGCAACAATACTTCATGTGTCGATGCGGCACATTTGTCGACAATGATTAAAACTAAAAACCTATGGAGAGTTATTGATGAAAATGATTAAAGGTATTGTTACAGCTCTGGTGGTAGGGTCACTGTCATTTAGCGCGTTTGCGGCACAGGAACTGGAAAAAGATAAAGTGAAGGACATGAATCTGACCAAGATTGGTGAGATTACAACGTCTGATACCAGCGCGCCGATGGACGCGAAAAAAGAGCTGTCGAAAAAAGCAGATGAACTGGGTGGCAAGTACTATGTCGTCACCAGTGCAGAGAAATACACCAAAGACGTACGTGCTACGGCAGACGTGTATAAATAATCAGTTCGATGCGCCGGGTAGTGACATACTGCCCGGCCAACGTCGATTCAACGTAGCGCCCACCACTCCCTGAGACAGGCCTTTCCTTCCGGACAGCTTTTACAGCTGCCAGATAAACAACTGTTCGGCTCTTCCTGAATGCGTATGGCTTTGCCCATGGCTTCCAGTCTTTCCAGCATGGCATCGATCATCGGCTGCGGTGTATTCAGGGAATGGCTCAGCTGTGTCGCCTCCATTCGTCCTCGTAGCGCCAGTAAATCACGAACCTGAATCATGGATGCCATGGGAACCTCTTAGTGACAATCGCCAGCGGGACTGCTACAGCAGGTTGCGGCGGTTTTGCGGCTAGCCAGCAGATTAACATCCACACGGCTACGTGCCCGGCGGAGCAGCCCCAGCAGCACCACGTTAAACAGCACCACCGCCAGCAGGCAGATCAGGCTGTAGCGAGGATGCTGGCTGTAGTTGACCGTTTGATAAAAGACGGTTGCCAGCGAGTAAGCAATGTTCAGGCCCCACAGGATAGAGAACCCCATCCAGCCCCGGCTCGATTCGCGGGCAATCGCCCCCATGACAGAAATGCAGGGAATGTAGAGCAGGACGAAGATCAGATAGCTGTAGGCCGCAGACGGGCTACCAAATTTCTCGCTCATCACGCCCATGGCGCCCGTCGCCATCTCGCCGTCGCCTTTACTGGCTTCGATAGGGTTCGCCAGCACGCTCAGGCTAAAGGTGTCTTTCAGGCTTTGCCAGGTCTCCGACACGGCGCTTGCCAGCTCGTCACCGAGGTGGAATTCCGCAGGATTGAACGCCTCCTCCTGAATATTTTCTGCCGTGTAGAGGGTGTTTAGCGTCCCTACCACAACCTCTTTCGCCATCGCGCCAGTGAACAAGCCGACGGTGGCCTGCCAGTTATCTTCATGGACGCCAATCGGTTTGAATATCGGGGTAATCGTACGGCTGACCGAGGCCAGTGCAGAATCGTTAATGTTATCGGCCGCGGCTCCGCTCAGGGTAAAGCTGTTCAGGGCGCTCAGGAAAATGCTCACGATAACAATCACCTTACCGGCGCGCAGAACAAACCCTTTCAGGCGCTGCCAGGTCTGGATGAACAGGCTTTTTACGTGCGGCACATGGTAAACCGGCAGCTCCATGACAAAGGGTGACGCTTCGCCGCGCATGATAGTGTGTTTTAGCATCAGGCCGGTGAGGATCGCCATCACAATACCCAGCAGATAAAGCGAGAAGACCGCCAGCGCACCCTGCTGGCCGAAGAACGCGGCAGCAAAGACGGCGAAGATAGCCAGGCGTGCCCCGCAGGACATAAACGGCGCCATCATAATGGTCATCAGGCGTTCACGCGGTGCATCCAGGGTGCGGGCACCCATGACCGACGGCACGTTACAGCCAAAGCCCACAATCAACGGCACGAAGGATTTACCCGGCAGGCCCAGCGCCTGCATAAGACGGTCCATCACAAACGCCGCGCGGGCCATATAGCCGGAATCCTCAAGGAAAGAGAGGAACAGGTACATCATGCCAATTTGCGGTACCAGGGGCAGCACCGTGTTAATCCCGCCACCCACGCCCTGGGCGAGGAAGATGGTCAGCCATTCCGGGAAGTGAAGCGTATATCCCAGCCATTGCAGGCCATGAATAAAAATCGCCACCGAGCCGACATCAAACAGCGGCTGTAACGCGCCGCCGATGTTAATGGCGAGCAGGAACATCACATACATCACCAGCAAAAAGACCGGCAGCCCCAGGAAACGGTTGAGTACGATTTTATCGACGGCGGCGGTAAAGCGGCTGGGTTCAGCAGTGAGCGTATTACTGACCACATCGCAAATAGCGGCGATGCTTTGGTAGCGCGCATCGGCAATGTGCAGGGCAGGGTCGTCGAGTTCACTGTTCAGCCGTAGCAGCGCGCTATCCAGCTTCTTCGCAGCATCACCCGCATACGCCCGGCTGTAGATATCGCCTTCCAGCATTTGCAGGCCAAGCCAGAGACGCTGCCTGGGCGGCAGAGTGCCGCTCATTTCCTGCGATAACATTTCCGCTTCACGTATCAGCGGGCTGGCGTAATGCACCAGCTCGATATCGTTATTACCCGTATGACGATCGATAGCCAGCTTCAGGGCATCGATGCCGCGTGCACGTGTGGATACCAGCGGCACCACAGGGCAACCCAGGCGAGTGGCAAGGGCGTCGACGTCGATACGGATTTTCTGTTTTTCGGCGATGTCGAGCATATTCAGCGCCACGATGCAGGGGATGCCAAGCTCCAGCAGCTGCAGCGTCAGGTAAAGGTTTCGCTCAAGGTTGGAGGCATCGACGACGTTAATGAGTAAGTCTGCATCGCCGCTCAGAATATAGTGGCAGGCAATTTGTTCATCGAGCGAGGTTTGCGATGAAATGGTGGTTAACGAATAGGTCCCAGGCAGGTCAACCAGCGTGACGTGATTAACTGTTGTGGAAAACTGACCTTCTTTTCGCTCTACCGTCACACCCGCCCAGTTTCCTACGCGCTGGCGTGCCCCAGTCAGCTGATTAAATAACGTTGTCTTGCCGGAATTAGGATTGCCAATTAAGCCAATGGTTAATTTTTTCATTGCGTTAGACTCATTGTCACTGCGGGCGAATTATTGTGATAAGGATTCGACTTCAATTAAAGCGAGGTCTTTTTTCCGTAGCACCAGACTAACCCGTCGGGTTTCGATATGAACGGGATCGCCCAAGGGTGCAACGCGAACCACCTGAAAGGAGGAGCCGGGCAGCATGCCGAGGGACAGCAGCTTCTGGCGATAAGCCGGACTAATCTCGTGTGTAAAACCCGTAATTTTCCACGCACTGTCTGGAGTGAATTGCATAGCGACCACGTTCACCGAAGGTTAAATAATCATCAAATGCAATGATAATGAGAATGGTTTCTATCAGCAATAATAAAACTGTGACGGAATGTTGTTTACTGTATTAATTTACGGCCTGTTTGACCTTGCTCAATATTTACTGAATGAGGCGAAAACAGAGAAGGGAGAGTATTGTTAATGGAGTGATAACCGATGGTTTAAATATGGGTGTGCAATCGGTTTCATATTTTTAATAAATGAGTGAGTACATCTTTATTTATTTTAATTAATGGATGGCATGCTCTGGCATAAAGATCAGGCCCGGTAAGCAAAGCGCCCCGGGCCTGCATTCGGTTAGCGTTTTTTACCCATCGCTGCTGCAAGCGCATCCATCATGGCGCTGTTGCCCGCAGGTTGAGCCTCACGTCCACGCGGTTTTGCTGCGGCAGGTGCTGGGCGGGCTGACTCGCGTCCGCCGCCACCGCTCCCGCGACGGCTGTTCGTTTCACCAGGCTGCTCGTCAAGGCGCATTGTCAGAGCGATACGCTTACGCGGCATATCCACTTCCAGCACTTTGACCTTCACGATATCACCCGCTTTCACCACAGTGTGCGGGTCCTGGACGAATTTATCCGCCAGAGAAGAGATGTGGACCAGACCATCCTGATGAACACCAATATCGACAAAGGCGCCAAAGTTCGTGACGTTGGTGACGGCCCCCTCAAGGACCATACCCGGCAGAAGATCTTTCATGGTCTCCACGCCTTCAGCAAACTTCGCTGTTTTAAACTCAGGGCGAGGATCGCGGCCCGGTTTTTCCAGCTCTTTGAGAATATCCGAGACGGTTGGCACACCAAATTGTTCATCGGTAAAATCGACCGCTTTCAGATTACGCAACTCGCTGCTATTGCCCATCAGGTCTTTCAGTGCCTGCTGAGTGGCTGCCAGGATGCGCTCCACAACCGGGTAGGCCTCCGGGTGCACGGTGGATGCATCAAGCGGGTTATCGCCGTGGTTGATGCGCAGGAAGCCCGCGCACTGTTCAAACGCTTTCGGCCCCAGACGGCTTACTTTCAGCAATTGCTGGCGGTTCTGGAACTGACCGTTCTCATCACGCCAGGAGACGATGTTTTGCGCCATCATGCGGGTCAAGCCCGCCACGCGCGTGAGCAGGGCGACGGACGCGGTATTCAAATCTACCCCAACGGCATTCACACAATCCTCTACCACCGCGTCAAGCTTGCGGGCGAGCTGCGTCTGGCTAACGTCGTGCTGATACTGGCCCACGCCGATGGATTTAGGATCGATTTTCACCAGCTCAGCCAGCGGATCCTGCAGACGACGGGCGATAGAGACCGCACCACGCAGGGAGACGTCCAGATCGGGAAACTCCAGCGCCGCCAGTTCAGATGCGGAATAGACTGACGCCCCGGCTTCGCTCACGATCACCTTCTGCGCGGTGACCTTCGGGAACTGTTGTTGCACGTCGAGGAAGAAACGCTCAGTTTCACGTGAGGCGGTACCATTACCGATGGCCACCAGTTCGACGTTGTGCTTCTCGCACAATGCCGCCACGGCTACCGCAGCTTTTGCCGCCTGGCCGGTATGCGGGTAGATAGTGTCGGTCGCCACCAGCTTCCCGGTGCCATCCACCACAGCCACTTTCACGCCGGTACGCAAACCGGGATCCAGCCCCATCGTGGCCCGCAGGCCCGCCGGGGCGGCCATCAGCAGATCGTGCAAGTTACGAGCGAACACGTTGATCGCTTCATCTTCTGCACGTTCACGGACGGTGCCCATCAGTTCGGTCTCAAGATGCATCAGGACTTTGATGCGCCACGTCCAGCTCACCACGCCTTTACGCCAGCTATCTGCCGGGGCGTTGTTCAGGCGCAAGCCAAGGTGGTCAATGATGATTTGTTCGCCATAGCTCTCTTTCGGCGGCTCATCGAACTGCGGGTCCGCATTGAGCGACAGTTGCAGCACGCCTTCGTTGCGGCCACGGAACATAGCCAGCGCTCGGTGTGAAGGCACGGTTGCGATCGGTTCGTGGTGATCGAAGTAGTCGCGGAATTTTGCGCCTTCCTCCTCTTTGCCACTGACAACCTGCGAGACGATATGGGCATTTTTCCAGAGATAATCACGCACTTTCGACAGCAACGCGGCATCTTCGGCAAAACGCTCCATCAGAATATAACGTGCGCCATCCAGCGCTGCCTTGGTGTCTGCGACGCCTTTATCGGCATCAATAAATTTGGCGGCTTCGCTTTCAGGGTCGTGTGACGGCGTGTTCCACAGCAGGTCGGCCAGCGGTTCCAGCCCGGCTTCAATCGCAATCTGCCCGCGCGTGCGACGCTTGGGTTTATACGGCAGATAGAGATCTTCCAGCTCGGTTTTGCTCATCGTGCCGTTAATGGCACCCGCCAGCGCGTCGGTCAGCTTACCCTGCTCGCCGATCGATTTGAGAATGGCCTGGCGACGGTCTTCCAGCTCACGCAGGTAACCCAGACGGGTTTCCAGATTACGCAGTTGGGTGTCATCAAGACCGCCGGTGATTTCCTTACGATAACGTGCAATAAACGGCACGGTGTTCCCTTCATCAAGCAGGCGAACGGCAGCTTCTACCTGTTCGGTCCTGGCCTGAAGTTCACCCGCAATAATGCGGCAGAGCGACTCTTTCATCATGGCTTTTTCATCTAATGGATCAAAAATCAGGGGGATAGTTATACGGACTGGCTGGCAAAAATGCCAGCCGTGGAGGGCGCTCTCGGACTATTTTACGTACTCAATTTCGTTCACATACCAGCTTGCTTCGCCAGCCGGCGTTTGAACGATAGCCAAATCGCCCACCTCTTTTTTCAGCAAGGCTCTGGCCATGGGGGAGTCGATGGAGATGTAATCTTTACGACCGAAAATTTCATCGTAGCCCACGATGCGAAAGCGCTTGGTGTCACCGTCGTCATTTTCAATTTCAACCCAGGCACCGAAGAACACTTTGCCTTCCTGCTGCGGGGAATAATCGACGATCCTTAAATTCTCAAGGCATTTGGTCAGATAACGAACGCGACGGTCAATCTCACGTAACCGTTTTTTATTATACTGATAGTCAGCGTTCTCACTGCGGTCGCCAAGGCTTGCCGCCCATGTGACTTTCTTTGTCACTTCCGGGCGCTCTTCTCGCCACAGGTAATCCATCTCTTTTTTGAGTTTTTCGTACCCTTCACGGGTGATCAACGGCGTTTTCATGGTATGACCTTCAGATCGGGCTTAATTGTCTTGCGTTCGCACTTTACGTACCACATAGCTTAACAGACAGGATTAATAATGAGTTATGTGATGAAATGTGCAGATAAGCTGCTGTTAAATATGCTTTGTAACAATTTCGACTAGAATGTATACCAGAATTAGCTGGTCGAATACGTGCACTTTTTTAGAATACGTACTGAAACACTATCCGGACCTTTGGGAGTACACACAATGCAAGAGAATTATAAGATTCTGGTGGTCGATGACGACATGCGCCTGCGTGCGCTGCTTGAACGTTATCTGACCGAGCAGGGCTTCCAGGTTCGTAGCGTCGCCAACGCCGAACAGATGGATCGCTTACTCACGCGTGAATCCTTCCACCTGATGGTCCTCGACCTGATGCTACCAGGTGAAGATGGTCTGTCGATCTGTCGTCGTTTGCGCAGCCAAAGTAACCCAATGCCGATCATCATGGTGACGGCGAAAGGGGAAGAAGTTGACCGTATTGTGGGCCTCGAAATCGGTGCAGACGATTACATTCCAAAACCATTCAACCCACGCGAGCTGCTGGCCCGTATTCGTGCCGTCCTGCGTCGCCAGGCGAATGAACTGCCGGGTGCGCCATCTCAGGAAGAGGCCGTCATCGCATTTGGTAAGTTCAAGCTGAATCTGGGCACCCGCGAAATGTTCCGCGAAGATGAGCCTATGCCGCTCACCAGCGGAGAGTTCGCCGTACTGAAAGCGCTGGTCAGCCATCCGCGTGAGCCGCTTTCTCGCGATAAGCTGATGAACCTCGCCCGCGGTCGCGAATACTCCGCCATGGAGCGTTCAATCGACGTGCAGATTTCCCGCCTGCGTCGCATGGTGGAAGAAGATCCTGCTCATCCTCGTTATATTCAGACCGTTTGGGGTCTGGGCTACGTCTTCGTGCCGGACGGTTCTAAAGCATGAGGCGAATGCGCTTTTCACCGCGCAGTTCGTTTGCCCGTACGCTGTTACTGATTGTCACCTTGCTGTTCGTCAGCCTGGTGACGACGTATCTGGTGGTGCTGAACTTTGCGATTTTGCCAAGCCTCCAGCAGTTTAATAAGGTCCTCGCCTACGAAGTACGTATGCTGATGACGGATAAACTGCAGCTGGAGGATGGCACGCAGTTGGTTGTTCCCCCTGCCTTTCGCCGTGAAATCTACCGTGAGCTGGGTATTTCGCTCTACTCCAACGAAGCGGCAGAAGACGCGGGACTGCGCTGGGCGCAACACTACGAATTCTTAAGCCAGCAGATGGCGCAGCAGCTGGGCGGCCCTACGGAAGTGCGCGTAGAGGTCAACAAAAGCTCGCCGGTCGTCTGGCTGAAAACCTGGTTGTCACCCAATATCTGGGTGCGCGTTCCGCTGACCGAAATCCATCAGGGCGATTTTTCACCGCTGTTCCGCTATACCCTGGCGATCATGCTGATGGCGATAGGCGGCGCCTGGCTGTTTATTCGCATACAAAACCGTCCTCTGGTCGATCTGGAACATGCGGCTTTGCAGGTGGGGAAAGGCATTATTCCGCCGCCGTTACGTGAATACGGTGCTTCCGAGGTCCGTTCAGTGACCCGCGCCTTCAACCATATGGCGGCAGGGGTGAAGCAACTCGCGGATGACCGCACCTTGCTGATGGCGGGTGTCAGCCACGATCTGCGTACGCCGTTAACGCGCATTCGTCTGGCGACTGAAATGATGGGTGAAGAGGATGGTTATCTTGCCGAGTCCATCAATAAAGACATCGAAGAGTGTAACGCCATTATCGAGCAGTTCATCGATTACCTGCGCACCGGGCAAGAGATGCCGATGGAGATGGCGGATCTTAACGGCGTGCTGGGCGAAGTGGTCGCCGCTGAAAGTGGTTACGAACGTGAAATCGATACCGCCCTGCAACCGGGTGAAATTCAGGTACGCATGCACCCGCTCTCTATCAAACGTGCCGTCGCCAACATGGTGGTCAATGCGGCGCGGTACGGCAATGGCTGGATTAAAGTGAGCAGTGGTGCCGAGCTGAATCGCGCCTGGTTCCAGGTGGACGATGATGGTCCGGGGATCAAACCCGAGCAGCGCAAGCATCTGTTCCAGCCATTCGTGCGTGGCGACAGCGCGCGCAGCACCAGCGGCACCGGGTTAGGGCTGGCGATTGTGCAGCGTATTATTGATAACCATAACGGATTGCTGGAGATTGGCACCAGCGAGCGCGGGGGGTTAAGCATTCGCGCCTGGCTGCCCGTACCGGTTACCCGCGGGCAGGTGAAAGAGAGTTAAAAAGGGGGCGGCCTGATGCCCTCACTCTGGCCCTCTCCCTCTCCCAAGGGGAGAGGGAGAAAGCACTAAAAACGGCAACGTGAGTTGCCGTTTTGCTTTTCCCTACAGCTTAGGTCCCGCACTCACCAACGCCGCACCGGCTGGCGTATCGGTATACTTCTCAAAGTTCTCAATGAACAGTTTCGCCAGCGTTTCTGCTTTCTCCTGCCACTGTTCCGGAGACGCATAGGTATTGCGTGGGTCAAGGATATGCGTATCCACCCCCGGCAAGCTCGTCGGAATGGCCAGATCAAACATTGGCAGGGTAAAGGTTTCGGCATCATCCAGCGAACCATCAATGATCGCGTCGATGATGGCGCGGGTATCTTTGATCGATATCCGTTTGCCCGTTCCGTTCCAGCCGGTATTCACCAGGTATGCCTGTGCACCTGCCGCCTGCATGCGTTTAACCAGCACTTCTGCGTACTGCGTAGGATGCAGTGACAGGAAGGCGGCGCCAAAGCACGCGGAGAAGGTTGGCGTCGGCTCGGTAACACCACGCTCTGTGCCCGCCAGCTTCGCGGTAAATCCGGACAGGAAGTGATACTGCGTCTGGTTTGCCGTCAGGCGAGAGACCGGCGGCAGCACGCCAAAGGCGTCAGCGGTCAGGAAGATGACTTTTGACGCATGGCCCGCTTTGGATACCGGCTTGACGATATTCTCGATGTGATAAATGGGATACGACACGCGGGTGTTTTCGGTTTTTGAGGCATCGTCAAAATCAACGGTCCCGTCCGCCCGCACGGTGACGTTTTCCAGCAGGGCGTCACGACGGATCGCATGGAAAATGTCCGGCTCGGCCTCTTCCGACAGGCGAATGGTTTTCGCGTAGCAACCGCCTTCGAAGTTAAAGACACCGTCATCATCCCAGCCGTGTTCATCATCGCCAATCAGACGACGTTTTGGATCGGTCGACAGGGTGGTTTTACCCGTCCCGGACAGACCAAAGAAGACCGCCACATCGCCCTCTTCACCCACGTTAGCGGAACAGTGCATGGAGGCAATGCCCTGCAACGGCAGCAGGTAATTCATCACGGAGAACATGCCTTTCTTCATTTCGCCACCGTACCAGGTGCCGCCGATCAGCTGGATGCGCTCCGTCAGGTTAAAGGCGATGAAGTTCTCAGAGTTCAGACCCTGCTCTTTCCATTGCGGGTTGGTGCACTTCGCGCCGTTCATCACGATGAAATCAGGCTCGAAATCCTGTAACTCTTCATCGGTCGGGCGAATAAACATATTTTTCACGAAATGCGCCTGCCAGGCGACTTCCGTGATAAAGCGAACGGAGAGGCGGGTATCAGCGTTAGCGCCACAGAATGCATCAACAATGAACAGACGCTTGCCGGAAAGCTGATGAGTGACAAGACCTTTAAGATGCTGCCAGGTCTCCTGGGAGAGCGGCTTATTGTCGTTCTTCCCTTTACCATTATCAGCCCACCACAACGTATCGCGGGTGGTATCGTCACGGACGATATACTTATCTTTCGGCGAACGGCCGGTAAAGATACCGGTGTCAACGGCAATAGCACCTGTACTGGTTAACACCCCACGCTCGTATCCTTCCAGAGCTGGATTAAGCTCTTCCTGATACAGCGTATCGTAATCGGGGTTATAGACGATGCCCTGGACGTCGTGAATACCATAAGCCTTGAGATCTTGCGGGGTTAAATCTTTAACACGCATATCACTGCTCCTTAGCCAATATGTACTGCCTAAAATTGTAGGGTTTTTCTTGGGTTGTTAACCGCGACGGGGCTCATAGAATTGCGTATCTGGATAAAACCCTTACAAACGGAAAACGCTGTGACTCCTGTCACGAAGCAGGGCGGATTATCGCAGTTTTCCTTTTTTTGTTGGGGAAAATGTTCCTAAAAGGTTAAGTATTAGTGTTATTAACCAGAGGAATGTGAATGTAATCGCATACATGTAAGAAAATTACGTATGAGTTTCACTATGAGATTCGATTCAACTCACCGGCTTCAGGACGAATTCAGATTGTGTTGAGGGGGAGTCGAGTGACGTAGATGAGAGAATGCGCCCTTCAGTTGAGAGGAACTCAAAAATGGATCATGCAGAAGGATTATCGCCCGCCACCCGTGCAGGCATTATTGTTGTTGGCGCGTTGCAGGGCCTGATCTGCTACTTCGTGACCTGGTATATGGCCTGGGCCAGCCTGCCCGTCGATACCGTCTGGCTGGTGTGCGTGGTACCGGCGACCGTCGTGGTATCAACCGCAATGTCGCTCTCCGTCACCTCCTTCCGGCAGACTTCAATGTGGCTGGTCCTGCTGGTGATGGCGGCGGCGGTGGCGGGGATGGGCGTCTGGTTAAAGTGGCGTATTCAGGGAGTGGACCGCTGGAACGCACAGGATGCGCTGACTCTCTTTGGCGTCCATCTTTTGCTGATGAGCCTGCTCATCCTGCCCTGGTTGCAGCGTCGCCTGGCGGTCACTTCTCAAGACGCTTTTGACGTCTGGTTTCATGATAAAAACTGGCTGAACGTCCTGACTATCCTGCTGATTTTTCTTTCAAATGGTCTGTTCTGGCTGGTGTTATATCTGTGGGCTGAGCTTTTCAAGCTGGTCGGTATTGATGCGTTTCATACCCTCTTTTTCAAGACGGACTGGTTTATCGCTGTCGCCATTGGCGTGGTCTCCGCCTGCACGGCGGTGCTGGCACGCACGCAGGCGCGGCGGGTTCAGGCGCTGCAAAACCTGCTGACTCCCATCGCCACCGGCCTGTTGCCGCTGGTCACCGTCCTGTCGCTGATTTTTATTGCCGTGCTGCCCTTCGTGGGCTTTGAGGCCATTTCACGGCGGACCTCGGTGGCCGGCCTGCTGGTGGGTCTGGTACTGCTGCTGCTCGTGCTGGTCACCGTGGTCTGGCATCCCCGGCGCGAAACGCTGCCGTATTTCTCACCGTTACGCGCCCTGGTGCGTGTTGCGCTCCTGATTTCTCCCGTTTACGCCTTACTCGCCGTGTGGGCCTTGTGGCTGCGGGTCGGTCAGCATGGCTGGTCGCCAGAACGCGTCTGTGCGGCGCTCATTACCGGGATCGTGCTGGTCTGGGCATCTGGCTTCTGCATCAGCGTTATCGTCTCAGGACGCACCACGCGCCGGATACGCAGGTCTTTAGCCCCTGCCGTGGGGCTGCTGTCGCTGGCAATACTGTTCTTACTGAATACGCCGCTGCTTGATCCGTGGCGTATTGGGGTGGCAAGCCATATGGCGCGGTATCAGGAAGGGAAAATTAACGCAGAGCAGGTGAGCCTTTACATGTTGAGCCATTCGGGCCGTCAGGGTCGCGAGGCGATGGTCAGCTTGCAACAGGATCCGGCTTTCATCGCCGATGCGGCGCGTAAGCGTGCGCTGGATGGCTTACTGGCTGATGAAAAAGCAAAAGCGCAATTGGTCAACGCCGCGACGCTTGAGAAAGCGATCCAGCTTGCGCCGGGCATGTCACCCCCCGATAAAGCATTCTGGCAGGCCATCATGAAATATCAGTATCGTCTGGAGACATGTGTCGATGAGAAAGGCGGCTGTGTCCTGATGGCGCAGGATCTCAATAACGATGGGATTCCTGAAGCGGTGCTATATCAGTTTATCGATCGCGGGATAATCGTTTTTACCCATAGCCCTGGCGGTTGGATTTGGGCGGGTGACGCCGTGAAGATGCCGGAAGGGCTGACACGGGAAGAATTGAATCGGGCAGCGGAACAGGGAAACATACGCACCGTCGTTAAACCCTGGGCGGATATTTCACTCTCTGGAGAACGGGTTGACATGAATTACGACAGGCTCGAAAACCTGCAATGACGTTAATGAAAACGGCTCCTTTCGGAGCCGTTTTGTCAGGTTCAGTGAACCTGTGGATCGGCCGGTGAGGCGTTGTTGCGGATCTCAGCGATATCCATGGCGTTGAACACGTAGTGAGAACTGCAATAATCGCAATGCATATCGATTTCACCGTCCTCCGCCATGATGCTGTCAATCTCTTCATCCGGCAGCGTTCTGAGCGCATCGGCGCAACGCTCACGTGAGCAGGTGCATTTGAATTCCACGGCCTGAGGATCGTAAAGCGTGACTTCCTCTTCGTGATACAGACGCCACAGCACTTCACGCGCCGGCAGGGTAAACAGCTCTTCTGCTTTGATGGTTTCCGTCAGCGTCGCCAGATGGTCGAAATCGTCGCCCTGGGCGTTTTGCGCAGGCAGAACCTGCAGCAGCATGCCACCGGCCGCTGGCTGACCGTCAACCTCACCCGTACGGATAAACAGGCGGGTCGGCAGCTGTTCGGAGCGCAGGAAGTAATCTTCCAGGCAGGCGGCGAGGGTATCACCTTCCAGACCGACGACGCCCTGATAGCGCTCGCCTTCTTCCGGGGAGATCGTAATGACGAGGAAACCATTACCCACCAGCGTTTTCAGGTCAGCGCCTTCAGGCACGTCACCCTGCACGCGCGCTACGCCGCGCATCTGCTGCTGGTTATTACCGTTGATCACAGCCAGCGTCATTGGGCCATCGCCCTGCAACTGTACGGTAATATCCCCGGCAAATTTCAGCGTTGCGGTCAGCAAGCTGGTCGCGACCAGCAGTTCACCCAACAGGTTTTTAACCGGTAGCGGATAGTTGTGATTTTCCAGAATCTGTTTCCAGGTTTCGGAGACGGTCACCAGTTCGCCGCGAACGGCAAATTGTTCAAACAGATAGCGATGTAATTGGTCGTGCTGGGCCATATTTTTCTCTCATTTAACGACGATTATTCACTCTCGCCGTGTTTAAATTTTAATAAGTCGCGACGTTCTTTCTTGTCCGGTCGCCTGTCCGGGTGCGGCATCGTCAGGGCATTCATTTTGCGTGCCAGCGCCACTTTCTCGCGCTTCTCTATGCTTTCAGCCGTCTCTTCATAGAGTGCAACGGCTTCGGCAGCGGGGCGACGATGTTCAGTGATACCTTTCACCACGATGGTTCGTTCATCGTTTCCCTGTCGCAACGTCAGAATGGCATTCAGTTCAACGATCTTACTCGGCTTACTGCGCTGGCCGTTGTAATGCACTTTGCCGCCGTCGACCATCTCGCGGGCGAGGGCGCGTGTTTTATAAAAACGGGCCGCCCACAGCCATTTATCCAGCCGAACCCCTTCAGAGGATTTTTCTTTCATGACGTCTCCTGCACGGTGAGTGAGGGGATCATGCGGCGATAATCATTCAACGCCGGATGTCGCAGGTATTCTTTCTCAGCCATACCGGAATCAGGATTTTTCACACCGACGCAATAGCGAATACCGAATGTGGCTGCCGCATCGAGAATGGGTTCACTGTCATCAATGAAAACCGTTCTCTCTGGTTGCAGTCCGGTCTCTTCTGCGACGGCCTGCCACAATCGTTGATCCTCTTTCGGATAACCAAATGTGTGGGTGGAAAGCAATAAATCAAGGTGTGCCGCCAGTCCGGTATGTTCCAGTTTGACCGCCAGGTTATGTGGATGCGCGTTGGTCAGCAAAATGCGGCGTTTGCCGCTCGCTTTCAGCGCCTCCAGAAAAGGCACTGTGTCCTCACGTAATACCGCGTGAGGGCCTTGCGCGGTGGTCATCGCACAGATATCCAGACCTAAGCGTTCACTCCAGTAATCCAGGCAGTACCAGTTTAGCGTATGTTGCACGGCGTGATACTGCTGACGAATATAGTTTTGGGCTTCTTGCGGCGTGATCCCTTGCTGCGCGCCATAGGTTTCAGGCACCAGCTTTTGCCAGAAATGGGTATCGAATGCGAGATCGAGCAGCGTGCCGTCCATATCGAGCAAGACGGTATCCACGTTCTGCCAGGCAATATCAGGATGCATGAGGGGGAACTCTCCAGCCAGTAGAAACATGCGCGACAGGGTAGCATAACCTGCCGCGCCGGGGCGTTATCCGATCAGGCTTTCAGGGGTAGGAATGAGCTTGGGATTAAGGCAATTCTCGTAATACTGCTGGATGTCTGCCAGGCGGGTGCGGGAACGCTGATAGCGGCGTAACGCGGCAATGCCGTTCCAGACCATGCAGATCACCATCACCAGCATCAGCAAAGACGTACCGATGTAGCGCCACAGCCCTGAGTTATCCGGGATACGGTGCAGATCGATATGGCGCGTGCCGTTGGCATCTGTACGAATGCCGGTCACGATGCCTTCCGCGCTGAACGGCGTTTGCATTAACATTTGCGCCAGACGCTGGAACTCTCCCCACTGCTCCTGTGCCGGATAGTCATACAATGCCACCGGCGGATAAGGCTGATCGACCAGGTCGCTACCCTCTTCGCTGACAATCACAAAGCCCCCCGGTGCCGGGCTATTCAACGCCTGGGCGGCACGAGTGGTTTCACGCATCACGAACGGGGCGGTAGAGGTCGCGATAAGATTATCCAGTGATTCTGCACTTACCGGGCGCAGCAACACATTCACCCCATCCAGCTTCCCGGACTGGGCGCGTTTAACCAGAGCTTCCCAGTCCTTGCTATTGCCAAGGTTCACGAGCGCATTCTTAAGACGAACACAGTCATCTTCGGCTGAGCATAAGTCCTGCGTTTTCATCACGATGTCGCCAAAATCATCCAGCAGGACCATCCCTGATTTCAGAATCGCCGTGCGCAGCGACTGACTGACGCGGGAATCATCATCCGGTTTCGGATGCAGCTGCCGACTCACCGCCTGCGTTAATGCCGTGGCTTTGTTGACGATTTCTGATTCAGGCAGCGGCAATGGCGGCACGTCATTCCAGACTATTTGAGAGCAGTCAAACGGTGAAAACGGCGAGTTCTGACGGGTATTCCAGGCCCCTGGCGACTGGATATTACACATGCCCGTGCCTTGCAACTTGAGGGTATCACCCACGCGCACCCCGGCGTCTTCCAGCTGATTGACGCTGGTCGCTTCGATGGTTTGCGCGCCTTTAATCCACGACAGGGTGAATTTAATCGGCATATCCAGCGGAACCAGGAAAATCAGCAGCATCAGGACGATGGCGGCTCCGCAGGCGATAACGGTACTGCGAAGCCAGTGCTGCAGCGGAAAGTTGCGCACTTCATCGTGCAACGATAAAAAGCGCCCCTGACGCACAACGTGGCGGTCGAGATAGATATCAATATCGGTTTTTTGCCCTAAATCCTGCGCGATCCAGGGTTGCCAGTGGCGCGGATAGATAAGGTCGATAATCCCGAGAGAGATATTATTGATATGTTCCTGATCGTTCTCACCAAACAGACCCCAGCGCTTTGGGGTGCCGCGCAGGCAATGAATTTCGCGCAGGGCTGTTTTGGCGGGCGGCGCAAAAAGCCCCCATAAACCCGCCGCAAGCAGCAGTACACCGCCGCCGGCAAGCCAGGGAACAAACACATCAGGTGTGATGAGACAGCATAAAAATAGCAGGAAAGAGGCGACGATCAGCACGGCTTCGCGAATGCCGTCCGGTCGGCTCAAGGCATATTCTTCGTGGGTTTCCTGACGAATGTTGAGCAGTTCAATTTGCTCGGTCTCTTCACCGCGAATGGACGCCTGTGTAGAGCTGGTTCGTTCCAGAGCAAAGCGTGGCACTTCCTGAACATATTCGTTAAGTGTGTGACCATTCAGGGCGATGACCAGCGGGAGAGAATCCGTATGAATCAGCTCAACGCTGTTCTCATCGTTGATGTACTGCTCCCAGAACGGCGGCAGATGTACTTCAACGGAATCAAGGTAGTAACGCCACTTATTCGGATCGTCCGTGGTGATGCCATAGCGGGTAATTGACCGCGTCACGCACAGAACGGTATCGCTTTGGGAATTCAGATTCAGGGACACCGGGCCCGTGCTGGCACCGGTGGGACCCGGCGTCATCTGGACGCGATTAAGCGTGTCGAGATAGCTTTCGACTGCACTGCGTTCTTCTGCCGTCAGTTTGCGGGTCGTCGCGCCCGTAAAGGCGTTCAAATATGGCAGTCGGTATCGACGCTCTAATCTGCGCCTGTAGAGCCATCCGGCAACCATCGCGCAGGCCAGCATAGCAACGATAAAGATCAAAATGGTGCTCATGCTTTCCCCATCTTACTTATTGCAGGTGTTATCAGTTGCACCTTTAACAATGAATGCGTGTCTGTGGTTGGCTATCGGCAAGTATGGAGTCGAACTTGAGCATTTTGAAGCGCATCCCAGTAACTCGCGATAATAGCAAAGGCAACCCGGGCGGGATATCAGCAAATTCCTGGAAACTTTTCAACCTCTTGACTTTTCTTTTGAAATGGAGATTGATTTAATCCAGGTTGCGAAAATGTAAATAAAGCACAATTGACATTGCCCAAACCGTGCGGCGTATCGCACAATGAAGTGAGTTCATCCAGCAAAGATCCCCAAAATGAGTAAACCCTTACAAAAACCCACGATCTTACACGTTGAAACGGTCGCGAAATCGCGTCTGTTTAATGTCGAAAGTGTGGACCTTGAGTTCAGCAATGGCGTACGCCGCGTTTATGAACGTATGCGCCCGTCCACGCGTGAAGCGGTGATGATCGTTCCGATTGTTGACGATCATCTGATTCTGATTCGCGAATATGCTGTGGGCACAGAATCCTATGAACTGGGATTCTCTAAGGGACTTATCGATCCGGGTGAAACGGTTTTTGAGGCTGCCAATCGCGAGCTGAAAGAAGAGGTCGGATTTGGGGCGAACGATCTCTCGTTTCTCAAAAAGCTGAGCATGGCTCCCTCTTATTTTTCGAGCAAGATGAATATCGTCGTTGCTGAAGATCTCTATCCGGAAAAGCTGGAGGGTGACGAACCCGAACCGCTGCCGCAGGTGCGTTGGCCTCTGGCGCATTTGATGGATTTACTGGAAGACCCTGATTTCCATGAAGCACGCAACGTGAGCGCGTTGTTCCTGGTGAGAGAATGGTTGAAGGGGCAGGGACGGCTGTAAAAAAAAGCCCGACACGCATTTTGCGTCGCCGGGCTTTTTGCCTGTTAAAGGCGATTAGAACAGTTCGTGCGTCTCGCCGTTATCAATCAACTCCGTACCCACCTCGTGTACCGCCTGCGTTGTCGGCTGCGTACCCTCAATGAAATACTCTTCACGGCTGTTACCGCCGCTGGCTAACTGACCCGTACTGCGATCGATATTCACGGAGATAATGCCCGGCGGTGGGGTGAGTGGCTGCTCAGGCACGCCCTCGAGCACCGCTTTCATGTAAGCATCCCACGCAGGCTGGGCACTCTTCGCACCGCCTTCATAACCGGAGATCTGATCTTTGATTGCGCCGGACGCCGACGTGCGGCCAAGGTTACGACGGTGATCGTCAAAACCGATCCACACCGAGGTGACGACGCCTGGACCGTAACCTGAGAACCAGGCATCTTTCGAGCTGTTCGTGGTCCCGGTTTTGCCGCCAATATCCCTGCGCTGCAGATCGCGACCCGCACGCCAGCCTGTACCCTGCCAGCCGGGTTCACCGAAGATATTGGTATTCAGCGCGCTTTTGATCAGGAACGACAGCGGCGTATTGATCACGTGCGGAGCATATTCCTGAGCGCCGACTTGCGCCACCAACGCCTGGTTCGCCTGCTCCAGCTGCGGCTTAGGCACCACAGAATTCTGCTGCTCTTGCGACTGGGCAACATCTTCCATGTTTTTGTTTTCCAGCACGTTCGATTTCTGCGTGTCACCATAAATCACCGGAATATCACACTCCGGACAGGCGATTTTGGGTTTTGCTTCAAACAGCGTGCCGCCCTGGTCGTTTTCGATTTTGCTGATGAAATACGGATCCACAAGGAAACCGCCATTCGCCATCACCGAATACCCTCGCGCGACCTGTAAAGGCGTGAAGGAGGCAGACCCCAGCGCCAGGGATTCGGTGTGCACAATGTTTTGCGCCGGGAAGCCAAAACGCTGCAAATATTCTGCGGCGTAATCCACACCCATTGCGCGCATGGCGCGGACCATCACCACGTTTTTAGATTGCCCCAGACCCTGACGTAAGCGGATAGGACCGGAATACTCTGGCGGGGAGTTCTTAGGCTGCCAGTCGGAGCCTGCGCCCGCATCCCAGCGGGAAATGGGCACGTCGTTCAGGATACTGGCCAGCGTCAACCCTTTATCCATTGCGGCGGTATAGAGGAACGGTTTGATGTTCGACCCGACCTGACGCAGCGCCTGCGTGGCGCGGTTAAACTTGCTCTGGTTAAAGTCGAAGCCGCCGACCAGCGCCAGCACGGCACCGTTTTGCGGATTAATCGACACCAGCGCGGAATTCACATCCGGTACCTGCGCCAGCCACCATGCATCATTCACCTGACGAACCCAAATCTGTTGTCCAGTTTGCAGCACGTCGGTCACCTTACGCGGGGTAGGCCCCTGTGCGGTATCAGAACGATAAGGACGCGCCCAACGGACACCCTCCATGCCCAGCGACACTGAGGTTCCATCGGCCATCATTGCCGTGGCGTCCTGCGGGCTGGCGGCGGTCACAACGGCTGGACGCAGCGGGCCGTAGGTCGGCAGCGTACGCAGTGAGTCCGTGATTTTTTTCGTATCCCAGGCAGGTTCGCCCACTTTCCACAACACGTTCGACGGGCCACGGTAACCATGGCGCATATCGTAATCCATGACGTTATTACGCACGGCCTGCTGGGCCGCTTGTTGCACCTTGCGGGTCACGGTGGTGTAGATGCGATAGCCATCTTCGTACGCCTGTTCGCCGTAGCGGCTCACCATCTCCTGGCGCACCATCTCGGTCAGATAGGGTGCAGAGAAAGCGATTTCAGGCGCGTGATAGTTGGCGTCAATCGCCTCGCTGCGGGCCTGATCGTACTGAGTCTGGCTGATATAGCCTTCGCTCAACATACGGGATAACACCACGTTACGACGCGAGGTAGCGCGATCCAGTGAATAGAGCGGGTTGAACGTCGACGGGGCTTTTGGCAGACCGGCAATGGTCGCCATTTCGCTCAGCGTCAGTTGTGCCACGGGCTTGCCGAAATAGACCTGTGCCGCTGCGCCCACGCCGTAGGCGCGATAGCCGAGGTAAATCTTATTGAGGTAAAGCTCAAGGATTTCGTCTTTAGAGAGCAACTGCTCGATTCGGATAGCCAGGAACACTTCTTTTATTTTACGGATCAGCGTTTTTTCCGGGCTCAGGAAGAAGTTACGCGCCAGCTGCTGCGTAATAGTACTGGCACCCTGAGAGGCATGTCCGGAAAACAACGCAACGCTTGCGGCACGGAATATCCCTACCGGATCGACGCCGTGGTGTTCATAAAAACGGCTGTCTTCGGTCGCGATAAACGCTTTAACCATGACGGGAGGGATTTCGTTGAGGGTCAACGGAATACGCCGTTTTTCGCCGTATTGGGCGATCAGCTCGCCGTCGGCACTGTAGACCTGCATCGGTATCTGAAGACGTACATCACGCAGCGTGGCGACGTCAGGTAGCTGCGGCTCAATATATTTGTACAAACCATAAATCGAGCCGGCTCCCAGCAGAATGCAACAGACTGCAAGGATGAATAAATACTTTACGAACTTCACTGGCGATTTCCCATTTGGTTCCGCTTGGGCAGTTTCTAAACAATCGGGCGGTAGTATAAATGCAAGCCTGATTCATTGATATAGCCGTCAATCTGACGCGGGATAAGGAGATCGTGGAGTATGACTTTCAAAACCTGGCGGACAGGCGTTCATCTTCAACAAGATAAGGTCCTGGCAGTTTCACTCACTAAAGAGAAGTCCGGCTGGCGCTTACGCCGATGGTGGCGCATTCCCCTGTCGCCCGGGATTATCCAGGACGGGGTGATTATTAATCTGGCGCAACTGGAGACCGCTCTCAGTCCATGGAGTCAGATGCTGCCGCGTCAGCACCGTCTGTTTCTGGCGTTTCCGGCAAGTCGGACATTGCAAAAGCAGTTTCCTGGCCCGGCGACACAACTGCGCGAGAGTGAACAGGCGACCTGGATGGTTTCTGCCCTTGCGCGTGAGCTGGAAATGGCGCCGGAAAAGCTCTGCTTTGACTATACGCAAGATACGTTTAGCCGCTCCTGCCATGTTACGGCGGCACAACACAACGACGTTTCGGCACTTTTAACGCTGGCGGAAAGGCTGCGGCTGCGGCTGACGGCCATCACCCCGGATGCCAGCGCACTGGCAAACCTTTTGCCCTTTGCCCTGGCCCCGGCACAGTGTGTCGCCTGGCAGGACGAGGCCCACTGGCTGTGGGCAATGCGCCATCAGTGGGGGCGAAAAAGGATTGCGGAAGCCGTAAGCGTCAACGATCTGGCCGCCCAGCTTGCCCTGCGCCCTGAAGATATTGTGCATTTTACGCAGAATGGATCCGATCCGTTTAGCTGTGTCGCGTTAAGTCAGCCGCCGTTACCGACCTGTGGGGCCGACTTTACCGTTGCGCTGGCGCTTGCCATGGGAGAAAGAAACGAATGAGCCCCAACTTTTTACCGTGGCGAAAGGAGAGACAGCGGCGCTGTTGTCGCGTCTGGAGCATGCTCTTTTTGGGTTCGTTTTTGATCGCGCTGACGACGATGAGCAGCCTGCGGGCCAGTTGTGTGGTGCTGTCACGCGGGGCAGAAATGCGCCTTTACAGTGATAAGGAGATACAAAAAGGGGCTGAGACGCGCTATGCCGAGTGGCGCGAGCTGAATGCACAATTCCAGCAACGCCAACAGGCGCTGATAGCGCGGGCAAAAACAGACACCTGGCAACCCATACTGGCCTCGCTTTCGGCTGCAATTCCGGAGCAGTCATGGTTAACCCAACTGCGCTATCGGTCTCCTACGCTGACCGTCACGGGTTACTCCACGACGCTGTCCGCGCTGACGATACTGTCAGAATCGTTAAAAAAGCTTCCCGGATTTACGCCGGGACCCGCAGGGGAAATGAAGCAGGATAGCCAGGGGCGCTGGATGTTCACCTTCACACTCCAGAGGCAAGAATGATCGGCGGGCTTTTCCTGGAAAGGTGGTGTGCACTTCGCGCTCGCCAGCGTGCGATTGCGTGGATGTTGGGCACGGGGTTGTTTGTGTTGGGTATGTATTTATTCATGGTCCGCCCGGCCAAACAGCAGACCGAACGCCTGACGGCACAACATCAGCAGGCCGTCTCCCGGCTGCGTCAAATGCGGGTCGTTGCGTTGCCTCCCCCGCAATCTGATGAAGAGGGCGTTGAGCCGGCTGAGGCGGCTTTTTCGCCGCTGGCGTTTCAAGGTGACGGGATACGGCTCGTACACTGGCAACCCCATGCGCGGGGAGGAACATTAACGCTGAGTGCCGAATGGATGCAGATCCCGCCCCTCTTTGCCCGTCTGGCGCGGTCGGGTGTGGGCATCAGTGAATTCTCCGTTGAGCCGGGCGACTTGCAGCTTAGGTTCGTTGCACAGATTGAGAATCTTCATGAGAACTAAGCGACGTTATCTTCTGGTATGCGCTGTGCTGATGCTTACCGGCATGCGCGATCCTTTTCGTCCGCCGGATGACCGCTGCGCCATCGGTCAGCTACACCAATGGCGTTACCACGGGATGGTGAACGGCAGGCATATCGTGGGCATGGTGGAGGATGGAGAAAAGCACTGGCTGCGTATCAGGCAAAACGATCAATTGCCTGCCGGATGGCGAGTGACGTCTATTGATGAGCAAGCGCTGGTGCTGAACGTGGGCAAAGGCTGCGAACCAAATGAGTGGCGCTGGAAGCGGGAGAGAACAAAAAATGAAGGGAACAACAATCGTCGTCATGCTGCTGATACTCAGCCTGCCAGTCAGGGCCGCAACGCCCCGACCAGTCTCGCTGGTGGTGGATGAGGTCCCGGTCGCGCAGGTTTTACAATCTCTGATGCAATTAGAGAACCGTAACGTGATTATTTCGCCAGACGTCAGCGGCACGCTCTCATTGAACCTGTCCGGCATTCCGTGGCGTCTGGCCGTTCAAACGGTTGTTACCAGCGCGGGACTGGTACTGCGGGAAGAGGGCGGCATTTTTTACGTTAATACCCAGGCCTGGCAGCGCGAGCAGCAGGCCCGAAACGAAGACGAGCAGACCCGGCGTCAGTTAAGCGTTCCTCTGGCGACGCGCAGTATACCGTTCGTGTATGCCGACGCCGCTGAGTTGCAAAAAGCGGCAGAAAAACTGTTGAGTCCGAAGGGCAGTTTATCGCTGGATAAGCGGATTAACCGTTTGCTGGTTCGCGATGTTCCCACCGTGCTTGACGCACTGCAACGCTGGGCACAACTGATGGACGTGCCCGTAGCGCAGGTCGAGCTGGCGGCGCACATTGTCACTATCAATGAAAAAAGCTTGCGTGAACTGGGCGTGAAGTGGAGCCTGGCGGAGGCGCAAAGCGCCGGTTCCCCTGGGCATGTCACGACGCTGGGCGCCGATCTGTCGGTGGCGACGGCATCCACGCATGTCGGTTTTAATATCGGACGAATCGACGGAAGGTTATTAGATCTTGAACTCTCTGCCCTTGAGCAGAAACAGCAGCTTGAGATCATCGCCAGCCCTCGGCTGTTAGCCTCGCATATGCAGCCCGCCAGCATTAAGCAAGGCAGTGAGATTCCTTACCAGGTCTCCAGCGGAGAAAGCGGCGCCACGTCGGTCGAATTTAAAGAAGCGGTGCTGGGGATGGACGTTACCCCTGTGGTGCTGGCGAACGGGCGTGTCCGTCTGAAACTGCATATCAGTGAAAATATGCCGGGACAGGTTCTTCAGCAGGCGGAGGGGGAAACGCTGGCGATTGATAAACAGGAAATAGAGACGCAGGTGGAAGTCAAAAGCGGCGAAACGCTGGCGCTGGGTGGCATTTTCTCGCAAAAGAATAAAGCGGGCAGCGACAGCGTACCGGGGCTTGGCAGCATTCCGTGGGTTGGTCAGCTTTTTCGCCACGATGGTCGTGATAATGAACGGCGTGAACTGGTGGTGTTCATTACGCCTCGTTTGATTGGGGGCGAGTAAGGTGAGACGATTCCGCGACGATTTTGCACACTGTTTGTTGCAGATGTTTGACGTGAGGCATGATTTAGCTTACAAGGAGTACCGATTTGAGTGTCAGCACGTTCAAAATAACCTCTTGTGGCGTTAAGCATCGGCAGCAGTGATTTAATCAGTTGCCAAACAAGCAAGACTATTGAGATAATTTTCAGTCTGACTCTCGCACTATCGCATATGAGGTTTCAGTTCATGTCCTGCTACGCTGGGTGTCTGCAAAGTGGGAATTACCATTAACGAATAGTCTTAGTAGTACCGAAAAAATGGCAGAGAAACGCAATATCTTTCTGGTTGGGCCTATGGGTGCCGGCAAAAGCACTATTGGGCGTCAGTTAGCTCAACAACTCAATATGGAATTTTACGATTCTGATCAAGAGATTGAGAAACGAACCGGAGCTGATGTGGGCTGGGTCTTCGATGTAGAAGGCGAAGACGGTTTCCGTGATCGAGAAGAAAAAGTGATCAACGAACTCACGGAAAAGCAGGGCATTGTGCTGGCTACAGGCGGCGGCTCTGTTAAATCTCGCGAAACTCGCAACCGTCTCTCCGCCCGTGGCGTTGTGGTCTATCTTGAGACGACCATCGAGAAGCAGCTGGCACGTACGCAGCGTGATAAAAAGCGCCCGTTACTGCAGGTTGAAACGCCTCCACGTGAAGTTCTGGAAGCACTGGCGGGTGAACGTAATCCGCTGTACGAAGAGATCGCAGATGTGACTATTCGTACTGACGATCAGAGCGCTAAAGTGGTTGCAAACCAGATTATTCATATGCTGGAAAGCAACTGATTCTGGCTCTCTATACACTCGCCCGCGGGTAAAATATTAAGGTGGATGTCGCGCAATGGAGAGGATTACAGTTACTCTCGGGGAACGTAGTTACCCTATCACCATCGCGGCTGGTTTGTTTAACGATCCAGCTTCCTTCTTACCACTGAAAGCGGGTGATCAGGCAATGCTGGTCACCAATGAGACGCTGGCTCCGCTTTATCTTGACCGTGTTCGCCACCTGCTAGAGCAGGCAGGCGTGAAGGTCGACAGTGTGATTCTGCCTGACGGCGAGCAGTATAAGAGCCTGACGGTGCTCGATACCGTCTTTACTGCATTACTGCAAAAACCGCATGGTCGTGACACAACATTGCTTGCCCTGGGCGGCGGTGTCGTTGGCGATCTTACGGGTTTTGCCGCAGCGAGCTATCAGCGCGGCGTTCGTTTTATTCAAATTCCGACCACATTATTATCGCAGGTCGATTCTTCCGTTGGTGGCAAAACCGCCGTCAACCATCCGCTTGGCAAAAACATGATTGGCGCGTTCTACCAGCCCGCTTCGGTGGTGGTGGATCTCGATTGCCTGAAGACGTTGCCAAAGCGTGAGCTGGCCTCGGGCCTGGCTGAAGTGATCAAATACGGCATTATTCTCGACAGTGCGTTCTTTAGCTGGCTGGAAGAGAATATGGATGCGTTGCTGAATCTGGATGTCCCGGCTCTGGCCTACTGTATTCGTCGTTGTTGTGAGCTGAAAGCAGAAGTCGTTGCAGCAGACGAGCGCGAAACGGGCTTACGTGCTTTACTGAATCTGGGGCACACTTTCGGCCATGCCATTGAGGCTGAAATGGGTTACGGCAACTGGCTGCATGGTGAAGCGGTTGCGGCGGGCATGGTGATGGCCGCGCGTACATCTGAACGCCTGGGCCAGTTCAGTAAAGAAGACACGCAGCGCGTGATAACGTTGCTTGAGCGCGCGGGCTTACCGGTGACGGGGCCACGCGAAATGTCTGCGCAGGATTATTTACCCCACATGATGCGCGATAAAAAAGTATTGGCGGGCGAGATGCGACTCGTACTCCCGCTCGCAATAGGGAAGAGTGAAGTACGCGGCGGAGTGTCGCATGATGTCGTTCTTGGCGCGATTGCTGATTGCCAGCAGGCGTAAAAACTAGAAAGGTCTGGCTACTGTCACGGTAGCTATTTAGCTTCAGGTAATATGCAAAGTCGTAAGCATAAGCCTTTGAGTGGGGTGTTAAATGGATGAATTCAAACCAGAAGACGAGCTGAAACCCGATCCCAGCGATCGTCGTACTGGTCGTTCTCGTCAATCTTCAGAACGTGATAACGAGCCGCAGATCAACTTTGACGATGTTGATCTGGATGCAGACGATCGTCG